>WPCI01051485.1_pt1 | contig 14250 bp, 10 predicted proteins | sample 5399871 | NCBI WGS metagenome assembly WPCI01 (sample SAMN12869469, study PRJNA574797) | sludge metagenome | isolation source: wastewater treatment of pH7 | place: China:Beijing | collected 2019-05-20
TGATTTTCTAATATCTTCTATTGAAAGTGCTGCCAACTCTCCGATTCGTATCCCTGTTTGAAGTAAAATCTCAACAATAGAGTAGAGCCTAATATCAACTCTACTTACATCTCTTAACGCCCTATACTCCATTTCTGATAGCACTCTAGGTGGCTTAAGTTCAAATCGGGGGTGAGCCAATTTTTCGGAAACGTTATCAGGAATATAACTATGATCTAGCAAATATCTGAAGAATGTCCTAGTGCTGTTAATTTTTCTAGATACACTTTTGGGAGTGTAATTATTGTCCTGTAGGTTTTGTCTATATCCCTCAAGGTCTTCAATTGTAACCTTGTCCAAGGAGTTAATTCCAATCTTGGAAAAGTAGTTTAGAAGCTGTTCTATGTCTTTGGCGTATGCAATGACTGTAGATTCAGAACGGTTTTTTGCTTCTAGATCTTTAGTAAATAGGTCAGCTTTATCCTTAAAATTAACATTGTTGATTCCGCTCACGATTACTTTTGGCTCAATTTAAGAGGCATTTGTTTAATATAGAGTAATTATATCACCACTCATGTGGGAGGGCAATAGTAATTGTATATGGGTCAGTTGCTCTTTTGGTCGTACTGGTCTCTTTTCTGTTTTTAATATATATTTGACTAATGGATAGAGTAATTTACAAACCCAAAAAAGATTTCATAAACAACGAAGAAGAGAAAAGCAAGAATCCTATAAATTCTGTTATAGGGAACTCTTTCGTAAAGATTGTTTTAATAGGTGTTTCACTATTTCTTTTTTACAGTATATATAATTCGGTTATAATTACATATCAAAAAATTGAAATCTCTAAACATGCAAGAGAGGAAGTTGACAAGCTTAGATTGGAGAATTTGAAGTTAGCTCTTTCTCTTGAATCAATGAGTTCACAAGAGTATATAGAAGTTCAGGCCAGAGACAGATTAAATTTTTCTGGTAGTGATGAATATATTTTTGTAATACCTGATAGTACTCTAAAATCAGCACAGGAACAGATTCAGGTGTTTTTCTCTGAACCAGAAGAGAAGACAAATACTCTAGTATATGAGGTGTGGATTGATTTTCTTAAAAACGGTATTTGAATACATTATATAAAAGGGTTATAATGACTTCATATCGCTAACGCGGGGTAGAGCAGTGGAAGCTCGTTAGGCTCATAACCTAAAGGTCGTCGGTTCGAGTCCGACCCCCGCAACCATTTTCTCCATCTATTTATACTAGACAACAATTTCTTTACAGATTTCTTTTTTTAGTCAAAAAAATACAATGTCTATTGTAAAATTATATATATCAAGCTACCATTGTTTTGTAATAAATATATAAGTTTATTATTAACAAAATGAAAATATCAGTAGTGTATGACTCAAAGTTTGGTAATACTCAAAAGATAGCAGAAACGATAAAAGAAGTTGTTGAAAGGGGAAATGAAGTTAAAGTAATTCATGTTACGGATACAAAGATAAAGGATATTGAGAGCCCCGATATAGTAATAATAGGTTCACCAACCCATGCAGGGAATGTATCAGAAGCAACGAAGGTACTTCTTAATATGATTCCTAAGGACTCGTTAAAAAACAAACCTTTTGCAGTATTTGATACAAGTGTTGCTTCTTTTGGTCAGAATATCTTTATGAAAGGTATTATCAAATTTTTTGGCTATTCAGCTCCTAAGATGGCAAACGTATTGAAGAAAAGAGGGGCAAAGATAGTTTCGATTCAGTCTTTCTTTGTAATGGGAATGAAAGGACCTTTAAAAGAAGATGAAATAAAACGAGTAAAAAATTGGGCTAAAGGTATAATTGAGTAATATGATAACAGTAACAGGATATATAAACCCTGACATCGATTGTGTCGCCTGTTCAATAGGGTATGCTGAGTTTCTAAGAAAAGGTCTTAAAGAAGCGCAAGCAGTATATTCTGGGGATATAGGAAAAGAGTCTGAATTTGTAAAAAAATACTTGGGGTATTTGAGTATTCTGCATGTATCTGGGGGACTTGAAGAGGATCAGATTGTATTGGTGGACACTTCAGACGTTGAATCAATAGATTTAAGCATTAAAAAGGAGAATATCATCGAAGTTATTGACCATCGGAAGCTTTCATATATTCATGATTTCCCCAAGGCGAAGATGCAAATAGATTTGGTTGGCTCTTGTGCGACATTAATTACTGAGAGATTTCATGATAATGGCGTTATTCCTTCCAAAGAATCTGCGATACTGCTTTTCTCTGCAATAGTGTCTAATACTGTAAATTTTATGAGTAATGTAACAACACAAAGGGACAAAGACATGGCGAATTGGCTAAAAAAATATGCAAATATCCCTCAAGATTATATCTCAGATATGTTTGAATATAAGTCAGAAATAAACGGGAAGAACATTGAGGAGGTATTAACGGAGGAGTTTAAGCAGTATACAATTTTGGGTAAAAAGATTGGAATAGTGCAATTAGAGATAACCGAAGCTATTCGTAGGGTCTCAGAATTGGAAAATGACCTAAGGGAGAAGCTTTGTAAAATTAAGAGTGATGGGGGGTTAGATTATTTGCTTTTGTCCTGTGTAGATATTAAAGAAGGATTTAATTATTTCTTAACAATAGATTCAAAGTCCTCAGATTTTTTTGAAAAGGCCCTTGGAATTACCGCTGTTTATGATGGTGTAAAGTCAGAGGGTATTTATATGAGAAAGGAGATATATCCAAAATTAGTAAAGTATTTAGAAGACAGAAAGTATTGATTAACAATGTTTCTGGTGCTAGAATAGCCCTTGTTTAATTGTCAACCATCACTATATGCCAATTACCGCACAACCTGTTAAAGGAATGTATCTTCTTGAAGAGGGAAGAGTCTTTATCTTGCAAGATAGAAAATTAAAGACCCAAGGCAGACAGGGAGGGTTGATTATTCTTAAGATGAAAGCTTTGGATAGTGGACAAATTGTTACTAAGACAATTAAGGCTGGTGCCAAAGTAGAATATATTGAGCCAGAGACAAAAGAGGTTCAGTTTCTTTACTCTGATAACGAAGGTTCATTCTTTATGGATTCAGAGACATTTGAGACAATTATGATTCCCAAAGATGTTATAGGTAGTTATGTACAATTTCTTAAGGAAGGAGAATCTGTTTTGGTTATGCTTTTTGATGGTAAAATTCTCTCAGTAAAAGAGCAGCCTTCTGTGTCTCTTAAAGTTATAGAATCTAGTGATGCAGTAAGAGGGAATACTTCCAACTCTGCAACTAAAGAGGTTGTTTTAGAGACAGGCTACAAGGTACATGTCCCATTGTTCATAAAAGTAGGGGATGTGCTGAAGATAAATACTGAAACAGGAGCCTATTCAGGGAAGGCTTAATCAAGTCTGAGAGGCTCTTCCGGTTGGTAAGTAATGCATTTCTTTGGTATAATCAATATGCTCGGTGGGATAGCTCAGTCGGTTAGAGCATGGGATTCATAAACCCAAGGTCGGTGGTTCGATTCCACTTCCCACCATACATTTTTTGTGTTTTACCTAATTTTGATTACTCATAAGATGGAAGATAAAAGAAAAAAACAGGTTAAGGGGAAAAAGGACAATGTATATGTTGTTGATATTAGGAAATTACCTAAAGGGAAAATGCTCAAAATCCCTAGTTTTGGTGTAATTCTTCTAATTACATTGCTTCTTTCAGCAGTTGTGTTTTTGTATAGAGCATTCTCTTACAAGGGAGAGGAAGTATCGGTAAGTAAGATAGTCTCTGAGATTTCTCAGAAAAATTACGAGAAGATAATACTTAGGGATGATATGGTTGTTCTTGAGCAAAGAGACGAGATAGATGGGAAGCCAGTTGTGATAAAAAAGTTCGCGATGATTCCAGTCAAAATGGATTTCTATCAAGTTCTTTCCGATTCTGATATTGATATCAAAGAATTAGGAGATGATTTCTATGAGCCGAAAGTTGGCATTACATTTGGGGATGTAATAACGCTAGTTTTCTTTGGTTCTGTTTTGGTTTTTGGATACATGATGATTAAAAATATGCAAGCTCAGGGGGGTAAAATCATGGATTTTGGAGAGAGCAAAGCAAGATTACTCTTTGGGAAAAAGACGGGTATCTCCTTTGATGATGTCGCAGGAGTCGATGATTCAAAACAGGAACTTACTGAGATTGTAGATTTTCTAAAAAATCCGAAGAAATATAGAGATTTAGGAGCTAGAATCCCAAAGGGGGTACTTCTTGCAGGTGCTCCAGGAACGGGTAAAACACTTTTAGCAAAAGCTGTAGCTGGTGAAGCAGAGGTTCCATTTTTCCATACATCAGGTTCTGAATTTGAAGAAATGCTTGTTGGAGCCGGAGCATCAAGGGTAAGAGATCTGTTTAAGAAAGCCAGAAAAGCTGCCCCGTGTATCATTTTCATTGACGAGATTGATGCTGTGGCCAAAAAGAGAGGTACAGTTCTTCATTCTGGTGCAGGTGAGCAAACATTAAATCAGATTTTGGTTGAAATGGATGGGTTGGAAGATAGGGAGAATGTAATTGTTCTTGCAGCAACAAACAGGCCAGATGTTCTTGACCCGGCAATTTTGCGACCAGGAAGGTTTGATAGAATGGTTGTTGTTCATATGCCAGATGCTCAGGGGAGAAAAGAAATTCTTGAAGTTCATGCAAAGAACAAAAAGTTTGCAAAGGATGTAGATTTAGGGACATTAGCCAAGAAAACAATTGGATATTCAGGTGCAGATTTAGAAAATATCTTGAACGAGGCAGCGATAATGGCAGCACAAGATGGGGACAAGGAGATTGGTCAGGATGATCTTGCAGAGGCATTCCTTAAGGTAAAACTTGGTAGAAAGAAGAATCCGGAGAAAGAGCAAGAAGATTTAAAGAAGACTGCATATCATGAAGCTGGGCATGCAATTGTTGCAAAATTTACACCTGCTTCTGACCCAGTTGAACAGGTTTCAATTATCCCAAGAGGGATGTCAGGAGGTGTTACAGTATACTTACCAGAGAAGGAAAGAAAAACTCTTTACAGGAATCAGATGTTAGCATGGTTAAGAAGTGGTGTGGCTGGAAGAGCCTCTGAGGATTTGTTCCTTGACGATATCTCCTCTGGTGCATCGGCAGATATTGAGCAAGCAACTGAGGTTGCAAAGGAAATGGTAATGAAGTACGGAATGAGTGAAAAACTTGGAATGGTAAAGTATGGAGATTTAGATGAGACTACACATTTGGGATATTCATATGGGGGTGGAAGGGATTTCAGTGAGGAGACAGCAAAAATGATTGATGCAGAAGTGAAACGTTTAATTAGTGAGGCATACGAAGATGCTAAGAAGGTGCTTACTGAACATAAGGAGGATGTTGAGAAATTAGTAGCTGTTCTTCTTGAGAAAGAAGTTGTAACCAGAGAGGAATTTGATGCTCTCTTTGTGTAGTTAGTGTAGAATACAGTATGAACTTAGTTAAAACATCTAAGCAAAGGTTTCTTGCAATTGATGCCAATGCAATTGTACACAGAGCTTTTCATGCGTATCCTGCAAGTCTTCAAACAGAAAACGGGATTCAAGTTAATGCTGCCTATGGCTTTACTGTAATGCTTCTTGAAGCTTTGGATATGTTTGAACCGGAATATGTTCTTTGTTCTTTTGATACAGCCAAGCCAACCTTTAGGCATGTCGAATTTCAAGAATACAAGGGGACTAGGAAGCCAACGGACCAGTCATTAATTGACCAATTTCCAATTGTTGAAGAAATATTAACAGCTTTTAATATCCCAATTTTGAAGAAGGAAGGGTTTGAAGCTGATGATGTTCTAGGAACCATCTCCAAATATGTTAGAGAAGGAAAATGGAGTAACGAAAATATCGAGCTTTACATCTTAAGTGGTGACAGAGACCTTTTGCAGCTGGTATCCGACAATGTAAAAGTATGTCTTCCACAAGGAAATTTCAAGAACTTGATTGCATATGACAGGGATGAAACAAAGAAGAAATTTCATATGTATCCGGAGCAGATTGTTGATTACAAAGGCATGGCTGGAGATGCTTCAGACAATATCCCCGGAGTTAAAGGGGTGGGGAGTAAGACGGCCATAGAACTTTTAAGCAGATATGGAAGTTTAGATGAAATCTACAAAAATCTCTCAGAGGTAAAATCAAGATATGCGCTTCTTCTTAGGGAGGGAGTGGAGCAGGCAGAAATGAGCAGGAGACTTGCGAAAATTGATCAAAATGTTGATATACAAATCAAACTTGAAAATTGTTTGCTTAGAGACTTTAACAAATCTGAAGTTTTGGAGGTATTTCATAAATATTCATTTAGGTCACTCATTACGAAGATTGACAAATTGAAGAAGGATGAACAGAAGTCCATAACTACCCAATTAGATATTTTTTCATCAAATCAACCAGAAGTAGAATGGACAAAAGATTTGGATGCAAAAGATATTATGAAGAACGCAGAGAAAATATTACTTGCATATATTGATGAAAATGAATCAGCTCTGGAGAGGGGTTTCTTTCTTCTTCGAAAATTTGTTAATTCCTCAAATTTTAAAGACTACCTTCTTGAGGATATTGAACAGATAATTGGATGTGATTGTGAGAAAGTAGTCTACAATCTTGAAGGAATTCTTTCTGATGTTGGAGAACCTAAAGGTTCACTTTTCGACTTAGGTTTCTTTGCTCACCTAATTAATTCTGAAAGAAGGGGATATCTACTCAAGGACTTGGCTTTTGATTACTCATCTTTTATGTTTGGGGAGAAAATACATCCGTCAGAAATAAAGAAAGTTTTAGATTCAATCGGAGAGATTCAACAAACTCAAATAAACAAGGCAAACAAAATAGAGTTGTACGAATATACAACGAAATGTATGAGGGATATTCTCAGAATAGAGAATGATTACTTTCTTCATAGCCTAGAGAAGATAGAAATACCAATTTCTATGGTTCTTTCTAAAATGGAAAAAAGAGGAATAAAGATTGATATCGATTGGTTGAAAAGTTTGGATGTAGAGCTTTCTAAAGCTATAGAAATGGTGAAAAAAGAGATATTTGAATCAGTTGGTCATGAATTCAATATTAATTCTCCTAAACAGCTTTCAGATGTGCTTTTTAACGAATTGAAACTTCCAGATAGAAAGAAGGGTTCCACCAGAGAAACGGTATTAGATCTATTAAAAGGTACTCATCCTGTTGTAGAAAATATTCTTGAATATCGAGAATTAAGTAAAATTCACACCACATACGTACTACCTTTGCTTGAGTTAGGGGAGATGAACGAAGATAGTACAATTCATACTGATTTTAAACAAACAGGGACCTCCTCTGGAAGACTTTCATCAGTTAATCCAAACATGCAAAATATTCCCGTACAAGGAGAGTGGGCAGAGAAGATTAGAAAATCTTTTGTTGCAAGAAATGGTTTTAAATTACTTGGCATGGATTACTCTCAGATGGAGTTAAGGGTACTTGCGGATATGTCAGAGGATGAGCTGTTAATTGAGGATTTTCAAAATGATGTGGATATTCACAAGGCAACAGCAAGTAGAATATTAAAGAAGGATGTTGAGGAAATTACTAAAAAGGAAAGAAGTTTAGGTAAAACTGTTAATTTTGGGATACTTTTTGGCCAAACTGCGTTTGGATTAGCTAATATGCTTAAAATTGATAACGATGTGGCATCTGGGTATATCCAAAACTATTTTCAACACTATACAGGTGTTGAGGAGTACATGAGATCTTTGGAGAAAGAAGCCTACAAGAGAGGGTATGTGCAAACAATGTTCGGTACGACAAGGTGGATTAAAGGTATCAAATCAAGGAACATTCGATTGATGAGAGCTGCCCAGAGAGAGGCCATTAATATGCCTATACAGGGAGGAGAGGCTGATATTATGAAATATGCAATGATTCAATTAGATCAGATGATAGAGAAAAAATTTAAGAATGAAGCATTTATACTACTTCAGATTCATGATGAGCTTATCTTTGAAGTTATGGAGGGGAGGGTTAAGGAGTTTGAAGAAGAGGCCAAGAAGATCATGAGAGAAGCAGTATCGTTAAATGTTCGTCTTGATGTTAGCTCTGCTATCGGAGAGAATATGGCTGAGTTAAAAAGCTAAATTTCACACTTTTTTAAGAAAACCTTGCATTAATACCACATAGTTGGATATAATCCGACAGAGCGATAGGGAAACCTGTTCTTAAAAACCTAGAATAAAGGAGGTAACTTGGCATCGGTTACGAAAGACCCTGAGAAATTGAGGGTGCACAGATTTTTCAATTGGACTTGTCAAGAATGTGGGAAAATAGAGGACCCCAGTTATCCGGTCTTCACAATCCATCACATTAACCCCAAATCTAATGGGGGAACATCAAACCTCTCCAATCTTCTTCTCTTGTGTCAATCTTGTCACAGAAGGCTTCATCATTCGGAGCAGAAAAGAAACAAAAAGAGGAAGAAATAGAAGGGACTAGGGAGGGGAGGTATTAAATATATCTTGCTACAAGTATAAGTACCTCCCTTTAATCTTCCTCGTAATGATATATAATTAAGTATGGAAGACAATAATCAAAAAGAAAGGTCTGTTAAGTCTTTACTTACCAGTATATTGAGCTTGTTAATTGGTCTCTTTCTCCTTGGTTCCATATTAAAAAATAGAAAGGATGAAGATTCTAAGTCAGAACTAAAGGAAAAGCCGCAAACTCCAGATAAAGAGGAAATTGTACAGGATAGTGTAAAGAATGTTGTTGGATTGAACAAAAGGCAAGCAGAAATTCTTGCAGAAGTAAGTAGGTTAAAAGAAATTACGCCTTCCGAATTGTATAAATTGCAACCAAATGTTTCTTCCAGAACTCTAAGAAGGGATATGGATGTTCTTGTTAACAAAGGATTGGTAAGTCAAGATGGGAGCACAAAATCAACTAAGTATACATATTTAGGATGAAGAACAGTAAAACTACTTTCAAAGAGATAAGTGAAATATTTCAAACAATAGAGGAAATTGCCTCAAGGAATGAGATTACGGAAATACTAGCATCTTTTTACAGAGAATTGACGAGCGAAGAGGGAGAGATTCTTTCATACTTGATATTAGGTAGGGTCGCACCATTTTTTGTGAATAGTGAGTTTAACTATTCTGAAAAAAGCCTAATTTCATTGTTAGAAAAGTATGCAAAAGCCAAGGATATCGATATCAGAGTTCAGCAGGAGAGAGATAGATTGGGGGATATTGGTGATACAGTAAAACTTTTTTCCGAAAAGTGTGGGTTTGTTTCAAAAGGGGCATCCCTTTTTGAGGCCTATGATACCCTTTGGGGTATTGTAAAAACAGAGGGAAATGGTTCTGTGGAAAGGAAAAATTCAATTATCTTGGGTGCTTTGGAATCCTTTTCTCCTTTGGAAGCGAAATACTTTGTTAGAGTAATTTGTGGGCAGTTAAGATTTGGCATTAGCTTTAAGACTCTCCTTGATGTTTTCTCTTTCGTTGTTGTTGGAGATAAAAGCTTAAGATTGGATTTAGATAGGGCATATGGAGTCTGTGCCGATATCGGATATATTTATAGCTGTATAGCTCAAAAAGCAAGAATGGAGGCTGTAGAAAGTTTGAAAAATTTAAAAATACAACCTGGTATCCCAGTTATGCCTAGGTTGGTTGAAAGAGTGGGCTCTTTTGAAGAAACGTTTGAAAGAACAGGTTCGCCTGCTCTTGTTCAGCCAAAATTTGATGGACTTAGGTGTCAAATTCATAAATATGAAAGTAAGGATTTTGAGCACAGGGAATATATTTGGAAAAAATATCTCTCACGAAAAGATATTGGTCTTTTTGAACAAGCTTCAAATGATGTTGAGATTAAGCTTTTTACCAGGAATCTAGAAGATGTTACAGAAATGTTCCCAGAGATTGCTGAATCTGCAAAAGCAATTTCTGACAAATCATTTATTTTGGATTCCGAAGTTTTGGGATTTAAGGATGGGAAGTTTCTTCCTTTCCAAGATACGATGCAGAGAAGGAGAAAATATTCAATTGGAGATGCATCAAAAAATATCCCTGTAAAGGGGATGGTTTTTGATGTGCTGTTCCTAAATGGAAAAGATTTGATTGAACAAGACACACAAAAAAGGGTAGAAACACTAAGTAAAATTGAAATGGGAGAAAGCCTTGAGCTTTGTGAGAATAAAGAGGTTTCTGACTTAGATAGCTTGATGCAGATATTTCATGAGAATGTTGAAAAAGGATATGAAGGAGTAATTGTGAAAATGCTTTCAGGTGGATATCTCCCAGGAGTTAGAAACTATGATTGGATTAAATTGAAAAAGAGTATGATGAATTCTCTTGTTGATACCGTTGATCTAGTATGTGTAGGTTACTATTACGGTTCGGGAAGAAGGTCAGATTTTGGATTGGGTGCTGTATTAGGTGCTTTGTACAACGAAAAAACAGATACTTATGAGGCAATATGCAAGGTCGGTACAGGGTTTAGTGATAAGGTGTTAAGGGGTATTAAAGAAAGGTTTGAGGGGAAGATGATAGGAAGAATGGAGAATGTCTTGTGTCCAGAGTCCCTAATTCCTGATGTTTGGGTTGAACCAGAAGTTGTTTTTACTGTTGAGGCAGATGAGATTACAAAGAGGTTAGGAGAGGAGAGTATTGGAGGGGGGCTTTCACTTAGGTTCCCAAGATTAGTTGAGTGGGATAGAGACAAGGGGGCAACAGAGGCGACAACAGTGAGGGAATTGGGGGAGATGTTTGAAATGAAAGAGTAGTCTTTGTACTACAAGAAATCACCTTAGCTCAGAAGTTATAAATAACTTTTAATACTCGTTGCCTCCCCCCAAATTTGTCTATCCACCAAGAGTTTGTATCGACTAGACGGGCATTTCTAATTGGTTCTTGTTTAGGTAGGTTGATATGTGATGGAGGTTCTTCATTCGTGATAACTAGATGCGAGCCCCAAATCTCCTTAATTTGGTTTTCTATTTGTTCCCCATATTTATTTTTAAGCCTGTTCAATTCATCTACTCCCATGAATAGGAAGGAATTCTCGGGATTTGTAGAAGCACCCTTCTCAGGGTTCTCTCTATCTAGAATTCTTGTTTCGCTGTCTTTTAGTCCACAACCGATGGAATAATCCCTGTATGCAGTACTTTCAGGAATTCCAATAACAAATTGTTTTCCTCCATTATCGCTATATGCTCCTTCGTATTCATCGGCAAAGCAGAGACATTGACTTTCAGCACCGTTATCTTCTTCCTTGCTGATTGGCTTCTCGTCAGCCTCCTTGCCCTTCCTATTAATTCTTGTACCAAAGAATCCAAGTCCTCGTATCTCTTGCTGTTTGCTTCTGCTTTGGAGTTCTCCAGTTATTGCTATCAAATACCTGCTTTCAAGATTATTTGTACCGTGAAAGAGAAGTCGTTCTGAATTTAGGAACTCTTTTAATTCGCATTCTTTCTCCTCCCTGTATTCTTGAGAATAGATATTAAATAATATCCCTTTTTGGCTTTCTCTCAACCCATGACTTAATGTGTTCAAATTTCCCCGAAGATAAGTGTCATATATCTCTCTCAAATTCTCGTTGTAATTTCTTTGTAAAGTCTCAAGTGTTTTGTGGATATTATCTAATGTGGGATCTGTTATAGAGACATACAAACTCTTCTCTTTTATTGCCTCTCTTGCCTTCCCAACCTCGTTATCTAACGAAAATGAGGCATTGTTCAGGCGACGCTGTACTGCTTCATTGAAAATTCCCAGAATATGTATTTGTGGGGGTTTTATATCGTTTCCTGGTTTGTAATTAAGCTGGATACCATTTGTTTTCTGTATTTTTTTATAGCATTCTTCTTCTATTCGTAGAGCCATATGTAAATCATTTATCTCCCTTGTTTGGTTATTCACAGTATCCTCAAAGGCTTTATCAGTCATTGTTTTGGTCGAGAAGGTTTTCTCTATCTTATTGATTCCTTGTTCGTAATCCACTTTTTTCTTTCTAAGGGCATATCCATAGAGGAAGTCTCCAGCAATTGTCTGTAGTTTGCGGGGTAAGAGTCCCAGCTCTGGTGGTTCTACCTTCTGAAGCTTATTCCTAGCTCTTAAGAATATGACTTTTGGATTGTTTGCATAGTATGCTTCCAGATCTTTCATATTATCTATAGAAATTAATCTTTCTGTTATCTCTTCCATATGGTATTTAGAAGCATATTTCTTTACTGCTTGAGCAACTCTTACCCACTCTTCAGCAGGTATGTCACTGTTTATTGCTTTTTCTATGATATTGGATATCTTCAGTATGTTCCTTGTATCCTTTATGTAAGGTCCTTTCTCGGCAGGAATTTCAATGGTAGTCTCTTCTATAGGGGTTATGTTTTGTGTAATAATGTTTTGTATTTTGGGGATTTGCTCTTTGTATTTCTCTGTCCCTTGTATATATCCTTCAAAGACACCTACGAGGGCTTCTCTGTTTCTATATGCTTCAGTTATAGGTATCTGGGTATCTTCTGGAAGGTTCTCTATCTCAGGAATTGTAGTGTCCGTAGAGTGTAATCCTGGGATATTATCACTACTCCCCCTCGTCTCTGTTACGGTGTTCTCATTTATGGCAGGAGCCTGTTCTGTTGCCGGAATCTCTTCTGTTGTATCTTGTATCCCATCTAGGATCATAGAATATAATAACATGGGTGGGGCAGCATTTGTATAAAGGTATCTGTGTATATATAATTAGCCTTGTGATAACTGGAAGAAATCTCACTAAAAAATTTGATGATAGAACTCTTTTCTCTAAGATAGACTTTAAATTGTCAGGTACAAAGAGAGTAGCTTTGGTGGGGAGGAATGGATGCGGCAAAAGTACCCTTTTTAAAATGATTGTGGGGGAGGAAGACATCACCTCAGGAACAATATCGAAGGTCGGAGAGAAAATCGGGTATATCCCCCAGGAATTTGATTTCCCAAATGAAATGGTTGGAATATATTTAGAAGGGATGCTAGATAATATTTGGGAATATTACAGAGTTGAAAAGCTCGCTAAGCAGCTTCGGTTTGCTAACTTTAATCCATACCAAGAGTTAAAAACTCTTAGTGAAGGACAGAAAATGAAGGTTAAGGTTATGGAATTGATGTTGCAAGAGCCAACGGTGTTGCTCATCGATGAGCCAACGAATCACTTAGATATTGAGGGTATTGAATGGTTTGAGAGGTATATAAAAACATTGCAGATGCCAATCTTGATGATTTCTCATGATAGGCAATTTTTAAATAATGTTGTACATGAGATATGGGAGATTGAAAGGGAGGGTCTCATTAGATATATAGGAAACTATGACAACTACAAAGAGGAGAAATTGAAGTTAATAGATAAGTGGAATGATGAATATAAAGCCCAGGAAAGGAAAAGAGCTCAGTTGGAGAAGTTGTTGGAGAATGTAAGAAAGATAGGGAGTGGACATAAAAGATCAAGAGCGATAAGTTCTGCGAAATCAAGGATAGCTAGGTTAGATAAAGAGAAGAAAGAAAAGTATGAAAAGAAAGTAATGAAGGATGTTAGGATGCAGACTGAAGTTCATAGGAGTAAACTGATGCTTCGTCTTGGCAATGTTTCGAAAAGCTACGGGAAGACAAAAGTTTTTGAGAATCTAAATATGGAATTAAGAGGTGGCGATAAGGTGTGGTTGTTTGGTCCTAATGGTGCTGGTAAAACAACTCTGGTAAAGATAGTGATGGGACTGGAAGGGCTTGATAGCGGAGAGGTTAAAGTTGGAGAGAATATTAAGATTGGATATTTCTCACAGATACAGAAGAGAGTTAATAGCAGGCGAAGTATTAGAGAGGAATTCATTACAAGAACTAATTGTTTCTATGGAAGTGCTGGTTCCTACCTTTCAAAGTTTCTTTTTAGTGAAAAGGATATATCAGGGAAAAGTATTAGTCAGTTAAGTCCTGGTGAGAGAGCAAGGTTTGAGTTTGCAATTTTTAGTTTCAAAGATTACGACCTATTGATATTAGATGAACCAGATAATCACCTAGACATCGAAACCAAGGAGATTCTGGAAGGGAGTATAAGGCAGTATAAAGGGACTGTATTGTTGGTGTCCCATGACAGGTATTTTGTCGGAAATAGCGGAATAACGAGCGTATTAAATCTCAAAGATGGGGAATTAAGGAATTGTTAGTATTGTTTTCTAGTGGAGCTTTTGGTATAAAACATTTATATTATTCTACTGCTCATAAATTAATTTAAATTAATAACCATTCT
>WPCI01026195.1_pt1 | contig 14238 bp, 11 predicted proteins | sample 5399871 | NCBI WGS metagenome assembly WPCI01 (sample SAMN12869469, study PRJNA574797) | sludge metagenome | isolation source: wastewater treatment of pH7 | place: China:Beijing | collected 2019-05-20
CCGCGACGCGCCGGCCGTCGGTCCGCGCGATCACCAGCGTGCCGGACCCGGTCAGCCGTCCGCCCGGCCCGCGGCGTACCGACACGCGCGCAATGTCGTCCCAGGGAACTTCAACCGCGCCGGCTTGCGGGAAGCCGCGCCGCACCACCAGCGCATGCCCCATGGGCCTGACCTCCACCGTGATGAGCCGCAGCACCGCATGCGCGGCGATGAACGGCACGGCAAATCCGAGCACGACCATGCACAGCCGCGCCACGGCGCTGTCGCCCAGACCGCGCCAGTAAAGGATCAACAGCAGAAGCCCGTAGCCGGCCGTGATCACCGCCGTCGGCAACAGCAGCGCCCAAGGCGAGGCCCGCAGGCGCAGGATCCCGCCCGGTGACCTGTTGTCGTTCGTTCCGTCCGCCACGGCTGATTCGCCCCGTTCGCCGGCCGACAGGATAATCCCGGAACGGAACGGGAAACAGGCGGCACGGCGACCTGTGTCGAACGGTTCAGGCGGGGGCGCCCGCTCCGTCGATCTCGTCGGCCAGCAGCCGGTATTCGGCACTCGCCGTTCCGGCGCGCCGGGCGATCTCGTCGAGCTGGGCCTTCGCCGAGGCGATGTCGCCGCGCATCAGGAATGCTTCGCCCATGTAGGCCCGGGCAAGCGTGTAGTCCGGGTTGATCCTGAGCGCCTCGCGATAATAGCCGAGGCCGACATCGATCCGGCCGGCCTTGCGGTGCGCATAGCCGAGATAGTTGAGCACGCGCGGATCGGCCTTGTCCGGCGCCAGCGCCAGAATGCGGATGGCTTCCTCGTAACGCCCGGCCATGGCCAGGTCGTAGCCGCCCTCGTAGATGAGGTCCTGCGGGAGCGCGCTTTCGGCCTTCACGCATTTCTGCTTCTTCTTGTCCCAGACATGGCCCTTCTTGCACTGCTCGGCGGTCTGGTTCGACGATCCGCCGCCGCCATCGCCGGCGGCGAACGCGGCGCCGGACAGGGTGGCCAGGGCAATCGTGACAGCAAGGATTCTGGTCATGGCGGGCTCCCTCATCGACCGGTCTTGCGCCGGTCACGGTACACCGACCTTACGCCGGCCCGCGCCCCGACCGAAGGGGTAGCGCGTTCACGATGTCGCGACGGTGCATTCACCGTTCCGGCGGCCACAGGCGCGGCCAACCCTCCGGACCGGTCTCGAAATCGCCGTCGCATTCGTCCTTGGCGCGCGATTCCAGCAGCATGAACCCGGGATCGTAAGGCGCGCTGATCAGCGTCCAGCGGTCATAAAGACCGCAATCGCCAAGCCCCCGGCCCTTCATGAACGCCGTCAATTCACCCTTGCGGTGGTCCCAGGACACGTTCCACGCCTCCGGCCGGACGATCGGGCCCCTTTCGCCCATGCCCGGCAACGGGATCGGCTCGGCGCCGGCGCCGGTGACGTGGAAGGCCAGGTAGGGCTGGTTGTAGGCGCCGCCTTCCGCGCACGGCGCGATGACAAGCGCATTCTCAGGATCGAGGCGCGCCTCGAAGGCTTCCGCATAGCCAAAGCGCTGCGGGTCGAAGAAGGCGCATTCGCCATCGCCGGTGAACCGGTCCCTCAGGGCGGCCGGCAGGTCATCGACGCTGGTGAGTTCGCGCAAGCCCGGATCGACCGGCTCGGCCGCGCCCTTCCTTTCCAGCGCGTCGCGGGCGCCGATCCGCCCCTGCGCCTCGTCGACGAAGATCAGCGCCGCAACATAGCCGTTGAGCGGGAACTCCGTCCGCTCGATCCCCTTGCCGATGTCGTAGGCGATCGTCAGCCTGCGCCCGTTGCGGAATGCCGCCATCAGCTGTTCCACCGCCGGGGAGCCGGCAAGCAGCGACAGGTTCCAGTCCTCGTCGCGCCGGAACGAAGCCGCATCGACCGTGGCGACGGCAACGCCATCGACAGAAAACGCAACCGTGCTGCCCGCGCGGAAGGCTGCCGAGGCGCGGATCAGTCCTTCCACGGCCGTGCCGGGCCCGGCTGCCCGCTTGAAGCCGGCGCCGAACACGCTCTCCCCCTGACCCATGACCTCCACCGTGCAGGTCTGCGCGTTGGTGCAGTAGGCGGTGAAATCGCGAAAACTGCCACTCGGCCCGGCCGAGACCGGCAGCGCGGCAAGCAAAAGGGCGGAAACAGCCAGGGCGAAGCGCATGAGAACCTCCTTGCGCGGGCGGCGTGGTCGGGGCAGAACCGCCCGGACCATGCCCGAACCACGATCCGAAAGGAATTGTCGATGGCGTCGAAACGACCGGCCGTGATCGGTTTCGATGCCGATGACACGCTCTGGCACAATGAGCGCTTCTTCCGGCTGACCGAGGCGCGGTTCGCGGCGTTGCTGTCGGCCCATGGCGCCGCGGAGACGATCTCGGCACGGCTGCTGGAGACCGAACGGCGCAACCTTCGCCACTATGGCTACGGCATCAAGGGGTTTGTCCTGTCGATGATCGACACGGCAATCGAGGTGACGAACGGCACGATCGACTCCGGCGCCATCGCCGAGATCCTCGCCTACGGCCGCGAGATGAGCGAGCACCCGGTCGAAACGCTGCCGCATGCGCGCGAGACCCTGGCGCGGCTGCATGGAACCTGCCGGCTGGTCCTCATCACCAAGGGCGACCTGTTCGACCAGGAACGCAAGGTCGCCGCCTCGGGTCTCGGCGATTTTTTCGATGCCGTCGAGATCGTGTCGGAGAAGACTCCGGACACATACCGCCATGTCTTCGCCCGCCACGGCGGTGGCGCCAGCGATGCCGTGATGGTCGGCAACTCCTTGAAATCCGATGTCATTCCCGCCCTTGAAGCCGGCGCCTTTGCTGTCCACGTTCCGCATGAGCTCACCTGGGCGCTGGAGCAGGTGCCGCCGCCGGTCAATGCGCCGCGCTTCCGCGCCATCGACGATCTCTCCGGCCTGCTGCCGATCCTCGACACGCTGGACAGGTGCGGATAAACGGCGCCGATGACCCGTCTCAACGCCAACATCCTGCTGCTGTTCACCGGCGCCATCTGGGGCATGGGGTTCGTCGCCCAGTCGACCGCGATGGACGCGATCGGGCCGTTCCTGTTCATCGGCCTGCGCTTCGCCGTCGCCACCGTCGCCATCCTGCCCTGGGCGCTCGTGGAAGCCCGCCGCGCGCCGGCGCCGCTGCGGCCGGCCCACTGGCGGCTGTTCTCCGGAATCGGCCTGGTGCTGTTTGCCGGAATGGCGGCGCAGCAGGCCGGCCTCTTGACCACGACCGTCACCAATTCCGGCTTCCTCACCGGGCTCTACCTCGTCATGGTGCCGTTTCTCGGCGTCGTCATCTACCGCCAGTGGCCGCACCCCGTCGTCTGGCCGTCGGCATTCGCCGCCCTCGCCGGTGTTTTCCTCCTGTCCGGCGGCACATTGACCGCGCTTGTTCCCGGCGACTGGCTGACGATCCTGTGCGCGTTCTTCTGGGGGCTGCAGATCCTGCTCGTCGGCCGCTACGGCCCCGGCATCGGTCGTCCGGTCGCACTCGCCGTGACCCAGTTCGCCGTGACCGCGATCATCGGGCTTGCCGTCGGCCTTGCCCTCGAGCCGTTCGACCTGTCCGCAATCCGCCTGGCGGCGCCGGAAATCCTGTTTGCCGGCGTCATCGCCGGCGGCCTCGGCTTCACCTTCCAGATGATCGGCCAGCGCTACACGACAGCGGCCAACGCGGCGATCTTCCTGTCGTCCGAGGCACTGTTTGCCGCCCTGTTCGGCGGGCTCATGCTGGGCGAACGGCTCGGCGCGATGGCGGCGGCCGGATGCGCGCTCATCTTCCTGGCCATGCTCGCCGTGGAGATCGGCCCGGCCATGTTCGCCCGCCGCCGCATCATCCCCTGAACACCAGCGCCGCCCCGGCGGCGATCAGCGCGAAGCCGCCCAGCACGTTGAGGCTGACGGGCTCCTTCAGCCACACGATCGAGAACCCGATGAAGACGGCGAAGGTGATGACCTCCTGGATCGTCTTCAGCTCCGCCGCCGAATAGACCTGGTGGCCGTAGCGGTTGGCCGGAACCGCAAGCCAGTATTCCACGAACGCGATGCCCCAGGAAAACATCACCGCCATCCACAGCGGCGCCGTCTTGTAGCGAAGGTGACCGTACCAGGCGAGCGTCATGAAGATGTTCGAGGCGATGAGAAGCAGGATCGGGGCTACGCGCGGCGACAGAATCAGCGACATTTCGGCGTCCATTCGGTGGAATCGGCCGACTGGAAAGCGGAGAATGATCCAAGTCAACGCTTGAGCCGACGCATGTTTGAAGAATACAAATCGGTTTCGGCAACCGGCAACGACATCACCGCCAAAGGAGTGACGATGACCCTGAGGGAACGGAACGAAATCGATCTCGGCATCGATCCCGATACGGTGCGCCTGTTTGCGGAAAAGGCACGCGCCATCGCCTCCGGCGTCGAGGGCGAGTACGAAGACGGTCGCGATCGCGATGTCGAGTATGATGGCGACGGACGCGACAGCCACAAGCATGACGGGCTGGCGGAGGAAGAATCCGACGACATGACCGCGGAGGAGCTGCGCGAACTGATCGGCGACCTCAATGTCGACGAGGCAGCCGCGCTGGTCGCCATCGTCTGGATCGGACGTGGCGACTATTCCGCCGACGAATGGACCGAAGCCGTCGCCGCCGCGCAGGCGCGCAGCAACCGGCGCACGGCGCAATATCTGCTCGGCATGCCGCTGCTCGGCGAATATCTCGAGGCCGGCCTGGACGCCCTGGAGGTCTGACCCGGCGGCATAGCCTCAGCTTTCCTTTACCGGTCTGGCCTAGTCTCTCCCCGTCCCGTTTGTGCGGAGTCGGGCCGTGGCTGTTGTTCGAGCATTGAGACGTACCGCCCTGGCGATGGTGCTGCCGGCGCTGGTCCTGTCGGCCTGCGCCCGCCCTGACCGGCCCGCCGAGCCCGGCGATCGCGTCTCGTCGATCCCGGCCGGCACGCATACCGCCGGCTTCGGCCGTTTCGGCGTTCCCGATCTTTCGCCCGCCCCTTCGATGCCGGACGAGGAAGCCGCCTGCCGCGCCAACCTCGACCGGCTCGGGGTGCGCTGGATCGACAGACCGGCGATTCGCGAGGGCGCCTGCGGGATCGACTGGCCGATCGAGGTTTCCGCCCTGCCCGGCAAAGTCGCGCTTGAGCCGGCCGCGACACTCAACTGCGCGATGGCGCTGTCATTTTCCAGATGGGTGAAGGCGGAACTGCAGCCGGCCGCGCGCCGCCGCTACCTGTCCGGCGTCGCCGTCATCCGCCAGGGTTCCGCCTATGCCTGCCGCAACATGAACGGCGCCCGCGAATCCACCCTGTCCGAGCATGCCACCGGCAACGCCATCGACGTGATGGAGATCCGCCTCAACAACGGCAAGGCCATCGATGTCCGCAAGCCGGGCCTGTTCTCGTTTCGCCAGCGCGGCCTGTTGTCGAATGTCCGCGGCGAGGCGTGCGACTATTTCTCCACGGTGCTCGGCCCCGGCTACAATCGCGAGCATCGCGACCATTTCCATTTCGACATGCGCCCGCGAAAGGGCGGCCGCGTCTCCTGCCACTGATCCGGCCCGCGACCGGCGGAGAGAAGGAAAAGGCCCGCCGGTTTCCCGGCGGGCCTTCCCGCGCACCCCGCCCGGGTTGCGTCATTGCGGGTTGATCAGCAGCTTCGGCAGAACCTTGCGCTCGTTCGGTGCCGACTGCTCGGGCAGCGTCCGGTCCAGGTTCAACTGCGGGAACCCGCACTTGCCATTGACCACGATCTGACCCTTCGGGCAGCGGCAGCGGCCGTTCACCACCACCTGGCCGGGCACAGTGCAGGTTGGCTCCTGCGGCGGCACCCGGCACTCGCCCTTGATCGGCTGCGTGCCCTTCGGGCAGACGCAGCGGCCGTTCTGATCGACGATCTGGCCGACGATCTGGCACTGCGGCTGCGGCTTCCGGCATGCGCCGTTGATCGGCACGGTGCCCTTGGGGCAGACGCAGCGGCCGTTCTGGTCGACGATCTGGCCGGCGATCTCGCACTGCGGCCTCGGCTTGCGGCACACGCCGTTGATCACGGTCGTGCCCTCGGGGCAGACGCACTTTCCGCCGACCACGATCTGGCCGGGGATCGTGCACAGCACCGGCGGCACGCGGCACTCGCCCTTGATCGGCACGGTGCCCTTCGGACAGACGCAGCGACCGTTCTGGTCGACGAACTGACCGAGGATCTCGCACTGGGGACGCGGCTTGCGGCAGGCGCCGTTGATCAGTTCGGTGCCTTTCGGACAGACGCACTTGCCGTTCGACACCACCTGGCCGGGAATGGTGCAGACGATCGCCGGCTTCTTGCAGGCGCCGTTGATGACCACCTGGCCCGACGGGCACTGGCACTTGCCGTTGATCGGCACCTGTCCGGGGATCGAGCAGACGATCGGCTTCGGCTTGCCCTCGATCGGCACGCAGGTGCCATTCTTGTAGGTCTCGCCGTCCGGGCAGACGCACTTGTTGTTCTCGTTGAGGATCAACGGCGGCGTGCAGGTCTTCCGCGACGCCGCGACACGGAACCCGTGGCAGTCGGCGAACGGAGGCAGGTCGTTGGCGATGCCTTCCGGCGCGGGAAGCGCCTTGGCCACGCCATCGGCGCCGCCCGGTCCGTTCGGCAGGGCCGCAAAGCAGTTCAGGCCGTTCGCCCCTTCCTGCCCGGCAATGTTGGCCGGAAGCTGGATCGTGACCTGGTGCACGCGGGTCTCGCCCGGCTCCATCGCCATGGTGGCGACGCAGTCGATCGGCACGGCACCCGGTTCCGGCGCGCAGCCGAGTGGCGGCGCAATGGCGGTGATCGGCGCCTCGACGTTCGCGCCATTGACCGACAGGCGGTCGATGACGTGGACCGGACCATTGACCGGCGCACCCGTGCCATTGGTGATGGCGATCTCGAAGGTGCAGGTTCCTCCGGCAAGGCAGGACAGTTCGCCGGACTTCTCGACCCTGAGCGAGCCGCCGAATTCGGCACAGGACTGGCCGAACGGCGCGGCTTCGGCACCCGGTCCGTTGACGCGGCCGGTCGCGCAGTTGCGGGCCGGCTCGCCATTCGTTTCCGGGATGCCGACGTCGAAGCTGCGCGTCACGCCGGGCGCCAGCAGCGGTCCGGGGATGGCGCAGGTGAGCGTCGCGGCCGGCACCGGCGAGCAGGTCCATTCCGGCCCGTCGGGAACGACGGCGAGAACGGGAACCGGAGCGCCGCCGCCGATCATCTCGGCCACGTCGAGCACCTCGACCACGCCGACGGGCGCGGCGGTGCCGTTGTTGGTCACCGTGATGCGGCAGCGCGAACCGCGCTCGTTGAACGCCACGCACTCCTTCCTGATCGACAGGTCCGCCTGCCCGCCGGGCCGGCCGAGACCGAGCGTCGAACAGGAGCGGTTGTTGGCCAGGTTGTTTTCATTCGGCACGCCCTTGAGCTCCACGCAGTTCTCCACCGCGCGCGCGGGATAATTGGCGGCATTCACGCCGACCGCCAACGACGCAGTCGCGCCGGGAGCAAGCGTGATCGACGCCAGATCGCAGCGCAGCGTGCCCGGCCCGGTCGATACGCACACCCAGGGCGGCGTCGGCTCGACCAGCACGGCCGAGGGGGCCGGCGCCGTCACGATGTCGTCGACCGTCAGCGGACCCGAATAGGGTGTCGTGCCGACATTGGTGATGTTGACCCGCCAGATGCAGAACCCGTTCGGCAGGCAGGTGGTCGCGCCTTCGCGGGCCGGCACCTTGACGATCGAAAGATCCGCCTTGGGCTGGTCCGGATTCGGGCAGCGCGGGTCGCGCAGGCCGCAGATCGGGATCGACGCGCAGGAGCGGTCGTTGGTCAGCTTGCCGAACGGCGCCGGCTGGTTGCTGGCGGCATAGTCATATTCCGCGCAATTGCGGATGACATCCCAGTTCCAGCCCGGGCCTGGACGGAATCCGAGCTTGAGATCGACGAACTGGCCCGGATTGAGCGTCAGCGGCGGATGCTTGCACATCACCGGGCTGATGCCGGGCAGGCAGGTCCAGGGCGCGTTCGGGCCGGAAACGATCGTGCCGTTGCCGGGTCCGGTGACGTCCTCGATCGCGATCGGGCCGGTGTAGGGCGCGGTGCCGGCGTTGGAGACGCGCACCACGAAGTCGCAGCTGCCGTCGCGGCGACAGATCGTGTCGACGGCGCGCTTGACCACCTTGATGTCCGGCGTGCCCGGTTCCGGGCACCTGATGTCCTCGGGGATGACGATGGTGATGCGCTGGGTGCAGCACAGGCCCAACCCCTCGACCGGCGCCCCGGTCGACTGGATGCCGGTAATCATCAGTTCGACCGTATCGCCGGGCGATGCGCCGGAGATCGTCCATTCCAGCATGCCGCCGCCGGCAGGCACGACCTGCGAGGCCGGCGCGATGGTGATGCCGGGCGTCAGCGATTCCAGTTCCACCGTCTGTCCGGCCATTTCCGGACCCATCGGCAACCGATAGGTGAAGTCGCCGAGGCCGTTGCGGTCGCAGTCGATCTCGCCGTCGACCAGCTTGAAGCACGGCTCGGGCGGCGTGCCGCCGGGCGGCGTGCGGTCGCAGCCGGTCAGGTCGATGACGACCTTGGTCTTTTCGCCTGTTTCCGGGGTGCCGTCATCGGGCAGGGCCGGGTCGTGGCTGACAAGGATGGTGGTCCCGCCCTTGAGCGAGGCGGTGATGCCGGCCTGGTTCAGCGTCACCGTCGGCGCCGCGAACGCTCCCGGATCAAGCTGCGCCGTCACCACCAGGCGCAATTCGCGCCGGTCCCCGCCGGAACCGTCGAGATCGTCGGCGCTCAGGCGGAAATCGCTGATCTGCACCGTGTCGTCGACATCGGCGACCTCGAGGATCTCCACCGCCGGACCGCCGGCGCCAGTCACGTCGCCGGAAAGGCTGGCGTTGACGATGCGCATGCCAGGCGGCACCTGGTCGGTCAGGTCGAGCTTGAGGCTGGCAAGCAGTTCCACGGACTTCGGATTGTCGAAGAACTCCGGCGTTGCCCGGATGCCGAACCGGATGTCGTAGCGCGCATAAAGGCATGACAATTGCGTGCCGGTCTTGGTGAACTCGACGACCGGGCGCGGCGCCAGCGGCCGTTCGGGCGATTTCAGATCATCCGCCACGCCGGGCGGCAGTTCGATGCCGCCTCCCGGCAGGATCTTCAGCGTCGGCTCGGCGGCGAGCGCCGGGCCGGCCAGGAGCGCGGCCAGGCCGAATGCCTGCGCGACGCGCTTGAATGCGGAGAAGAGATTCATGGCAGGGCCTCCGGCCTTGACGGTTGCGTAGCGATCAGTGGCAGGATCGAGACGGGTCATCGCATCCTCCTCACGGTTCGCAACTGACGTCAGGGGTCGGAAGCGGCAGTGTCACCTTGCAGCAGGGGAAGGCCCCTCCCGCCTTGGCATCCGCGTCCTTGTAGAAACACAGGTTCACGTCGACCGTCTGGCCCGGCACGTGGCCGTTGACGCCGATCGTGTAGGGCGCGCCCGGCGGCACGGTCTGCATCAATGGCGAAATCGCGGTACCCGGCGTGCTGGTGTTGGCCTTCACCGAATCGAAGCCGTAGCCGGTGCGGTCGCCAATGGTCAGGTCGGCCTCAAGCCCGGCGGGGGTGCAGTAGTAGGCCAGATCCGTCAGTTCCACGCACGGCGACTGCAGCGGCGGCACCACCGGCGGATACCAGGGGTCGTACCATCCGGCGCGGCCTTCGCACGGGCGCCAGATCTCGACGTCGCCGACATGGCCCATCAGGTCCGGGTCGTCGAACAGGCCGTCCTGGTCGATGAACCACGAACCGAACGGTGGCACGTTCGCCGGTTCGACGAGATGGAGCGGCGTCAGCTGGACACCATGGACGTTCAGCGGCCCGCCGGCGAGCAATTGCTCGGAGAGCGCGGGATTGTTGCGCAGGTCGTCGCCGGTCTTGGCGATCGTGCCGACGCAGACACCCTGGTCGAGGAAGCCGTTGACGTCGTAGCCGTACTGCAGATCGATGCCGCCATCGGTCTGGCGGTTCTTCTCGGGGAATCCGACGGCGTAATGCTGCGGCTCCGGCACCCAGACGCTCTCGGTCTCCGGATCATCCGGGTTCTCGCGCCAGTAGCGGATGACTTCGCCGTTTCCGGTCTTGGCAAAGCGGCTGTAGTCGTAGCGGCTCGTCGCCTCGCCGCGCTGGGCCAGATACATGAAGCCCTGATTGTCAAACACGATGTCGGTGACCGGCAGGTCCTTCGGGCTGGCCACGTCGAGTTCCCAGCGCGGATCGCCGGCGAACGTGCCGTCGCGGTTGATGCCGACCGACCAGATCGCGGCCTTGTTGCCGACCGCGTACCAGACGCGGCCGCCATGCACGGCGACACCGTGCACGCGGCGATCTTCCTCCGTCATCGCCCAGCTCTCCGGATCCTCCGCGTCGAACGACGCCGAGCCGATGTCCATGACCGAGCCATCATCCGAGATCGGCGCCAGGCCGTGTGCGGGTCGCCCGTCGACACCATGGTCGAACGTGTCGAGCACGATGCCGTCGGCCGAAAGGCGTGCGATCTGGCCCGTGTCGAGGTCGGAGACGAAGAACTGCCGGTGGGCGCGGTCGAAGGCAATGTCGCCGAGCCCGGGCCCGCTGTTGGTTTCGATGGTGGCAAACAGGGAAACCGTGCCGCTCAGCCCATCGATGCGGTAGATCGAGCCGGGTCCGCCGGGCTGGTCGGCCTGGCCCCACTGGCCGGCCATGAAGGTCGCGCCGGGGGTGCCGCGGCGCTGGCGCTCGGGCCGCCCGTCCGCGTCCTCGTCGGGCGTGACGATCTGGATGCCGAAGGCGGAGGTCGCGGCGGCATAAAGGTCCGGCACGCCGGTGGGCACGCCGTTCTCGACGCCATCATCGTAGGTGAGGCCGAAGACCAGGCCAACCTCGCGGGTCTTCACCTCGAAAGGCTGCGGCGTGTAGACGAGTTGCCCTCCCGCCGGGCCGCCGAGCGCGCGCGGATCGAACACGCGGACCGAGGCGCCCTCCTCATCGATCATGGTCTCGTCGATCGGGTCGAGTTCGGGGGAAAGCCCCTCCTCGATGCCGGGAATGGTGGTTCCGGGAAACGCGCTGACCGCCATCGCCCCCGGGAAGATCACCGGCTCGGCCTCCTGCGGAAATGCGGGGCGGGCAAAGAGCAGGGCGGCGGCGAGCACGACGGCACCGAACGCGGCGCCGGCCAGCAGACGGTTGTGCCGCCGGGCGAGTGCGCGTGAGGCGATGATCTGCGATTCCGTTCGGAACGGGTGGCCGGCCATGCTGATCTCCATCGAGTGGGACGGGATCGCCGGCCGTTCGGCTACAGGGCCGCCACGGCCTGCTTTCGCCGGCTCCGCAGACAGTTTCGCCCCAATGAACAACGCCGGGAGGCTACGCTGGACCTTCCCCTGCGTCAATCGGTCCGGGTCATCGATTTTTCCTGTTCGCGAACCGGCCGGTTGCAACCGTCCCTTGTCTGCTGCCGCCATGAAATCCGCTCCTCCGCTGCCGGGTCTGGTCCCTGTCCGGTCTCTGTCGGCGGCAGGCGGGAAAAGGTTCAACGCAAACGCGTGAACGCGATGCGGCCTGTTGCAAAAACCGCGAAAAGCCGTGAACCTTCGCGTTCCGGCGCGCGACATAGGATCAACGAGCGTGCCAAACGGCAGTAGGCGATGACAGGATCGGCGCTTCCCGACGGTGAGCTCGTCACAAGGGTGGCGAATGGCGACAAGACCGCCATTCGCCTGTTGTTCAACCGGCACCACGCCCGGGTCTTCCGGTTCGTGGCGCGTCTGACAAGGTCCGAGTCCGTGGCCGACGAAATCGCCAATGAAGTGTTCCTGGAGCTGTGGCGCCAGGCCGCGAAGTTCGAGGGCCGGTCGGAAGTGACGACCTGGCTGCTCGGCATCGCCCGCTTCAAGGCGTTGTCGCGGCTGCGCAAGCGCTCCGAGGCCGAACTTGACGACGAACAGGCGGAAGGGATCGCGGACACGTCCGACGACCCGGAAACCACGGTGATGAAGGACTCCAAGGCCGTGCTCATCCGCCGGCTGGTCGATGCCCTCCCCGCCGAGCATCGCGTCGTCATCGATCTGGCCTACTACCAGGGTCGGGCCGTCGCCGAGATCGCCGACGTGCTCGATATCCCGCTGGCGACCGTCAAGACGCGAATGTTCTATGCGCGCAAGAAGCTCGGCGAGGCCCTCCAGGCCGCCGGGCAGGACAGGGGATGGCCATGAGCGCCGACACCGTACTCACGCTTCGCGACGAAATGGAAAGCCTGCTGCCGTTCTACCTCAACGGCACGCTTCAGGGCCCCGATCTCGTCCGCCTGGAGCACTGGCTCGCCACCGATCCGCACGGCGCCGTCGCGCTTGCCGCGGCCGAGGACGAGCTTTCCGCCGCGATGGCGGCCAACGAGGCAATCCGGCCGCGCCCCGATGCGCTGTCCCGCTTCTCCGCCGCGCTGGAACGCGAGGCGCCCAACCGTGCCGCCGGCGGGTTGCTGGCATCGCTGTTCGGCCGGCTGCGTACAGCGCCGCCGGCACTCGCCTGGGCCGCCGCCGCTGCCATGCTCGCCGTCATCGTGGTGCAGACCGCGGTGGTCAATCGCGGCGGCGAGGGCTACGAGGTTGCCGGCCAGGGCGACAACCAGTCCGAAAGGCCGTTCGCGCTCGTCGCCTTCAAGGCCGATGCTACCGCCGAGGCGATCGCCACAATCCTGACGCAGGCGGGCGGTTCCATCGTCGACGGGCCGAAGCCGGGCGGGTTCTTCCGCGTCGCCATCGCCACCGACAGTGCCGAGGCCTACGATGCGGCGCTGGCCGTGCTTGACGCTTCCGGGGTTGTCGACACCATCATGCCCGGGTTGCGGCCACAGGAGTGATCACCATGCGCCTGTTTGCGATTGCATCGGCCCTTCTGCTCGCCCTCGCCCTCGCCGGCGCGCCGGCCGCGCTTGCCCAGACCGCCGGCAACGGCAACCAGGGCGGCGGCGGCCCCTCGTCGCCGGGCGGAGACTATGAGCACGACCTCTGGGGCATCCAGACCGGATGCGCCAAGGGACGCGGCGCGTCGATCGGCAAGCGCAACTGCAACCGCCAGATCGTGGAGGAGACCGACACCGCGGTCGTGAAGCCGCCGAAGGTGAAGCGCGCGGCGGTCCCGGAAACGGTCGTGATCGTACCAGCGGACAAGCCGAGGAAGAAGCCGGCGGCCAAGGCCGTGAAGAAGCCGGCCGCGACCGCGCTGGCCGCGATCCCGCGGGCGCGCCCGGTGGCCGAGCCCGATCCGCTCGACAATGTCTCCCATGTGCCGGACGAAGTGCTGGTCACGCTCGAAGGCGCCGCCGCCGATGCCGAAAGCCTCGCGGCGCAGTTCGGGCTGGAGGTGCGCAGCCAGCGCATGTCGCTGCTGCTTGGCGCCCGGTTCGTCCGTTTCGGCATCCCCGACGGGCGCTCGGCCGAAACCGTGCTCGCCACGCTCCAGGCCGCCGGCTTCGGCTCTGCCGAACTCAACCACGTCTATGCGCTGCAGGCCGTCAAGGCGCCGCTCAGCTATGCCTTCGACCGTATCGCGCTGGCCGCGCCGAAGGCCAACGGCAAGGGCGTGCGCATCGCCGTCATCGATTCGGCCGCCGACCGCAAGCATCCCGCACTCAAGGGCGTCTTCGCCGGGTTCTTCGATTCCCTGCCCGACCGCAAGGTCGTGGATGCCAGCCACGGCACGTCCATCGACGGCCTGATCGCTGGCAGCGGCAATGCCGCCGGCATGGCGCCGAAGGCGAAGATCCTGCATGCACGCGCCTTCGAGAATGGCAAGTCCACCATGTCTGCCATCCTCGACGCCTTCGATTGGGCGGTCGCGCAGGACGCCCGCATCGTCAACATGAGTTTCGCCGGCCCGCGCAACCGCATGATGGAGAAGGCCTGCGCCACGGCGTTCGGTCGCGGCGTCATCCTCATCGCCGCCGCCGGCAACAACGGGCCGGGCGCGCCGGAAGCCTATCCGGGCGCCTACCCGAGCGTCGTCGCCGTGACGGCGACCAACGAGACCGACGGGCTGATGCCGCAGGCCAACCGGGGCACCTATGTCTATGCGGCCGCGCCCGGGGTCGACGTGCTGGCGCCGGTGCCGGGCGGTGGCGTCGACTTCGTCACCGGCACCTCGTTTGCCGCCGCCATCGCCACCGGGGCGGTCGCCAACCT
>WPCI01299906.1_pt1 | contig 14233 bp, 13 predicted proteins | sample 5399871 | NCBI WGS metagenome assembly WPCI01 (sample SAMN12869469, study PRJNA574797) | sludge metagenome | isolation source: wastewater treatment of pH7 | place: China:Beijing | collected 2019-05-20
CCAATGGTGAGGTAAAGAGAAGGATCAATGCCTCTGGCAGCGCCCCAGGTATGCTCGCCGATGGCAGATCCGCTGACATCCGCATGAAAAGCCAATGGCACACCCAAACTCTGGTGCAATTTGCCAAGGATATTGGTATTCACCCAGGCAAGCTTGGGTGTGGCAGTGATGTACCCGTATGTTAGCGATGATGGATCAACATCCACCGGACCGAAGGCGGCAATACCAATGCTTTTAACCCTGCCTTCGTCAATAAATGGCTGAAAGAACGCCTGAACCCGTGATAATGTTTCTACAGGGTCAGAAGTCTGAAAGGTGACCTCGTAATCCAGATGCGGCGGTTGGGAAGCAAGCGCACAGATAAATTTCGTACCACCGGCTTCAATGCCGCCATAAAGCTCACGATCCAACATGTCTCCCATAATGACCTTCTTCCAGCGTTTGCTGCAGCTTGGATATTGTTTCAATTATAGAAATTATAGCCATCAATATCTTAGCAAACAAGTTGATGAGATGAAGACATGGGTTCTATGGAATGCAGCAGTAATAGCTTGTTTGAGCAAACAGAAACTGGTTATTAAAGCGAAAAAAGTGTTCCAAATGCAGGTTAGATTGATCCTCTTGGATCAATCTTCAGCATAGCCACAAATGCCCAGTGCGCCAGGGCCGGTGTGCAGCCCAACAACGGGCCCTGTGGAATTTACAAATATTTCCAGCGGGTGAAACTCGCTGCGGATTTTCTCGGCTAAATTTTCTGCGGTTTCACGCCGATTGCCATGCAGCACTGCAATATGCAAATTCTTAATTCCGTTTATTTTTCCAAAAAACTTACGGTGAAGGGTTTCTACCATCGAGGAGTAAGTCCGTGCAATTCCTACAGGCTCGACTTGATTGGTCAACACATTGAAGGCAACAATCGGTTTTACCTTCAGTACAGACCCTGCCAATTTAACTGCTGCTCCAATGCGTCCACCGCGGTTCAGATAATCCAGCGTCTCGAGCCCAACCATTTGTGTGATGCGCGAGCGCACTTGATTGATCTTTTCGATAATTCCTACTCGATCCACGCCTTCAAGAGCAGCACGGGCAGCTGCCACCACCTGCCAGCCTAACCCCATGGAAGTGCCATTTGAATCAACCACAGAGACCGGAATATGGGAAGACTCCGCAGCACGCAGAGCATTTTCGTGCGTGCCGCTGAGGGTGCTGCTCAGCGTAAGCACCACCACTTCATCTGCACCTGTGTTGGCAGCTTTTTCAATAGCCTGGTGAAATGAAGCTTCAGTAATCAGCGAAGAGCGAGGCCTTTCTTCTTTTTGTTCAAGCCGCATATAAAACTCATCCGGTTGGATATCGATACGGTCGCGGTATTGCTTTTCTCCCCAAATCAATGTTTGCGGAATTACGTCAATAACCAACTGCTCAAGGAGAGAATCAGGAACATCACATGTACTGTCAGTAATAATTCGAATCATAGGCTCATTCTACTATTCTTTACATTCCTTATCGTCTGAGATGGTCAATCAGTTTTCTTCGTCGGATGAATATTTGGCATCCAGACGAGCATTAGTAGTGAGGCTATCAAGGCAAGCGCACCGCCAAAAAAGAACGGCGCAGGTGCTCCGAAACCCTGCCAGGCGCCAATTCCCTGCCATAAAATGCCGGCAATGAATGAGGAAGGAAAAGCCAGCAAACCGATGACTGCATTATAGGTACCGTAGGCAGTGCCGCGCAGATTTTCAGGCACCAGGTCAGCCACTAAAGCATGTGCTGAGCCATATGCCATGCCATAATAAACCCCGTAAAGTGTGTATAAGATCCATACCTGCCATTGGGCATTGGCAAGTGCAAAACCAAAATAAATGACAGCATAAACCAGCCAACCACCGATGATGAGGCGCCGGCGGCCGATGCGGTCGGAGAGAGAACCGGCTGGCGTAGAGACCAGGGTATAGGTAAGGTTAAAAACAGCTAACATGATGAGAATCCCCAACACAGATACGCCCAGGTTCTGCGCTCGCAGCACCAGGAAGGCATCGGCAGAGTTACCTAATGTGAACAGACTGACGATCCCGAGGAAAATTGAAAAAGGTTTTCCCATGCCGCGTAACGAGAATTTGGGCTTTGATCTTTGTCCTTTAACCGCTACGTCTTTAACTCCAATCAACAGCGAAAGAACCGCCAAAAAAGCTGGTATCAGGCTGGCAAGCACGATGATCTGAAAAGTAGAGCGCTCCAATGTAATTCCGCTCTTTTGCGTGAGCCACACCACAAGCGCTGCGATAAGGATGCCGATAAACGCCCCGGCAGTATCCATGGCGCGGTGAAAGCCAAATGCCAAACCGCGAACCTCAGGGGCAACCGAATCCGCCAGCAGCGCATCGCGCGGCGCCGTGCGAATACCCTTGCCGACGCGATCTGCCCAGCGTACGCCGGCAATGAGCCCCCAGCTATTGGCGAAGTAGAAGAAGGGTTTGACGATGGCAGAAAGCCCATAGCCCATTACTGCCAGCCATTTTCGTCCACCCATACGATCTGAAAGCCAGCCTGAAAACAACTTAAGAATGCTGGCAGTCGCTTCAGCGATGCCGTCAATCAAGCCAATAATGCTGGTTTGCACACCAAGCACATTGGCGAGAAAAAGCGGCAGGATATTCACCACCATCTCACTTGAGATGTCCATGAACATGCTGGTAAAACCTACTGCCCAAACGTTTCGGGGGAGAAGCTTGATGGCTGGTTGTTCTTTTGTAATATTCATTGCTTTTTGATTTCTACACCAGCATGTGAATATCTAAAGAAATCAAACGATGGATTCATGCGGATGCTTCTCATCCACCTTTGAGAGAGCAAAAGAAGCTGCGAATCCCAGGAGAAAAAGCACTGCGCACAATGCAATCGTCCAACCGCTGACCCCCTTGGGGATAATCGCCAGCGTAGATCCAATGACAATTCCCAGAATAAGGTGATACATAAAAGGGTGCGCGCGATCAAACAACTTTGAAACCAGCCTGGCAAGCAGTAATACACAAGCCACAGCTCCTAACAACAGCGGAATAATCACGCCAAAATCGAGCATTTTGATGCCGTTTGCCATCGGTTGATAAAGACCGAGATAAATGAGAAAATTCGAAGGACTCATGCCCGGCACCACCACACCCAAGCCAATCAGCGCGCCGCTCATCAGCCAGGTAAGAAAGCTCGGCGTGAGCGTGACATTGTTAATTGTTTCCATCCAATTCATCAACAGGTACATCCCGGCTGCCACAAGCGCCATCACAAGCCAATGATAGGTTTTTCTTCCTTTCAGACCCGCTGTTTTATAAAGTGAGGGGAATGTTCCAGCGATGAAGCCGATAAACAACCAAATAAACGGAGCGGCATAATTTGTAAAAGCCCAATCTACCGCGGCTGAGAAGGCAACCACACCGATCGCACCGCCAACCCCCACAGGAATAAAGAAGAGAACATTTTTCAGGAAGTTATCCTTTAGGTTGCCGAGAAAACGCATGATGGGTTCATAAAGGCCAAAGATCACGGCTAAAACACCGCCAGAAAGCCCCGGGGTAATGAACCCGATTCCAATAAGTACGCCTTTCACAAGGCGGAATATCCAATCGCCAAAGGTTTCTCTTTTCCGTAGTGAGTGATTGTCAGATGTCATATTGATTTGTCTCCGTCTTTTGTCGAAAGTCAAGAACTTTTATTATAAGATGCTTTGAGCCAATAAATAATTTCATCTTTGGGAAATCAACAATTCGCTAATTATTAAATCTTGTGTTGCACAACTGTTGTTTGGTGTTAACAGTAATTTTGATAACAGAGCGACTCTTTCTCCGCAAACAAGCAAGTCAGTAAAAAACAAGCGTATGATCCAGTTTGTATTGCATACAAAATTTATACAAATTGACAGATTTGATTGACAGCACTACAATAACCCCAATGTAACGCGAGCAGTACATTGGGGTTATAAAGTACATGGCTGTAAGTATTAGAGGGTAAGCTAAATAATAACCACAGGAGGCAATATGCCAAAATTTGAAAGAGAAATAGAAATTGATGCACCGGTTGAAAAAGTTTGGGAAGTATTGATCAAAACAGAATATTGGCCAAAATGGCTGCCAGGCATAGGAAGTGTGACCAATGCTGCCTCATCAAGCGCAGGTGTGACTTTCGAATACACCGGACCCACTGGCGCTGGTACGGGCGTTATCACCAAGTTTGAACCCTTGAAGAAGCTTGAGATTATGACCCAGGTGGGTAATGATAAAGATCTTCATTCTTTTGAACTCAAACCCACCGGCGGCTTCTTGGGTATGAAGGCGGATGAGTGCAAGATTGAGTACGAACTGGATACCCTCGCTGGCGGAGGGATTGTCGGCAATTTTATTACGGGCGGGAATCCGGCGGATGCGCTGCGCGTTAAGAAGACCTTGCACACCTTCCGCAAACTGGTGGAAAGTCTGTAAATCTGGCTTTCTCAAATTAATTATTAAGGAGAAATGATCATGGGTTTTATCGCAACAATTATCGTTGGTTTGGCTGCAGGATTGCTTTCAAGCTGGATTATGAAAGCGAAAACCGGCGTCTTCGTGGATATGCTTTTGGGCATTGCGGGCGCTGTTCTTGGTGGATGGATTTCAAGCCTTTTGACTGGCGTCAATCTGGTAAGCGGAGTGAACCTCACCAGCATCCTGGTGGCTCTGGTTGGAGCCATTCTCGTGATTTTAATCTATCGCTTAATCAAACGTAAATAGCAGGCTTCGAATAGGTGCGCTAACTGGCGAGGAATAGTCTCCTCGTCAGTATGTTTTAACGAACCGATTCGAATAATATCACTACAGAATTTATTTTACGTCTTCCTGATAAGAAAAGGACTGTAAGTTTACAAAATAGTAATAACGGAGTAATTTAAAAATCGAATAATAGGAGTAATGAAAATGCCACAGGGAGGCATTCTTCAACCCATTTTTCTGTTAACAAGGAGAGAATATGAAGAACAAACGCTACACACTTATCATTGCGCTCGTGGTGATCAGTTCACTGCTGTTAGCCTCCTGCGCCCAACCGACACAACCCCCAGTGGCGCCTGAAGTACCAGCTGCAACTGAAGCCCCGGCGGCCACCGAAGCGCCTGTTGTACCTGAGGCGCCTGCCGCAGCCCAACAGCTCGAGGTCTTCTCTTGGTGGACAGGCGGAGGTGAAGCTGCTGGACTCGACGCCATGATTGCCATTTGGAATACCAAATATCCTGATATCCCATTTATCAACGCAGCAGTTGCCGGCGGTGCAGGTTCTAACGCCAAAGCTGTTCTCGCCACCAGGTTGGCTGCTGGTGATCCGCCTGATTCATGGCAGGGACATGCTGGCCAGGAATTGATTGGCGCTTACGTTTCAGCAGGACAGCTTGAACCATTGGATGATCTTTATGAAGCCAACGGCTGGTATGAGGTCTTCCCCGAAACGCTCATTCCGCTGCTTTCACAGGATGGCCACCCCTACTCTGTGCCCGTGAATATACATCGCGCCAATGTTTTGTGGTTCAACCCTAAAGTTTTGGAAGCGAATGGAGTTGCACAGCCAACTGATTTCGCCAGCTTTATTGTCGCGCTTGATGCCCTCAAAGCAGCCGGAATGGACGCCCCGCTTGCCTTAGGCGAAACCTGGACTCAGGTGCACATGTTCGAAACCATTCTGCTCGCAACAGTCGGACCTGAAATGTATTCCGCGCTCTGGAACGGCGAAGCAGATTGGGCAGATCCGAAAGTTACTGAAGCCCTCAACAACACCAAGAAATTGATGGAATATGCCAATACCGACTATGCCACCCTTTCCTGGCAGGATGCCTCCAAACTGGTTGCAGATGGAGATGCCGCCTTCAATATCATGGGTGACTGGGCTGATGGCTACTTCTACGGCAGTGTTGATGGCGGAAACCTCGGACTCGAGCCGCTGGTTGACTATGCCTGGATGCCAGTTCCCGGAACCCAGGGAGTCTATCAGTTCCTTTCAGACTCCTTCGTGTTGCCGGTTGGCGCCAAGAACCGTGATGCAGCCATCAAGTGGCTTGAGCTCTGCGGTTCACTCGAGGGACAGGATGCCTTCAACCCTGTGAAAGGCTCCATCGCTGCCCGAAAAGATTCGGACAAGTCCCTGTATAATGTCTATCTGCAGTCAGCAATGGAAGATTGGTCAAGAGATACTGTGGTTGGATCGCTCGCTCATGGCGTTGTTGCCAGTCCGCCTTGGGCTACCCAAATCAACACCGATTGGGGCGCCTTCGTCATCGACTTCAATGTTGAAGCCTTCCAGGCTGCACTTGTGAACTCCTGCGCCACTTTTGGCACCTGCAAGTAACCTGTAATTAGTTCGTTTTTCGTCATCGGGAAGTACCCCTTCCCGATGACGATTATCGGTATCTGATTTTCCTTTAATAGTTACATATCTCAATCGGTCATGCGGGGAAGCCATGCAAAATCACAAAGAAAAAATCATAGCTTTTTTAATGATTCTGCCCTCGATTATCGCGATTGCAATTTTCGTTTACTTCTTTATAGGCTGGACAGCCAGAGTTTCTGTAAGCGCCTGGAACAGTATGACGCCGGATTACACCTTCGTGGGGTTAAAGAACTATCGTTACCTCTTTGAAGACAATCTGCGGTTCCAAATTAACATTAAAAATACAATTATTTTCACCAGTATTTTTGTCGTAGGGTCACTTGCTATCGGGCTGTTTTCGGCAGTGCTGCTTGACCAAAACCTGCCCGGAGAGGGTTTCTTCCGCAGCCTGTTTATTTTTCCAATGGCGATCTCTTACATCGTCACTGGTGTGGTCTGGCGCTGGTTGATGAACCCCGCCCAGGGGACCAGGATGAGCGGTTTGAACCTCCTCTTCAGCAAGCTTAATTTGGATTTTCTGATAAACAATTGGACATCAACGCCTCAATGGGGCATTGCCTTTTTGGCGATTCCGGCAATCTGGCAGCTTTCAGGCTATACGATGGCGATGTATTTGGCGGGTTTGCGCGCCATTCCCGAAGAAATCCGTGAAGCCGCCCGGGTGGATGGCGCATCGGAATTCACAATTTTCCGCTATATTATTCTGCCGTTGCTGCGTCCGGTAACCCTATCTGCAATGATTATCCTGGGGCATATGTCCTTAAAAACCTTTGATCTGGTCATCGCAACGGTGGGTAAACAACTGGTGCTGGATATGCCTTCGGTTCACATGTGGCAAATTACCTTTGACGGTTTGCAGTATGGCACAGGTGCTGCCATAAGCATCCTGCTGTTGATTGCTACGGCGGTGCTTATTATTCCTTATCTGTTCTTCTCTCTGCGCGGTGAGGTGAAACAATGAACCGCAGCCGCGCCCGTTATTGGAGCTATATCCCGCTCGTTTTGCTGGCGATCTTTTATCTGATCCCACTTTACATCATGGTCGTGACGGGGTTCAAGGAAGGCGATGAGATTAGCCTGAAAACGATGTGGGATTTGCCGCGAACGCTTGGATTGAGCATCTATTTAAAGGCTTATGCGCAGCTCGCACCGAATTTGCTCAACAGTTTCAAAATGGTAATTCCGGCAGCCATCATTTCATCCATCCTTGGATCGTTGAATGGCTACGTGTTGGCAAAGTGGAAGTTCAAAGGCGCTGATCTGGTTTTCACGCTCATTCTCTTTGGTATGTTTATCCCGTATCAATCGATTCTTATCCCGCTCGTGCAGTTTATGAACAAAATTGGTTTATATGGCGGTATTCCGGGTTTGATTCTGGTGCACATCATTTACGGTATTCCCATCACCACTTTAACCTTCCGTAACTATTACGCCAGCATCCCCAACGAATTGGTGGAAGCTGCGAAAATTGACGGCGCAGATATATTGGGAGTCTACTGGAAAATTCTACTGCCCATCTCAATTCCGAGCTTCGTTGTCGTGCTCATTTGGCAATTCACCCAGGCATGGAATGACTTCCTCTTTTCGGTTATCCTCACTCAACCAAAAAATTGGACCGTGACCGTGGCGCTGAACAATATTGCAGGCGGACAAATCATTCCATGGAATTTGCAAATGGCTGCATCCTTACTGGCTGCTCTGCCTACGCTGTTGGTCTACATCTTCTTAGGACGTTACTTCCTGCGAGGTATGATGGCTGGGTCTCTTAAAGGCTAACCATCAAGCATAAGGATTAAAACACCCCTTGACAGCGTAATACAGGCAAGGGGTGTTTTCGTAACCTCGAATAATCAGTGTTCTGTTTTCTCGATGATAATCCAGGCGATGGCACCCTCCACCTCTACCCGGGCACGAGCATCGCTAAAAGAGAAGAGCGAGATCACCTGTTGCGGCGACAGAAAGTGACTGCGCATCAGGGCGAGCTTTTCTGCGGCAGCCAGCAGTTTTACCGATATGCGTCGCACATCTGGTTCTTCGATGATGATTCTACCGCCTGGCTTGAGCAGGCGCCAAAACTCGCGAATCGTTGCCGCCTGATCTGAAACGTGATGCAACGCATCTACCATCACGATGCAGCAAAAGGCTTCGGAGTTGAAAGGCAGTGCTTCTGTCAAGGCACTTACTGCCGTCAATCCCTCTTTCTTTTTCGCCTCAAGCAGCATCTCAAAAGTTTGGTCTGCCACAATCACCTGTGCTGCCTTACCGACAAAGAACTGGGCAATCCGTCCGGTTCCTCCGCCTGCATCGAGCAGTAGACCTTCCGCCTGTGGCAGCCCAAGCTGCGAAAAAATGCGCTCGGGTTCTTTTGGTTTGATGAAACGTTCGTACAACGGAGCGAGCAGTTTAAAGTGACCGGGCTCCCGCTTCAACATTGGTTTCAGCTCGCTTCGATCGTCTGCGCTCATTTTTTCGCTGCAATTGCATCCTGCGCCAGCGCGATAAATTCACTCACAGGCATCACACCAGGATTTTCACCATTGCGCAAACGCAGCGCCACTTCTCCGCTTTCTTCTTCCTTGTCGCCAATCACCAACATGTACGGGATCTTCTGGTTTTGGGCATCGCGGATTTTGGCATTCATACGGTCAGCGCGTTCATCCACCATCACACGCAAACCAGCTTTGCGAAGCTCTGCCGAAACCTTCTTGGCATATTCCAGGTGCCGGTCAGCAATGGGAATCAGCACAGCCTGCACTGGCGACAGCCACACCGGAAAAGCCCCGGCATAATGCTCAATGAGCACGCCAAAGAAGCGCTCCAAACTGCCCAACAGGGCGCGATGAATCATATAGGGGCGGTGAGGTTGTCCGTCTTCTGCAATATAGGTCAGGTCAAAACGCTCAGGTTCGTTGAAATCAAATTGAATGGTAGACAACTGCCATTCGCGTCCGATTGCATCTTCAACTTTAAGGTCAATTTTCGGCCCATAAAATGCGCCACCACCATGATCCACCTTATAGTCAATGCCAGAGCGGTCGAGCGAATCTTTCAATGCTGCTTCGGCGTCTGCCCACATCGAGGGGTCGCCTACGGCTTTCTCAGGCCGGGTGCTCAGGTAGGCATGGATCTCTGAAAAGCCGAAACTGCGCAGGATGTGCAGGCTGAAATCAAGCACAAAATCAATTTCAGCAGGCATTTGGTCAGGGCGGCAGAAGTGGTGGGCATCATCCTGAGTAAAACCGCGCACGCGCATTAACCCATGCAGCACACCGCTGCGTTCGTAGCGGTAAACGGTTCCTTCTTCAGCAAAGCGCAGGGGAAGATCACGATACGACCGCAGAGAATTCTTATAGATATGCAGATGGAAGGGGCAGTTCATCGGTTTCAGAAAGTACTGCTGCCCTTCTATTTCAACCGGTGCATACATATTGTCTTTGTAATAGCCAAGATGTCCGCTTGTTTCCCACAATTGTGCTTTGCCGATGTGAGGTGTATAAACGAAGTCGTAGCCGTTTTTTTCATGTTCATCAGACCAGAAGTTTTCGATGAGTTTGCGAATGCGCCCACCTTTAGGGTGCCACAAGATCAAACCGGCGCCGACCTCATCATTAATACTATAAAGATCAAGTTCCTGACCGATTTTTCGATGGTCGCGCTTTTTAGCTTCTTCAAGGCGCCAGAGGTAATCTTTCAATTCATCTGGTTTACTCCAGGCAGTGCCATAAATTCGCTGCAACATGGGCCGCTTCTCGTCGCCGCGCCAATAAGCGCCGGCAACGTTCAGCAGTTTCACCGCAGCCGGGTTAATTTCACGCGAGCTGCTGACATGTGGTCCGCGGCAGAGGTCGGTAAAACCACCCTGCGAGTAAATGGAAATTTCGGGTTTCTCGGTAGTGGGGTTGCCGTCATCATCCATTTTGCCTGATTCAAGCCCTTCAATCAATTCAATTTTGAATGGTTGATCGTGGAACAACGTCTTGGCGTCATCGGCGCTGATGACTTTACGTTCAAAGTTCACCCCAGCCTGGATGATGCCGCGCATACGCTTTTCGATCCCCTCAAGATCTTCAGGGGTCAGTGGACGCGGAAGCTCAAATCGTAGTAGAAGCCATCATCAATAGGCGGGCCAATGGCAACTTTTCCTTCGGGGAATTTTTCAAGCACTGCCTGCGCCATAATATGTGCGGCCGAGTGGCGGATGCGGTAAAGCTGTGATTGTTCGTATGCTTCATTTTCTTTTGGCATGTTTCCTCCAATAACCTTCGTTATAATAAAAAACTCTCAACCCTGCTGGGGCGAGAGAATTGGTTTCGCGGTTCCACCCAGATTAATCCAGATTGCTCCAGATTATCTCTTTAGACCGATAACGAGGTCAGTCGTTCGCCTTACTGGTTGAATCTGGTTCAGGCTCAAGCTCGCGGGGGGTTTTCTTTGGGCTGGATCTGGAAGAAACTTGCAGCCAAGGTTTCTTCTCTCTGACAGTACATTTCTCAATTACTCGTCCCGGTCAATGCTTTATTAATTTCGGCTATTATACACCAATTTTGTGCATTATTCGCATGTTTTCTGTCTGATTAAACGGTTGGAGGTCGTCTGCGTGCAGCCCGACCTCCAACAGAATTACGCCGGATTTGTTAAAAACCGAGTTTTAGAATGCCTCGTCAGGCTTCCAAACCTTCCAAACTTTACCTGCCAGGTCGGGGTTGGGTGTTAAGGTGGGTTTGCCTGGTACCCAGCCTGATGGCGTAACCTCACCGGTAGCAACCACATGCTGGAAGGCTTGAACCTGCCGGATCAATTCCGACACATTTCTGCCAACTTCGGGAGTTAATACCTCCATTGCGCGGATTGTGAAATCTGGGTCGATAATAAATCTTCCGCGGATATCCACGCCGGCTGTCTCGTCATACACGCCATAGGCGCTTCCGACACGCCCGCCTGCATCTGATAGCAATGGGAACGGAACCCCACCTTCGACCATTCTGGAAAGTTCTTCTTCCTGCCAGATTTTATGCACAAAGCGGCTGTCTACACTGATTGCCAGTATTTCAACACCGAGTGCCTTTAATTCTTTATGTTTGACGGCAACTGCCGTTAATTCAGTCGGTCAGACAAAGGTGAAATCACCTGGATAAAAGCAAATTACGATCCATTTCCCCTTATAGTCTGATAAGGTGATGTTCTTAAAACCACCTTCATGAAAAGCGGTTAACTCAAAATCCGGAGCAGGATGCCCAACTTTCGCTTGCACGATTGACACCTCCTTTTCAAATACTGGCCTGACAGCAGATTCTGCTGCCGCCGTAATAATTGGTCCCTTCACAGGGGTGACACATCCATCTTTTTTCTCTGCCATAAAACCTCCTTACTCGCTGTCCGGCGTACAATTCTGATTGCTGATGGTTCGTGCTTACTGTATTGCTTTCAGTACTTTGTCTTTCGTATAAGGCAGGTCGCGCATCCACACGCCAATCGCATTGTGAATGGCGTTTGCCATCGCTGGGGCAACGCCGTCAATAGAAATTTCAGCCACCGATTTTACTCCATAAGGTCCGCTGGGCTCATCTGTTTGGACGAAGATTACATCCATCACCGGTACTTCGTTGGCGCGATAAATACGATAGGTCTTCAAATCAGTGCTCAGCGGCTGTCCATCCGCGGTATATGGCATATCTTCTGTCAGGGCAAAGCCAAGCGCCTGCAGCATGCCGCCTTCCACCTGGCCAGCGGCGGTTGTGGGGTTGATGACTCTGCCGCAATCGACCACCATCAGCAGCCGTTCAGTATCAATCTTGCCTGTTTCGTGGTCAACCACAATCTCAACAAATTGAACTGCTGTTGGCGGAGGACTTACCGGGCTCACGTGTGATGCGGTCGCCATGATCTGGTGCTGTTCTTGTTGGTGAAGGCTGCTCAAACCAATGGCTTCAAGGCTCACTTCTCTGCCATCCGCGGAGGTGACTTTCTTGTGCTCAAGCTTAAGTGTGCCAAGGTCTTTGACACCTAACATCACCGCAGCATGGCTTAATAGTTGGTCCTTAATATCTGCTGCGCACTTGCGCACGGCTTCGCCTGTCAGGTAAGTGGTGCTGCTGGCATAGGCGCCTTTATCAAAGGGGGTAAAGTCAGTGTCTGATGAATAGACGATGATATCCTCCAGGTCAATATGCAGCACTTCGGCTGCAATCTGCGCCAGAACGGTATCAGAACCAGTGCCAAGGTCTGTAGCACCCATGAGAAGATTGAACGAACCATCATCATTCATTTTCAAAGTCGCGGCTGCCATATCCAAGCCGGCCACACTGCTGCCATGTAATACGGCTGCTACGCCAATGCCTTTGCGGTACCTGCCGCTTTGATTTTTATAGGCGGCGTGTTTAGCGTCATAGTCAGTTACGCGTTTACCGATCTCCATACATTGTTCCAGCGCGCCAGAAGAAAGTTCCTGGCGTACGCCTGCCCTGCCCTCTCCAAGCTGTTTGGAGAGATACATTTCATCGCCGACTTTAATCCAATTCTTCTTCTTGAACTCCACCACATCCAAACCGAGTTTGTCAGCAATTTCGCCCATCAACACCTCAATGCCATATTGGCACTGCATGCTGCCGTAACCGCGGTAAGCGCCAGCCACCGCAGTATTGGTGTAAACCACGTCGCAAATGAAGCGGGAATTAGGTGAGTTGTAGAGAGTGAGTCCTTTGAAGCCGCCGACCATATTAACTGTCAGACCGTGTGTACCATAAGCGCCGGTGTCTCCGATGAGGTATAAACTGGCCGCGGTCACGCGGTCGCCTGTCACACCGATTTTATAGCGGATGATCGTGGCATGCCTGGTGCGCGAGCTGATGAATTCCTGCTTGCGTGTGTATTCAAGGCGAACCGGCCGCCTGGTGATCATCGTCAGGTGAGCGCAGAGATCTTCAATGAGCACTTCCTGCTTGTTGCCAAACCCGCCGCCGATGCGCGGTTTGATGACGCGAATTTTCTTGAGCGGTAAGCCAATAAGCGGCGCTACGATACGGCGCGTGTGGAAGGGTACCTGAGTGCTGGTGCGAATGACGAGTCGGTCATCTTCATCGAAGTAGCTGATGGCCACATGCGGCTCAAGGTGTACATGCTGCTGCTTTTGCGTGTGGTACTCACCTTCAAAAATGTGTTCCGATTCGGCAAAAGCCTTGTCTACTTCGCCTACTTCGGCTTCGATATGATAGACGATATTACGTTCACGATCAAAAATACCTTCGGTGTCTGGTTCATCATGGATGATCGGCGCGCCTGGCTGCATCGCCGCTTCCATATCAACCACTGCCGGCAGCACCTCGTATTCAACCTCGATCAACTTGAGGGCTTCATTGGCGATTTCAATGCTTTCTGCCGCCACTACTGCCACGCGGTCGCCGACAAAGCGGACTTTGTTATCCAAACAAACCTGATCATAAGGCAGCGGCTGCGGATAACTCTGACCGCCGCTGGCGTACTTGATCCGGGGAATGTCAAGATGGGTGAGTACGGCTGCCACACCTTCCAATGCACGGGCGCGGCTGGCATCAATATGCTTAATGCGCGCATGGGCATGCGGGCTGGTAAGCATGGCTGCGTAGAGCATGGCAGGCATGTGGATGTCATCTGTGAAAACCGGTTTGCCTAACGCCAGTTTTCGAGCATCTACTTTGACCTCTGATTTACCAATCACACGCGTTGGCGACATCGCGCCAGGGGTGTATACCAGCGGCGGCAAGGGATTGACACTGCCATCTTTGCGGAAATATTCGCCTGGAATTTCGACTTTGGAAAGATCCTCCGGCAAAGGGCGGTCGAGATGGGAGAAGGGCTC
>WPCI01117090.1_pt1 | contig 14228 bp, 18 predicted proteins | sample 5399871 | NCBI WGS metagenome assembly WPCI01 (sample SAMN12869469, study PRJNA574797) | sludge metagenome | isolation source: wastewater treatment of pH7 | place: China:Beijing | collected 2019-05-20
TGACTACTTATACTTTTTCCTCTTCATATTACAGCATACTTTTTTAGAAATAGAAACATACTTATTTTAGGAAATATAGAAAACGGCCACATCTGTAGCCGTTTGAATGTACTATTACTATTTATGATACGGTTCACCGTAATGTATCTAAATGAGGTTTTTAAACCCTCCAGCCAACTTCCTTTGAAACACGCTTTACTTGTTGTATGAATTTATCATCCGTTCTTCCCTTATCGCTGATAACTCTATCACTAGTAGATGCCCATCTGAAAATCTGTTCAATACTTCCATAACCACGTTTAAATGCTTTAGCTAAAAATAAGCAATTAGTCTTGGTAGGAGAGAAGGATAAAACAATTCGTAACTCATCATCAGACCATTCTTTTCCTTTGTTTGAATCATCATATTCTGTATCCTTTTCTTTTTCAATTAAATATGCTCTAACTAAATTTATTTTTCCATTTAAGTCTAATCCTTCGACCTTGTAATCTAATAATTTAAATACTTCATCCTTAAATTCACTTTTTTTCATGGTTGCCACCTCATAAAATTCCATTTTTAAATTATTATTACCTTAATATGCTTTAGCTTCTAAATATCAAATACTGAGATTAGGGAAAATTGCTTTTAGTTCGGTTAAAACTTCACTTCCCATTTGATTTAAAGAAGTTTTTCTTGCATAATCTCCATGACCCTTTCCATTTAAATCAGCCTTATTTCCCCCTAAACCAATAAATTGCTCCGAAGGTTTAAAGTGTAGACCAACTACAGGTACTCCTAGTGGATGATAAAAGCCAACTTGATATTTAGAATCTGGAAAGTCCCTAATTGACTTAATACTTTCAAAGCTAAATTCCTTTTCTAATGTAAGCCTAGAACAATGCTCTTTTCCTAATACAATAATTAATGAGGGACTTAGAAAATCCAAGGTATCTCTAATGAAATCCTTTGCAAATTGAGATTCAAGTAAATTAGCTTTTTGTCTTATTCTACTCATCTGACTTCTAGTAGGAATAGGAAAGAAATCTGTGTGTACAACTCTTTTCTTGTTATAGTTTGAATATAAAGAACCTCCCATTCCATTTAGGAAGCCTTCTAATCTAGCTCCATTTTTCTTACCAAACCAACCACGATAAGCTGTATCTCTTTCAAAATAAGAGTTATACATTTCAATAGTTGTTTCTAATTGTTTATCACTTACCTCATATTTTTCTAAAGACACTCCTGTACCCCTTACATAAAAGCGTGATTTTTCGCCTAACAACAAATTATCATCTCTATCAAGAAATTCATTTGATGAGGGGTTAGTTGCAATTGTTACCCAATTATTAGGAGAAGTATTTCCAAACCAAACAACAGGGGTAGCTCTATCTATTACTTCATGTGCAATTGATGTCTGAGACAATTCTGATTGATAACGTATTGCTCGTTTTAAAAGTAATTTTGCCCTTTCTATTTTTGAAGTAGAAAGTGATTCCTTCGATTCATTCATGGTATTTCCCCCTTTGTTTTTTTATATTCAAAGATTGAGTAATGAAGTTGAATATCTTCGAAGCTTCTAATGCCAATGCGTAAAACTACTTTATTATTTAGGTATACTTCTTCTATAAATTCTAATTCCATTTTATTTTCAATTACCTTGTCTAACTCTTCCTTATCCTCCAATATTATCATAGATTCATAGGGCATAAGTAGAAAGTCCTCTACTTCTTCACCATTGCTTAGATATTCATAAAGTCCATAAAATTCCTGTTTCAAGTAACCTAATTGATTATCATTTATTTTACTAGCAAATGATTCAAAGTCTTTTAAACATCGAATTTCTCTCATCTGCTAACACTCCAATATGACCTTTGAAATTTTTCGAATGCATAACAAGCTACAACCCCTACTACTGTTCCCATTAAGAAATATTGCATTATGATTACCCCCTATTAATTTTTTCCTTGATTAAAATGTAAAGAGAAACACCAAAAGACACACCTTTTTTGAATAGGTCAATTGAGGACATCATTTCACCTCCTTATAAAATCACTAATCAAACACAAATAAACTGCAACTATCATAGTCCCAGTTAGAAATTGCCTATTGAATTTTTAGTAATACTATTAGACTTCTTACAGCATACTCAAATAAAGCTTATAGGGTTTACTAGCTCACCATCCTTTAATAAACTAATTGCAAACTCCTTTACACCCCTTTTGTCCTGTAACAGACATACAATGTTATTTAGACCACTATCATAATAAAACAACCAACATGTTATAGGCTCACTAATTTCTTTCGGGATTATAGCCTTAAGGTGTTCATTTGGAATATCCTGCACTAATACTAGTCTTACATCCGCTTTCCAATCTTTATATGCTAAATGCGAATGATATTTTTCCATATAACTTCTAAATACTTTAATAATACTCATATAGTTTTACGCTCCTTTTTATAGGTCAATGAAAATAGAAAAAGGAGGAGCAAATTCATCCGTGATAGACGAATTTGCTCCTCCCTTAAATGTGAAGTATTTTGCTACTCCTTTATTCAGTTGTATTTGTATAGTGTCAATTTTCCTGTCTTCTGAAAGAGTTATTTTATGAATCAAGAGTTGCAACAGTTTCTTACGTTGCTCTGCCGTCAATGACTTCTTATAGACGGTCACAAAGTTCTTCATAACTTCCCCAACTACCTCATGATTAACATGTTGGATTCCACCATGTTCTAACTTTCCTTCAATTGGTGATAGTCTTTTTTCTAGACGTTCCTTTTCGTTATCAAGATTAGTTAGTTGACTGGTAAGGTCACCTTTACTAATTACTTCATCTACATATAATCTTAGGTATTTGTCCTTTTTAGATTGTATAGCAGATATTGATTTTTTTAGCATTTCATATTCCTTCTGTAGCGGTATTATGCCATCCTCATTCTTTTGATTAATTCTATCGACAATTTGTTTAACCAACACTTCATTACTGGCTAAATCAGCTATTTTTTGAAGAACATATTCATCAGCATACTGTGTCCTTACACCATTTGAATTACACACTGCTGTTCCTTTGTTTTTCCATGCTCCACAAACATAGTATTCGAGTACACGCTTACTTCCGTCTTTATTACGATTAGTGGTTCTCCCTAATACCATACCCGAACCACACACTGGACATCTTAGGATACCTGTAAGTGGGAATTCACCGCTATGAATTCGATTTGGTTTTCCAGTACGGGATTTCATAATACTTTTAGTCTGTTCCCATATATCATCTGATATAATTGGCTCATGTTGACCTTTTACAATGACTGGGTTTGGATTTATATTATTTCTTCTCTTTTCACTCCAGTCTCGTCGAACGTTATACCTTATAAATCCAGCATATAGAGGATTACAAAGAATGGTTTTAATACCGTTTATAGAAAATGCTTTATTTTTCTTAGTTTTATATCCCCCTTTATTCAAACGGTTTGCAATTGACTTATATCCATTTCCCTGGACATACAATCCAAATACCTTCCGTACTATAAATGCTTCTTCTTCATTGATTATGAGTTTAGATATTTTTCTTTTTCTATTATCGCTAGGAACACTTACTACATCATATCCAAGGACTTGCCCACCATTCCAGGAACCTTCTTTTGCTCTTGCTATCATTCCCATTTTTACATTTTCAGCAATATTAGCACGTTCAAATTCCGCAATTGCAGCCATCATTTGAAATTGAAGTCTTCCTGTTGGCGATTCAGTTTCATACCTTTCTGTGTAAGAGCGAAAGCCAATATTCTTGTTTTGCAACTTATCTACAATGTTAAGAAGGTCAACGCTTTTTCTTGAAAGTCGATTCATTTTCCACACTAATACGATATCAAAGCACTTTTGATTAGCTTCATATAATAACTGTTGAATAGCAGGTCTACCTTTAATGTTTTTACCACTTATTCCTCTGTCAATATATTCCTTATAAATAGTATATCCTTCTCTCTCGCACCACTCTCTTAAAACATTTATCTGCTCGTCTATACTGTAACCTTCCTCAGCTTGTTCAACAGTGGATACACGAGCATACAGAGCGACACATTTCTGTGTTCCATTTTGGTTATTTAGCTCAAGCTGGTCTAATGGATTAATTAGTTGATTCATCTTTTTTCTCCCCCTCTTTTTGCGTTGGTTGATTAGTCAAATATCCTTTGACCATTTCTGCTAATATGTCTATAAGAGTTTGATATTTGTATTCTTGTGTATCTTCCATATTCATGCTGATGTCCCTCTCATCTGATTTATGATATATATTTTATTTTGCTTTTGTTTATATTTTTAAGTTAGGGGGTAGGGGTGGTGAGTAAAATGGAAACTTTTATTTTATTTGATTTTCTGCAATCTTATTTCCACCCATTTTTTGGTTTTTACATTCCCCCTAGCCCCCTAAAATTGAATGAATTCTCCATTTAATGCTGGTACTTGGAGATTGTCTAATCCAACAATTTCCATTCCATCATAGTAAATGGTCCCCCTGACCTTCTTTTTCACAATCGGAATACATTCATTTTCCAGAGTAATTTTGAAGTTTCTCCAAAAATTTTGTTTAGATTTTGTCCCTTTGTCATCAATACCTTGCATAGTTAACCATGTTAAATATTTTCCATGAAAGTCAGACTGCCTTGTCCGAATTCCCTCTTTTAAGACAACATGCTCGTTGAAAAATTCCTTAACAGGATTTTGTTCCGCATAGTATGTTTGATGACATTCTTCAATTACATTACATTGGCTAAATTGATAGTTATTTTCTCTCAATCGTTTCAGACCTTCTATTGCCCAGTTTAATATCCCAGGAAGTTCTGCTAATAGTTCTTGTGTTAGATTTACATTTCTTTCATTTGGCTTAAATGTACGTCTAAATGGTAAAAGCATAAGCTTTCTAAAAAATCCATTAGTGACATCCATTGAATCTGGTAAATTATTAACAACAAAGACGAGTTTGCAATGCGGTTTATAGGTTATTGACGGATAGTATTTGATATTAATAGTTATCGTGTCACCACTAACAATTGCTTTAAAGTTTTCTGTTTTTAATGCTTTACCACCCATTTCATTTTCAGCGGCAATATTCACTGTTTTATTAATTAGACCCTCTAGACCAAATTGCTTACTAAACTCAGCCAATGGAATGCTACTAACATTCTCTTTTCCTACCAATTTAGTAATGATAGAAGCAAGGACACTCTTTCCATTTGCACCACTACCGTAAAAGAAAAATGCCTTTTCTGCTTTTGTTTCAGCCGATAAGAGATAGCCTAAAATTTCTTGGTGAACCCGAATAAGCTCCTCATCATCCAACGTTATTTCGCTTAGAAACTGCATAAATGCTGGAGCAACAGCGTTTGAGTCATAATGCATTGGCAATTGTACCGTTGATAAATAACTTGGATGATGGGGATGTAACTCAAAACTATCCAAACCCAACATCCCATTTTTTAGATTGATAAAGTTTCTGTTAGAGTTCATTTCTTCAACCGTGTTTGATTCTCGTAATAATGCTTTGACGACTTCTTCTTCAGCCTTGCTATTCCAGCTATTCCTACGCCCTTCATGCATCAGTGTTCGAATTACTTTACCTAATTCAACCTTAGATAGTTCCTCGAAGACACCTTTCCTATGGTAAAGGAATAGTCGCCCATCTTTTGTAGAACGAACATGACAGCGACTAATAAATTGCTTGGCAAAGACATTCGCATTAAAGGTATAAGCATTCTTTTTCTCATCGTATAGAAAACCATGTTCTTCCGCTTTACTTATGATGATTAACTGTTGTAGTTCAGTCATCAGTTCCTCAGGAATTATTTCCTCCACAACACGACCTGCAGATTCATATATTTTTGCAGATTGGTGTTGTGGCGATTGATTAAAACCATAAAGCATTGCCTTAAAATATCGGAGGCTTTCGGAACCGACAATCATTTCCAATGCCGTTATTAACATCGAAAGTTGTTCTTTCAAATGGGTACTTTCAAGTAGTTTTCTAGTTCTTTCACTTTTTTCAAGTAATCTTAGCTTTCTAACCGTATAAGGTGAGATAAAAGGTGATAATTCCTTCTTCAAAACATCCTTTATATGCTTCATTTTTACTTATCTCCTTTACAACAGAAAGGGTTAATCCCCTTCTGTTATTATGTGTTTGGATTTTCAACAGTTAAAATTTCAATTTTTTCAAAGACATTACCAGCTTCTGAGGTCACATGATGAATTTTTGCTTGTCCAGTTAAACCAATTAAGTGTCTCATTGATATTCTTTGCCCCTTAAATACTTCTTTGAAGGCTCCAAGAAACATCATAAGTGCAGATTGTTGGTTAGTTGAGTTGTTATAAGGAAGTGATAGTTTTGTAATTTGCTCGGTGCCTTCACTATAAAGAGAAAAAGCAATCACATACTGGTCTTTAAAACCGTATCGAGTTTCTACATTTTCACGAGCTGTAATATTATCAATCTGGTAGTCAAACAAACCTTCATCTACTTTTGCCATCCGTTGCATTGAAACAGAATCATCTTCAAATGATATGATTCTATCCAATGGAGAATCCTCTTTAGTAGTAGAACTAGAAATTTTATCGGGACTTTCGTTTACGTTGTAATCATTAACTGTATTTAATTGGTTCATAGAAGGTTCTTCCTTTCCTCTTTCGTTAACTTCTTTTTCAGGCTGTTCTTGCTCCAACCCTTTGTCGTTATCTTCACTAGGTTTATTTAGTACTGGACGTCTTACTTTTTTGAGTGCCATTACGCTACCTCCTTATACTTGTCTAAAGCACAGTTTGTAATTTCAATAGGTTCCTTATCTTCTGCACCAAAACAAGTTGAATTGAATTCGGGGAAGAAATTGACCTTATCGTTGCCTATACTTCTAACTGTATCCTCTGGGTCGTCACCCAAAAAAAATTCTTGAATTAACAGGTCATCTATAGGCGCTTTATTTAGAAAATCAGCAAATTCAATTAGCAACCCTATATATTGCCCTTGATTCATGACCATCTGATAACCTTTTGGATAAAAGTCAATTTCAATCATGTCATCATGAATATTGATACGATTAGGTAAAACTACTAATCTCTTAAGGTCTTTTAATAATTTCTTTATTTGCCTTCTAATGCCGTCAGAAGAAGTACCTTTTGGTATTGGTACACATGCTGCTAGGCGATAAATAGCATTCACCCCATCATAATGGTCACTGCGGGAATCAGTTAAGGCACTTAACGCAATTTGGAAATTTGTTTTTTTACGGGTCATGGAACATTACCTCCGATTTGTTTTTGTTTACAAATCCGAGTATAGAGCAGATTTTAGTGGGGTTCACGGACAGGTTTAGGGAGAAAAACCATCAAAAGTTGTCCTTGACAAAAAAACTTCTGAAAGATTACCCTTCAGAAGTTTGTGAACGTCTTTTTTCAACTAATAGATTTATCTCATTTTGAATATTATGAGGTAAAGATAGGAAATCATAAAGTGTGAACATCCGTTTATCTTGAAATTGTTCATATTGAGAAACAACCTCAAGAAAGCAACTTTCAAACAATAGTTTTTCTTGAACTTGTTTTCGATACAAAGAACTAATAGCTTTTATATCATTTAAGTATTCTTGTTGAAACTTCAGTTTAACATCAAGGTTATTTATATCATTAATTAAGGAAAAGTCATCCTTGACTAAATTTGTTATTTCATCTATTTGCTTTTCACTTTCGTTATAATAATCATCAGAAAGTTGGTCTTGTAGCCATTTATCAAATAACACTTTTTCATCGGCATTCAATTTCATTCTTTCTGCTTCAGCATAAATATTAGTTAACTTTTTCAGATTCTCATTATCCAACTCGCCTTTTAGTTCCTTACCTGTTGCAACTCTTTTATTCAAAAAGTTAAGTAACTCATCGTTATCATAGTTATTTAGCAATTCATTGATAATATACACATAAGAATCCATTTGCTCAATGGGCGCTTCAAACGTCCCATCTGGCAATCCAAGTGACTTCCTCATCTTCTTAATATGCCTAGAAATTTCCTTTCTTTTTCTGTTAAATTCATCAGAATCCTTATCTTCTATACCCGTTATTTTTTTGGTCAAGTCTGTTAAACTAAAGGTTTCTTTATCCATCGGAAATATCCCTTCTTCCTTTTTATATGTAACTTCCAAAAAAAAATCGGGGGTTTTACAATCCCGATTTTCTTAATCCATTGCTATTATTTTACTTATTAGAAATAGCTTTTACCATTAATAATCACTTGGGAACAACATTGTTTGATAGTTAGGCTCATTAATAATCCAAACAGTAGTATCTTTTATCTCCAATGTACTTTCTATAATCAATTCTTTCTTCATGGCAGGTTGTTCTTGTCGGTTAGTTATTTTCAATTTGTTACCACTATTAACAATTTCAAAAACCTGTAAGTAGTCCATTTTATCTTTCCTACTAACTGCAATTGAGTCCAAAAGCTCCCACAGAAGAACTTGTATTTCTATATTTAATTCTCCATTTATAGCTCTCGTTACATATCGTGGCTTATGTTGTTCTGTCATTTTAATTTCCCCCCATTTAGCAATTTCTCATGCACCCTTACCCCATCTTTCAGACAAACTAAAAAGAGTGGATTATTGGTTTCTGCTTCTAAGGCAATTCCAATAATCCACTCTGACTCTTCATTGTATATATATGTGTGAAATGAAACAGGATTCGGTAATATTTGCAACACTTCTCCTGAAATGAGTTCCTCGTCTAGTTCTTCATGGTATAGAAGTACCGTTTCCTCCCCTACCGCATTCAATTCAATTACTACACCGAATTTATTTTTCATAAAACCTATCAATTGCTCGATACCAAACATAGCGTGCTCCTTTCATTTATAATATTATTAACTCACCTTTTGGCTATCATCATAAGGTACTAATTTCCACTGATGTTTCAGTGCATGGTAGAGAGGATGAAAACCTTTCCGACCAAAATTTGTTTCAATTTGAAGAATGTTTGCCTTCTTATCTAGCAATAAGGCTAAAATCATGTTTAACCGTTCAACAGCTTTCTTGCTTGTCTTTGCTCCTTTTCCGACTGCAATAATGACATCATCTACTCTAGCAATAGCTTCTTGAATACATTTCAAATTTTCAATAGCAGACTCTTTCGTTTCATTTCCATCAATAGATGGAAATAAATTTACAATATCAACAACTCCGTATTCCAATTTAGAAAGGTTATTAATAACGTACATCGTTGTTTGGTCTTGTGCAATTTCATCTGCCTGACCTGCGTTTTTCATGATAACAAGTGCTTTTTTCCTGTTCTTGTCCCATTCTTTCCTAATAAGGTACTTGTTTTTCATTTCATCATCATAGATGACTTCTGTTTTTATCATGCTTTTTGTTGTTTTCATTGTTTTTTTACTCCTTTCAAATATAGCCTTTTTCTTTTAATGACATGAATGATTCGTCACCCACGATGAGGTGGTCAAGAACGTCTATACCTATGATTTTTCCTGCTTCCACTAATCTCTTTGTAACCTCAATATCTTCTTTACTTGGTTCTGGTAGCCCCGATGGATGATTATGTCCACATATTATTGAAGCTGCATTGCTTATAATCGCTGACTTCATTACTTCCCTAGGATGTACTAAACTAGCGTTTAAGCTTCCAATGTGACAAATATTAATTGATACTGGTTGATTTTTCGTATCGAGTGAAGCGACAATGAAATGCTCCCTGTCTTTGTCTGCAAGGAACAGCTTCATCAGTTGATATCCATCTTCTGGTGACCTTACTGACCTTTCTTTGTAAAGTATGCTTGATTCCCTTACTAATTTTAGTGAAACAACATTAACTCTTTTTGCTTGTCCCATAACTATTATCCTCCCTCAGATTATTCACCTTAATAATATATATTTAAATACCAATTTATTTCACTTCTCTTGGCAAAGTTGAAAATATAAAGTAATATTCTGCTAGATAGGGAAGGAGGAATTTAATTGGCTAGAAGGACAAAATACAGCACAGTTAAAAAGCAAAATCAAATAAGAGCAGACCATGTTAAAGGAATGGGAGACGTATCATTTTTAGGGTTTCAATGTTTAAATCCAGAATGTACAAATTTTATTACAATAAGAAAAGATGAGTATGAACAAAAGCATGAAGTTACTTGTAATGACTGTGGGTTTATTATGTATGAAGGTGGTGAATCCGTCTTCTACGATTATGAATTAGTACTTACACAAGATGGTGAGGAATCACTAATTGAAGATGGTCAATTCATAGTATATCATGATGAATACATTGAAGAAGCACTCGAATACAAATACTGTATAGTATGTAATGCTTTGAAACCATTAACGGCTTTTGGACACCACAAACCTAGAAAAACTGGTAGGCAGGGTGAATGCCGAATCTGTAAAAATAAATACAACCAAATTAAAAATCAAACTAGGACTACCGACCAACATAGGGAATCTGCCCAAAAGAGAAGATTATACACCGATTTAGCAGGTCATTCAAAACTTGATAGTGAAAAAGTATACGCAAGATTTAACCATCATTGTTTTAAATGCAATGAAGATTTGAGTGGAGTAGAATCTATAGAAAGAAACATAGACCACACATTACCAGTATATTACCTCTATTCACTAAGTACAGAAAATGCTACCTTGTTATGCAGAACTTGTAATGGGGAGAAATCTGGAAGTTGGCCAAATGAGTTTTATACAGATAAAGAGTTAAGGAAACTATCTGTGTTAACTGGTATTCCCTATGATTTGATGGCAGGTGAGCCTCAATACAACGCAGCCGCATTAGAAAAATTGAAAGATACGTCGGTTGTCGATTCAATATTATATAACTATAGTAAGTATATAGATGAATTAATCAAATTACGAAACCGTATAAAAAATGATACAGGTATTGACTTTTTTGATTTTTCATCCGGTATATCAGCAACATGGATAAAAGCTGCTAATCAGCAGTATGAGCAAAAATACAAGCGTTAGAATTAAAGAGGCTGACATGACGTCAGCTTCTTTAATTTACTTTTTTAATAAAAATAAGAATTGATGGTCAGTTGTAGACCCTTTATCTCTTATTCCATGCTTTTCTAATTTTTCTACGTTTTCGTTTCCTATATGAACAGTATGAAAATATTCTTTGGAGTACCGAGATAGCTCTAATGCCATATCAATTTTTTTAGATTTCCCTAAATGTAGAATGACTTTACCATCTTCTTTAAGGAGCTTTGAACATACCTTAAAGAAGTCTTCATAAATACCTAGGTTCTTTTTTTGCTTACCCTCCAAAAATACCTCATCAGCTTTTTTAAAATCATCTGGTTCCCATCCAGCTAACCACAGTCTCATCCAATTACTACTATAAAACCGTATAGAATCAAAAAATGGTGGTGAAGTTATTATTACATCAACCTTGCCTTTTTCGATTTTTTCTTCTAAGTCAAATAAATCGCCTAATATTGCTTTTCCATTTAAAAAGTTTTCCCAGTTCCCCTTTTTATATGAAAGCTCAACTTTCCTTTGGATATGTTCTACAACATTTTTATATATGAATTCACCTGTTGGAGAATAGGGTGTTAATGGATGGGAGTTTCTCGACAATGCATATGGGCGGTTTCCATGTAATATGTGTAAAAAACATGAAAGAACAAATGATTCTTCAGTTGATAATTTAGCAATTCTATTTAGAAAGAATTGTCTAGCAGCAATAATTTCTGAATAGGTGTCTTTATGAAAATAGTTAGGTAATTTATTATTAAATCCAAAGTCACTATAAGGGATTTCTTTGTCTGAGTAGCTCCTTTTAAATGCCTCGACAAAGATATTGAGTTCGCTCATGACCCTATCAACTTCTTGCCTATCTGTTATTTCTAGCTTTGCTTTTGTGACACAATAAGCTAGCTCATTTAAATCATTTCCTATTCCAACCCTACCTTGCAGGGAAGCCTCAAGAGGAATAGTCCCTACTCCACTCATGGGGTCTAAAACACTATCTCCTGGTTCTGTAAATTCCTTTATAAGGTGGTGGGCAATAGAAGGTTTTAACTTACCATGATATGAGCAAAGAGAGTGCCATGCATGTCCCCAGTTTCTTCCATTATATGGACTAACTTTGTAAGGCAAGGTTTCCATAAAATCCGAAGCCTTATTTTGGAATGTTTTAAAAACTTCATTAGTGTTTTCCAATTTCAACGTTTCCAATAGGACCACCTCACTTTTTTAAGCGATAGCGCAGTATTTTTTGGGATAATAGCATTTGATTCTTAGACCTTCTTGTTCTCAAAACTTCTTCTTCATAAAGTTCAAAGCCATTTTTATTAGCTATTTGAGATAGTAATTTATCGGTTGGTATATGGATGCCAGCAAACTGTGAATCACCTATATCTAGTATGAAAACACCATCGTTTCTAATAATATCCTTTAACTTCTGGAAAACTTTATTCATATCATAAAAATAACCACCAACCATTATGGGAATTCTCTTATCGTAAGATACTTCCTCTAAACGTTTAACGTATGGTTTAACTTCATCAAAAACCTGTGGAATGTTTCTTCTTTTTGAAACACTGTTAATTCCAGCCATAATTCCATTAGAATGAAGCAAAGGCAAATCTTTCTCACTTTCAATAAAATCTAATAACTTAAGTTCTAATTTTGTATTTCTAATATAGTTTGTTCCGTTTAAGTATGGTGGCGATGTAATCACACAGTCTACTTCTTTGGATATGTTTACCTGTCTCGCATCTGGATGGATAAAATGAGTAGAAGCTTGTATACTTTGAGAATAGCCAACTATATCGGATGCAATTTCGTCTAGTTTATCAAAGAATGATACTAAAACCTCTGAACTTTCGACCTTTTTCTCATTTTCTTTAGCATATCTCAAATCCCCTCGTTTAACCATTTTGGAAACTTTTATAGCAATAGCAGAAAGGGCAACCTTTGCCAACCTTTTTGAAATTGGGTCTTTAAGCGCATCGATGCAATTCCTTATTATTGTAATTTTTAATAATATACTTTCATCAAAATACTTCTCAAATCCTTGATAATTAATAATCTTCTCATCACTAATTTGATTTTCACTTTCTTGTATGTGGTTTTTTAGACTATCAAAAGTATCTAAGACTTCACTTTGCTTCATATATGCTTCTTTTACAGTATTTATCTTTGATTCAGTAATAAAAGCCATAAAAGGATTTATTTCAGCAAAGAAGGATTCAATACCTAATTGTGCTGCTACTAAAGGTGTGGTACCAGAACCAGCGAAGGGCTCAAATATTGATTCTACTTCAATAGGTAGTTTTTTAAACTCATTAAATATTAATTCACTCGAATAACCTTCATCATATTTATACCATCTATGAATAGGTTCATCTTTATTCAGAGCAAAAGTTCCAGATAAACCTTTTCTTATTTCCATTGGGTTTTTCATCGATTTTCTCCTAACAAAAGTTCATTCGTTTAATCATATCACATCTATGTTATTTAGTAATAGACGAGAATTTATCCGAAATTTTTAGTTAAATATGTCACGTTTAGTTTATTTTTGACTCAATTCGTTGTAATACTTTTAGTATTTCTGTAAGTTTATCATCAATACTGCAGGATGGAGATTCAGCAATCTCATTAAGTAACGGAAACATATCCTGATTCTTTTTTTGATAAGAATCTATTCCTACTTTAAATGCCATTTCCCAAGTAGTATGATTGTTCATTTTATATCCTTTAATCTTTTCAAACAATTTTACGTGTTCTTCAGAAAATTGTTGCCTGTTACCTATTAACCCTTTTTTTCTCAAATGCTTTTTAAAAAGACGCACGTTCCCAATCTTATCGTTGACTTTGTCCATAAATTCTACATCAGTATACTTATAAATAGTTTATCCCCCCAATACAATATCATTAAAACTTTTTTTGAGTTTTATTTATGTTATTATAAGTTTAATATAAACTTCATCAATAGTCAATAAAAAATAAAAACACTTGTTCGCATGTGATTTGAAGGTTGATATTTAACCAATAAAAAAAGAGTAGCCACAAAGAACCACTCTACTAAAAAACCTCATTTACTTATGGTACGGTTCCCCACGATTAATCCGAAACGCCCTATACACTTGCTCAAGCAATACTAATCGCATTAATTGGTGTGGTAACGTCATCTTTGAAAAAGAAAGAGATTCATTTGAACGCTTCATTACTTCTGAACTTAGTCCAAGTGA
>WPCI01084219.1_pt1 | contig 14203 bp, 12 predicted proteins | sample 5399871 | NCBI WGS metagenome assembly WPCI01 (sample SAMN12869469, study PRJNA574797) | sludge metagenome | isolation source: wastewater treatment of pH7 | place: China:Beijing | collected 2019-05-20
TAAAAAGTTCAATATCACCCCTCTCGAACGCCTGCTCCGTTTGGCAAAAGAAAACGGAGTTAAACATGTGGTTGTTCTGGGGTCTTATTTTGCTTACTTTGCCAAAGCCTGGGCTGAGAAGGAGCTAACCAAATGGCATCCTTACATCCGCAGCCGGATTGACCAAGAAACCATGTGCCTTAGCTTTGCAGATGAGAATTTTGACGTGGCTGTGTTAGAACTCCCCTATATTTTTGGCACACTACCCGGACGAAAACCAGTCTGGACGTTCCTGGTAGAACAGATTCGCGGTATGAAAAAAGCTACCATGTACCCCCGCGGCGGGACGACGATGGTCACGGCGCACCAGGTGGGGCAAGCCATTGGCGGCGCGCTGGAACTTAACAAAGGTGGAAAGGCCTACCCGATCGGTTATTACAATCTGACCTGGATCGAATTGTTGACCATTATCCATAAGTACATGGGGGTTCCGGAGAAAAAGATCACCACCATCCCCAATTGGATGTACAGATTAGGCGCTCGTCAAATAATGAAAAAGCAAAAGGCAGCCGGGCTTGAAGCCGGGTTGCATATGGTGAAATTTACAGACCTGATGTGTGCCAACACCTTCATCGACAAAGAGCTTGGCTGTGTTCCCCTTGGGGTTGAAGCGGATGATATTGACGCTGCAATTGGGCAATCTGTAACGCTCTGCCTGCAGGTATTGGACGGTAAAACGGATACAATCGACATGAAGGGCGAGTAGGAAGAAATCCTGAGACCGTGCGGATCGACCATCCGCACGGTTTTTTTATATCTCACGACACAAGATTCTGTAGGACAAGTGAGAAAACAATCATCTTGCTTGCTAAAGTGTGATAACCTTCCCAGCACGAAGCTGGGCTTCAAGAATATCCGTCATTCCACCTACAATTCCAACACTCACTTTTTCTGCGAGGCCGTAGAAGTTCAAGCAAGTGCTGCAAATGATGATCCGAACACCTTTCGCTTCCAATGACTTTAATGGGTCTAATACTGCCGACCCCTCAACCACCAATCGCACTCCCTCAGCATAGAAGCAGATTGCCGCCGGCAGGATTCCGTTTTCATCGAGCAGCGTGAAATAGGTTTTAATTAATTTTCCTTGCAGATCCGGGTCGGCGTCTCCCATTCCATTGCGGTTAATCAGCAGCAGCATATCAGAGTATTGTTTTGTCATTGTGTTCCTTTCTTCATATTTATTTTGGAATTGTCGTAAAGCCATCCTTATTTTTTAAAACCTGAAATTTCACGCGTCAACAAATAAATTCGATGTAAAATTGCATATTCACTGCTATCTTAGGTTCGATTGACGAGCGCGGTTCACGGTCTGTTCTTCATTCAGGTATATGAAAGAAGCTCGATTCATGATTGTTACGTTACTCATTTGGAGCTTGGTTTTTTTAGTCAGCTTTTCATATGGTTTCTTCATTATAAAACTAATTAATAATGAAGAAAAGTTATATCCCCATATTAGCACTCCTTCTTCAATCATTCCCGTCTTTTTTGTGGGGTTTATTTTTTGCTACGTTCTGGCAAGCATTCTGACTTTCTTTATGCCGCTCGGTGGTTTTGCATTCCTCATCATTCTGATTCCTGCTTTGATTTTGCTGATCAAGAATGCCATGATAAAGCAGCTTCTTTCGTCTGTAAAATCCGGCATTGAATTCATCAATCCGCTATTGCTTGTTGCAGTAACAACGATTTTGTTAATTTATACTCTCTGGCTGACCGCTGGAGAGGTTCAAAATTCAGATACCTATATTTATCATGCGCAATCCATTCATTGGATTGAGAAGTATCCGGTTATTACAGGTCTTGGGAATTTCTTTAATCGTCTTGCCTATAATTCAGGCTGGTTTGTACAAAACGCACTTTTTAGCTTTTCATTCTTAAACGATCAGTCATTTCATGTACTTAATGGTCTGATTATCTTTTCCGTATCGCTGTTCTTTATTCTGGAGTTTCTTCAATCCGTTAAAAAGAACGAGGTTGGGTTAGTCCAAGTTTGGGGAATGCTAATTATTCCAATCGGCCTCAACACCATTGGCGCTCAGGCATCAGCGCCTTCCACAGATATGCCCGTGGCTTACCTGGCATGGATGGCGGCGTATTTATGCATGCAGTACCAACCAAATGAAAAACCGCTGAAACCACTTTTTATTGTCACCGGAATAATCGCATTTGCCTTCACGATAAAAATCTCCATCGCCCCGCTCATGCTGCTGCCTGCTATATTCTTCTTTACTAAGCTTAAAGCATTCAATCTAAGAAAGGTGCTATTTTTAGTTTTATGGGTTGCCGCCATCATGGTTCCTTGGCTGATGCGGAATGTATTCATTTCGGGTTATGCTGTCTACCCGTCCGCTTCAACCGCTCTGCCAGTTGAGTGGCGAATTCCAACAGAACTTGTTGAGCAGGATGCGTTAGGGATTCGCGCCTTTGGTTTTTACGAGCGTGCACCAGCTGAAGAGGTAATGAGCCGACAAATCTTAGACCGTTTGAAGTTTTGGTACTATAACCTTACGCCAAGTCAAAAAGGGATATTTCTGGTTTCATTATTCCAGCCTGTAATCCTTGGAGCCCTGGCAATCTATCCAATCATCAAGAAACGGGTCAAGCCTGTTCTTTTGGTACCGCTTACCATTGTTACTTATTACGGTGCTTTCCTTTTTTGGCTGTTTGTTTCTCCAAATCTGCGTTTTGGATACGTTTACCTGTTGTTCTTGTTCACCATGTGTTTATCAGCAGGCATCGTGTTATGTTTCACCCTGTTGAAACCTTCAAGTAAAACAATCGGGTATTTCGGAAGTATCGGAGTAATCGTAATCATCAGTCTGTTTTTCGTAAGATCTTTCAATCTCAATGAATTTAAAATGCGTTATCTTTTACCGCTGGATTACGATCATCGGTCCACTCAGCCATGTTTGATTAACGAAGGGCGAACGACCATTTTATGTGCTGCGGAGTATGGTGAATGCGGTTACCATCCATTTCCATGCCACGCATGGGGAAATGAATATGTGCGAATGCGAAGCACTCAATTCAGCGATGGTTTTTATTTGGATTGGCCGAGGGACGATCCATAAACCTGGTCATTTAATGATTTGAGCTCGAAACATTAACCAACAAGGGTTGACGCTTAGAATGTATCGTTTCTCCGAACGACGCCTGAGTCTCTATAACTCAACAACCTTTGCGTGATATCCAAGGCCTTCAACAACTCTTACGAGATCAGCAGGTTGCACGAGAGAATCTTTTTTTAACTTCACCTCAACCCATTTTCTCTTTTTGATGCTGACCTTTCTTACATCAGTGGAATCATACAGAGCAATTTTAACTGTCGTTTCACAATGCACACAGTGCATTCCTGCTACCTCTAACAGGTAAGTGATCTGATTCTCTTTATTCCAAAACATCGTTACTCCATTAAGTTGTCAAATTTTGGGTTTTCTCGTTCTTCAGCTTTATCGCGTCTAAGAGTGCTTAATCATTTTCGGCTTCATTTCTGTTTTCCATCGCAACCGAATACATTTTCGGCATTTTGGCGATGAATGTACAATCATCCATCCCCACGCAAGATGTCCCACAGCTGCCACAGGCTAATCCGTCCGATTGAAGTCCGCCATTTTCCTGATTATTCTCTCGCAAACGACCCTTCTGTACCCAAAAAGACAACATGCCTTCGAGTGCAGAGCGTTCGATGTTCAGCTTTTCGCTCAACGAAGCAAGCGAAACCGGGGTGCGGCTCATTTTCAGCTCTTGCATAACGAGGTTGATCATTACATACTCCTAAGTCTTCATCCATTAACAAGCAAGCCAACTGTTCTGGCTGCGCGGCTACCCCAACCCCAACAAGATTCCGCCTTGAAACACAAGGAAGGAGAGCCCCCAGGCGAGCGCCAATTGTCCAATGATGCTTACCCATGTCCACTTCATCCCGAGCTCTTGTTTTTCAGCTGCAATAGCTGTCATGCAGGGTGTGTAAATCAAAACAAAAATCATAAATGCCAACCCCGCCAAAACGCCATGCCCGTTGCTGGTTTCAGTAAACCCTTGATGGATTTGTGCCATCAACGCGGTGGGTTGTTCTTCAACTTCTTCTCCCAATAGATTAATGCCAACAATCAGTGGAATGGATTTAAGGGTATCGAATGTGGCAACTGCAAATGATGAGATCACCTCACCGACATCCTCAAAGAAAGTCGGCGTCTCCTCAGCATCGACAGCCCCAGATTCAGCGCCACTGTAAACTTGCGACAGTGTACTTACCACCACCTCTTTCGCAACAAAGCCAGTGAGTAAAGCTCCGCTCGCCTCCCAGCTATCAAACCCTAACGGCCGAAAAAGCGGGGCAATTGCATTGGTTGTGACGGCAAACAGGCTGTCACTGATATCTGCTTTGGCGAAGGTTCCCTTACCGCCGACTGGAATGGACATAAGCAGCCATAAGACGATGCTGGCTGCCATAATAATCGTCCAGGCTTTGCGAACAAATGCGCCAGTGCGCTCCCAGGTGTGCACCCAAATGCCGCGGAAAGTTGGCAGCCGATAAGGCGGCAACTCCATCACAAATGCTGATTGTTCCTTGTCTTTAAATAAGGTGTTTTTGAGAACTACTCCCAGAACAATTGCAACAACAATACCCAGAACATACATTGAAAATACCACCAACCCTGAGTTCTTGGGGAAGAAGATGGTTGCAAATAAAATATAAACGGGCAGCCTGGCGCCGCATGACATGAAAGGAACCAATAAACCAGTCAAGATTCTATCTTTCTTATTCTCAAGCGTGCGGGTGGCGTACATTGCCGGAACAGTACAGCCAAAACCCACGAGCATGGGCAGAAAGCTTTTGCCATGCAATCCAAGCGTATGCATAAGCCGATCCATAACAAAGGCAGCACGCGCCATGTAACCAGAATCCTCAAGTACCGCTAAAGCGATATACAGAAACATTAAGACCGGCACGAAGACCATTACACCGCCAACACCGGCAATAATGCCATCGGCGAATAAGCTCTCCACCCAGGTTCCGCCAAGCCCAACCCAGCCCAACAGCGCCAAGCCCCAGCGCAAGATCGGCCCGTTAATCAATCCATCCACCCAATCAAGGTATGGAGCAGATACATCAGCCGTGAGCTTGAAGACCACCCACATTGCGAATAAGAAAATGGGGATTCCCAGTGTGCGGTTGGTGACCACTTTATCGATTTTATCGGAGGTCGAAAGACGCGAACCATCCGGTTTTTTCACCACTTCTTTCACGAGCCCATTAATCCAGCCATAGCGGCGGTCTGCCATGAAGATATCCACATCATCGCCGAGGATGCCCTCAAGCTTCTCAATGCTGGCGCGTGAAGATTTGATTAACTCAGCCCCGCCTTGTAAAACCATTAATCGCAGATGAACTTCCTCATCAGATTCAAGCAGCTTTATTGCCAGCCAGCGATGCGGGAAAACCGTTTTTACAGATTGAGTGTCATTGATTTGCGAAATGAGTTTTGAAATTTCACTTTCAATTTCATTCCCGTAATCGATCTTGAATACTTTATCTTCCATGTCTGTATTAACCTTCATGAGTGATTCCATCCTTTGCTATAGAAAGGATCTCATCGACCAGGTCGCCAATGCCTTCGCCACGGCTTGCCACAGTCTTCACCACAGGAACCCCTAACGCTTGTGAGAAGGCTGGAATATCAACTTTAATCCCGCGCGAGTCGGCAACATCAAGCATATTCAACGCTGCAATCACGCGGGAGCCAAGTTCCAATATTTGAACTGCCAGATAAAGATTGCGTTCAAGGTTGGCAGAATCCAATACGGTTACGACAACATCGGGTTTTTGGTGAATCAGATAATCTCGAGCGATTACCTCCTCCGGAGAAAATGCCGTCAGACTATAGGTTCCGGGGAGGTCAACCACATTAATTTCAAGTCCATCTCTTTGAAAAACCCCCTCCTTTTTTTCAACCGTTTTTCCCGGCCAATTGCCAACATGCTGTCGTGATCCAGTCAATGCATTAAAAATGCTGCTTTTCCCCGCATTTGGGTTCCCGGCCAGGGCAACAGTAAATTTTTTCATAGAGTTCTCCGCTGGTGAAAGTACTTAACCCTTAAGCCTGACCATTATCCGATGCGCCATTCCCCTGCCTAAAGCAATTCTCGAATCTCTGACTGAAACCAATAAAGGACCACCTGCATCTTGAACGATGCTTAATTCTGTTCCGGGGGTTAGCCCCAAATCAGCCAGCCGGTGAGTCAATTCTTCACCGCCAATAATTTTATCGAGCTCGACAGTCTCACCCATTGCCACCATCGAAAGGGGAAGCACCTGGTTTTCCATCAGCCCTCTTTTTCCAGGAAGACTAAAATATCTTCTGCTTCACTTTTGCGCAGTGAAAGATCATACCCTTTGATTACGAAGTCAACCGGGTCCCCTAAAGGGGCGATTCTTTTTACCAATATAGTTTCGCCTGTAACGAGACCCATCGCCAGCAAACGCTGCCGCAAGGCTCCTTTGAAGTTGATTTTGTGAATCGTGCCTTTTTGCCCCACGGTCAATTTACTCAACGGAATTGCGTCCATCTGCTTTTCCTTTCCAGAATCGGTTTTTTGCGGTGAGTTTACAATCAGAATGGAATTTGTCAGTACTGCAGAAAGTTGTAACTGCCTTTCATCAACCTCTAATAATAAATCGCCTGTATTTCCTATCGCTAAAACTTTGATCACCACGCCCTGCCGGATCCCTTCAGCATTCAGGAATTTTTCAATGGCGGGCTCACAATTGAACCGAATCACCTGGCCGACGCTGCCCACTTGCAGGCGGCTGAGCAAAACCCCCTCTAATAGAATCGGGGATTCTTCTTCGTCTGGGGGAATCGGAGCACCGTGAAAACAGACTTGTGGGTCGCCTAAAAAGCTTGAAAGGCGACTGGCGACATCGCGAGAGGTAGCGTGCTCAATCTGGCAAGCCAGGGTTTCCACTTCATTGAGGTCCATGTTCAAAACTTTGACAAAGAAAACCTCCCACAGTCTGCGGCGTCTGAGAATTCGCGAAGATATTCTGATTCCTTCTTCGGTCAGCTCCACCCCTTTATAAGGCAGATACTTGACATAACCGCTCTCGGCGAGTTTGTTGATCATTTGGCTGGCAGACACTGGCTGAACGCCAAGTTCTTTGGCGATATCTGGAATTGGTACAGGTGTATTCAAACAATACTCACAGGCTTTGCGGATTGTGACCAGATACATCTCTTCAGTTTCACTAAGATTCTTATTATTATCCATTATTTTTTCTAATAATTGTTATTATTATACATAACTCAATGCATTAGTCAATGAGAAATTACTGGTTTTGATATGCCGATTATCACTCAACAGCAGCGATCCGTTGGTGAGCTCCTTTGCGATTTGGATTGAAATGAAATGGCTTGCCTTGAGTTAATCTGGCAAGGCGCATCACGAGTGATTCAGAACCAACTTGATTAAGTAAACACACAGCAACCTTCCAAATAGCTGAGCAAGCATAGCCAGGCTTGCCTTTCGATCTGTTGACGTCAGCATTAGATTGTTCACTGCTAAAGGCTCAATACACAGCAATTTGCTTTTGCTGATTTATTGGTTATACGTATAATCGAGATATGAAAATAAATCGGCTCTACGATAAATTTTTCAAGAACAATCTGGTCGCCAGATTTACCGACAAATATATCGATCCGATAGATTCATTAACTGAAATCTTTTTCAGTGTCATGATCGTTTTGATCTTTACGTTGGCTTACAACATCATTGCCTCTACAACCCTGGCTCTGCCAAATGCCAGCGAAGACAGCACACTGAAGATTCTGATCGGAGCACTCGGAGCGGTAATTGCCTGGGGGATTATCGATGGGGTTATTTATGCGGTCCTTTCACTCTTCGAGCGTGAGGAGATGAACCGTTTTCTAAGCGATGCCCTTGCGGCAGAAAGTGAACAGGAAAGAGTCGAAATTGTTGAGCAAGAACTTGATGAATTGCTTGCACAGATTGTTCGAGAAGATCAAAAAGTTGAAGTCATCCATGCCATCTCGCAGAGATTAAAAGCCCCTCAAGGAAAACTCGCCCAAATAACCAAGGATGATTTGCTGGCGGGGGTTTCTCATCTCATTATTGCGGTTATTACAGTGATTCCCTCGCTCCTGCCTTTATTAATCTTTTCTCACAATTCGCTGTTGGCAATAAGAATTTCCACCGGGGTTTCAATTCTTATACTGTTTATTACGGGTATGCGTTGGGGGAAGTATACAGGCGTCAGCCCATTTAGGACTGGGTTTATCATTGCCTTAGTTGCAATTCTGTTATCGTTTTTAGCAATCTTATTGGGCGGATAAATAATTGGTATTCATGTAATCAAACAAGCGCTTTGGTCTTAAAAGATCATAAAACCAACGATTACATCGGTAATCCTTATGCTTTTCCTGCGCCGGTTTTTCTAACCAGACGTTGGCAATAAACCGTAACCATCGTAGACAAGAACGCAAATGCCCAAATAATGAGATAATGAAAAATTGATTTCAATGGGTTAACGTGCATGTATTTCTGAAACAACGGTAAAAATGTTACCATGTTGAACAACACAAACAAGACGATCGTCACTTTTGTAATTCGCCAATCCTTATAAACCACCCCATCCACTGAAAATATTTTGTGTGGCGGTTGAGTCAATACAACCAGGAATAACCCAACCAATAACAGGAAATGGGTGATCAATTGCTGTGAGTACGAAGAATCACCACCCTGCCAGCGAATGATGAAGAACATGGCGATGATGAAGAGTGTGATCACGCCTGCTGCTGGCAGAACAAAGCTACCCAGTTGATCTTTGATCTTTCTGCGAGAGAATTTGATGGTTGAAGACCAAAGGGTAATAAAAAAAGACGGGATGACAATGCCAACAATGCCAATTAATCCACCATGAATGGACTGATAAATAAAATTACGCGTGCCGGTGATGAACATGATGATTAAAATAGCAAGCAGATAGCCGATCTCCGTCAGATTTAACTTCAGCATATCGATCACGCTCTGCACAATTTTCTGACCCTGCAAAATCAGGTTTGGTAAAACTTCCGGTGAATTCTCCATAATGATGATATCGGCTTTGGATAACACCATAGGGGTGCTGCCACGATTGGTAATTCGAAGGTCAGCCTGCGACATCACCGGCAAATCGGCGATTGTGTTTCCTCGGACCGCAACGAAACCTCCCTGATTTTGAAGCTCGTTGACCACTCTCACCATTTGAGCGGTTTTTAATTGAGTGAAAACCATATTCTCGTGAATGATTTCAACTCCGTTTTCGGCGACCATTTGATCAAAATTCTCGCCAGTGATGTATTTCACTTTTGTATCCTCAGTGATAAGCCCCAATTCAGTAGTTAAAGTTAGGGCGACAGCCGGCTCCTCAGTGGTTAACACCTTAATTTCAGTACCAGACTCGATTATCAGGTCTACTGTATTGCGCATCTCCTGACGGATTTCTTTCACGAAGATGATATCGCACACAGGGATCAGATCAGTCGGGCACTGTGGCGTCATATCATTGTTATAGAGAGGCTGTATTTGGGGAGAATAAGCAAAAAGCAAGCTCAAGATTTCATCTGATTCTTCCTGAGCATCCACTGCATTATCATTAGGTTCAGTGGAGTTATCATCGCCAAACATGGCTGCAATTCGGCGATATAACTTCTTTGGAGGCGACAGTTGAACATCCGCCTCCCTATCAGGCTGAGTGGAGTTACCTTCTTTTCTATTGTTTAAAGGCAAATTTGCCTGGGTATTCTTTTTATCATTTTGCTTCTCTGAGTCATTGTTCCTGCGCGTGATACGACCGGTCAGACGTGTATACCAGTTTTCCTTACTTTCTTCAGCTAATGTCTCTGTAGGATCATTTTTATTTGGCATATTTACGTTTGCCAGGTATGGTGCCAGAACTTGGGCATCTCCAATGACATAGGTACCACGAAGGTCATCTGATATAAAAGTCATCGCTTCCCAGCCCAAGAGAGACAGGTAGCGTGCCTTCTGCTCGACTTGGCGCGGCTCTCCTTCGAGTACAAACTGCATCACCGAGAGCGGAAATTGGACATCTTGTGTACTATGGGCGTAATTACCAAGTACTTGTCTGGCACGACCTTCAGTGGAAATTGACTCCTCAGCGGATGTGTTTATCATTTCCAGCTTGATACCGAGCGCATCAGTACTGCCGCGCCGCATGAGGCAAAGACTGGTGATTTGCGCCAGCGATTCAACCGCCAGGCTGTTCCTCAGCAGAGCGCCGGACTTCGCAATTTGCCCACTCCCCACAGCATAATTGACCACAATCATGAAAATCAAACCTGCCGGCGCGATCGAAAAGATAATCGAAACTACCTGTTGGTACATGGTTAAGAGCTCTTCCGAAAAAACATCAACTCTTAACGCTTCCATCAAGATAATGCCATAAAAAATACCGGCAATAATCAGCAAAGAGTAAAGCAACGTGCGAATGGTTTTTTGCAGCGGGGTATTGATCTCAGTAAGTGATGTAGCGGCTATACTGATTTCTTCACGGTGGATCTCATCGGGATACTGCTCAACCCGGTAGACTGCCCAACCGCGCTGACAAAAAGAGCCTGGCCGCACAGTATCGTTAATTTCTTTGGTAATATGTCCACCATCAGGCACGATGTGTGACTCATCAACCAGAAAATTCTTAGCTTCGAGTAAAACCCCTTTCGCCAGGATTTCATCTCCAACTCCAACAATTAATACATCATCAATAACTACACGGTCCACATCGATATTGACAAGAGAACCATTGCGAATGGCTGTCGCGGTCGGTCTTGCCATCGTGAGCAGCGCGCCGATCATGCGGGATGACTTATACTGTTGATATAAGCTAACAACTACATTCAAGAGCAGCGCCCCGAGAGTACCCATGCCGCCCCAAAAGTTTTTCAACATAAACTGAGATACTGCCAATACAAGCATGGTCACATTGAAAATGGAAAACACTCTGCGCGTTCCCTGGAGAATTTGCTCTCGTTGTTCAGCCAACAGGCGGGCTTTGATTCGGCTGTCAGTGCGGCGCTCAGCAACCTCCTCATCTCTCAAACCCATAGTAGAGAATCCGAATGGCTTCTCAGCGACATCCCCATGAATTTTCGGTGTCTTACGGCGCGTTTTTATCCAAACCAAGATGGCGGAGATTAGCCCAACTCCCATGAGTAGAAAAAGAATTCCGCGATACCACTTTTTTTTATTTGTTTTCTTTTCACGCGCCTGATTCATTAAAAATCCTTAAACCCTTTTTGTTCGCTTTGTTATAAAAACAGGTGTCACCGATCATCCATAAGCAACAACTTATCAATTATGGCCTTGCAAAATAATTAACACGTCTAAGAATACTAACGTGTTTAACATTCGAAGATTCAAATCACAATGAAATTGGCACCAGGATCATCACGATAATTCCAGCAAGGAATGTCACTATAGCGAATCCCATTAATACCATCTGGATTTTTACTGATTTGAATTTTGAAATAACTCCCGCAAAGAATAAAACGGATGCAAAAATTACGGTCATTAAGGCATAGTTGCTGGAGTAGCCGGATGCAACCATGGCTTCGCTTAGTTTATCTTCAGCTTGAACTAATAGCTCGTCTGCTTGAGTTCTGAGAGGTAGTTTGTACTCATCCATGGCAAAAGGTGTAGGAGGCGCGCTTTCATTACTCAAAGGGTTCAATGCTACCCAGGCGGTCACGGCCGTTTTCATTTCAGGTTGGAAACGATCGTAGATGAAATTCATGAGCGCTTGGTCGCCCTGGCTGTATGCTTGAGCATATTTGAGGAACATGTTGACATCAATTACCAGATACTGCATCGCAGCAGTGTTTTTTTGGTTCGCCTGTGATCTTAAGATGCTGGACTCGTTAATCAGCTTTCTTTCTGCGCTGCTCCAACTTGATGATTGGTAGGCGCACCATGCTGAAGCCACTGTAGCTAACGCCAGGATGATGGCTGAGATAATTTCAAGTCTTTGAGACAGTGTTCTTTCTTTAAAGAACCTGCCGATGCTTCTGCTTTTTGCCAGGGTAACTTTATTGCTTGAGGGGTTCATCGTCATATTGCACCTATTGATTATGATTCAACGAGTTCTTCGTATGCTATGGTTCTGCAAATCACCATTTTAATCCAAAAAGCATTAATCAGCCCGAGCTTGATAATTGAAGGGCATCGTGTTGGTTTATTGATTTATTGCTTTCTTTTTCTTGCCGATTTGCTCATGAAAACCCCTGCCAGCGCCATGGCAGCAGGAATTTGAACGGATTTGCAAATTTCCCAATCGGGCAAGGAAATGTCGGGCCACTGGAAATCAGGTCGGTCAGGTCTGGAAGGAGGAACTCGTGTGGGATCGGGTGGCGGCAAAGCGGTAGCTTCCGCTGTTGCTGCAGGCACTTCCGTGGGCTGCAGTTTTTCAGATGGTTTGCTCAGGGCAAAAAACAAGATGATGCCTACAAGCGCAACAAAAAGCAAGGTGAGCAGTGTGGTAATCACTGTGTTGTTTTTCTTTTCAACCGGCACCTGAACTACAGGTACCTGAACCATCGGTACGGTCGGCTGCATCCCTGGAGAGACAAAGGCAGGTGCACGAAAGCCAGCGGTGAGCGCAGCGTTGAACATATCCGCAGATTGAAAACGATCTACCGGATTGTTTGAGAGCGCTTTGAAAATCACTTTTTCAACGTCAGCAGGAATATCGGGACGCAAGGAACGCGGCGAAATAATCCTCTGCGGGTTTGGCGGCGCGCCGGTTATGAGTTCATAGACCAGCACTCCCAGGGAATAAACATCTGCACGAGCATCAACAGAAAGATTATTGCGTACCTCGGGGCTGTCATATGGATCGATCCCACTCAGGTCGGTTGTTTTAACAAGCCCGAAATCACCCAACAAAGCTTTGTTCTTTTCATCAAGGTAAATATTTCTGGGGTTGATATTCAGGTGAACATAGCCGAACTGGTGAATGTAACCAAGCGCTGAACTCAAGTCAGAAACCAACCCAAGCATGGGCTCGCGCTGGTTGAACCAGTGCTTGTTATCTTGAAGCCTGCCATTCACACCATACAAAAATACACGATAGTGAATTCCGTTTTCAACCCCAAAATCAAAAAACTGGGCAATGTGAGGGTGATGGATTTTCGCTGCAATATCGTTTTGAGCCAGAAACCTTCTCAAGACAGCGTCGTTATTAAGGAAGGCTTGCTTTAACACATTGATTACCACATAGCGATTTATAGCGGGATTGAAACCTTTATAGATCTCCGTGCCTGCTGTTTCGTCAATGAGTTCGATGATATGGTACTTTCCTAATGACTTGCCGATTAAATCATACATATCGCAACCCTCCCACAATTTATCATGATTGAATAAATCATAACATCAAAAATGACTCGCATACAATCATTTACCGTTAATTATCAAACAATGTTTGATGACCTACATGGAAAACCCATACCGGTCAGCCACTTTGTAATTATCGTGGGAAAAATTCTTCTTACGTAAATCGCTCGATTTTGATTGATTAATGGGATAATCTATGTGAAGCCGGGTGCAGCATAGCAGACCGTGCAATATAGATTGCATCTGTTGGGCACAAAGTGAGTAAATCACACGATAGCATTCTTTTTAAATTTTAATAGTAAATGGATAACCTTATGTCAAATGTCTTGGTCGACCTGATCCCTTTTATCATTGGCGGTATGGTAGTTCCTGTGCAGTTAATCATCATGTTGATGTTGCTAAAGAATCCCCAAAACGGCACCCAAAAAGGGCTGCTCTTCTTTACTGGATTAACGGTGGTTCGTCTTCTCCAGGGTATTGTCTTTGGTTTGATTCTAAACATTGGCGCATCTGGTAAAAATGAAGATGGAAAGGGAGTGATTGTTTCGACCCTTTTATTGGTTTTAGGGATTTTGTTACTGATTTCTGCCTACAAAAAGTTTACGAAACAACCAGATCCGGAAGATGAAACTCCTAAATGGATGGAGAATGTGGTTTCGGCATCAGGTTTTCGTACTTTCTTATACGGTATCCAACTGCCGTTAATGTCCCCCAAGTTGTGGGTATTTATGTTAAGCGCGATCGGTACCATTGCCGTCGC
>WPCI01132098.1_pt1 | contig 14179 bp, 15 predicted proteins | sample 5399871 | NCBI WGS metagenome assembly WPCI01 (sample SAMN12869469, study PRJNA574797) | sludge metagenome | isolation source: wastewater treatment of pH7 | place: China:Beijing | collected 2019-05-20
GAACAGCGCGCCCTTGAGCGCAAGTCCCGCAAGGACGCTCATGCCCGCCTCCGCTGCGCGGCGCGGGACGCGGTGCCGGTCCGCCCGCGATAGTTTTCGATCGGCTGGCGGCTGAACCGTGCGCCGTCGCGGTCGTGCCGCTCGGGCCAGAGATCGGCCGTCGTCACGCCCAGCGCCCGGGCGATCGCCGCCTCGCCTTCCGCGTTCGGCTCGCGCAACGCGGCGAACACCCGATGCCGCGGCACGTTCGCGCCGTCGGCGACGTCGGTGAGTTTCAGCCCCTTTTCCAGGAGCAGGGCGCGGATTCGCCTTGCGTTTCGCTCGCGCTGCTGCATCGTTAACCTTCTCGACAGGGCCGTGCTCGCGGCCCTTTTTGATGGTGCTAGGTTCTGATTTGTAGGAATAGCGCGTAATTACGCATTGGTCAAGCGTAATAACGGCGTATCCTCGGAAAGGCGCGTTTTTACATGGGCGACGGTCCGGACATCTTCCTGACCCGACTGGAAGCCGTGCTTTCGCGGCGAAAATGGCGGCCGACCGACCTTGCCAGGGAAACGGGGTTGTCCATCGGCACCATTCGGCAGGTTCTCAGGGGGTCTTTGCCGAGCGTTCACAACGCTCGAAAGATCGCTGATGCGCTGGGCGTTTCCTTGGACTGGCTCGCCGGGAAAGGCGGCTGGGACACGGGATTTGGCGAAGGCGCGCAGTCTCGCTATGAGCCGCCTCCGTCCGGCGATCTCGTTTTTGTCCCGCGCCTCGATATCCGCGCCTCGGCCGGGCCGGGCGCCCTGGTCGAGACCGAAGCCGCGGATGGCGAGATCGCCTTTCGCCGCGATCTCGTCCGCAGCCTCGGCGTCTCGTCGCCAGGCGCGCTGCGGGTGCTGGCCGCCGACGGCGATTCCATGGAACCGGTGATCAGGCCCGGCGATCTGCTCCTCGTCGACACCGGCATCGACCATGTCGTCTCCGAAGGCATCTACGTCGTGCTTCTCGAGGGAGCCGTCCTGGTCAAGCGCCTGACCATCGACCCCAAGGGCGCGATCGTGCTCGTGTCGGAAAATCCGCGCATGCCGGCCATGACCATCCCGCGCGACGACCGCGCCTCGATCCACATCGCCGGTCGCGTCGTTCGCGTCATCCGGGCGTTGTGACGCGCTCGATTGCGGTTGCGGCGCCGTTCCGGTTGTGCTTCGCTGTCGGAGTGCGGCGGTGTCGCGGCACTCGGGGGGGGTTCCATGCGTCGTTTCGTCATTCTCGCCTGCGGCCTTCTCGCCGGCTGCGCTTCCGCCATTCGCGGCACCACCGAGGAGGTTGTCGTCGTCGTCAATCCCAAGGATGCGCGGATCACCTCGACAGCCGGCGGCGGTTGCCCGTCGTCGCCTTGCGTCCTGGAAGTTGCCCGCAAGGCCAAGTTCACTGTCTATGCCGAGAGGGAAGGCTACAAGACCGCCGAGGTCGCCGTTGGCACGAAGATGAGTGGCGAAGGCGGCGTTGGCCTGGCCGGCAACATCCTGGTCGGTGGCATCATCGGCGTTGGCGTCGACGCCGCCACCGGCGCGGCGCTCGATCACTATCCGAACCCTGTCCTGATGGCGCTCGAACCACTCGACGCCGCCAATCCGGCTACCCCTGTCCAGGAGTTGCCGCCGGCGCCTCCGAAGCCTCGGCCGGTCCTGCAGAAGGACCCGTTCGACAAGTCATCCTGATCGTCTCGAACCAGGCTTGGCCGCCTTTCCGGGCGCTTTTGCAGCCGCTGAAATCGGTCTTTTTTTCTTGCCAGCGTCGTGCCGGATATCGGCTCCGTTAAGTCCTTGGTTTGATTGCTGAATACGCCATCCGCGTAATTTTGTTGCTCGTTGGCGGATTTGTCCAGCGTCGGCGGTCTGACCAGGCGTCGTTCCAGGCTCTCCCGGCGTTTTCCCGAGAACCCTTCAAATGTTGGATATCAATGGGTTGCGCGGTTTTCGAACGCCGCTCAAACGCGCCGCGCCGAGGTGGTCGCGACTCCGGATTCAAGTGTCCAGGATGCCCTTCCGCCGAATTCAAGTGTCCGCCCGGCCACGGCCGCCTTTCCGTCATTATTCCATTAAGCCGTTGTTTTCTTGTTTTTTTCTCCCCCTGTCGCCCAATCCCGGCAGATCCCGCCAGATCCCGGATTCATGTGTCCGCGTACATGCGGGAAGCAGCACGGGACCAGTTCGGGCACAATGGCACCCGAAGCCACTCGGCGGCGCGGCGCGTGGCCATGCGGCTGCTGGTTGGCGTCGACATCGAGGACATCGAGGCACTGACGGCGGACGGGCGCGGGCAATTGCTGCTGCGCGTCGAACGCCTGATCGAACGCGAGCGCCTGAAAGGCGCACAGCGACACTGGTCGTACGATCTCAACCGGCACATCGCGCTTGCCGATGCGGCGCGCTGCTTGCGGGAGGGCAGGAATGCCGACGGGCGGCCCGTTGAGGCGCCGCCCGCGACATGATCGGTCGAAAGGCCTTACTTGGCCTTGCGCTTGCGCCCGAGGCCCATCTTCTTGGCCAGGTTCGAGCGCGCGGCCGCATAAGCCGGCGCGACCATCGGATAGTTGGCGTCGAGGCCCCACTTCTCGCGATATTGTTCCGGCGTCAGGCCGTAGTGTGTCATCAGGTGACGCTTGAGCGACTTGAAGGACTTGCCGTCCTCAAGGCAGATGATGTGGTCGTCAAACACCGACTTCTTCGGGTTGACGGCCGGCTTCGGCTTTTCGGCCGGCGCTGCCTCGACGGCGCCGCCAAGACGGCCGAGCGCCGCGTGGATGTCTCCGATCAGGCCGGCAAGTTCACTGGCGGGAACCGAGTTGTTGCTGACGTAGGCCGCGACCACATCAGCTGTCAGTTCGATAAGCTTGTCGGCTGATCGCGCCGGATGTTCCATGTTTTCCATTTTATACCCCGGTAATCACAAGGCTGTCGATCGAATGTCCGAATTCTGTTCAGATGATTCGGTACAATTCCCTCAATAAACCTATTGATCTGGGCTAGTCAATGAATTGTCGTTTCTTGACTTGGCAGACAACTTCACTTCAACCTCAAACACGTTTCGCTTGCATTCCGCAGCGTTCGCCACGCGCCACCCGGACCCGGTCGTGGCGAAGGCCCGACGAGCGGCGATGCGGTCAGAACAGGTTGGCGTTCACCACCAGGTGCACGCCAATGGCAGCCAGATATCCGAGCCCGATCGGCAGAGCCCAGCGCAGGTGACTGCCGAAGGTGTAGATGCCGCGCGCCTGCCCCATCAGGGCCACGCCGGCCGCCGAGCCGATCGACAGCATCGAGCCGCCGACGCCAGCCGTCAGCGTGATCAGAAGCCACTGGCCGTCCGACATGGCCGGGTTCATCGTCAGCACTGCGAACATCAGCGGAATGTTGTCGACGATCGCCGACAGCGCACCGATGATGATGTTGGCCGCGGTCGGCCCCAGGCCGACATAGAGCGCGTTCGATGCCAAAGCGAGATAGCCGAGCACGCCGAGGCCACCGACGGCAAAGATGATCCCGAAGAAGAACAGCAGCGTGTCCCATTCCACCCGCGCCATCTGCGTGAAGGAATCCAGCACGAGATCCTCGTCGTCGCGACGGTTCATCCGCTTCTTCTGGAAGTATGAATAGACCTGCAGGTAGCCCAACCCGAGCATCATGCCGATGGCGGGCGGCAGATGCAGGAAGTTCTTGAAACTGACCGCGGTCACGATCGTCAGCGCGAACAGCAGGATCACGCCGCGCGCGCCCGGCCGCATGCGGGCATGGTCCTTGACCTGCGGCGGCTGTTCGGCGGGGATGGCGAAATGCATGAAGGCTGCCGGCACAAGCCAGTTCACCACCGATGGCAGGAACAGCACGAAGAACTCGAAGAAGGAAAGCTTGCCGGCCTGCCAGACCATGAGCGTGGTGATGTCGCCGAATGGCGAAAACGCGCCGCCGGCATTGGCCGCCACGACGATGTTGACACAGCCGATCGCCACGAATTTCGGCGAGTTCCGGCCAAGCGCCATGACAACGGCGCCCATGACCAGTGACGTGGTCAGGTTGTCGAGGGTCGCCGACAGCGGAAACGCCAGCGCGCCGGTGATCCAGAACAGCTGGCGATAGGTGAACCCCTGGTTGAGCAGCACGGACCGCAGCCGGTCGAACACGCGGCGCTCTTCCATCGTGTTGACGTAGGTGATCGCGACGAACAGGAAGAGGAACAGTTCGCCATATTCCTCGACCAGGCCGAGTGCGAGTGCGTGGGCGTCGTCCGACTTGCCGGCCATGGCATAGGCGATGCCGACAAGCGCCCAGATCAGGCCGCCCGCCATGAGCACCGGCTTCGATTTTCGCATGTGAATGGCTTCCTCGAAGATGACGAGGCCATAGGCGCCGAGGAAGATGAAGAGCGCGAGAAAGCCGGTCCAGTGGCTGGTCAGGTCCAGCGTCGCCGCACCGCCGGAGGCGAACGCGACGGTCGTTCCCGCGGCGATGGCTAGCACCATGCCGCCAAGGATCCTGATCGCAACACCCATGCCTGCCTCCCCCGAGCAAATGCGGCCGGTTCACGGCTGCGGCGCGGGCATGTCCACCCGGCCGGATGCCGAAGATCCGGTCGGATTTCCTCATAAGGGCGGGCGGGCGCCGCCGCAACCGATCCCTTAGACGTGCGGCGGCCCGCAGCCGTCTGGCTCAGTGCGGGGTGATGTACTTGCCGTACACCCAGCCGGTGCGGAAATTGCCGTTCTGGGCCGGATCGTGCCAGATTTCGCACCAGCGGTAGCGCACCGCCTGGCGTTGTTTCCAGTGCGGCTGGTTCTGGATGGCAAACAGGTCGACGCCACCGGTGCAGCGGCCCGTCATCGACAGCACCGTGCCGTTGGGATAGGCCGCCTGGACCTGCGATTGCGACGAGGGATATTTGCGCGCATTGAGCACATCGCCCCACGGCACGTTGTAGACCTCCCAGGCGACGAAGGCCGAGGCGTTCGAGACGGACGGGACCGAAGCGGCCAGGCAGGCGGCTGCCGCCGCGCCAAGAGTGGCATTCCGCAACATCGACATTGTTTCCTCCCTGTGTGATTGACTGTTGCCTTGCGCTATGACGATGGCGAATCCCTGTTGAACCGGGCCTGATGCGCCGGTTCATGTTCCATTCAACTGCAAATCCTGGAACGAAGCCATGCCGCGTTTTCCCGCCGCCACGCCGCCGAAGACATTGAAGATACCGTCCGTGGACGAACGCCACGGCATTCGCCGATCGGACGATTATGCGTGGCTGCGCGCCGCCAACTGGCGCGAGGTGTTCCGCGATCCCGCCGTCCTCGATCCGGCGATCCGGGCGCAGCTTGACGCGGAAAATGCCTACCAGGCCACGCTGATGGCCGGGACGGAGGATCTGCGAACGGCGCTGCTGGCCGAGATGCGCGGCCGCATCAAGGAGGACGACTCCTCGGTGCCGGTCAAGGACGGGCCATTCGCCTATGGCCGGTCGTTCCGCGCCGGCGGCGAACATCCGCGCTACTTCCGCACGCCGCGCGATGGCGGGGCGCAGGAAATCATCCTGGATGGGGACCGCGAGGCAGAAGGCAAGGCCTATTTCCAGGCCGCCGGCGTGATCCACTCGCCGGACCACCGGATGCTGCTGTGGTCGCTCGATGACAATGGCTCGGAGTATTTTCAAGCGCGCGTGCGCGATCTCGCAACCGGTGATGACCTGCCCGACCGCATCGGCGAGACCGACGGTGGCGGCGCCTGGGCAGCCGATGGCAGCGGGTTCTTCTACACGCGCCTCGATGCCAACCACCGGCCGTCGAAGGTCCTGTTCCACCGGCTCGGCACTGCGCAGGAGCTGGACCGCCTGGTCTACGAGGAGCCGGACGCCGGCTTCTTCGTTTCCGTATCAACCACGCTCACCGACCGCTTCGTCGTCATCACCTCGAACGATCACGAGACCAGCGAGTGCAGGATCATCCCGGCCGACGCGCCGGAGCGGGAACCGTTTCTGGTCGAGGCGCGGGTGCCGGGCGTCGAGTATCATCTCGAGGATGGCGGTGACCGGTTCTACATCCTGACAAACGATGGCGGCGCCAAGGATTTCAGGATCGTCACCGCTCCGCATGACGCCCCTGCCCGCGCCAACTGGCAGGACGAGGTGCCGCACGAAGCCGGCTGCCTCATCCTGTCGCTGTTCGTCTTCTCGGATCACCTGGCCCGGCTGGAGCGCCGCGACGGCTTGCCGAGGATCGTCGTGCGCGAACGGGCAAGCGGGCGCGAACATGCCATCGCCTTCGACGAGGAGGCCTATGCCCTCGGGCTGGCCGGCGCGGCGGAGTTCGACACCTCCATCATCCGCTTCACCTATTCCTCGATGACCACGCCGTCGCAGGTCTTCGACTATGACATGGCGACGCGGACGCGGACGCTTCTCAAGACGCAGGAAGTTCCCTCCGGCCACGATCCGGCCGCCTATGTGACCCGGCGGTTGATGGCGCAGGCGAACGATGGCGAATTGGTCCCGGTCTCGCTCATCCATCGCCGCGGGCTGGCGCTCGACGGTTCCGCACCGTGCCTGCTCTACGGCTACGGCGCCTACGGCATCACCATTCCGGCCGGTTTCAACACCAACATCCTGTCCCTGGTCGATCGCGGGTTCATCTATGCCATCGCGCACATTCGCGGCGGAAAGGACAAGGGCTACGCCTGGTACGAGGCCGGCAAGCGCGAGCGCAAGGTCAACACCTTCGATGACTTCATCGCGGCTGCGCGATTCCTGGCGCGCGAGCGCTACACCTCGGCCGGCCGCATCGTCGCACACGGCGGCTCGGCGGGGGGCATGCTGATGGGTGCCGTCGCCAACCGCGCGCCGGAAGCCTTCGGTGGCATCATCGCCGAGGTTCCCTTTGTCGACGTTCTGACGACGATGCTTGACGACAGCCTGCCGCTGACGCCGCCCGAGTGGCCCGAATGGGGCAATCCCATCGCATCGAAGGCCGATTACGAGACCATCGCGGCCTACTCGCCGGTCGACAATGTCCGATCGGCCGAATACCCGCCGGTTCTTGCCATGGCCGGTCTCACCGACCCGCGCGTGACCTATTGGGAGCCGGCCAAATGGGTGGCCAGGCTTCGCGAGACGGCCGTCGGCGGCCCGTTCCTCCTGCGCATCAACATGGGTGCCGGTCACGGCGGCGCGTCCGGGCGGTTCGCGCGGCTGGAGGAGGTCGCCTATGCCTATGCCTTCGCGCTGAAGGTGGTCGGGCTCGACGCCGCGGCCTGAAACGTCACTTGCGATACGCGTCGGCGCGCGGCGGCACCGCCTTCAGATAGGCGGCAACCGCGGCGCGATCGGCATCGCCGATGTGGGCCCAGTTGAGGATCACCTGGGTCATCGAGCCGCCGGCCGAATCGAAGTCCGGCGTGAAGCCGTCCTTCAGGAACGAGGCAACCTGGCTCTCGCTCCACGCGGAGATGCCGCCCTCGCCGCCCGTGATGTTCGGGATGACGCCCTCGCCCTCCGGGTTCCTTGCGCCGGCAAGCCAGTTGGACGGATCGGGGCCGCCGAGGAGGTTGCGTGGCGTGTGGCATTCGCCGCAATGGCCCGGCCCTTCGACCAGGTACTGGCCGCGACGGACGGCATCGGGAGCGTTTTCCACGGCGACGACAGGACCGGGACGGAAGAACAGGAATTTCCAGCCGCCAAGGCTGCGCCTGATGTTGAAGGGAAACGGCAGGTCATGGTCGGGCGCCGATCCCTTGACCGGCGGCAACGTGGTCATGAACGCAAAGAGATCGGCGACATCGCCCAGTGTCATGCGGGCATAGGAGGCGTACGGAAACGCCGGATAATAATGTTCGCCCTCGGGCGAGATGCCGCGCATCATCGCATTGGCGAATTGCGGGAAACCCCAGCGTCCGATTCCGTCGTCCGGATCGGATGAAATGTTCGGTGCATGGAAATCGCCGAATGGCGAGCCGAGCTTCAGCCCGCCGGCGAGCTTCAGCCGATCGGCGTCCCTGGCGCCCGGTGCGGCGTGGCACGAGGCGCAGCCGCCCTGCCAGAACACGGCCTCGCCGCGCGCCGCATCGCCCGCAGGTGCGGACAAGAGAAGCGCCCCGTCGAGGCCGACGGGGCGCGTGATGAACCAGAACACAAGCCCGCCGATCACGGCGAGTGCAACCGCCACGGCGGCGAGCCTGCGCAGCATGACGGGTGATCAGCCCTTCTTGATGCGGTAGGTTTCGTGGCAGCCGCCGCAATTGCCCGACAGCGGACCGAACACCGCCTTGAAGGCATCGGCATCGGCCGGATTGGCTGCGACCGCTGCCGCCGCGTCAGCCTTCAGCTTGTCGGCGCGGGCAGTGAAATCGGCCATGTTTTCCCAGATCGCCGGTGCCGCGGTCGTATCGGCATTGGTCGAACCGGCGGGGAAGAGCGCGGCGACGTCCAGCTTCTGGGCGCCTTCGTTGATGGCGGCGAGCGCGGCATTCACCGCGGCGGCGTCATAGGCGGCTTCGCCCTTGGCAACCGGCACGAGCACCTTCAAGGCGCCGCCGAAGCCCTTCATGATGTCGGAGCGCGCCTTGATCGGATCGTCGGCGGCCACCGCCGACGTTGCAAGCATCAGCGCGGCGGCGATCAGCAGTTTCTTCATGTCATTTCCCTCATTGTGTCAGGCCCTTGACCCACTTAAATCATAGCGGGCGATCCGGCGCATGGGTTCACATCGTCGTGAAGACACCCGGTGCCAGCCGTGACGGACTGTTCACCGATCGCCTTCCGACCTTGGTCCGACCGTTCAGGACGCAGCCGCGTGCATCTCGGCGACATGATCCCAGTTGATCAGGCTGTCGACGAAGGCTTCGAGATATTTCTGCCGCAGGTTCCGGTAGTCGATGTAGTAGGAGTGTTCCCAGACATCGACGCCGAGGATCGGGCGCGCGCCGTGCACCAGCGGGTTCTCGCCGTTGGGGGTCTTCATGATGGCCAGCCTTCCATCCTTCACTGCCACCCATGCCCAGCCGGAGCCGAACTGCGTCAGGCCGGCCTGGATGAAGTCGGCGCGGAACTTGTCATATCCGCCGAGGTCGGAGTCGATCGCCTTCTGCACCGCACCGGGCAGTTTCGTGCCGCCTCCGCCCTTCCTCATCCACCTCCAGAAATGGATGTGGTTGTAGTGTTGGCCGGCATTGTTGAAGAGCCCGGCATTCTTGCCGAACGACTGCCTGACGATGTCCTCGAGCGACAGGCCGTCCATGCCGGCTTCGGCGGCCAGCTTGTTGCCATTGTCGACATAGGCCTTGTGATGCTTGTCATGGTGGAATTCGAGTGTCTCGCGCGACATGAACGGCGCCAGCGCGTCATAGTCGTAAGGCAGGGGGGGAAGTTCGAACGCCATTACAGTCTCCCTCAGGTTCGCGGCGGTTGTTCGCCTGTTCGAGTCCTTACATAGGGCTTCGGGCGGCGCTCGCAACCGCCCTTTCGCGCTCACGAATGCGCCCAGGCCCAGTAAAGCTCGCGCGCCTTGCGCGCCACCGGGCCGGCCTGCAGATCCCGGTTTTCGATCCGCACCACCGGAACGACCTTGGAATGGTTGCCGGTCGAGAAGATCTCGTCAGCCTCCATGAAATCCTTCACCGACAATGCCTTTTCGGTCGTGCGGAAGCCGTACTCGGCCAGCAGCGCCATTGTGCGCGAACGGGTGATGCCGGAGAGAAAGGTGCCGTTCGGCGCTGGCGTAAACACATGCCCGTCCTTGACCATGAAGATGTTGGACGAGCCTGTCTCGGCAACATTGCCGAGCATGTCGAGGACCAGCGCGTTGTCGAAGCCGCGCGAGCGGGCTTCCAGGATCGCGCGCGCATTGTTTGGATAGAGGCAGCCGGCCTTGGCGTCGGTCGGCATGGTTTCCCAGGTCGGCCGGCGGAACGGCGACACCGTCACGGAAAAGCCGCTCGACGCGATCATCGGCGATTCATAGAGGCACAGCGCAAACCGGGTGGAGTCCGGATCGGCCGGCACGCCCATGTAGCCGCCATGTTCGGCCCAGTACATCGGGCGGATATAGACCGCGGTCTTGCCATCGAACTTCTTCAATCCGTCCAGCGCCAGGCCGACGATCGTGTCGGCGTCAACGGTCGCCTTCAGGCCGAGAGCGCGCGCCGAGGCATTGACCCGCTCGGCGTGACGGTCGAGGTCGGGGGCCACCCCCTCGAACCATCGGGCGCCGTCGAAAACGGTGGAGGCCAGCCACATGGCGTGACTGCGCGGGCCGATCAGCGGCGGATTGCCTTCGATCCAATCGCCGTCGACAAAGGTGTGGGTGAGCGTCTGTGCCTTGGTTGATACGGTCATTGCCGATTCCATCATGTTCACGCGCATGCAACGCCGCTTGCGGCGCGCGGTCAACCGGGGAAAACTGTATCCGGCGTTTTGTCACGCCGATTGCCCTGCCCGGAAAGCCCGTCCATGCACCCGCGCCATTTCGTCTTCGATGCCTATGGAACGCTGTTCGATGTCCACGCCGCCGTGCGCCTGCACGCCGAGGCGATCGGCCCGGACGCATCCTCCTTTTCCTCGCTCTGGCGCCAGCGCCAGCTCGAATACACCTGGGTGCGGAGCCTGTCTGGGGCCTATCGCGATTTCCGCGCGCTGACCGTGGAGGCGCTTGATTTCGCCTTCGCGAGCTTCCCGTCCGTCGACCGGGCGCTGAAGCCACGGCTTCTGGATGCCTACCGCACGCTCGAGGCCTATCCTGAGGTCGCCGACACGCTGGCACAGCTCAAGGCCTCGGGCGCGGTCCTGGCGATCCTGTCGAACGGCACGCGCGCCATGCTCGACGAGGCCGTGGCGGCCGCGGGCCTCTCGCGCCTCTTCGATGCGGTCTTCTCGGTTGATGCACGCGGGCTCTACAAGACCCTTCCGGCGGCCTACCAGCTCGTCAGCGACCACTACGGCATCGCGCCGTCGGCCGTGTCGTTCCAGTCGTCGAACCGCTGGGACATTGCCGGGGCTCGCGCGTTCGGATTCCGCTGCGTCTGGATCAATCGGAGCGGCGCGCCCGACGAATATGGCGACCTGCCGCCGGATCGTGTGCTTCCCGACCTGTCCGGCCTGTGCTGAAGGCCCGTGCGCCGTCAAATTGTCGGATTGTTAACCGAATTCGGCCGGAATTGCCGGGCACCGCAATCCCGTGCGCATGATCATGTCCCAGACCCGCATTCCAGCCAACCGGCGCTCCGTCCTCATCGGCCTTGGCGCCGCCGCGCTTCTTCCCGGTTGCATGACCGGCCCTTTCGAGGCGCCGCGCGTCGGCGAACCCGAGATTCCCGGGCCGCCGGACCGCCCGCGTCTGTCGGTCGATTCGGCGTTCGCCTCGCCGAAGGCGATGTATGCCGAGCGCGCGGACGAGGGCTTCGTCCTGCCGGCCATTCCCTACCGCCAGATCGATCCGCGCTATCTGCGCCAGCTTGTCACCGATCCGACCGGCGAAAAGCCCGGCACCATCGTCGTCGATACGGCAAAGCGATTTCTCTATCTGGTGCGCGATGGCGGCGAGGCCATCCGCTACGGTGTCGGCATCGGCCGCGAGGGCTTTGCCTGGTCCGGCCGGGCCGTCATCCAGTGGAAGAAGAAGTGGCCGACCTGGACGCCGCCGGCCGAGATGATCAAGCGCGATCCGACGCTGGCGAAGTATTCCGCCGCCAATGGCGGCATGCCGCCCGGGCTCGACAATCCGCTTGGCGCCCGCGCTCTCTACATCTTCAAGGACGGCGTCGACACGCTCTACCGGCTGCACGGCTCGCCGGAATGGGCATCCATCGGCAAGGCAGTGTCGTCCGGCTGCGTCCGGCTCATCAACCAGGACGTCATCGACCTTTACGAGCGGTCGCCGAACAGGACGCCGATCGTGGTGCTGTGAACCGTCACCGTCGCGTCAGGCTGCCCAGGATGCCGCGCACGATGGCACGGCCGAGCGACGACGATACCGAGCGCGCGACCGATTTCATCGCCGCCTCGGCAACGCTCTCGCGCCGGCGCGAGCCGCTGCCGGTGCCCAGTACCGTGTCGGTCCAGCTGCCGCCCTGGCGCGATTCCTGCTTCGCCTTTTCGGCCTCCGCCCGCGCGCGCTCGGTTTCCACCTGCTGTTCGCCGGCGCGGCGCTTGAGGATCTCGTAGGCCGATTCCCGGTCGATCGCCTTGTCGTACTGGCCGGCGACCGGCGACACCGCCATCACCTGGCGGCGTTGTTCGGGCGTGATGGCGCCGAGGCTGCCGGCGGGCGGGCGGATCAGCGTGCGCTGGACCATGGAGGGCACGCCCTTTTCCTCAAGCGTGGAGACCAGCGCCTCGCCCGTGCCAAGCTGGGTGATCGCCGTGGCGCAATCGAAATCCGGATTGGGCCGGAATGTGTCGGCCGCTGTCTTCACCGCCTTCTGTTCGCGCGGCGTGTAGGCCCTGAGCGCATGCTGGATGCGGTTGCCGAGCTGCGCCAGCACGCTGTCGGGCACGTCGAGCGGATTCTGGGTGACGAAATAGACGCCGACGCCCTTCGACCGGATCAGGCGGACGACCTGCTCCACCCTGTCGACCAGTGCGCGCGGAGCCTCGTCGAACAGCAGGTGCGCCTCGTCGAAGAAGAACACCAGCCGTGGTTTCTCCGGGTCGCCGATTTCCGGCAGCTCCTCGAACAGTTCCGACAGCAGCCACAGGAGGAACGTCGCGTAGAGGCGCGGGTTCATCATCAGCTTGTCGGCGGCAAGGATGTTGATGGCACCACGCCCGTCCGGCGTCGTCCGCATGATGTCGGCGATCCTGAGCGCCGGTTCGCCGAAGAAGTTGCCGCCGCCCTGCTGCTCGAGCACCAGCAACGAACGCTGGATGGCGCCCACGGACTCGCGGCTGACATTGCCGTAGCGCGACTGCAATTCCTTCGCGCGCTCGCCGACGGCGGCCAGCAGCGCCTGGAGGTCCTTCAGGTCGAGGACCAGCAGCCCTTCCTCGTCGGCCAGACGGAAGGCGATGTTGAGCACGCCTTCCTGCGCATCGGTGAGATTCATGAGTCGCGACAGCAGCAGCGGACCCATTTCCGACACGGTGGCGCGGATCGGATGGCCCTGTTCGCCGAACAGATCCCAGAACACCACCGGAAACTGCTGGAACTCGTACGGATCGAGCTGGATCTGGCCGGCACGCTTCAACAGGAAGTCCTTGGCCGTTCCCAGCTGCGAGACCCCCGACAGGTCGCCCTTGATGTCGGCTGCGAATACCGGCACGCCGGCGTTGGAAAACCCTTCCGCAAGGATCTGCAGCGTCACGGTCTTGCCGGTGCCGGTGGCGCCCGTGACGATGCCGTGCCGGTTGCCATACTTCAGCAACAGGCTTTCGGCCCGCTGGTAGCTGTCGTCGGGTTTGCGGCTGGCGCCGAGAAAGATGGAATTCAAGTCGGCCATGACGGGCTCCGGAAGGATCGCGGCGATCGGTTGCGAAGCATATAGACGGACCCCGCCGACCCGACAATGCCGCTTGGCGACGCTTCATGTCTGCCCCGTTGGTTGCATTGCAGCAACTGGTGCCCTCGCCTACAGTTCGCCGACATTTCGCATCCCGGGTTGGACATGGATCCCGCACTCATCGAAACGGCCGACTTCGGCCAACAGGACGAAGCTGCCTGGCGCGCCGCAGTGCTGAAGGCGCTCAAGGGCCAGCCCGTCGACGCGCTGGTCTCGACAAGTGCCGACGGGTTCCGCTTCGGGCCACTGGCGGCACGGCGCCTTGATCCCGAACATCTGTGGAAGGCCGATCCCGAAACGCCGTGGACCATCATGGCGCGCGTCGACGATCCCGATCCGGTGCGCGCCGCCGCGCAGGTGCGCGACGATCTGATGAACGGTGCGACCGGGCTTGCCATCGTGTTCGAGGGCGCGCCGAATGCGTTCGGATACGGCCTGCCGGCCAACCCCGAGGCGCTTGCCACGGTGCTTGACGGTGTCGACCTGTCGGCCATCCGCCTGCGGATCGACCCGCATCCGGCCAGCCGGGCTTCGGCCGATTGGCTCGCCGCGCTTGCTGCCGGTCGCAACGGCAATCCGGGCGGTCTCGATCTGTCGCTCGGCATCGATCCGGCTGCCGTGCTTGCCGGCACGGGCCGCCTGAGCCAGGCGACGATGGCGCTCGG
>WPCI01330789.1_pt1 | contig 14155 bp, 12 predicted proteins | sample 5399871 | NCBI WGS metagenome assembly WPCI01 (sample SAMN12869469, study PRJNA574797) | sludge metagenome | isolation source: wastewater treatment of pH7 | place: China:Beijing | collected 2019-05-20
ACCCGACCTCTGCGGTCGGGAGCAGCCGGGTCATGCCATCGAGCATTCCGAGTCCCGCGCGGAGAACGGGAACCACGATCGGAAGAGGCGACTTGAGCTTTACCCCGGTAGTTGGAGCCACCGGAGTTTCGATCTCTACCTCCTCGACATTGACGTTTCGTGTCGCTTCGTAGGCGAGCAGGGTAACCAACTCGTCAACCAACTGACGGAAAACCGGCGAGGAGGTCTGCTTGTTTCGGAGGACAGTGAGCTTGTGATTCACAAGCGGGTGATCCGCGACGTGTAGTTGCATGGCTCCAGGATATACGCCGCGCTGTAGCCTAAGAGCGTGAACTACAACCAGCGGTACGAGGGCCCAATGACCAGGGCCCTACTCTACGCACACCGCGCCCAAACGGACGGTGACGTGCCGGTCGGCGCTTTGGTTCTGGACCCCTCGGGCAAAATAGTCGGAAGCGGCTGGAACCGCCGCGAAGTCGACAGTGATCCCACGGCTCATGCAGAAGTGATTGCTCTGCGCGAAGCCGGCGCCGCACTTGGAACATGGAACCTGAGTGGATGCACTCTGGTAGTTACCCTCGAACCCTGCACCATGTGCGCCGGAGCCGTCGTTAGTAGCCGAATCAGCACCCTGGTCTTCGGTGCCTGGGACCCAAAGGCTGGTGCCTGCGGTAGCGTCCGCGACGTTGTCCGTGACTCACGCCTTAATCACGAGGTAGAGGTAGTTCCAGGAGTCCTCGAAGACGAAGTAACCGCCCAGCTTCGGGCATTCTTCGCCGCAAGACGTAGTTGAATAAGACTATTGGAACTAGCCGCGTCCCACCCGATACGTAATCGAACCCGTTGAGAGAGTCATGCCCGAAACAGACAAGATTGACGAAGTCAGTAAAATTAGCACCTCTTCCGGTGCTTTCGAGATCCATTCTGCAGGCGCCCACCTGTCTCGTTGGGATTCGGCGACCTATGGACCCCTAATCTTCAGCCCCCGTGAAGCGAACTACAGAGTCGGCAACAGCCCTCACGGCGGAGCTCCGATCTGCTTCCCTTGGTTTGGCATCCCCACACATGCGGACCCTGGGGACCACGACGGCCACACCTCGAACCATCCGCCATTCCTCGGCCAATCAGGCGCAACTGACAAGCACGGATTCGCCCGGTTCCTCAACTGGCACCTGTCTGAGAGCAAGCAGGACGAAAAGGGTACCTGGGACGTTACCTATCGGATTACGGACGAGGATGTGCCCGAGGAGATGGCAGACGTTCTGGAGCCTTTCACTGCAGAGTTTCGTGCCGCACTGGGCGACGAGGCCGCCTCACTGACGCTGACGGTCACGAACACGGGGACCGAACCCTTCTACTTCGAGGAAGCCTTGCACACCTACTTCAAAGTAGGAGACGTCGACGAAGTGGAGATCGAGGGTTTCGAAGGACTAATGTACGTCGACACAACCCTGGACGGTTCGCAGACTGACCGGCTCGCGATGCAACGGGGACCGATCATATTTGGGGAAGAGGTCGACCGGATCTATCCGACCGAGAACTCACCGAGAATCCTCGACCGCAGACTAGGACGACAGATCACGATTGAGAACCAGAACTCCGGGACTACTGTCGTGTGGAATCCCGGACCGGAACTTGGCGAACGACTCGCGGACCTTTCCGAGGGCGAATGGCGTCAGTACATCTGCGTCGAGACAGCGAACGCGAGGGACGCCGCGATTCACCTGGCGCCCGGAGAGTCCTATGCCATGACCGCCAACTACAGGGTCTCAACGTTAGAGGACTGACCTTGACCCAAGCACTTTCCCACCACCGACCACTGAGGAGGACTCTGATGAGTGAACAACTCAAGCCTCGTCCTGAACATGAGTTACGTCAGGGTGAGGGGTCATTCTATTTCCGAAACTCCGATCAGCGTTGGATCGGCGTGATCGACCTGGGACGCGACGAAACCGGGAAGAGGAAGCGGCTCATCGTTTCAGACCGGGACGAGGACAGGGCTTGGGACAAGTTCCAGGCCAAGCGCCGGGCGGTGTTTGCCAATCTCCACGAAGAGGGCGGCCGCCAGAGTGCAGAAGACGTCATCGCCACCGCGCGCTCCTTCGGCCAAAGTCCGGTTAGAGCCCTGGTAGACGCGGGTTACCTCTACGAATCAGAGGTCTAGAGGGTACCCGGGACCCGGTCCCATGCAAGGCTTGAGACACGCATCCCTGTGCCAAGCCGAAGAGTCAGGCAGATGCCTCTATTGCTTCCAGCCTTCTTCTTATTCGGGTTGCCGAGACCCTTTGGGATGTTCCCAGTGATTGAGCAAAAAGCGAAACCCTCAGCTCCTCTATCATCAACTGAACTTCTTCAAGGTCGCGTTCGACCCTGCGCGAGTACGGCCGTGCCTCCATACGCGCCCGCACCACCTCATACTCCGCAATCACACCGTTCAACTCTGACATTCGCTCTGCGTCGACACCCGCCGACTGCGGAGTTCGAGTTGCCGCCTCGATTCGTCGGGCATCCGCCTGCAAATAGCGAGGCAAATGCTGCCTGACCTCCGGCGGAAGATAGGTCAGGTACCCGTTCGCGAACAGTGTCTTCGAGTGGCGCTTCGTATCACGCAACACCATCTTGAGCGATTCACTCTGGTGGCTCTGCAACGCGTCTTGCACCTGGGCAAATGCCTCCGCTGACCGAACTACGCCACCTAGGACCTCATAGATTCGGTCCTCAAACCGGTCACGAATCTTGGCTCGAAGCTCCGGGTATTCTCCGTCTTCCCGAACCGCCAGAGCCCCACCTTCTGGCATGAGTTCCCGCACCAGATCAGCCATCGCCGCTCGCTCTGCGTCTTCGACCAGGGATGCGGTGTTCGGATAGGGCGAAGCCGCCAAGAGAAGGGCCTCCCTTCCGGTCCAGCGCGTCGTAACCCTGGTCTGGTCAAGGTGCAATTCTTCTAGTAACTGCCTCACCAGATCCTGCTCAGCGCGAGCCTCCAGTTGGTCCTTCGGAACACTCGTCGCTTGGACGAGGGACTCCTTAGCCTTCTTCTCAGCCTTGGCTTGGCCCTTCGCTGCCTTCGCCAATGCCCCCTTCACAGCAGCGTCAACGATCCGGTCAACCTGCTTCTTGAAACGTTTCTGCAAATCCACGAGCGAGTCTGACGCACCGATGATCGCACCCATGTCATCAACCACTCGGAATCCGACTCGTAAATGAGAGGGAAGCGAGCCCTGCGCCTGACGCACGTCATCCTGGCTTAGTTCGATCCCACGCGAGTTCCGCACCGCACGAGCAAATGCATCCGCGAACGATTCCAAACTTTTCCCGCGTTCCGCAGTCCCGACTGCCTGTGACTCCTCACGAGCCAGCAGCACCGGGGAGAACGACTTCGGGGCGTTCTGCTGCTCAGACGCAAGCGAGGATTCTCCCAACCCAATACTGGCGTCAGGGGAAGTATCCGCGCCACTTGGCGTTGTCCGGACGGCATTCTTTGCTGCGCGGACCGTTCCCGAGGAGCCCCAGTTCTTTAGGCGGTCGAGGGAGGCCTCCAACGAATATGGGTCAGCCTCGGCCTCCGCTTCCAGGTCCCGCGCCTCCCCAACAGTCGAGGCGCGGCCATCACGCTCGTCAACCATTCGCTGCCAGATCGCCTCGCCGTGTTGCTGGGCTGGGGCAAGCAGCCGCCGCTTCGCCTTCGGCAGTCCCCGAATCATCGCGACACACAGATCACGCTGGAGTCCCGGAACTAGCCAGTCGAATCCCTCGTCCCGCACACCCTGCAAGACTCGAAGAGGAATCGTCACCGTGACGCCGTCTTGCTGATCCCCGGGGTCAAAAGAGTAGGAAATCGGGAACTCCAGATCCCCCTGCCTCCAAGTGTCAGGAAACCCTTCGGGATCAAGCATCGCTCCCGCTGGCAACAACTCCCCGAGGGAATAGTTCAGAAGATCCGGCTCGCTCCGGCGCCTATCTTTCCACCAGCGGTTGAAGGACGCAGCAGAGGTTATCTTCGCGGGAACTCGCGCGTCGAAGAACCGATATCGCACCGACTCGTCCGGAACCAGGGACGGATCGCGCAACCGATTCGATAGTTCCGCCGCCTCTTCCATCACCTGTTGGTTGTGCTTAACGAACGCGTGGTGGCCCTCGCGCCAATCCCCGTCAATCAGCGCGTGAGAGATGAACATTTCGCGGGCGAGGGTCCGCGCAGTCACCTCGACCTCGGCCCCCAAGTAGGTGCGCCCGATGGCCGTGTCACCCAGCTGCGTTAGAGGCACTTGGCGGTCTGCGGCCAGAGTCAGTCCGTAGAGGCTAACCCGCTCTTTGACAGTCGCACTCCCCTTGGCTCTGGACCAGATCGGCTCAGAGTAGCTACGTTTCGCGAGCGAACCCGCATACTCCTCGATCCACTCCGGTCTGATCGCCGCAACTGTCCGCGCGAACAGCCGCGAGGTTTCCACTAACTCGGCGGCCATCACCCACGCCGGAGTGCGCCGACGCAGAGCCGATCCGGGCCAAATCGTGAAGCGACTGCCGCGAGCCCCCTGGTAGCCCCGCTTTACCTCGTCCCAGTTACCGATATTGGAGAGCAGACCGGAGAGGACGGCGCGATGAACCTCGTCCGCACTGACAGAACCCGGCCCCTCACCGAACTCGATGACCGCGGAGGCGGCGGGGTGCTCGGCGCCGCGGAAAGCGGCCACGGAACGCGGAGACGGAATCCCGATGGGCGCGACGTGAATGCCCAGTTGCTGGCACATGCGTCTGATCTGCCCGACGATGTCGCGCCATTCACGGTAGCGCAGATAGTGGAAGTACTCGGCCTTGCAGAGGCGACGGAATGCACTGCCGGACAGGTCGCGCGACATGACACTGAGATAACGCCACATATTGAGGTAGGTGATGAAGTCAGACGAGCGATCGGCGAAACGGGCGTGTGCCTGATCTGCCTGTTGTTGCTGGTCGAGGGGACGTTCGCGCACATCCTGAATCGACAGGGCCGCAACGATTACCAGCACCTCGGAGGCACAACCGAGCTTGTCGGCTTCAAGCAGCATTCGACCGAGGCGGGGGTCGATCGGGAGTCGGGCAAGACGCCTGCCCAGCGCCGTTACCTCCTCGTCCTCGTCAAGCGCGCCGATCTCCATTAGGAGTTGAATGCCGTCGCGCACCGCCCTCGGGTTTGGACGATCAAGGAAGGGGAAATCCGCGACACTGCCAAGACCCAGGACGCTCATCTGCAAGATGACGGAAGCGAGGGAGGTTCGAAGTATCTCGGGTTCGGTGAACTCGGGCTGATGGAGATGGTCGCGCTCAGAGTAAAGGCGGATCGCAACACCGGGCGCAACACGACCGGCACGGCCAGCGCGTTGTGCCGCAGAGGCCTGCGAGACGCGTTCAATTGGCAGACGCTGCACCTTGGTCTTGTTTGAGAAGCGACTGATTCGTGCCAGACCTGAGTCGATGACGTAACGAACTCCGGGAACCGTCAGTGAAGTCTCTGCGATGTTGGTTGCCAGGACCACTCGTCGAAGGGAGTGCGGCGCGTAAATCCGGTGCTGATCTGCGGCGCTTAGTCGTGCGTAGAGGGGGACGACCTCGATCCCATCCGGACGGTGCGAGCCCTTGGACTCCCTAACGTATCGGGGTCCGAGCGAGTCAGCCAGCGCCTGCTCTGCCTCACGAATATCCCGCTCACCGGGAAGGAAGACAAGGATATCCCCACTGGGTTCCTGCAGCAGTTCGTCGACGGCTTCTGTCAGCGCTGTCTCTAGGTCCAGGTCCTCACCGAGTCCGTAACCTAGTTCGGGCAGGTCTCCCCCGTACTGCTCCGGTTGCAGTTGGGTGCCGACACTACTCACGTGGCCGGCCGGAACCGCTTCATCCTCGTTCGCCGCTGTCGCAGGATCCGTGACCGCCTCTGCGGGCGCAAGATCTGCGCTGAGCGGGCGATACCTGACCTCGACCGGGTAAGCACGACCGGAGACCTCTATTACAGGAACGTCGTCCCCGGTTATGGCGCTGAAGTGCTGGGCGAACCGAGCCGAGTCGATGGTTGCTGAAGTGATGATGACCTTGAGGTCGGGCCGCTTCTTCAACAGAGTTGCAAGGTAACCCAAGATGAAGTCGATGTTGAGGGAACGCTCATGCGCCTCATCCACAATTATTGTGTCGTACTTGCGAAGTAGCGGGTCGGTTCCGATCTCCGCCAGCAGGATGCCGTCGGTCATCAGCTTGATCAGGGTGGTCGGTCCGACCTCGTCGGTGAATCGCACCTGGTACCCAATAATGTCACCGTGGTCGCGCCCGACGCTCGTGCCGAGCTCATCCGCAATTCGTTCCGCAACCGCGCTCGCAGCAATACGCCGGGGCTGGGTGTGACCGATCATCCCGGCGATTCCTCGTCCGATTTCGAGGCAGATCTTGGGCAACTGAGTCGTCTTGCCTGAACCGGTCTCACCGGAGACAATCACCACCTGGTGGTTCTTGATTGCCTCAGCAATCTCCCCGCGGTGCTCGCTGACGGGCAGGTCGGGGTATGACATGACCGGCAATGCCGCCGCGCGAGCCGCTAACTGAGCATTCGAAAACGTGGCACGCGAACTACCGCGTCTTCCCCCATTCCCTTTTCCCCGGCCTTTACTGGATCGACCTTTCGAACGAGGGGCCCCTTCCCTAGGACCGTCCAGAATGGCCACTGTGGGTCCGTTCGATCGGAAGTTGGTGCACTATCCACTTCTCCGCGAGATCACAGAGTAGGTCAAGGTTTTCTTCCAGGTTGAACGCAGCATCCTCCACAACCTCGAGCCTGGAGCCATCGGGTAATAGGTAGAAGGCTTCGGTCGCGGTAACAACCAATCCTCGCTTCTCATCCGCCCTGTCGAAGACCAGGCAAACCGGAGAAGTGAGGTCGTGCAACAACTCCTCAGGCTTGTTCAGCGACAGGTCAATGAGTGTTTGAGAGTTGATTGTGAAGCACTTGCGCGGCGTCGGAGAGTCGTCGGGAATCTCCATGAGGCCGGTTCGGTCCAGCTCATCGAGTTGTTCTGACGAGAATATCGATTCCCACTCATAGCTAACCGGACCCAGAACGCCACTGGTGACGAACAGCGATTCGACGGCCGGGGGGCGGGCACGGAAGGCAGACAGTGATCCGGTCGAGTGTGCGTGGATCAGCTGACGGGTGTATCCCTGCTCTGCCAACCATCCAGAGGCAGCCCGTAAATCTTCGGTTCGATGCTCAACAGTGATGCGGTCGTCGTCAGATCTTCCGTGGCCCGAGTAATCGAATCCAAGCGTTGCATAACCGAGACTGCGATATCTTTTCGCCAACTTAGGGAAATGCGCGCTTGAACTGCGGTCCATCAGGAATGAGTGGGAAAACAGTACTGCTGCGTCGGTCGAGTCAACCGGTGCGGTGTATGTTCCGGCCAGCTCGACACCGCGGGGGGTCAGGATGCGTACTTCACTCACCTCTCAAACGTACCGTCCGGACGCGACTAAATCACTACCCTTCGCCGGTGGCTGAGTCTCCGTTCCATCGCTGGCGCTCGCACCCATCGCGCGCACCCCATATGAGGGGCGGAAGCCAGTCAGATCGCTTTGCGCACCCCAAACGGGGTGCCCGAACCACGAACTTCACCCGAGAGGGTAACTGCCACACGACGGGACCTGTCACGAAGCTCCCACCCACCGGTAGGATCAAGGAATAACAACTGTCGACCGACTACGACCGGACGCGAGCCGGGGTTAGAGAGCAACAGCATGAAAAAGATTGGAACCATACTGACCCTGGGGATTGCGTTCCTTCTGGGCTCGAAAGCCGGCCCCAAGCCCTACGAAACAGTTAAGGGACTTGCCACCAAGCTCCGTCACACGGCAGTGGTCTCTAAGCCCATCGAGGGAGCGGCGAACCACGCAGCAGAAATGGTGCGGGAACGCGGCATGGCTGTAACCGACAAGATGGCGGATGCGACGTATCGCAGTATTGCCGGGAGTGAACCGACAATCGAGGCAACCGTCATTGATGTCTACGACACCAACGCCTAGCCCAAGGCAGCGCAAACCCCTCTAGATTGGTGAGTTTTGGAAGATCCCAAGACAACAACTCCGGCTCAGATTCGTCGTTGGCGCGGGTACTTGGCCGAGGAGCGCATGGAGGCACAGACCTACCGCAACCTCGCGAAGCGTGAGTCCGAACCACAGAAGTCAATAATGCTCGGACTGGCGGAAGCTGAGGGTCGGCACGAGGAACACTGGCTCTCACTTCTTGGTGAACATGCCTATCCGCCTCCCCGACCCAGACTCTACTCACGCACTCTGGCCGCCCTAGCGGGACGGTTTGGCTCCGTCTTCACACTGGCATTGGCGCAACGCTCAGAACAGCGCACCTCGTACGACCTTGAAGCCGACGCAACCGAACAGATGGCGGCGGACGAACACATCCACGGCGAAGTAGTTCGCTCCCTGGCCGCCTCTTCCCGCGAGCGTATCGCCGGTAATTTCCGCGCAGCGGTGTTCGGAATTAACGACGGACTAATCTCAAACCTCGCCCTGATCCTGGGGGTGGCGGGCGCCGGAATGGACCCCGCTTGGATCATCGCAACTGGCGTTTCGGGCCTGTTGGCGGGGGCCCTGTCGATGGGCGCTGGAGAGTGGATCAGCGTTTCCGGCCAGCGCGAACTACTTGAAGCCTCGATTCCTGACCCGGACGCCGAGAAGTCCGTGGCGAAACTCGACGTGGGCGCCAACGAACTCGTCCTGCTGTTCCGTGCCCGAGGGGAGAGTGAAGAAGACGCAGTGGCGCACGCGGAGGCGATCTTTGATTCGCTGGGGCAGAGCAGTTTAGATAGTGGCACCCTGGCGCTAAGTCTTCGCGGGAAGAATGACGGCCCACAGCGAACGGGTAGCGAGGCTGTCGGCAACCCAATCGGTGTTGCCGTAAGTTCCTTCCTATTCTTTGCATTCGGGGCGATCGTCCCCCTGATTCCATTCGTGTTCGGGATGATCGGGTTACCTGCAGTCTTGGTTTCTGCCGCAACAGTCGGCGTGGCTCTGCTGGTAACCGGCGGTTTCGTCGGCGTTCTGTCGGGGCGCTCCCCCTGGCTGTCAGCCCTGCGTCAGCTCCTGATTGGCGCAGGAGCAGCGGCGGTAACCTATTTGCTTGGTACCGTCCTGGGGAACGCAATTTAGCCTCTGAGTAAGATCACGCTATTTCACTTGCTGCATCTACGTGTAACCTCGTGATCGGCGGGAGCAACCTCGCCCTGAGATCTTCTAGGACGAGGGACAAGCGGTGCAAGACATCAGCGGCCTCGCGGTACACGACTTGTTCCGCACCATCGACTTGATCGGCGTGCTGCTAAACGGAATCCTCGGCGGTAAATTGGCTCGCCAAAAGCACTTCGATGCGGTTGGATTCGTAATCCTTGCCGTTATGTCTGCGATGGCTGGGGGCATCATCCGCGACGTAATGCTGCAGACGCCGCCCGTCGCGATCACGGATCCTCTCTACATTTCGACTGCTCTGGTTGGCGCCGCCGTCGCCTTCTTCTGGAAGTTGAAGAGCCGCTTTTGGGTTGTTGCATTGATAGTCGCTGACGGTGTCGTTCTTGGAGCGTGGGCGGCAACCGGGGCGATGAAGACCATGTCGTTTGGATACGGGGTGATGCCGGCGCTCTTGCTCGGTATCACCACCGCCATCGGCGGGGGAATGATCCGCGACATCACTGCGGGAAACGTGCCGACCGTCTTTGGGGGGAACAACCTCTACGCAACTCCGGCACTGGTGTCGGCGGGGATCATGGTGACGATGTTTTCCCTCGGTTTGCCGATGTGGGGGATGGTTCTGGCAACTGTCATCGGCTCATCCTTCACCGTTTTGGCGCACTGGAGGAAGTGGCAACTGCCAGTCCACACCGACTGGAGTCTGTCTATCACTCCGGCGCAGTTGCGCCGCCTGCTAAACACTCGCTCCGGTTTCCCACATCGAGACAGCAATCCTCCCGAAGGCTTGGCCAATCTGAAGCGGGAGCTGGACGAGGTGGACGAGGGAGACTAGCGTCGCTCCGCTATTGCCGGTGCCCCGTGCCATCCTTGGGGTATGTGTGGACGATTCACCCTGTATGCGGACGACCAGGAACTGGTGCGCCTGTTCAACATTGATGTGGTGGAGGGCGAGCATGGCGAGTCCTTCAACGAGGCGCCCTCCCAGTTGATCCGGTCTGTGCGGACCAAGTCCGACGAGCAACGAGAGTTGGATCTGATGAAGTGGGGACTGGTTCCGTTTTGGGCCAAGGACTCATTTAGGCCTCTGATTAACGCTCGGGCAGAGACGGTCACCGAAAAGCCAGCCTTCAAGACCGCAACCTCGAAACGTCGTTGTCTTATCCCGACCAACGGCTACTACGAATGGAAGGTCGGACCAGATGGGAAGAAGCAGCCGTATTTCCTGTCGTTAGCTACTGATGACGGCGTTTCTGCGGCTCCCGGATCAGAGCCGATAGTTGCCATGGCCGGGATTTTCGACTGGCCATCCCGTGAGGAGCGGGAGAAAGAATCTGAGTGGCAACAAGGAGAGCTCGGTGCGAAAGAAGCGGCCCCGGTGATAGTAGCTCCAACCAGTGCCATAATCACACGGGCCGCAACCGACACTCTGGGACACATCCACGACCGGATGCCTCTGTTCATCCCAAGAAGCGCATGGAATGACTGGCTGAACCCTGGGTTCACAGACCTGGATGAAATTCGCGCCCTAATCGACGAAATTGGCACGCCACCCATCGTTCCGAGAAAAGTGGGACCAGCGGTCGGAAACGTCCGGAACAACAAACCTGACCTCATCCTCCCCGTGACTGATCCCGACTAGCGTGCACAGGGCAACCAATTGGGAACTCTCCACAACTTGATTCAGAACGGTCTCTATCTGTCGGTCCCATGAGTCAAAGTTAAGGACATGGCGTCCGAACACAACAGATACCCGAACCGATCCGCAGGTGGTCGGGGCGGGCGTATGTGGCGCAATATCCTCGTTCTTGCCATCTTTTTAGGAGCGGCCGTCTGGCTCTTGGTTCCCGGGCTTGGACCGAATGTCCTTGGGCTCCCGGAGGTCCAAACACCGTGGTCTCAAATCGACAACGGGAATAACCCAGATCTCTTAGCGGAGCTGGATTCTCTTGGTATTCGTGAACAAGCAGACGTCCCCGACTACCGTCGAGCGGAGTTCGGAGACGGATGGGGTGACCTCGACGGGGACGGTTGCTCGACGCGAAACGAAATCCTCGCCCGCGATCTCACCGGGACCACGTACAGGGAGACCAGCAACCAATGCGTTGTCGATGCCGGGGTACTTGACGACCCCTACACCTCGGAAACGATTGCTTTCCAGCGTGGCGAGCAGACGTCGCAGGAAGTGCAGATCGACCACGTAGTTCCTCTCTCGGACGCATGGTATTCGGGAGCGTGGGGATGGGACGCCACCACTCGCCATCGGTTCGCAAACGATCGACTGAATCTGCTCGCGGTGGATGGGGAAGCGAACTTTGAGAAAGGTGCGAAGACGGCAGAGCGATGGCTTCCCTCAAACAAAAACTTTCGGTGTGAATATGTGGGACGACAAGTGGCAGTGAAGTATCACTATGGGCTTTCGGTAACGACCGCCGAAGCCGAAGTCATGAGGCAGGTTCTTCAGGGTTGCCCGCCTCTGGATGTGAGCACCTGGGACTGAGCCGGGTAAATGAGACTAGTCTTCAAGGGTGTGAGAGATCTGCGGGACCATCGGCTTGCGGCATCGTCGGCCCAGGAACTCCAAAACCACAGACCCAACTTCAAGAGTAGGAATAGCGCCGGAGTGGACAACGCTGGATCGGGAGAACAGACCAGGAGTGCTGGGCGGATAATTGGCCTGATCTTCCTTGGAATGGCTGCGGGGTTTCTTTCTGGAATGTTTGGTGTTGGTGGGGGAATCATCATTGTTCCCGGCTTGATGGCTATCGCCGGATTCTCGCAGAGGCTGGCCTCGGGAACCTCGCTTGCAACGATCATTCCTCTTGCTTCGGTTGGGGTGATCTCTTATGCAACCCACGGATCAGTCTCCTGGATGGGGGCACTGCTCTTGGCTCTCGGAGCGATCGCCGGTGCGCAGTTAGGAACTTGGCTCCTAGCCCGAATCGAGCGCAAGTCCCTCCAGATATTCTTCGCCCTTTTCATAGCCGCAGCGATTGTCAGCCTGTTCATGGTTGTGCCCTCGCGTGACGCCACGCTAGTGATCGATTGGGGCGTCGGAATCGGGCTCGTTGCCCTTGGGTTCGTAACGGGAACCCTTTCGGGCTTGTTGGGTGTCGGCGGCGGCATCGTCGTCGTGCCAGCGCTAATGCTCTTCTTTGGCGTCTCTGACTTGATCGCCAAAGGAACCTCCCTGTTGGTAATGATTCCAACGGCACTTACCGGAACGGTGTCCAACTTCAAGCGAAAGAACGTGGACCTGGTTGCGGCAGCCATCGTGGGGCTTCCGGCTTGCGCGACAACGTATCTGGGGTCCCTCGCGGCGGCCGCAGCACCTCCAAAGACCGCAAATATCTTCTTCGCGATCTTCTTGGCCTTCGTTGCCGCGCAGCTTTTGTGGAAGGCCTTTCACACCCCGAAGACCATCTAGCCTTTTGTAGTAATCCCTCAGTGAACAAGAAACAGGTGAGTAGCAAATGACCTCCGAGGCCAACCCCGGATTTCCCTCCGAACTTCCAATGATTGGCGAGGAACCTCCAGCCGAGGGGCTGGTCCTGAACTCAACAATCGAGACGCAACTGGCACACCGCACCTTCCGTTCCTTCACAGATGAGCCCGTTGCAGAAGACGTAATGGCGACCCTGCTCGACGTGGCCAGGCACACGGCGACATCCGGGTTCTATCAGCAGTGCACCATTCTGAGGATCAAGGATCCACAAATCCGCCACCGCATCTATCTGTCTTCCGGCCAACCCTACGTCGGAACGCCGCAGGGTGAACTACTGATGTTTGTCGTTGACCTTAGCCGCGCCGCCCGAGTGCGCGAAGATGCCGAAGTTGACCTGGAGCCCCTTGGCCGGACCGCAAACTATCAGCAGGGTGTCGATGACGTTCTGCTCGCGGCACAGAACGTTGTGGTCGCGGCAGAGAGTCTTGGCCTCGGCACCTGTCTTCTTGGTTCGATCCGTACGGATCCCGAAGACCTGATCGATGCAATGAAGCTTCCTAAGTACACTTTCCCGCTGTTGGGAATGCTAATCGGACACCCGAACCAGGATCCGCAAATGAGGCCTCGACTGCCTCGTGAGATCACCACCGCAGTTGACACGTATCCCGACTTCGAATCCGATCAGTACAAGCAGGCCTGGGCCGATTACGACCAGGTGATTCAGGAGTATTACGACCTTCGTGAGGGCGGAAAGCGACAGGATACCTACACCAGCCAGCTAATTCGGAAGCCGGGCAACCCCGCGTCCGAGAAAGCGGACATGCTCGGTGCCCTGCGCGCACAGGGCCTCTGCACTCACTAGTTGCCTTCGCCGTAACTACCGACAGCAACAACCAACATCAACCAACCGACAAGACTGGACCACAGGCTACTTAGACACATGCAACTATTCCTAGTCAGACACGGACAGACATTCGCCAACGTCGCGGGAGCGCTGGACACGGCACTTCCCGGGGCGGAACTAACCGATTTGGGCTGGCAGCAGGCAGCAACGCTGCCTGAGCGGTTCGAGGGCGTCGAGATCGCCCACATGGCCATTTCGGATCGGATCCGGACCGCTCAGACCTCCAGCTATCTGGCTAAGGCTCTCGACATGACTCCCGTAATTGATTCCGACCTGCGTGAAATCGGAGCCGGTTCCCTTGAGATGAACACGGATATCCCTTCCGTTCGCACCTACCAGTCGCGGGTATTGGAGTGGTCTCACGGAAATCTGGATGAGGTCATGCCCGGTGGTGACAGTGGGCACCAGGTGATCCGCCGCTTCGACCAGGCAGTCGAGCGAGCAAGTGAACGCGTGAACACCCCTGGCGCACTGGTCATCGTCGCTCACGGCGCCATCATCAGGACTTGGTCACGTCTGCGCGCTGGAATCACCGACCTCGAAGAGTACCCCTACGTCGATAACGCGGGAATCGTGGAGATGACGAATGA
>WPCI01013080.1_pt1 | contig 14147 bp, 13 predicted proteins | sample 5399871 | NCBI WGS metagenome assembly WPCI01 (sample SAMN12869469, study PRJNA574797) | sludge metagenome | isolation source: wastewater treatment of pH7 | place: China:Beijing | collected 2019-05-20
CATTGACCATAAAAAAGACTATGAAGATCATAAAATTAGCAATATTTGCTACGGTTGTTATGTCTCCCAGAAGGACAAAAAAACCCGAGATAAAGGCAATTCCGAAAATTGCGGCCCAGGGGGTTCTGAAGCGGGGATGTACGCGTGCAAGGGCTCTGGGAAAAGATCCTGCATCTGCCATCCCGTAGACAATCCTTGACCCTCCGAGCATGACCACAAGTACGGTATTCATTGTGGAAAAAAGAGCGATCCAGGACAGAAGGACAAAAGCGTCATTTCCGAAAGCTACAGCCGCGACATCCGCAAGCGGCACTTCCGAGAGCCCTAACACGCGGAAATCGAGGACACTTACGGAAGCTATGGCCACACAGACATAGAGGAAAACCGTAACTGATATCGCGATAATCAGGGCTCTTGGGGTTGTTTTCTCTGCATTTTTTGTTTCCTGGGACAGCCTGACGATATCCTCAAAACCGAGAAATGCAAAAAAAATCAGGGCAGAAGCTTCAAACAGCCCTGCGAGGTCCGGAGCCTCAAAATAATTTACTGTCCCGATATAAGGGAACCCTGCATAAACAATCACCAGAAGACCGGTAAGTTCTATCAGGCTGATAAAAACAGCCAGCCGGGCAGATTCCTTGACACCGTAGACCATGACAAGGCTGAGGAAAAGAAAAAGGCCAGCTACCCCGACCAGACTGCTAGCTCCGAAAAGGCTGCTGAAATACCTCCCAAACCCGAGAGCAACAGCAGAACTTGTGATTGTCACATAATAGACCACAAGGAGCCCGGCAAAAAGTCCTGTGCGTTCTCCAAAAGCTCTTTTTACAAACTCATACTCTGCTCCCGCCCGCGGATACATGGATGATAGTTCCATGTAGCTGAAAGCGGAAAGTGCGGCAGTGACACCAGCAAACAGAAAAGAGAACCAGACAAAATTGCCCGCAAGACCGGCAGCTTTTCCCATAAGCACGTAAATTCCGGCTCCGAGAATATTGCCAATTCCGGTTAGAGTAATCTCAACCAAACTCAGGTCTCTTTTTAAATCGGATTTTTCTTCCATAATAAGCTCCCTGCTTACATCACAGAAAAAAACGTTTAGAGAACTGGTTTTGAGAGGAAAAACATATTTTTAATTTATTCCAGGAAAATGCACGGGCTGAGAGCATTGTGTCTTTAGGGAGGCTTTCTGGAGCCGAGTTTAATACGTCACATTACTGACACTTGAAGATATTCCCGAAAAATTAAAATTGCTGTTTTTAGGCAAAATGACACCCGGTAATACCGGAGCTCTCAGCGCTGTTTTCTCATGCAGTTTCGCAGGAATGTCAGGTCTGTACAGTCTTAAAAGTATACTTTTAAGCTTTCATTTTTTGAGCAAGTTGCCTGCCTATCTCTTCTATTTTCTTTAGGTCTTCCTCTTTCGCCCTGCCCTTAACCTGGTGCGTACCAACAACTTCCATACTCGAAGGGGTCAGGATATCTCCTGCCTGTCTCAATGCTCCTCCTCCCCAGCCGAATGACCCCAGGACAACTCCGTATTTAGCCGGAGGTTTGAGCGCTTTTACCAGGTAAGCACCGTACAGGGCAAGCGGGTGCATTCCTGCAAGCACTGTAGGAGTCCCCAGTATAATGGCTCTTGAGTCTACAAGCTCTCTGGCAACATCCCCCAGGTCTGAGGCCGCAAGGTCATACATCCTTACATCAACTCCTTCTTTAAGAAGAGTTTCTGCAATTGCATTTACCATCTCTTTTGTTGAGCCCCACATGCTTATGTAGACAACAAGGGCTTTATTTTCAGTTTCTCCAGCAGTCCATTTTCTGTAGGGCTCAAGTATCCTCTCTGGATTCTTATATATCGGCCCGTGGCTTGGAGCTATAATGTCAATCTCGAGGTCCTTTATTTTTTCAAGAGCCTTTGCCCCCATTTTATTGAAGGGCATCATTATTTCCCCGTAATAGCGTTTTGCCAGGGGGATAAGGTCTTCCAGGTCGTCGTCATAAACTCCCTGGGCAGTATGAGCTCCGAAAAAGTCACATGGGAAAAGTACTCTTTCTTCCGGCAGATATGTAAACATGGTTTCCGGCCAGTGGAGCCAGGGCGCTTCTATGAAGCGGAGAGTCTTCCCGCCCAGGTCAATGCTGTCCCCTTCGGCAACAACCTTTATGCGATCTTCAGGAAGCTCATGATAAAGGCCTGCCATCTTTATTCCCCTTTCAGTCGCGACAAGTATGGAGTCAGGAGCCTTATCCATAATATAACGAATCGCACTGGAATGGTCAGGCTCGGCATGGTTCATGACCAGGTAGTCAAGCTTTTCCAGGTCGGAAACAAGGTTTATTTTTTGTTCGAACTCCTCTTCAAATCCCGGGTTCACGGTATCTATGAGAGCTGTTTTCTTTTCTCCTTTTACAAGGTAAGCGTTATAGCTTGTCCCCTGAGGCAGAGGAATCAGAGCGTCAAACATCCTGCGGTTCCAGTCCTTTGCCCCAACCCAGAATACGTTCCGGGCTATTTCCGGAATATTATAATTTTTCATATTTTTCATCCCCGTTACAGTGCCGGCTAAATAAGCATGAATGAATTAAAGGCCTGAATATAGCTTTTTCATCCGACAGCTTTTATAATCAGTCTATATGTATTCGTCCAATATATGTATTAGCTGTGACCGTCTGATGCATGCACAGGCAATTTTCTAAAAAAGATAATGTATGGAGAAACAGGAAACATACAGTCTATTAATGCCTTTTTTCCGGACGCAGCTTTTCAGAAAAACCGGGGGGAAAGAAAAGCTTATATAGACAGCAGTAAGTTATCTTCTTCCTAGCAGGCCATAATTCACAAATTTATGATTAATGTGGGTACACAGGAGCCTGAAATATTCAGTATTGAATTGAGGCTTTGATACTCGAATATACAACCATAAAGAAGGGATATTTATGAAAACATCATCAGTAGAACTGAATCCAAACAGACTGGTACAGTACCTTAAAAAGCCAGCAAGTGAATTCACCAAAGATGACATCATCAAATTCGTCAAAGATAACGGTATTAAGATGCTGACCTTCCGCTACGTTGGCGGAGATGGCAGGCTCAAAGCCCTCAGCTTCATCATCAGGAACGAGGAACACCTCGACAATGTGCTTTCTACCGGAGAAAGAGTGGACGGCTCAAGCCTTTTCAAATACATAGAAGCCGACTCAAGCGACCTTTATGTTGTCCCGAAATACCGCACTGCTTTTGTAAACCCGTTTGAGGAAATCCCGACCCTTGACCTTCTCTGTTCCTACTTCGACAAGGACGGAAACCCTCTTGCAAGCTCTGCTGAAAACATCATGAAGAAAGCTCATGCTGTTCTGAAGGAAGAGACCGGGTACGAGTTAAACGCAATGGCTGAACTCGAATACTACATCATCAGCGACAAAGAAATGATTGACACCGACTTTCCTGCAATTGACCAGAGAGGATACCACGAGGCAGGTCCCTTCACCAAGTTCGACCAGCTCAGGAAAGATGCCATGCTCGCAATTGCCGAAGCCGGCGGAACAATCAAATACGGACACTCCGAAGTCGGAAACTTTACCGATGACAAGTATTACTATGAGCAGAATGAAATCGAGTTTGAAACAACAAGCCTCGAAGACGCTGCTGACCGCCTGCTCATCGGGAAATGGATTCTCAGGATGCTTGCAGCTCAGTACGGTGTTTCAGTCAGCTACGCCCCCAAGATCACTGTCGGAAAGGCAGGAAGCGGGCTCCACATCCACATGAAGCTCCTGAAAGACGGCAAGACCGCAACAGTCGAAAACGGCGGAAAGCTCACAGATGCCGCAAAGAAAGCTATCGTTGGATGCCTTGACATTGCCGGTTCAATCACTGCTTTTGGAAACACAATTCCTACATCCTACCTGCGCCTTGTGCCTCACCAGGAAGCACCAACCAACATCTGCTGGGGAGACAGGAACCGCTCCGCACTTATCCGTGTGCCTCTCGGCTGGTCCGGAGAAGCCAGCAAGATGATCACCATTGCAAACCCGAACTACAGCGAAGAACTCAAAGAACACTACTACAAACAGACTTATGAGTTCCGTGCTGCAGACGGTTCTGCTGACATCTACCTCCTCCTCACCGGTCTCTGTGTAGGTACCCGCCACGGGCTCCAGATGGACAACTCCCTTGAGCTAGCAGATAAGCTCTACATCAACGTGAACATCTTCAAAGAAGAGCACAAAGACAGGCTTGCCCAGCTTGAGCACCTGCCTGCTTCCTGCTACGAGTCCGCCCAGGCTCTTAAGAAACAGAAAGATATCTTCATGCAGTATGATGTCTTTACCGAGGGTATGCTTGACGGAATTATCAGCAACCTTGAATCCTACAACGACTACCAGCTGAGCGAGAAACTCTACGGCAAGAATGAAGAGATCAGGAAGCTTGTGGACAACTACATCCACATTGGCTGAGCTCGATAACGGCAACTTTTAAAAACCGTTTTCTTTTTTTCACGAGAAAAGCAGGGCTCTGCCTGTCAGAAAGCAGGCCCTGCAAAAACGAATTTCCTCCTTATTTTTGCGGCACTCAGCTGCCCTGTGAACCGGGCATAATAGCTTTCCTGAACCATTCCGTTTCAATGCAAATAACAAGCACTGAAGCCACTTTAAGAAATACTTATTACTCTTCGAAACATATGTGAGCGTAATCATTTTAGAGAAGATGATTTCATAACGGTAATTACTTTATAAATGTATATTCAAAAACCTGAATTGCGTATCAAATTCCTGCTGCGTGGATGTTAACATGGCTGGATCAGTGAAAAAAAGCCCACAAAATAAGCCGCCTGATGATGACTGGAGAAATACACTATATACGATAATATTTGAAGCAGACACACCTGCAGGAAAGAGATTTGACGAAATCCTGATAGTTACCATCCTGCTCAGCGTCATTGTTGTCATGCTGGATAGTGTAAAGGAGATTGCGGCGTCCTATGGCGATCTTTTCTATTCCCTTGAATGGATTTTCACAATAATGTTTACCGTGGAATATCTTCTACGCCTGGTCTGTGTCGGCAGGCCGGTGCGGTACGCCACAAGTTTTTTTGGGATAATAGACCTGATAGCAATCCTCCCTGCGTATTTCAGCCTGCTTTTGCCAGGGAGCGAATACCTTCTGGTAATCCGGAGTTTACGGTTGCTCAGGATTTTCAGGGTGCTCAAACTTGTTCAGTACCTTGGGGAAGCTGACTTATTGATAAGAGCCTTACGCGCAAGCCGGAGAAAAATAACCCTGTTCCTTTTTACTGTTTTGAATCTGGTGGTAATACTCGGTTCCCTGATGTACGTTATCGAAGGCGGAAAGAATGGGTTTACAAGCATACCAACGAGCGTTTACTGGGCAGTTATAACACTTACAACGGTCGGATACGGAGACATAGTCCCCGAAACAGGCCTTGGACAGGCGGTTGCTTCTGTTGTTATGATAACAGGTTACAGCATCATAGCAGTCCCGACAGGTATCATCACGTCCGAGATTTCTTATGCAAGCAGGTACACCAAAGGAAGGGTGTGCCAGAACTGCAGTTTTGAAGGGCATGAAAGTGATGCGAAATTCTGCAAACGCTGTGGAGCAGAACTGGAGATACGCTCGTGAAACTTCAGGGTTGGCTTTATCTATCTTTACGAATTCTAAAGGCAATTGTTTCTGAACAAAAATCCAGAATAGATACAGAATAATTTGATACAGAATAAATTCAGAAGGAACCGGACTGATCCGACAATGACAGATATAATCCCAGAAAATGTTAATAATTCAAAAATCACCATAATCTGTTCTGCCCCAGACCTTGCCAGCCAGAACATCAAAAATCACCTTTTGAACCTGACCGAATGGAAAAACCTGGAACTACCGCCGGAGTCCGGATTTTCGGCAGCCAGAGAATCAATAGACGGAAAATTCAGACTTGTGGACATAGAAGAGATTCATGTATTTCAGGACGGGCTTGACAGAAAGCTTGAAGCTGCAGGTCTGCCGGCTTCCCTGATAATTTTTGCCTCCAAGCACAGGAGCAAAGAAGAAATTAATTCTCTCACCGTACACTGCACAGGAAACCCTTCAGGAGAAGCAAGGCTTGGGGGTCACCCTAAAGAGCTTGCAGTCTCTTCACCTGCTGCTATGAAGTCGATCCTGAGCGGGATGAAAAAGCTTGCAGGAGAGAAAGGGCTGAAGTATGATGTAACCCTTGAAGTGACCCACCACGGCCCGACAGAACTCTCTGTCCCATCAATTTATGCCGAGATAGGCAGCACTGAGAAGCAGTGGGAAGACCCTGACGCAGGAGAGGTGGCAGCAAAATCCATACTTGCAGTTTCCCTTGAAAAAGTTCCTGTCGCAGTTGGGTTCGGGGGAGGGCATTATGCCATGCGCCAGACCGGGCTTTTGCTTGAAACAAAAATTTCTTTCGGGCACAATTTCCCAAAATACCAGTTAGAATTCGTGGACGAAGCCCTTGTAAGGCAGGCTGTTGAAAAATCCGGTGCCGAATTTGCTTATTTTGATAGGAAATCCATGAAAAGCGAAGACAGGAAAAAGATCTCTGAAATTCTTGAGAAGCTCGGTCTCAGGGTATTGAAGGAATCGGAAATCCGGGAAAATTACGGGCTTGATGATTAAGGCTTGATAATTAAGGCTTGATAATTAAGGCTTGATAATTAAGGCTTGATGATTAAAATCCACCGTTATAAATAGATAACTTTTCAGTGACAGGTCGGGACTTAATGCTCATTACTGGTATCTCTCCCATTATTCTCCGTTTTCTTTTTGGCGGAACTGCGGTTGTGGCTTCAAGGCTGGTTGCCCGGAGTTTCGGAGGCAGGCTTGGAGGCGTTTTTGCGGCTTTTCCTGCGGTTTACCTTGCAGCGGTTGCGGGCCTGAGCATGGAATACGAAGGTAGTGAATTGCTTTCAGTTTCCGAGCAGCTTTCCAGAGGGGCACTTGTGGGAATGTCGGCAGATATATGCTGTGCCCTCGCAGCCAGCTATTTAATACTAAAATACGGATGGAAAACAGGCCTGAGCCTCTCTCTCCTCTTCTGGGCTGTGCTCGCCCCGGTTATTTATTTTACATGGTTCTGATTCTGAACAAAATCAAACCGAATGCCGGAAAAAAAACGTTAACGGATAAAAGAAAAAAATCAGACAAACTAAATTTAGAAAAGCCAGGTTTAGAAAAACCAGATTTAGAAAAACTAAAATCAGACAAACTAAAATCAGATTCATTCAGGAGTATTTTTAATGGAACTTGATCTTCGGGATCTCGGCATAAGGTTTGTTTTTGGGGGCACGGCTGTTGCTGCCTGTTACATCCTGCTTCAGCACCTTCCCTCAAAATCCTTTGCAGGGGTCTTTGCCGCATTTCCGGCTGTAATGGCTGCAGCCGTAATTATGGCAGGCCACTTCGGGAGTTCCGAACAGGCATCGGATATTGCTCTCGGAGCCAGCGCAGGGATGATCGGCTGTGCTGTTTGCGTGCTTACGGCTACTTTTTGTATGGAACACCTGAATCTCTGGGGTTTATCCCTGGAGATCGCACTTATTGCCTGGTTTTTCAGTTCTTATGCAGCAATTACATTGATGCAGGTATTCTCGAAAAAGGAAAAAGAAAAAGAAACAGCAGGTAAAAGGAATTTTAAGATTCAGGCTTCAGAAAAGCCTTAATATTTTAGTTTGATCCAAACTCTGGCTCAATTTTTTGTACTCAGTTTCTTATACTCAATTCTTATACTCAATTTCTTAACTTAATTTCGTCCAATAATTCTTATCACTCAAATTTTTCCAGTTAATTTCTTCCAAAATCCCTGCAATTTCTTTTTTCTCTATTTCTCTGATTATTGTTTTATTTTCATCGGCTCCCCGCAACATGTTATGTTGCCGATACAGCAGGCATCGGTCGAACAGCAGGCTTCCCCACATGCATTTACAACTTTGAGCTCAAACCCGCACCCTTCACAGACAAGAACCTGACCCTCTTTCAATTCGCTGCAGTTCATTCGTGTCACCTCAATTTGATTGATGTAAAAAAGTATGTAACTCAGGTTCAAACTGCTTTTGAAACAGTGATTCTGAACATTGTTCCATGAAGGCGGAGATTCTTTAGCTGTGCCTGAAAAAATAAGAGGGAAAGAAGAGGAAGGAAAAGGCAGAAACCTTTCCTTCTTTCACGGTTTATCTTTTTCAGCGATCCAGACTTGATTCAACCCCTCTGGAAACTGCCAGTTCTTTAGCAGCGGTAATTCCCGGAGAGCCCGGATGTTCTTTAAAAATCCTGTATATTCTGAGCAGCAGGTATCCTGAGAGCAAAAACGACAGAACATCCGAGATCGGGTAAGCTGCCCAGACTCCGTCCAGCTCGTAAAAGCCAGGAAGGATGACAACAAGCGGGATCAGGAAAAGAATCTGCCTGCTGAGAGAGAGGAGGAAAGACGGTCTGGCTTTTCCAAGCGCCTGGAAAACCGTCATAGAGACCACGTTCAATCCTACCAGAGGCATCCCGAGAAGCATGATCTTTACAGCGTGTGTCCCGACATCGAGGTACTGCGGATCTGCACTGAAAAGCCCGAGAATCTGTTCCGTGAAGAAATAAATGACAAGCAGGCCAAATGTCCCAAATGCCGTGGTTGCCATAAGAGTCAGTTTTATGGCTCTAGCTATCCTTCCAAACTGCTTTGCTCCGTAATTATACCCTACGATTGGCTGCAGGCCAAAGGACATGCCAAGAAGCGGCAGGAAGATGAAGGAATTGACCTTGATTATTACGCCAAAAACAGCGACTGCAACATCTCCTCCATAGGTTGCAAGGGCGTTGTATACGAAGATCATCATAATACTGCTCGATATCTGCATGACAAAAGAGCCGACTCCTATGGACCCGATATCTTTTATAATTTTAATGTCAGGTTTCAGGTATCTGGATTTAAAATGCACAGCTCCTTTTCCTTTAAGGCAGTACTGAAGCAGCCAGATAGAGCTCACTACCTGAGACAGTACGGTTGCAATTGCAGCTCCCTTCACACCCATATCTAAGCCGAACATAAAGACAGGGTCAAGGATAATATTGAGGCCCGCTCCTATAAGCATTACATTCATTGCAAGGCGGGCATTTCCTTCGGCTCTGACAATATTCTGAACAGCCACTCCGAAGACAAAGAAAACCGCTCCTAAAATTATGTATTCAAGGTATTCCCTGGCATAGGGCATGATGCCTGGAGTTGCACCGAAGATTTCCAGAATTGTATCCAGGAAAAGAAGGTAGGGAATAGCAATAATTATGCTGAGGATCAGGCTAAGGGAAAAAACGTTTCCCAGAGTTTTCTCGGCTTTTTCTAACTCTTTTGCTCCGAGGGCTCGCGAGATTATCGAAGACCCTCCTGTCCCGAGAACAACCCCGAAGGCCATGATTATCATCTGGATCGGGAAAGCTATCGACAGCCCGCCTATAGCCTGGACACTGTCTGCCCCATATACCTGCCCCACGAAAAATGTATCCACAACATTATAGAGAGCCTGAACTAACATTCCGACTATTACAGGAGCCGAAAGCTTGAACAGGAGCTTCCCTATACTCTCTTTTCCCAGAAATTCACTTTTTTGTTCCATATTTTATGCGCTTCCATATCGTTTTTATTTCGCATCACACTGCTTTTCCTGACACCTCTGTTCGATTCCTGATCCGCAGAGTTTAACCGAAGCTTTGTGGACAAGCAGCCTGAAATTTTCTTTTTCTTCGTGTGTGAAATCTGAAAGAAGAGTATCAACGAAAGAATTCAGCTTTTCAAGAATTATATCTCTCATTTCCTTCCCTTTTTCAGTAAGGTAAACCCTGTAAGCACGGAGATCGTTTTCATCTTTTTGCCTGTAAACATACCCCTCTTTTTCCAGGCTCTGAATCGCCCTGGTGCTTGTGGCTTTGCTTATTTTCAGAATTTTCGCAAGGGCTTCCTGAGAAATGCCGTCCTTCCGGTACAGGACCATCAGGAAATCAAATTGTCCGCTCCCAATCCCGTAATCTTCAAGTTCCTTTGCCATATAAGCAAGGTGGCTCCGGTAGATGTGGGCGATCGGGCCGCAGATCTCTCTTGGGTCTTCCATGAGTTATCCTCCGTTTTATAAGCTTGGAGGCTTGTTTTAAGATAAAATAGTTTAACAGGTAATTTTATAGAGATTAATATAATAGTTACATGTGAAACTATATTCTTGCCCTCTGTAAGGGTTTGTTATATATAATGGTTATGGAAGAATGCCAGATAAGAAGAGTAATTATGCAGAATATGAAGTCAGGAGTTATAGAAATAAGACCGGATAATCCTCAACCTTAGTAAAAAATAGGTCTATTTCTTCTGGAGTATTTTTTACACAGTGAGCGCCAAAATCGAAAAAGCAATACATTTATATACCAATCTTGAAGCTCTTTTCCGGATTTTTGTAGATATGAATAAAATAAAAACTAACGGAATCATATTTAGTCATAATTGTTTATATAATACTTGAAATTTTAGGCATGACAGTTCAATATTACTTTTTCCTGTGATCAACTTTCTAAAATAGGGTAAAATATCTACAACATATCATTGCAGTTCATTGAAAACACTATACTGGAGAGTCTTAGTGTATGAGTTCAACCGTTGATGCTTGGCTCCAATCATGCAATCCCTCTTTCCCTATCTGCAATAATCACATCACTTAAACATATCACGACTAAGAGCCTATCCGAAAAGTAGAATAACTGCGATATTGTGTAATGTTTATTAGTGACACGACGAAAAAACGGGCACGACTACGAGATTTCTGATAAATTGTGGAATAAAATCAAACCTCTACTCCCACTCCCTAAACCTAAAAAGAAGCCTGGAAGACCTAGAAAGGATGATAGGAAAATAATGAGTGGTATTTTTTATGTACTCCTTACAGGTTGCCAATGGAAATTATTGCCACGATTTTATGGAGCCCCAAGTACCGTACATGATCGATTTCAGGAATGGCGAAAATCAAGCTTATTTGAGAAAATGTGGAAAGCTGGTTTATTGGATTATGACAAAAATAAAGGATTAGAATGGGAATGGCAAGCAATTGATGGGGCCATGACAAAAGCACCATTGGGTGGAGCTGGAACAGGAGCTAATCCTACTGACCGTGGTAAAAAAGGTACAAAAAGGAGTCTGTTAACAGATGGTAAAGGTATACCACTTTCGGTAACTGTAGATGGAGCTAATCATCACGATAAAAAGCTTGTAAAAGGAACTCTTGATGCCATTATTTTTCAAAGACCTTCTCTAGATGAGGGAATTCAGAATATCTGTATGGATAAGGGATATGATTTTCCTGATATCAGAGAATTGGTTAAAGAATATGGATATATAGCACATATAAGAAGAAGGGGAGAAGAAAACATAAGAAAAAAAGAGATACCAGGTTACAGAGCAAGAAGGTGGGTTGTGGAAAGGACACATTCCTGGCTCAATAGATTCAGAAGGCTGCTTATTAGATGGGAAAAAAAGATTGAGAATTACTATGCGATGCTTCAGTTAGCATGTGCATGCATAACATTTAGAGCAGCGGGAATTTTCGGATAGGCACTAATTAGTAATGGTAAAAAAAGCAAGGACGATAGGAATAGAAGAGTGGCATAAAATTCTAAATGTGTGATCTTCCAATTAGGAAAAACATCACCAACGCTAAAGAAGAATAATAGAATGACATAACTTAAGCTAACAGAAGACGAAAAGGCTATAAAATTCAAGATATAAACAACACGCCTGATACCATAGTACTCGATAAGAATACGCATCCAAGCACGCGAATTTAAAAGTGCATAATAAATCAGAGCTAAAAACAAGAACAGTAAGAAAAAAGACATTGCTGTACTCTGAAGAGAGCTAACTTGGTCATAGGATAATAACAAACCAAACAAAACTATATACGTCTGAATAAGCCTTTCACGCTTATCAGTTTCCCTATCATCTAGCAAGATAATTTTCGATTGGTATTCAGACATCACCAAACATCCACTATTACTTTTCACTTTCCTATTCGCTGAAAGCTGTTTAATGTTTTGATTTTTTCCGGATCTACAATAATCGTGCTGAGCATCCAAACAGCAGGATTGTAAAGAGTGCTGACCAGTAAAATGAAATACGGAGACTCCGATTATAACATAGATCAAAAATAGGGTAGTATTCGAGATGTTCAAGACAATTCTTAACAGAGATACTTTGCATGATCTAGCGGAGATACGATTAGACGAGGCTAAAATACTGCTCGATAACGAAAAGTATGATGGGGCATATTATTTATCAGGTTATGTAATTGAACTTGCTCTGAAGGCTTGTATCGCAAAACAAGTAAAACAATATGATTTCCCAGACAAGGATGCTGTTAGTGAGAGCTATACACATAAACTGAAAGATTTATTAAAAGCCACTGGACTTGCACAGAAATTCAATACAGCGATTGAAAAAAATAGGCAGCTTGGAGAAAATTGGGCGATAGCCGTAAACTGGTCAGAAGAAAAACGATATACAAAAAACGATAAGCAAACAGCAGAAGCAATGTTTGATGCGATTACTGATAAAAATAATGGAGTATTTACATGGATAAAGCAACACTGGTAAAAGATGATATCTCTGATGGTAAGAAACTGATACAACACTTAGATAATACTGAGTTTAAAGTGAACTCTGCTTTATGGTTTTACGCCACAGATTTAAATGAGTGGAAGCTGGTTTTAGCTTCAGAGTACCTAAAAGCACATGGACTAAAGGAAGCATATAGCTTTGTTCAAAATGAGCTTGAAAAACTCTATCTCACCAATATCTCACTAAATAATATTGCCATCACTGGAGCAAATGATCAATTAATTGAATTGTTAAAGCGCGGGATTGTGACAGGTAGTAAGGATATTTCAGATATAAGGTTCACTCGGAATGTTATAAACGGCGTAATGATCGAGGATGCACTGATCTATAGACTCACATGAAAAGAAGCGTTAGCCCTTTTCATCTCTTTTTCAACAGTTCTGTAAGGCTCAGAGAAATTTTTCAAAGACCAATATAAGTCTGTTATTCTTGTTTTCGTTTGTTTATAATATCGAGTATCGTGACGAAATTTACCAAGCCCTATGTGACCCTACAATAATGAAACCCATTCAAGCGAGCTAGACAAATAGAAAGCTCCTCTCACTCTTTATGTTAGAAAATTGGTGCACATATTTTGATAAATGTTTACAAAAGACAGACTATTTTTCAAGATTTTTCAGACAAAGCTGTAATTTCTGCAACGAACATATTCTGCGTTAAATATATTAAAAAAACACACATGATATTCTTCGAATAACATGCCCAAAAAATGAAAGTACTTGAGAGCACTTTCATGCCAAACGTAAATACAACATACTAATATGTTAAAATATGTTCGATGAAGACCTGCTCCGAAAATGGCTGGATGAAGGCACAATCAACCATGCCCAGGCAGAAAAAATGAGGCTAGACCTTGCCGAGTATAAAAAGGAACACAGGTCAAAAAAGCAGGTCATCGCCTTTTCAACCATAGGGACGATTTTAATAGGAATTGGAGCCATTCTATTTGTCGCATCAAACTGGGAGAAAATAGGGAATAGCATTAAGGTTTTGCTACTTGCTGGAAGCACGATAGGCATACATTACGCTGGTTATCATATTAAATATGAAAACCAGAAATATCCCGGGCTTGGTTCTGCCCTGATTTTGCTCTCAGCCCTCTTTTTTGGAGTCAGCCTCTTCTTAATTGGCCAGATTTACAATATTAATGCCAATAACAGTACCCTTGTCCTGATCTGGCTTATTGGAGTTTTTCCACTCATTTACGGTTACATGTCAACGCCAATAGCAGGACTTTGCTCTCTTCTCTTTTACCTCTGGATTGGCCTTCTTTATTCAGAGAGAACCGATCTTGAGAACCTGATAAGTATGAAAGACCTGTTTCTCATATCAGGAATTGCTGTACATTTTTCCGGGATTCTCCACAGCCTTGCAGAAAAAGCAAAACACGCTGAAAAGACTTTTTAAGTTCATGGGATTACAGGCTGTACTTATTGCTTTATTTGCTTACACCTTCGAAATCTG
>WPCI01185595.1_pt1 | contig 14125 bp, 12 predicted proteins | sample 5399871 | NCBI WGS metagenome assembly WPCI01 (sample SAMN12869469, study PRJNA574797) | sludge metagenome | isolation source: wastewater treatment of pH7 | place: China:Beijing | collected 2019-05-20
GATGGCTTTTGGCCCCACTAATATGATCAGTGAATACTTTTTCGCAACCAAATTTATTCAAACTATCTAATTGTAAGTCTAGATTCTGTAAGCCAGTTGACACCCTAGCATATCCTAATTTCATTATGTCATCTCCTCAACGCCCATATTGTAACATAACTTAATCAACAACATATAACTGAACATAGATTTTGTTACGAGTTTATGGACACTTTTTCTATAAGAAATACTACTATTTAAGCAGATATGCGAAATGTCCAGAAAATGGTCATATTCTGGACACTTTGTTTCTTTTACTCAACACGATTTTTTAACATTGTCATTCAATATACGAAAATTGACAAAGATTAGTATTTGATAACAAAAAACTGTTGCTTCGGTCACCAAAAAAACTTATCCATAGCTTCTTTTCCCGCAGCTTGCATTTCATTAGTTAAATATATTTCATAACGCCTATCTATTAATCCACAACTAATTAATTCCGCTAATTCAACTCCCTTATTGTATTTTTTCAAGTATGCAGTTAGTATCTCCCTTTCTTCCTCAAATCTCGAATTGTAGAAATCAATCATATTACCTGGCAACATATCACCCATCCAATGTTTGTCAAATTTATAAATGGATTGAAAATATTCTCTTCTCATCTTGGACTTATTTGTGTCTGATGCCTGATTATATTTTCTTAGAGCATCTTTATTATTAAAATCTGAAAATTTAAGAGCAGCAAGGCTGTGTTCTTTAAATTCATCTGCTATCGCTTTATAATGGCGAAAGTAAAACCATTTATTCAGAAACTCGTATGGAGTCAGCAAATTTTCTGTAAAATCAGTCTGATTATATTTCTCTCTGAATCGTTTTAATTCTTCACAATCAATCTGCCATCCTTGCCATATACCAGATATATCATGAAAGACTTTCATATACATATTCGAAAAAAGCTGACCCTTATTGTTTCCCAACCTAGATTTTGCTTTTTTACCTATCTCTTTATATTCATCTAATAAATCAGCAGGTAGTTCTATGGACTTCTTATCTTCTATATAGAAATAATTATGCTCAAAATTTAAACCATATTGTTTAACACCACGACTTATTGATTGAATTAAATTATTCAAATCTCTAGTTGTCTTTAGATAAATATCTGAAGTATCCTCTCCAGATTTAGGGAGCTCAATGGGAAACAAGTCTGATTCCTTTAGCCATCTATTTCTTCCAAACAACAGTTTTTCTTTACCGGCTATTTTTTTCTCTTCTACATTTAATAAATATTTTAAAAATATCCCTATTGCACTTTTGGTAATAATTGTTTTTTTTCCATTTCCTCTTTTACTTACATATTCTGTGTTTACAATCCCTTCACGTATAGCACCAATTTTTATATGAGTCTTTCTTCCTCTACCAATTCTTTCAGCTGAACTATATACTGTTAACAATTTCTTTTTAATGTTAGAAAAATGACCAATAGTTCCCTTCTCAATAAACTCTGCTTTATCTTTTTCCGTTGAAAAACTAATCCATTCTGGCTTAGAAAAAAAGTCTTCGGCACTAATAATATCCAAAAAAATTCCACCATTCTTGTAGTTATATAAATATAATAATTCTTCATGTTTGGTTAATAACCTTCAACAGCATCTATTATACACAAAAAGTCCCTATTTTTCATTTTTGAACCTGTCTAAATTTTATACTCAAAAGTCTTTTCTAAATAAAGTCTTTTTTTATTTTGCAAATTTGGAGTGCAGATACGTAATCTTATATAGCGAAATAAGTAATAACAGACTAAGGTATTCAGCAAAGCTGAATACCTGCAGGATGACTCGGGGTATGGGGCGAGTACGCCTCCCATCAAGCAGAGCGTTACAAGCCAAGGGCTTGTTAGCGATTGCGCAGCGTTCTTTACTCTACTTACAGTGAAATAAAGTAGAGGCAAGCTAAAATAAAAAAGCTGATCAGTTTATGACCAGCTCAACTCACTTTTTATTAGTATTTATAAAATACTCATTTTACATAACAAATATCAAATGACAATATTCCTAGTTTTCAGTCGAAGAGTATCATGGTTCAATAACATCGATATTTTACGATTTTTGAACCATGATCACTAGCTAGAAACTATTCATCCTCTGTAAAAAAATCCAAGTCAATTGCATGAATTTCAACAACTTGCTTAACATTAACTCCGACTTTATGACGGATCATTTCTTTAGCCAATCTTTCACCATCTATTAGCATAATTTTCGCTAATTTCAAATTATTAACGTATTCTTTTGCCTCATTAGAAAATTTAGCTGTTGTAATAAATACACCTTGATTTAAGCCTTCATATTTATCATCCATTGCACCTTTGAATTTCTGAATTTCAGGCCGCCCGATAGTTCTGCTGGGATCCCAGCGTTTCGCTTGGACATAAATATTATGAAATCCTAATGGATCTTCATTGATGATTCCGTCAATGCCCCCATCACCACTCTTAGTAGTTAATAAACTACCATCACCATACCCCATTGCATTTAGTAGCTTCAGCACAATTTTTTCGAAATAAAAGGGAGAGTTTTCAAGAATTTTCGCAAGAATATCTTCTCTGAGTTCTGCATCGATTAACTCTATTTCACTGATAATTGCTTCTTCAGGAGTTTCCTCATCTTTACTTATATCTTCTAGATCCTTTTTCTCACGTGATTTATTCTTGAATTTTCTAAACGATTCAAATTGCATTAATTTTTTATTATCAATAGAATCCCATTTCAATAATTCATGCCCCAAATCAGTGATACGATAGCTCCCACGATTAGGACTTACAACAGCACCAGCTTGCTTCAAATAGGATAATGACCATGCTATTCGATTATTATACTGGATAATTCCAGATTCCAAACGAAAGTTTATTTGTTCTTGAGTCAATTTCAAAGCATTGGCAACTTCTTCTCGGATTTCTTTAATAGCTTTTGGTAATCCATCAGATAATGATTGTAAAGTATATGGATACAGCTCCTCATATGTCGGTAAACTCACTGATATCTACTCCTCCAAAACAATAACAAACTATAATTTTTAGTTCTCCACAAAAATAATCTAAGTGTATCATGGTTCAATAACATCAATATTTTACGATTTTTGAACCATGACATTCTATAGTATGCTTGCCATCAACTCTGCCTGTTGCACAATCTTATCTACAGCCATCTTCTGCAAATCAGGCGGATAACCATACTTTTTCAATAATCGACGAACAGTCACTCGCATTTTGGCACGAGCGCTTTCTCTAACATACCAATCGACACTAATTGTATTATTTTTGGTTACAACAATCAGCTCATGGGCGGTTGCTTTTAAAGTATCATCACCAAAAATAAAATCAGTAATCAACTTTGTTCAAAAAATTACTGATTTTATTGTGTATTTATTTTATATTAACTTTTCTAAACTTTTTCCATCATTTACTATCACAGAAAGTTCTTCTATAAAATCATCACGCTGTAGTTCATTGAAGAATTTCACTCCTGATAATCTTACATTTTCATCCTCGCCAAGAATAGTAATACCTTCCCCTACTTGTATTTCTTCAAGCAAAGTTTGTTTCCACATATCAGTTGCAACAAGATGTTTGCCTTTTGGTTCAATATAAACTTGTAAAGTATGATCTTCATTTTGAAGATAAAGAATAAAATCAGGCATAAATCCTCTTATACTATCAAATTCTCTAATAGTTAAACGAGTACTCCTTTCATCATTCCTTATTAAAAACACAGTTGAATACTTTTCTCGTATCGTATCATAAAAACTATCCAGCAATTTAAGTAAAGAATATTCTAAGTTATTCATGACTGCCCTATCATAAATATACCAGTTAAAACTATTAGTCGGTTCGTTTACGATTCGTTGGCTAATTTGCTCATGATTATAATCTTTATCTGTTGCCAGTATAGTATAGTCTTTAACCCTTTCTTTAATTGGAATTGGTTTAAAAGTTTTTAGACCGTGAAACTTATGATAATTTAGTTTTATCTTATCTTCTACATAAGATAAATATTTTTCTGTAATTATTAATTTATCTTTTTTTGTTAATTGACTTGGAGACATGTGATTTGGAAGATATACTCTTATTGATTTATTACCTAAAAATTTTTCATTTTCCATAAATTCCTTTTTACTGGTTAGTATGGGGACATATTCCTTCAGTCTATCAAAATGGAAAAATTTGTTTCTCTGCATCGCTTTTCTAACAATAGTTTCTTCTAACGACATTAGATAACTTACGTTACTGCTTGCTAATTGATCTATTTGATTAGTTAATAGATTTTTCTCTGCTACTCGTGAGATATATTCTATTTCCCATGTTCCTTCTATTCCATATGAATAAAGCGAATTATAGTCATTTGCTGTGGTTTCTTTAGTTTCATTTTCATATAAGTTACCAAATTTGAAGACATCACTTTTCTTGAACTTCTCTTTCAACTTAGCTTCTAATACTTTCTGAGTTCCATCTACATTTGTATCCAAATTAATAGCATCTAATGACTTCTCTAAATTCTTAAGATATGCCGATTCATTAGTTGTATGATAATAAAGAGTTTCTAAAACACCTAATTCTGTTGGCTGGAGATCAAATCTTCTTCGATAAGATTTATTTTTGTTGTAAGTAAAAGGATAATATCTTGCCCCACGTCCAATTAATTGCGCCTCACTATCCGTCGCTGATTTAGTTGTAGACGCACCTTCACCAACTCTAACAATATCGTAAAGATTTAAAACATCCCAACCTTCGTTAAGCTTAGCTACCGCAAAAATAACACGAACAGGATTGTTGTGTTCTTCTAAAGTATTTAATAATGTTGCATTGTCAACACTTAATAATTCTTTACCATTAGCATTTAAGATATTTAAATAATGAAAATCCACTTTTATTTCAATAATAATCTTATTTATCTCCAAAGTTTCCTTTTCTAAATAATAACTGTACATGGTATTTAGAATTGACCCCTTTGATACAGATAGTAGCCTTTTTTTTACATGTTCAAGCATATTTTCAACGGATAGATCATCTATCAGACGCTTGAACTCTTCTTCTTTATTATTGGATACTTTGATAGTGTTGGATTTAAACATCAATATTGGCTTTATATAGATACCATTCTCTCTCGCAATAAGTTTGCGGTATTGACTCATTAATAAAGCATCCATCATTTTAATGTCATCTGTTTCTGTTGCTTGCAACCTTACAACGTTTTTAGAATATTTATCTTCCATAAATTCTTTTAAATCATAAGAATAAATAATTTTATCGACATATTTTTCAAATATACTTTTATTTTCCATATCCAATGTAGCAGTGAACTCAAATAACTTATTATTTATTACTTGTCCATTATCATTCCTCAGATAAAGAATATCATTAATAGTTCTCTCCCATGATAAAGCTTTTACTTCTTCTTTAGACAGTTTCTTTTTCTTAGTATCAGCATTAAAATGATGAGCTTCATCCCCCAACATGACTATCTCATTTTGTTTCAAACTATCATAGGTAACAGTATTTTCTTTAGGATTATTCAATTCTTCATGTAATCCCTGAATAGAAGTTAATTTTAAATAAATCGTATTTTTATTATGATTGATTGGAAAATCGTTTACTTCCTCAATCATAATATGTTCCCCATCGATCATAATACCATCTTTTGAAAAGAGATATTTAGAAGAGGCAGGATTTAAAAGATTTTCCCTTGTTTTAGTAATAATTGCATCAGTATTAACGAAGAAGAGAAAATTTTGATACCTAAATTCATAATACATATAAAGAATGATACTTGCCATAACCATTGTCTTACCTGAACCAGTCGCCATATTAAATAGTAAATGTTTATTTTGGTATCCAGCATTGATTATTCCATTTGAATAATCTTCATTTAATAAAAATTCCAATGCTTCTAGAGCTCTATTTTGATAGGGCCTCAATTTATCATTCAAATTATCTTGAATATATGACGGAAGAGATTCACTATTCATCTCGTGGAAGATACTATTTAGTTCTCCAGTAACCATCACTTTCTTACTTTTATCTTGTTTACCAAATAGCCATTCAAATAGTTTTAACTGTGCCATTAATTATCACCTTCCTCATAAAAACTATGATTAAAGGTTTTATCTTGTTCTGATACTTGATACATAGAATCGTCTATTTCAGAATAGCTAACATACAACTGATTAATATCCATCACATCAATTAGCATTTTTCTTTGCTTTTCTATGGGTAATTCCTCAAAAGATAAGGTTTCTTTAGTCCCTTCGTCAATAGTAATAGGTTCCTTGGTTAATTTTTCCAACTCTACTAAGTAGTTTAGATTAGCGTATTTCTTAATCATTTCAAGAATATCTAATAGTTCTGTAGAGTTCTTAGCTTCTTTTATTTGGTTAATATAGGCATTGTTTAAATCCATTAATTCTGTGTAAATGAAGCTTCCTCCACCTTGCCAATTAACGTCTTTAGAAATCCCTCCTTGTTCCCCTTCTATAACCTTTTGAAGGCGAGGAACAGATACCGTATTAATATAGTCCATTTGTTCAATTCCAATAAATTGACGATTCATTTTCATAGCAACAGCTTGCGTTGTAGCAGAACCCATAAAAAAATCTAAAATTATATCGCCTTCACCGGAAGCAATATGAATGATTCTCTGGATTAATTTCTCTGGTTTGGGAGTGGAAAATATATTATCACCATTCAATTTTTTTATTTCATCTCTTGCTTCATGATTATGTCCAACCTCATCAAACCTCCATACAGTTCTACTTGGTGTTCCATCATTCTTTAAATCACAGAGAAATGTCTTTTTTGAAGGAATACTGTGTCCATCTCTTCCAAACCAAATTTCATTATTTTCATCTAACAGTCTTAATGTATCTTTTGAAAATCTGGGATATGTTCCTTCAGGTGGAGACCATATAGTTCCATTTGAAAATTTATACTCAAATTTCTCTGCTTTATCAGAACCACTTTTTGCATGCAATGGTGTTGCTTTCCATACTCCTTTTGGATGATTGTCTGGATTTTTATACGCTTGATTCATTTTTTCTGTTCTTGGAAGTTTATTAGGTATCCATGAAAATTTAGATTTTCCGTAAATAAGAATTAAGTCATGATTATCGGAAAAGAATTTAGCATCATTTGATACAGTATATTTCTTTTCCCAAATGACAGTATTAATAAAATTTTCTCTGCCAAATACACCATCTGCTAGAACTTTTAAATAATGTCCTTCATCATCATCGATGTTAATCCATATGCTACCTTCTTCAGAAAGTAATTCTTTTGCAATTTCAAGTCTATTCTTCATAAAAGTCAACCATGTAGAATGATTGAATCTATCATTATACTTAAAACCATCATTTCCAGTATTGTATGGAGGGTCAATATAAATCATTTTGATTCTCCCAGCAAATCTTTCCTTGAGTGAATACAAAGCCAACAGATTATTCCTTTTTATAATTAGGCTATCTGTATCATTTATTTCTGATACTAAAGACTCACTATCTTTAGTGTATTTTTTACTGTTAGTGAATACTTTAGGGGCCAATAAATTGTCAACTTCATCACGAGCAATGATTTTATTATAGTAAACTTCTTTTTTGCCTACCTCTTCTTTAGTCATACCGCCTTCTAAAATACAATCTTTAAATGGAAAGTCTAGCACTAAGTCTGAATTATAATCCAAATATTTTTCGTTAGCTGTTAACCCGATTTTGTTGGAATATTTTGTATAGCTATTTTCCCAAAAATCTTTATAAGTAAGTAGTTGGATGAACTCTTCTATTTTGAATATGCTTGTTTCATTGATAGATATTTCAAATTGTGATTTTATATTTTCGTTAGATAATAAGGCTGTAATTAATCCAGGTTCATAATTTCTTAAATCTTCTGAAACCTTGTTTTTCATCAATATTTCATTATCCCAATATTTACTAAATTGAGATAATACCTGTTTAATTTCTTTCAGCAAAAATGTTTCTGCCATGATAGTCCTCCAATTTATTACTCCATATCATTATATCTTAGGTAGATAACTTTTCAATAGACTGATTAAATAATCAAGTTTCTACAGACTTCTTATTCATTTCAAATTCATCAATGTACTTATTTTGTAGACTTATCGATAAAGTCATCACTGATTAGACTACTTAAATATTTCCAAGTTACACTAATAAATATCATTATGCCTATATCTAGGCTGATTGTGAAAATAACCAGACCATTCTGCACCAATTTACTCAGATACATATAACGAAACGTAATGGGGATGCACGTATTTCCTAATCGCTGTCTGATCCAGTAACGGCCTTAGAATTTCTCAAATTATTTTTTATTCCAACGTCGTTGTTGATAGTTAACTGGCAGTCATCAATGTAATCAAACATCTCTGCATTCCCTATCACATCTTCCCCTCTCTTAACAAACGTTCCAATGGTGTGACTTTTGTATTTTCTAAAATATCGGCATCACTCAAAGAATTAAGATAAGTTTGTGTAGTTTTGATATTCGAATGTCCTAATAAGCGACTAATTGTATAAAGATTAACGCCACTTTTCAGTAACTTCTGCGCATAATAATGTCTTAAACTGTAGCAGCTTCTTCGTTTTACTTCATCTCTTACTCCAATCCCATTTGCTGCATCTTTGACTATCTTTTCTAGAAGAACATTATTAGTTATTTTCTTACCAGATTTATTGACGACTAGAGAATCATCTATTTCACGATAATTACGCAAATTATTAAAGTAACCTCGTTTCGTTTTCTGGTATTTTTTGATGGACAATTGCAGATATTGCGAAATAGGAACAACCCGTTCTTTACGACCTTTCCCCATTAATTGAAAGAAAGTTCCCTTGAAATTATCGTTTGATAAACAGCGGACTTCTTCTGCTCGTAAACCACAATCAGCCATAATTTCAATGATTAGTCGATTCCGCTGATTTACAAACCCTGAGTGATTGTAGAAGCTAATCATCGCTGCTACCTCTTGATCGTTAAAAGTATTGATTAATCGTTTCTCTGATTTCAAGTATTGAATATCTAACATAAAGTTACGATCAATATATTCTTCAGTAAAAAGGTACTTATAGAAGGTTCTAAGAGCTTTTAAAATCTGATTAATATAATTCGCACTACGTTCTTCCTTCATCGATAAGATAAAACTTTTTACATGGGGCTTCTTGATCTCTTCCAACTTATCTAGTTCGAACTCTGAATTTATGTAACTACTAAAAACTCGTATTTGTGATTGATATGTTTCAATCGTCCTTTTAGATAAATTTCTTACCCGACAATCCAACAAAAATTCTTCCACGCCTTCTTGAAATAGCATATATTTACGCCCCTCTTCTTAAGAAAAACAGAAGAAAGTAAAATCACCAGGTATTACTAATTAGACGCTTTTTGTACTTAGCAATACTTGAAAAACGGCAGTACGCAAAAATTGGTATACCTACGAATAAAAACACAAAAAAAGCCTGTGAGAAAATTCTCACAGGCTTTAAACAGCTTCAACTCACTAATTATTTAGCGATGAATGGGTTGTTTTTTAAGTTGTAGAAAGATTTGATACCTTTGTATTCTGCAACATCACCCAATTGGTCTTCGATACGTAATAATTGATTGTATTTAGCAATCCGGTCAGCTTTACCTGTGATTTTTTTCTTCTATTATATAAAGAATATTATCACCTCAGCACTGGTGTAACAACCCCCTTCAAAATAGAAAGTGGGTAGTATTGCTAACTAGGTGTAAATTTCTTTTTAGAAATACTTGTCTATTTAACTAAAATGAGTTTACACTACTCCTCAAACCGTTTTTTCATCTCATATATTCGTTTTTGTTGCTCCTCTATTGTCCATCCATCAAAGGTTAATTCCCAGATTACATCCCCTATGAGAGCTGCATTTTCTTGATATCCTTCGACAGGGTAATTCAATAGTTCAATGAGCGGAATAAAATCTATAGCATACATATCATCATTTTCATCTTTGAGAGAAACATGCCAATAAACGTTAGATTCTTCAAAGTCATCTATTTCCTTACTGATAATTAACTTACACTTATCATTACTGATATTAGATTCATTTGCTAATTCAATAACTTTTTTAAAAGTAGCTACTCGTTCAGCAATCTCCTCTGTTGAATAGTTTTTCATATACTGTTCTTTAAGATATTTAATAATTTGATTATTTAATTCTCCTATTAATGACTTATACAATTTAGTACCAATAGACTTCATTAATTTCCTCCCATACCAACACTAGGAACTTTTTCAACAAACCAATTTGGCTTTAACAAAATCTGTTCGAAATATATTTTAGTGTATAGTATCGGTTTAACTTGATTCGGATAATTGTAGCTTTTAATTTCTTCCTGATTATTAAATCTCCGCATAATCAACTGTTCTATATTTGTAATAATAAAATCTACATGATGGTATTTATAATTTTTCCAAGCATCTTTTTTCTTTAAATTATCCGCTTTTCTGATTCCAAGCCAAATCATAGCATATATCTGAGAGGGAATAAGGATTTCTACTAAGCGATTAAATAGATTAAATAATTTGTCCTTGTCATTCTTATGTTTGTATAAAAAATCAAATTCATTCATCTGATATTTAGTTAATCTTATTAACTCATTTATTACAATATATCGCCAAACATCTTTTTTTTCTTGATCATTTATTGATATAGGATTTGTAAAGTACTTCAAAGAACTAAATAGATAATCCTCGTCTTCCATATCAATGTTAAGCTTATATTTCACCCTGTCAGAATAAAATCTATTTGGAAACTGATCATCTATAGGAAAGGACGACAGATCACTGCTAGGAGATACGCCAATAATCCCTTTCGCTATCAGACATTCAAGCTCCCTTCTCACATCAAAAAAGGCTGATTCTCTTACTTCTAAATATTTGTTGTATGGGCCAATCTCCTCTCCATAAGAATTTGTAAATGTATATTGTAATAATGTCGCCAGAGCCAACCTATCTCTCAAGTCACATGATTCTATACTTACTTTTTCTTCTAAAGAGCACGCTTGCTTTATTTTCATTCGATAAATATCCTGGCAATTATTACACATGCATCCAACTATGTTATGGTGACCACATTCTGAACATTCAAACATTTCTACGTCAATTGAAAAATCTTTCAAGTTTTCTCTACTTGGCACAGCTACGTACATTTTGTGTTGATCATATTTACACGTAGCCTTATTAGTTAGTTTGGGAAATTTTTTATACAGCTCACTGCTTTTTATTTTCAGTTGATTCTCTTCAACAATCTTTTTAATTGTTTTCCCTGTAAAATAGTAGTCTTCCAAAATCTCACGCATTTTTATTTCTGAAATTTCTTTAAATTCATTTCCTCTTGTGTCATAGTCAAAACCATTTAAGAAGTCTATACGATTCAGTTTAAGCAGCCCCTATCACTTTAATATGGTAATTTCTCACAACTATTCTTGATTCCAATACGAGTATTTGCTGAGTATTTCGTTTCTTATTACTGACATCATCAACTTTCTTGATATGCTTGGGTTTATTTTTATTCTTGTCCACCAGTTTTACAATAAATGATTGAATAGTTCTTACATTCTTTTCCCGAGGATAACCAATTGCCTTCATTTAATAAGTAAGTAAAAATTTTATGACGAGTGAATAAACCTACTTTTCTTATTTCGATAAAAAAAGTGAGGCTTTTCGAGAAAAGTACCCCCCATTTTTCTTATGACTATTAGTATGGATCATTTTCTTTTTATGTAAAATCCTACTATCACAGTTAAATAATACTATGAATAACACAATAAGTAAATTATCGAGATGACAAAACGCTTTTAATTAAGTTTAGAGTAAACAAATACATAATTTTAAATAACAATAATCAAGGTCCTTTGAATCGAATTAGAATAATCGAGTCCTTTCTATGACTAGCACTAGATAAAAAAATCAGCAAACGATTAATAAAATATGAATTTTATAAATTACCTAGTAAATAATAGAATCTACCACCCGAGATCAACATAGATTTTAAATACAACTCCCCTCTGACTGATGGAGTATCTAAATACCTATTATTAATCTACAAATTTATTTACATAATGAGTCAACAATTTCGTACCCAACACAAAAAGTGATATTTCCCTATTTAGCTTTATCACCAAAGGAAAATATCACTTTATCACTATCTATCTTTATACTACTTCAACATTCTCTTATTTCTACTTGATAGAATGATTTAGCTGATGCTTTATTCTAATAACCAATCAACGATATATTTAATTTCGATACCATTAGTTTGATTTCTTTCTTGAGGGTAGCTACTAACCAACATCTTCTTGCAACTGTCGTCAACTTTATTCAGATTATCCATTGTAGAGCGAACATCTGACAACTCATAAACAGTTTTAATCCATATGACTTCTTTTAGCCGTTTAGCAACAAATACTATTTCACTGTTATCTAAATACCCAATATCAACATTATAGTCTCGTCGCTTCAATTCGATATATATTATATTTTCCATGGTACTTTTTCCTCTAGACACACATCTATTCAAACCAGGATCAACAATAAAATACTTACTATTTGTTTTTAAATATTCATGAGCCTTGATATCATAACTCTTTGTATGATAGAACAGATAACTCGTTTCCAAAAGCCTTAGATATCGCTTCACTGTTGGTATTGAGGTATACACTCCTCTAGAATTTAAATTATTCGAGATTTTAGATGCATTTAAAAGAGCCCCAGTATTCCTTACTAAATAATCCATAACACCATTTAAAGTTAGCGAATCTTTAATTACCGATTTATATGCAACATCTCTTAAAATACTACTAGAAAATATTCCTTGAAGTACGGTGTCTTTTAATTCTTCACTTGTTAGCAACAGTGCCGGCATACCACCGTACTTCTCAAACTCACTGTATGCCTCATTAATAAACTTTGACTCTGATGATATCTGTTTAACTTCTAGAAATTCTTGAAATGATAGAGGATAGATTGGAATTTCAATCCAGTCATATAACTCGTCCGAAAGTATATCAGCATCTGATCCAGCTACCACAACATCACAATCATAATCGACCTTTAAATCATTTATCACCCGTTGCCAGCCGGTTACTAATTGTATTTCATCAAACAACCAATAGATTCTATCTTGGATTTGAAGGTTTAAATTATTTAAAACCGTTCTTAACTTCTCTTCATTATTGATAGATTGATAGTCATTACCTTCAAAATTCATGTAAACAATATTTCTAACTGGTATTCCTTCATTAATCAAGTGCATTTTATATAGCTTCATTAAGGATGATTTTCCCGAACCACGGACCCCAGCCAAAATTTTGACGGCATCAGAATCTTTAAACTGTAACATCTTATTTAAGTAGATAGGTCTTTCGAACACAATTCTCCTCCTCAATGCTTCCTTGCTTCTATTCAATAGATTTAAAGTTACGTTTAAATAATCATGAAACTACACTATTTATAAAGATAACTTTCAATTGCTGATAATCGTTGAGCTCATTCAAGCTTGGACAAATAACGATAAATTGTTGTACGTGATACATCCCATTTTTCAGCTATCGTTTTTATTGGTGTTCCGTTGTCAACTAGGGTTTTTAATAATTCTAAATCCTTTCCAGTTAACTTTTCAGGTCGGCCACCCACTCTTCCCCTTGCCCTGGCAGCGGCACGTCCAGCAGCAGATCTTTCAAGAATAAGATTACGTTCAAACTCAGCAAAGGCAGCGAAAAGATGAAACATCAACTGACCTGTAGAACTTGATTTATCCATCGTAATTGACTCTTGAAGGCTATGAAAGCTCACACCTCGATCATTCATCCTATTCACCAATGTAATTAGATCTTCCATATTCCTTCCCAATCTATCTAACCGCCAGACAACTATTTCATCACCACTTCGAGCAAACTCTAGAGCGGATTCCAAACCAGGCCGATGGCTTTTGGCCCCACTAATATGATCAGTGAATACTTTTTCGCAACCAAATTTATTCAAACTATCTAATTGTAAGTCTAGATTCTGTAAGCCAGTTGACACCCTAGCATATCCTAATTTCATTATGTCATCTCCTCAAC
>WPCI01209289.1_pt1 | contig 14081 bp, 13 predicted proteins | sample 5399871 | NCBI WGS metagenome assembly WPCI01 (sample SAMN12869469, study PRJNA574797) | sludge metagenome | isolation source: wastewater treatment of pH7 | place: China:Beijing | collected 2019-05-20
CGCACCGAGAATTGCACCCATATTGCCGTATTCAACCGGTTTTTAATCGGGTTATAATGCAAATTATGAAAAAAGCTGTTCAACTGTTGTTTTTAATGGCGCTGCTCATCACGCTCTCCGCTTGCAGCGGGCAAACGCAGCCCCCCGCGCCGCAGCCCAGCCTGGCGGTGAAGCTCACTCCATTTCAGACGCTGACCAGCACGCCAACGATTACGCCGACCCCCGAAGGCTTGCCGGCAAATACGCCCGTGCCCACCCTCACCGCCACGCCTCAGACGTATGAAATGAAGCTCAATGACACTTTCTACAGCGTGGCTGAAAAGTTCGGCGTGACGGTTGAAGAACTCCAGGCGGCCAACCCTGAGGTACACCATCTGTACATCAACATCGGCACGCAGCTGCTCATTCCCGCTGCCAAAGCAACCCCGGCTGCCACCAGCGCCGCCACCCCCATCACTTATAATTTAACATTTGCAGAGCCCTACTGCTTCCCCTCGCTCACCGGCGGGCTGCACTGTTTTGCCCTGATCACCAACGAAGAAGAGCAGACGCTAAGCAGCCTCAGCGCCGAGTTCACCCTCAGTGACAGCGAAAGCGGAGAAGTCATCCACCAGCAGGCAGATCTGCCGCTGGCGCACCTTTCGCCCGGCGAAAGCCTTCCTTTTTATCTCTTCTTTCCACCCCCTGTTTTTAGTCAACCACAAGTTGCGGTTACCCTCGTTTCAGCCAGCGAGGCGCGCCTCGAAGATGGAGCTGCGGTCTCAGCGGCGGTGGAAGAGCTGAAAGTAACCATCGCCGTAGACGGCGCCTCAGCCGGTGTCAGCGGAACCATCGCCTTCGAAGGCTCAGAACCTCCGGGCGAGGTGGTTTTGCTGGCAGTGGCGTATGACGCTTCAGGGCGGGTGGTTGGAATCCGCCGCGGCACCCTTCACCAGGAATGGGGCGGCAGTGATACCCCCACTTTCAATATCACTGTGTTCAGCGGTGGCGGGGTCATCGACCATGTGCTTGTTTTTGCAAGCGCAGAAAATTAAACTGCCGCCAGGCTCATTTCCATCATGGCGGTCTGTCTCGCTGGTGTTCGTGCCAGCCGGGCAGCAATAACCGCGTCACTTATGCCTGCAACGCATATTTCACAAAAATCTTTCAACTCTGCTTTCAGCGGGGTTTTACAGGCAGTGGTAGAATGAGCATGAACGAAGCCTCAGGAGGTTGAAATGATTGACGTGGTGATTGTCGATGCAATTAGAACTCCAATTGGCGCACTGGGCGGGGGGTTGGCGCGTGTGCGGGCAGATGACCTGGCAGCGCTGGTGATTAAAGCCCTGGTTGAACGCAACAATCTGCAAAACACAGAAATCGATGAGGTTTATCTTGGCTGCGCCAATCAAGCGGGCGAAGATAACCGCAATGTCGCACGCATGGCAGCGCTGTTGGCGGGGCTGCCGGTTAGTGTGCCCGCTGTAACCTTTAACCGCCTCTGCGCTTCAGGGCTCACGGCAGTTAACGCTGCTTTTCGCGCCATTCGGGCTGGTGAAGGCGATGTTTTTATCGCCGGCGGTGTGGAGAGTATGTCGCGTGCGCCTTACGTCATGGCAAAAGCGGAATCAGGTTACGCGTTTGGCAACCTCACCGCGTACGACACGGCTCTGGGCTGGCGCTTCCCGAACCCGCGTATGACTGAGCAGTATGGCACCGACCCCATGGGAGAAACCGCAGAAAACATCGCCGCGGCCTATGCCATCAGCCGCGAAGAGCAAGATCGCTACGCCGCGCAAAGCCACGCCCGTGCAATTGCCGCCATCGACGAGGGGCGCATGTCGGCGGAGATTTTGCCTGTGCTTGTGCCGCAGAAAAAAGGTGATCCGCTGCGGGTTGATCAGGATGAACGCCCGCGCCGCGATACCACAATCGAAAGCCTGGCGCGGTTAAAGCCTGCTTTCCGCCCGGGCGGAACCGTCACCGCCGGGAACTCCTCTGGGATGAACGATGGCGCTGCTGCAGTGCTGCTGATGCCGGCAGAAAAGGCGGCTATCTTGGGGTTGAAACCTCTGGCGCGCATCCTGTCTTCTGCCGCCGCCGGTGTAGAACCAAGAATGATGGGGATTGCCCCCGTTAGCGCCGCCCAAAAAGCGCTCAGACGCGCCGGGCTGAAGCCTTCAGACCTGAGGCTGGTAGAAATCAACGAAGCCTTCGCCGTGCAGGCGCTGGCAGTGCTGCAGGATCTTTCAATTTCAGAAGAGATCAGCAACGTCAACGGTGGTGCAATCGCCCTCGGACATCCGCTTGGGTGTTCAGGTGCACGCATCCTCACCACTCTGCTGCACGAGATGAAACGCCGCGCGCCCAGCGAAATGCACTCCTTTTTTGGGCTGGCAGCACTCTGCGTAGGTGTGGGTCAGGGCGAAGCCACCGTCATTCAAAACTTCGTCTAAGGCGCTGATTGTTGCGGCAATTTTTACATTAATTACAGCCTTATTAGAGGTGTCATAAACAATACATTTATTATGCTGAGTACAGGACAAATACACTATCCAAAAAAGATGGTATTGTGGATAATAAAAGCAACCCGGTGTTTCGCGGCCGGAGATTATTCCCCATAATCGGGGAAAAAGAGGAGGTTTGAATGCCCCCAAAGGGTCGGATTACTGTCAGCGAGCTTTATTGTAAAGGGTGTGAGTTATGCGTGGACGCCTGTCCACAAGATGTATTAGGGCTTGACCTAAACCAGATGACTGCCAAAGGTTATCACCCTGCGGTGTTGATTGCCCAGGGATGCACAGGTTGTGGGATCTGCGCAATTGTCTGCCCCGATGCGGCGATTACCGTGTACCGCATCCGTGCCGGCGAAAAGCTTTCGGTGGATTAGGAGACAAGCGATGGCGAAAGAATTGATGAAAGGCAATGAAGCGGTTGCCGAAGCCGCGATTCGCGCCGGTGTTACGGCGTATTTCGGTTACCCCATCACCCCGCAGACTGAATTGCTGGAATACATGTCACGCCGCATGCCCGAGCTCGGACGCGCCTTCGTGCAGGCGGAAAGTGAACTCGGCGCCATAAACATGGTTTACGGCGCTGCCTGTACCGGTCAGCGTGTGATGAGTTCCTCATCCAGCCCCGGCGTGAGCCTGATGATGGAAGCCATATCCTACATCGCAGGCACTGAGTTGCCAGTGGTCTTGGTCGATGTAATGCGCGGCGGTCCTGGCTTGGGCAATATCGCCCCGGGTCAGGGAGACTATAACCAGATTGTTCACGGCGGCGGGCACGGCGAGTATCATGCCATTGTTCTGGCGCCTGCCAGCGTGCAAGAATCGGTGGATTTGACCGTGCTGGCATTTGAGTTGGCCGAGAAATACCGCTCGCTCGTGGTGGTGCTCTCAGATGGCTCCATCGGTCAGATGATGGAACCCTGCGAACTGCCGCCGATGCAGCCCTTAAAAACAAGGTTCCCAGATTGGGCGGTTACCGGCAGCGAAGGGCGCGAAAGGCGTTTTCTCAGCTCAATCAACATTGATCCGTCTGCTCAGGAAGTGATGAATTTTCGCATCATGCGCCGCTGGCAGGAAATTCAAGCCAATGAATTGCGTTACAAAGAATACTACATGGATGACGCAAAATTCGTGGTTACCGGTTTTGGTTCAACCGGCAGGGTAGCTCTTTCCGCCGTCAGGGCGGCGCGAGAAGAAGGCATCCCTGTGGGATTAATCCGGCCGGTCACGCTTAGCCCCTTCCCCAGCCAGGTTTATACCGAAGCCGCCAAAAAAGCTGAGGCGCTGCTGGTGGTGGAGATGAACAACGGGCAGATGCTCAACGATGTGCTGCTCAGCGTGGGTGACCAGCTACCCGTGGAATTTTACGGCCGCATGGGAGGTGTCTTTATGATGCCCGATGAGGTGTTGAGTGAAATTCGCCGCTTAGCCGCCGGAGGCTACAGCAAAGAAGGACATCCGCGCGACCGCTGGCTTAACCGTACTGTGATGACGAAATGAGGAGACCCTAATGGTGATAAACACAATAGTTAATGAAGAGCTTGTCTATTCCAGACCCGATGCCTTCACAACCGTCAACACCCATTACTGCCCGGGTTGTACCCACGGCACCGCACACCGCCTGATTGCCGAAGTCATCGACGAAATGGGCATTCAGGGTAAAACTGTCGGCGTGGCTTCTGTGGGCTGCTCTGTATTTGCCTACAACTACTTTAATGTAGATTTTGTTCAGGCACCGCACGGACGCGCACCGGCCATGGCAACCGGCGTTAAACGGGTTTTACCGGAAAATGTCGTCTTCACCTATCAGGGAGATGGCGATCTGGCTTCGATCGGTACAGCGGAGATTGTCCACGCTGCTGCCCGCGGTGAAAACATCACCGTGTTCTTCCTCAACAACACCAATTATGGCATGACCGGCGGTCAGATGGCGCCTACCACCTTGCCTGGGCAAAAAACCACCTCATCACCCAACGGGCGCGATGTGGAAGTGCAAGGCTACCCGGTGAAGGCATCTGAGATGCTCGCCATCCTCGACGGAGCTTCTTATGTGGTCAGGCGTTCGCTGCACGACCCAAAACATGTGCGCCAGGCGAAGAAAGCCATCCGCACCGCGTTTGAAGTACAGCTGCGCGGACTTGGCTTTTCGATGGTTGAGCTGCTCTCCACCTGCTCCACTAACTGGGGGATGACCCCGGTGGAATCTTTACACTGGCTGGAAGAAAATATGGTGCCTTACTTCCCGTTGGGAGATTATAAAGTGCACCCGGCAATTGCCAACCTGCGGTTTTAGGCGAAGGAGGGATAATGCAAACAGAGATCATAATTGCAGGGTTTGGTGGCCAGGGGGTGCTCTTCACCGGTCAGTTACTCACTTACGCCGCGATGGATGAAGGCAAAGAAGTCACTTGGATTCCATCCTACGGACCCGAGATGCGTGGTGGTACGGCGAATTGTACAGTTGTAGTTTCAGACGATGAAATCGGCTCACCGATGGTCAGTCAACCCAGCGCAGTCATCGCCATGAACCTCCCTTCGTTGAACAAATATGAAGCTAAAGTGAAAACCGGCGGGCTGCTGGTGGTAAACGAATCCATGATCGACCGCGAGATTCCACGCGATGACATCAAAGTCGTTTTAGTCAAAGCGAATGACATCGCCGAAGAACTGGGAGACAAACGCATGACCAACATGGTGCTGTTGGGGGCGTTAATCGCCAACTTGGAGGTATTACCAGTTCGTGCTATCGAGAATGCGTTAAAAGGGCACCTGCCCCAGCGTCACCACAAATTGCTGCCGCAGAACTACGAAGCGCTCAAGCGAGGAGCTCAACACAGCCCCAAATAGATGTGGGGAATTTGAGCAAGAAAGAATAAGGAGATCCGCCTGGATCTCCTTTTTAATCACAGCTTATTTGCGCTGCGCCTGGCGCTGTAATGGATATACCATGGCCAAAGATGCAGGCACATGCCCAAGCCAAACATAAACAACCCGATCACAGCCAATATACTTTGCTTGAGATAAATACCAGCCGTAAACCCAACGATGCTAAAAAAGAGGTGAAACACCAGCGGCACTGCGAACACCACCCAATCCAGCTGAGCGGAAGGAATGAACCTGGGCCGCGATACGAAAACCACAACCACACCGGTGTAAATGAGCAGCAGCATCGCCATGGCACTGAGGATGTCGCTGCGTCCAAATAGGACGGAAAACATATAGTTGGTGGCTGCCAGAATCAGCGTTGCGCCGATCATGGCAATCAATGGATATAGCCAAACACGAATGGCCTGTTTGGCAGTGTGCCAGCCACGTGCGCGCAGCCAGTAGACCATGCCGCTGTAGGCGCTCACCACAATAAACCATGCCCAAAAATTGCCGTACGGCACACCGAACCACTGAAAATCCAGCGGGATCACCCAATTCCAGAACCCGAGGCGAATAGCGACCACATCCATCGCCAGATCAATATTTAATGCCAACAGCCCAACCAGAAAAGGACGCGTAAAATCAGGCATCCTGAAATTTTCGGCAAATTCCATACTGCTGTAAATGATCACCGCCCAGCCCAACCCGATGCATATCGGTGCGCCATCCACCATCAAGAAGAATTTGCCATAGTGGTAGGCTTCCAATTGCTTAATTGTCATCCACTCCAGAAAAACCCCGAAAACAAGGCTGCCGACAAGCTCCAGCACACGATACTTGCCCTGTCGCGCTGCGTGCCAAATACAGGCGATGAAAAGCAATATGGTAAGCGTTTCAAAAAGTAAAAATACGGGTTCGGGCAATCAAACCTCCTGCACCTAATGAACTTCGATCGCTTGAATTGTATCGTATTTCAGCGATAGGCAAGTGGCTTTTCTCATGCTGCCTGTTTCATTACTTCCCTACAACCCACTGATACTCCCGCTTGAATTATGCCTTCCTTTATGAAATAATACCTATAACGGTTTTCGTGAGGGTTTGGCGAAGGGCGGAAAGATGGTTTTTAGAGAACTATATCCAGAACTTGAAGCAGCGTCACACGCGCTTCTTTCTCTTTGCGAACCCCTCATCAAACAAAAAGGGGAGCGACTTGGGCTGACGCCGGCTCAGGTATCCATGTTGCTCATGGCACCTGCGTTTCAACCCGCCGCATTGAGCGCGCGTCTGCTTAATATCGGAGCGCCAACAGCTTCCACGTTACATCTTCATAAGCAATTGCAAACACTCAAAGAAAAGGAGATGTTGACTGAGCTTGGTGAAGGAGATTACCGCCTCACTGAGTTCGGTCAAACAACTATTCAGGAAATAAAGCACAATTGGACAGTCTCGCTTGCCGGCATCCAACCCCTCTCCACAACAGATATGATGGATCTCGGCAGCCGCCTGAAAGACATGGCTGACGCCTGTACGCGTGCGCCAGACCCGCCTGGAACCTGGTGTATTCGTCTTTTACGCAAGCTCGATCCGGGCAGCCACGCTCCGATGATGGTGCGGATAAGTCAATTTATCAACGAGCTGCGCGCCTACCGTGAAGATTCTCACATGGCTGCCTGGCGCGGCTACAAAGTCAACGGTCATGCCTGGGATATTCTCACCTACCTGTGGGCTGAAGAATTCGCTTCGATCCTCGTCATCAACCAGGCGCTTGGCAATATGGGGCACACGCTTGATGAAACCCAGTCTGCCGCTGAGAGCCTGGTGAGAAAAGGTTGGGTCAATCAAAACGATGGTGGGTTGTGGATCAGCGAAACCGGTACCGAAGTGTGGAATATCGTAAAAAACGCCACAGATGATTTTTACATGGTACCATTTCGAAACCTGCCCGCTGCCGAAATTGCGCGCACGCTGGAGTTACTGACTGCCTTCCGCAAGGGTATTCCAGTTTATTAATAATTAAGGAGAAAATCATGAGTGCAACGATCCGCTGGTATGGCCACGCCACATTTGGCATTGATATAAACGGTTACCGGCTGCTATTAGACCCATTTTTTATCGGAAACCCCTGCACTACCCAGAACCCTGATGAGCTTGAGGCGGATTTCATTCTCATCACCCACGGTCATGGTGATCACGTTGGCGATGCGCATGCGATTGCTCGCCGTACAGGTGCGATGGTCATCTCAAATTCTGAAATTGCCGATTGGTTTGAAAAACAAGGTTTCACAGCGCATGCGCAGCACCTCGGCGGTGGTTTCAAGCATCCCTTTGGCTACCTCAAAATGACCTTCGCCCTGCACGGTTCCGCGCTGCCAGATGATTCTTATGGCGGCAACCCCGGCGGGTTTTTATTGACTACGCCAGAGGGTAAAAAGGTTTACTTCGCCGGAGATACCGGCCTCTTCGGCGACATGCAGCTCATCGGTGATGAGGGCATAGACCTGGCTTTTCTGCCCATCGGTGACAATTACACCATGGGGCCAGCAGACGCGCTGCTCGCAGTGAAAATGCTGCGTCCGAAAACAGTTGTCCCCATTCATTACAATACCTTCAAGGTCATTGAACAAGATCCATTTACCTGGGCACAGCAGGTGATGAATATCAGTGATTCCCGGGTGGTCGTCTTGCAGCCCGGCGAAACCATCACCGCAGACTAAGTCGTAAACACCGCCAACTTAATGCCAGAAAACCCTTGGTTGCGGGTTTCTGGCATTATTCGTGCAACAACTATCAAAATATGAAGTTGCTTTGCGGAGGTGTTTTCATGGATACAATTCTTGACCTTTTAATTATTGCCGGCGGTTTTGCCATTGGCGCTTGGCCGGTAATTTTCGTGACGCTGCTCTTTGGTTTTTCGAAGCGCCGCGATGACTTCGGCAGCAAGGTGCGATATTCGATCAAATCGCTGGTCATCGCCTGGGTGTTGTTTGCCGTGCTGCGCCTGGTATACCGCTATTTCGCTTTGGATTCTCTGCAGTTGATCCCGGAACCCGAAAACACCAGATATTTCTTCATTACCGGGGTTGCGCTTTTGCCGCTGGCTGTGGCAATAATCTATGAAGAAATTCGCAAACACCGAACCATTAAATCAATCGAAGATATGATGTTGCTTTCGCCCACCGAATTTGAGAAACTGGTTGCCAAGGTTTATCGCGAACAGGGTCACAAGGTAGAAGAAGTCGGCACAACTGGAGACCATGGAATCGATCTCGTGGTGCATTCCACTAATGATGAAACCTGGCTTGTGCAATGCAAAAAATATCGCGGCAAAGTGGGTGAGCCCTTTGTGCGTGATTTCTATGGTGTGTTGCGCGCTTCTAATGCAGAGGCTGGCGCAATCGTCACCACCGGCTTGTTCACTTCGCAGGCGCGCTTGTGGGCTGAAGGAAAACCAATTTATCTTTATGACGGACGCGCTTTCTTGAAGATCATCGAGTCCACTCGCCTGCATCGAGCACTTCCGCAGGAATTCAAGGAACCTGAGAATAGAACCACCGCACGCAAGAGCCGCAGAGCTGTGGCTTCGCTCTCGCCTGCCCCAGCCGCTGCAGCCGGCGCGGTATCGAATGCGTTTCTGGATGATTTTGAACCACTGGATGAGCCTGAGTATGAAGAAAAGACGCCTGTGTTGTCAAATTCCCGCATCCCCGAATGCCCGGTATGCGGCATCCCCATGCTGCTGAAAACCACCCCGCGTTTCCTGCTGCAAGCCCGGAAAGAGTATATTTGCGTCAACGCCCCCGAATGTGGTGAAACCGTCTCCGCGGCATAAAGCATCAGACGGAAGAATCCGCTCTTCAATAATCCCCGGAATCCTTAATCAGATTCCGGGGTTTTTTGTTTAACCTTCGCCGCCTGTTTTCGGGCATTTGTGTTTCTTACACAACAACCATTATTTAAAGCGTTGTTCCACAACTGGCCGAATCAGATTCTCGAAGAATTTCCCGCGTGGCGTATCGTGAAATTGCGTGTACCCCCAGCGCTCATAGGCATAGCCGCGCGCCTCTGCCCGGCGTCTGGCTTCATCAGGGTAAATATACGCCGTAACGGTTTCCGCAAAATCTTCAAGCGAGTTGAAGTTTTTATCCACCCCGCAAGGCGGCGGAGGGCTGCCCACGCGGTACCAGAACACCTTCCAGGCGGGGCGCGTATAATGCAGCGATTTGAATGGAAACCCGCTACCTGTTTCTTTGCGCATCTGCTGTGAAAGCTGCCAGTTATGAGCCGCATCCAGCGCATGCGCCAGCTCGTGGGTCACCGTCCAGGCGCTAAGGTTCAGCGGGTTCAGGTTCAATTTGTTTCCGCTGGCAAAATTGTTGCCGCCCCGCGGATCCAGCCGCACGGTATAGATTTTGGCAATCCCTGACCGCTCCACCAATGGAGCCGTGATTTCATAAAAATGATCAATGGAAGAACGCAGTAGTTCCTCAACCGCTGGGTTGAACGAGCCTTCAATGTGAAACTGTTGTTCGAGTGAACTGCTCTTGATGTGAACAAGGTGAGTTTTCATTCAATTACCCGAATCTTCATGGTGTGCATTGTAATTCAATCATACCTTACCCGATATATTTTCACAATTAAACCTGAAAAGAGATTTTCACCCCTGAGCAGAAACTTGATAGGTTTTGCCAGTAGCGTGCAGGTAGGATTGATGCGATAAGGACATTAATCGTTAATGACATTAAACCAGAAGAAGTTCCACGACTTAACGCCAGCAGAAAGATTGGCTCAATTGGCATTCGAGGCTGATCTTCCGCTGGAAGACCTCTTGCCGCTGGATGGCGCTCATGGCTTGACGTTGGATCACGCGGACCATATGGTTGAGAACGCGGTTGGGTTGTTTCACTTGCCGCTTGGCGTAGCGCGGAACTTTGTGATCAACGGGCGCGAGGTAATCATCCCGATGGCGATTGAAGAACCCTCCGTGATTGCGGGGGCGTCGTTCATGGCCAAACTGGCGCGCGCAGGCGGCGGCTTTATAGCTACCACCACCGCTCCCGAGATGATCGGTCAACTGCAGCTTCTTGATATTCAAGACATTCCAGCCGCCAAAGCCCGAATCATGGCGGCGCACGATGAACTGCTGGCAATGGCGGAAAAGGTAGAACCAAATATTACGCGCCTTGGCGGCGGAGCGCGTGGAATTGAATTGCGCGAGATTCACGATTCTCCGATTGGCAGCTTTCTGGTACTGCACCTGATCTATGACGTGAGAGATGCAATGGGCGCCAACACCCTCAACACCGCGCTGGAGCAGATCGCTCCACGGGTGGCGGAGATCAGCGGAGGGCGCCCTCATTTGCGCATCCTATCCAACCTGGCAGATCGGCGTCTGGCGCGCTCGGAGTGCACCATCCCACTGGATACGCTCGGGTTTGGTGATTATTCAGCCAATGCAGTGCGCGATGGCATCATCGAAGCCTGGGCTTTTGCAGCGGCTGACCCCTACCGCGCGGCAACACATAACAAGGGAATCATGAACGGCGTGGATGCAGTGGTCATCGCCAGCGGCAATGACTGGCGCGCTGTTGAAGCCGGCGCGCATGCCTTTGCAGCCCGCAACGGACAATATACCAGTCTCACCACCTGGTGGGTTGATCAAGCAGGAAACCTGCGCGGCAGCCTGGAAATGCCCATGGCAGTGGGAATTGTTGGCGGCGCAACGCGGTCAAACCCGGCAGCGGCAGCAGCCTTAAAGCTGATGAAGGTTACCTCAGCGGCTGAACTGGCGCAGGTAATTGTTTCAGTTGGGTTGGCGCAGAATCTGGCAGCTCTGCGCGCGCTCTCCACAGAGGGGATACAGCGCGGGCATATGGGGCTGCATGCGCGCCAAATTGCATTGTCTGCTGGCGCTCAGGGAGATGAAATTATTAAACTTGCCGAACAGCTCATTCATGAAAACAATATCCGTTCGATCAGAGCGGCACAAATTCTTCTGGATTGGAGAAATAAAACCAATGGATGAAAATAAAAAGACCTCAAAGCTACTAAGAGCCACCCGTAAAACCGGCATTGTCGGTTATGGTGCCTACGTGCCGCGCTACCGTTTGCCTGGCAGCGAGGTTTCGCAATTATGGACCGGCTCGCCAAAAGGGTCACCGGTGAAAGAAAAATCAGTCGCCGGTCTTGATGAAGATGTCATCACCATGTCGATCGAAGCCTCGCGCAACGCCCTCGTCCGCGCCGCCATAGACCCGCAAGAGCTGCGCGCCGTCTGGGTAGGGTCCGAATCGCATCCCTATGCGGTTAAGCCCAGCGGAACAGTGGTCTCTGAAGCCATCGGCGCTTCCAATGATATACAATCTGGAGATTGGGAGTTTGCCTGCAAAGCCGGCACCGAAGCGATCGTAGCTGCTGTGGCGCTTGTGGGTTCGGGCATGGGCAACTACGCCCTCGCCATCGGCATGGACACCGCGCAAGGCAAACCCGGAGACGCGCTGGAGTACACCGCCAGCAGCGGAGGCGCCGCCTTTGTGATTGGGCCGGCAGATGAAGCCGTGGCAACCATCGAGGCCTCGTATTCTTACGTCTCAGACACACCTGATTTTTGGCGCCGCCCGGAACAAAAATATCCTGAGCACGGTCAGCGCTTTACCGGCGATCCGGCATATTTCAAACATATCCTCACTGCCGGCAGGGTGATGATGGATGAGTTGGGCATGCAGGCTGGTGATTTTACCTACGGTGTGTTCCACCAGCCCAACCCCCGCTTTCCGATGAAAGCGGGTAAGGATTTGGGTTTTACAGAGGAGCAAATTAAACCCGGCTTGCTCGTACCCGTCATCGGCAATACTTATGCCGGTGCGGCGCTTATTGGCCTCACTGCCGTTCTCGATATAGCCAAACCCGGCGATCGCATTTTACTCGTTTCATATGGATCAGGCGCAGGCTCAGATGCTTTTTATTTGGTGGTAACCGACAAAATCAGCGAAAGACGTGGTTTGGCGCCGGCTACAGCCGATTACATAGAGCGCCGCAGTGAGATCAATTACGCCACTTATGCGCGCTTCCGCGGCAAGATTGATATGGGATAAGGAGCGACACATGACAGACGTCGTCATCGCAGGAATCGGTCAGATCCCGGTAGGCGAGAACTACAATCTCAGCTTGCGCTCTATGGGCGTACAGGCGCTCAACAACGCAGTTAAAGACAGCGGCGGGTTAAAACCCGATGCTCTGTATATTGGCAACCTGCTTTCCTCCATGATTTCACACCAATCCAACCTCGGCGCGCTGTTTACTGATTACGCCAACCTTGACGGCATCGAAGCGTTCACCGCTGAAGCCTCTGGCGCCTCCGGTGCGGCTGCCCTGCGTTTGGGAATGCTGGCAATCGTCAGCGGTTATGCGGATACTGTGGCAGTGCTGGGTGTGGAAAAATGGAGCGACCTGGTGCGCTCAGAAGCCGAAGCAGTAATCAACAACGAATTGGATTACGATTACGAATCCATTCCCGGGCTCACCAGTACCGGGCAGGCGGGGCTAATCCATCAGCGCTACCTGTATGAAAATGGGCTGCCGCAAGACGCGCTCAACTCCTTCCCCATTCTGGCGCACACCAACGGAATCAACAACCCCAACGCCTTCTATCGCAACTTGATTACCGATGAGCAGTACGCGAGGGCAGCCATGTTGAGCGACCCAGTGAACATGCTCGAAAGCGCCACCTATGCCGATGGCGCGGCCGCGCTGATCCTCACGCGGCGCGAGCTGCTGCCAATTAGTAAACAGACACCGATAATCAGCCTGAGGGGTTCAGGCGCCAGCAGCGACGCCCTCTCCTGGCACGACAGACACGAACCGATGTTTTTCTCGGCAGCAGCCAAAGCCGTTGATGACGCCATCAACCAGGCAGGAATTCAACCAGAAGATGTTAACTTATTTGAACTGGACGATTCTTTTTCCATATTCGCCGCCCTCACACTCGAAGCCTGCGGTTTTGCCGAGAAGGGCAAAGCCTGGCAAATGGCGCGCGATGGCGCTTTTTCCATCGGCGGCAGCCTGCCAATTATGACCATGGGAGGCAGCCTGGCGCGCGGTAACCCCATCGGCGCGCGCGGTGTGTATCAGGTGGTTGAAGCCGCGCTGCAGCTGCGCGGTGAAGCTGGCATAAACCAGGTCAAAAATGCACGCCTCGCCCTCACATTGGCGCTCGGCGGACCTGCTTCTACTGCCATCGCCCATGTCCTCGAACGATTAGATTCGTAAACAACCGGTAATGAAACCTGATAGGTTTTGATAGCGTAACGCCCCTAAACTTACACTTGCACTTCCAAGTTATGGGTGCAATAAGGAGAAAAAAATGGAAAATCCACGCTACTGGCGCTTGAAAAAACAACGGTACAGCCTCGTCGGAGAGGTGTGTCCCTCCTGCAATTCCAAAATCTTTCCCCCGCGTGATATCTGCCCCGAATGCGGCGGCGAAGCAAAAACCAGTTTTGAATTCAGCGGTAAAGGCAAAGTGTTTTCATACACCGTGATGCGCGACGCCCCCGCAGGCTATGAACAAAATGCACCCTACACCGTGGCGATTGTGGCGCTCGACGAAGGCCCAATGGTCACCGCCCAGCTTACCGACCTTGGCGAAGAGCCGGTGGCGATCGGCATGCCGGTGGAGATGGTTACGCGCCGCCTGCGCGAAGACGTGGAGCAGAAGGGTATTTT
>WPCI01146054.1_pt1 | contig 14072 bp, 11 predicted proteins | sample 5399871 | NCBI WGS metagenome assembly WPCI01 (sample SAMN12869469, study PRJNA574797) | sludge metagenome | isolation source: wastewater treatment of pH7 | place: China:Beijing | collected 2019-05-20
CTATGACAGATTTAACACGCAAAATGCGGGAATTAATCCAAGTGCCTGACAGGGCCTTTAGTCCTTGTTAGCCTAGAAATGCACAGTCGTGCCAAGGACCCAACGTCGAGCCCTGCTCCAAACAAAGGAACCACGATGCGCAACATCCCAAAAATGGAAGAATCTGAACCAGCCGAACTCTATACTCTCGAAGAACCGGTCGCCGAATCCACTGAAATCAACCAACAATCGCCCGGCGAACGGGCCCCCGCTGACACCCCAACCGTCAACCTGCGCCGCTGGGGAGGTTTGGCCGGCGGTCTGATCCTCGCCATCGCCATGTACCTGGTCCTACCTGACTCTTTGGCCCAGCCCGGCAAAGTCACCGCCGCCATCGCGGTTTTGATGGGGATTTGGTGGATGACGGAGGCCCTGCCCATTCCGGCCACCGCCCTGGTCCCCCTGGTGGCTTTCCCGGTCTTTGCCGACGTTCCCATCAAAGATGTCGGGGCCTCCTATGGCAATGACGTCATCTTTTTGTTCATGGGCGGCTTCATGCTGGCTCTGGCCATGCAGCGATGGAACCTGCACCGGCGGATCGCGCTGCTCACCCTCAAGGTGATGGGTCCGCGGCCAGGAGCCATGATCGGTGGCTTCATGATCGCCACCGGCTTCCTCAGCATGTGGGTGTCCAACACCGCCACCGCCATGATGATGCTGCCCATCGGCATGTCCGTGCTGCTGCTGGTAGCCAAGGTCATGCCGGGGGTGGGACACTCAACCGTGACCGAGACGGGCGAAACCGTCCTTAAATCGAAATTCGCGACTGCACTGATGCTGGGAATTGCTTACTCCGCGTCAATCGGGTCGCTCGGTACCATTATCGGCACCCCTCCGAACACGCTTTTGGTGGGATATCTGAATGAAAACTTCAATATTACAATTGGCTTTGGTCAGTGGATGCTGGTGGGAATGCCCCTGGCAATCGTCTTCATGTTCTTGGCCTGGCTGGTCCTGACAAAAGTGCTGTTCCGACCGGAGATTAAAGAGATTCCCGGGGGGCGCCAGCTAATCAATCAAGAACTGGCCGACCTGGGTCCTGCCTCCAAAGGTGAGCTGCGAGTCCTCCTCATTTTTGTCCTCGCTGCCGTCCTGTGGATCGGGGTTCCAATCGTTTTTGAGAAGCCGCCGATCTCAGACGCGGGGATCGCGATGCTGATTGCGCTGCTGCTGTTTGTGCTTCCGGGCGGATCGGCCCGCGGGGTGCGACTGCTGGATTGGGCTAGCGCCGTTCAGCTTCCGTGGGGCGTGCTGCTGCTCTTCGGTGGGGGCCTGGCCCTGTCCGCCCAGTTCAGTTCCTCGGGCCTGACCGAGTGGATTGGCACCTATGCCACCGGACTGGCTGGCCTACCCATGTGGCTGATTGTCGGCATCGTGGCGCTGGTGATTCTGGGGCTGACGGAACTGACCTCGAACACGGCCACCGCCGCCACCTTCCTGCCGGTGGCCGGTGGAATTGCCCTGGGGATCGGCGCGGACCCGCTGCTGCTGACCATTCCGGTCGCACTGGCCGCCACCTGCGCCTTTATGCTCCCGGTGGCCACCCCGCCCAACGCGGTTGCGTTCGGCTCCGGCTACGTCACCATTGGCGAGATGGTCAAAGGCGGGTTCTATCTGAACCTGGTCGCCATCGTGCTGGTCACCCTGACCAGCCTGACCCTGGCCGTGTGGGTGTTCGGCATCGTGTACTAGCCGAACTCCACCCACCCAAACCCGCGCGGGGGCAGCTGTGCTTGCCAGCGTCCCCGCGCGTGTTCCACCACCGCGTTCCCCGCCACCCACCGGGCCGAGGCGGCCGGCTCCACCTCGGCCATCTCCAAGGACACCACCTTGGGTTCGGTGGAAAAGTTGAACACGCACAGGACGGGGGCATTGTCCCCCAGTGCGCGCCAGGTGCCGCGGCGCCAGTAGGCGAACACGGCCGGGTCATCGGTTTGGATGATGTCAAACAGGCCGTCCTGCAGGGTCCGGACCGCCTTTCTGGCCGCCAGCAGGGCTCGGACCCAGTTCAGCCACGAGTCCGGGTCGCCCTCCTGCGTGGCCACGTTGACCTCCTGTGAGGAGTATCCCTCCCGGCTCACCAGAGGCAGATAGAAGCGCTCAATTGGGGCTTCAGAGAACCCGGCTCCCTCCGTGTCATCCCACTGCATCGGGGTGCGAACCCCATCCCGGTCATACAGCTCGATCGTGTCGCCCATCCCAATCTCATCCCCGTAGTAGAGGAAGGGAGCCCCCGGCAGGGACAGTAGCAGGGCGTGAACCAGCTCCAGCGTCGGGCGATCAGCGTCCAGGAGCGGGGAGAGGCGCCGGCGGATCCCCACATTGGCACGCATGCGCGGCTCGGGGGCGTACCACTTGTACATCTGCCACCGTTCCTCGTCGCTGACCATCTCCAAGGTGAGCTCGTCATGGTTGCGCAAGAACAGCCCCCACAGGCCCCCGGCAGGTGGCACCGGGGTGTGCTGCCAGGCAGAGAGCAACCCGGATGTCTCCTCGGACTTGACCGCCTTGAAGATCTGCGGCATCAGCGGGAAATGGAAACACATGTGACATTCGGGGGCATCGGGGGTGCCGAAGTACTCCACCACCTGACCGGGAGGCTGGTTCGCCTCGGCCACCAGCACGATCCCGGGAAACTCCTGATCCAGGACGCGGCGCACCTCCGCGATGAAATGGTGGGTCGCCGGCAGGTTCTCCCCGTTGGTCCCTTCCGCCTCGTACAGGTAGGGAATGGCATCCAAGCGGAGCCCGTCAATGCCGCGGGCACACCAGAACCGGACGACCGACAGCATCTCCTCTCGCACGGCCGGGTTCTCAAAGTTCAGGTCCGGCTGGTGTGAGAAGAAGCGGTGCCAGTAGTACTGTCCTCGCACCTCATCCCAAGCCCAGTTAGATTCCTCCGTGTCCACGAAAATGACCCGCACGTCGGGGTAATCCTGGTCGGTGTCACGCCAGACGTAGTAGTCGCCGTAGGGCCCATCGGGGTCCGTGCGGGAAGCCTCAAACCACGGGTGGGCCGAGGAAGTGTGGTTCATGACCAGGTCGATGACCACTTTGATCCCCTGCCGGTGGGCCTCCTCGACAAACCGATCGAAGTCACCGAGCGTGCCGTACTGGGGGGCCACATCCAGATAGTCGGCGACGTCGTAGCCGCCATCCCCCAGCGGCGACGGGTAGAAAGGCGGCACCCAGACCGCGTCGATTCCAAGCCAAGAGAGGTAGTCGAGCTTGTTGGTCAGGCCGACGAAATCGCCGATCCCGTCCTTGTTTCCGTCGGCAAACGAAGGCAGCACCACCTGGTAAAAGACGGCGTCTCGGTACCATTCCAGGTCCGAGCGGGCTTCCGCGGCCAGTTCGGCGGCGTCCTCGGGCAGCGGGGCCACCGGGAGCGAGTCGGTCATCAGGATTCCTTTGACGAGGTGGAGAGGGGGTCTGGGGGTGGGCCCGGCCGGTTCAGTTGAACCGGTCAGGGTGGGGCCCGGTCCGGTAGTCGCGCTCCAGAGAATCAATCTGCTTCAGGTCGGCATCGGTCAGCTCAAAGTCGAACACGTCGATGTTCTCGGCGATTCGCGACGGGGTGACGGACTTCGGAATCACGATTCGTCCCGCCTGGAGGTGCCAGCGCAGGACAATTTGCGCGGGAGATTTGCCGTGCCGGGCCGCCAAGTCCAAGATGATCGGCTCGGCCAGCACCTCGCCTTTTGCCAGTGGACTCCACGCTTCGGTGGCGATCCCGTGCTTCACGTTGGCGGCAATGGCCTCTCGGTTCTGCAGGGCGGGGTGGATCTCTATTTGGTTCACTGCCGGCACCACGTTCGAGCCGGCAATCAGCCGGTCCAGGTGGGCGGGCTGGAAGTTGGAGACCCCGATCGCCCGCACCCGCTTTTGGGCGTACAACTCTTCCAGGGCGCGCCAAGTCTGCTCATACAGCCCGCGCTCGGGGGTGGGCCAGTGGATCAGGTACAGGTCCAGGTAGTCCAGACCGAGCTTTTCCATCGTCAGGTCGAAAGCTTTGAAAGCCGATTCGTATCCCTGATCGTCGTTCCACAGTTTTGAGGTGATGAACAGGTCCTCGCGCGGGACCTCTGTTTGGGCCAGGGCTCGCCCCACCCCCGCCTCGTTTCCGTAGACGGCGGCGGTGTCAATCGAACGGTAGCCAGCCCCAATGGCCTCCAGCACCACCGACGTGGTGACGTCATCGGGCACCTTGAACACCCCGAAACCCAGCTGGGGAATTTCGACACCGTTGTTGAGCTTTACCGTGGGAACCGTGTGATCTGCCATTGTGTTCTCCCTCCTTGGATCTGTCTCAGCCCGGTCAACGAACCAGACTGCTACCGCTCCAGCCTAACCGGAGTGGTCCGCATATTCGCGGCGCTGGGAGTCGAGCTCGACCAGCTCGGCAAAAATCTCCTCGTAGTCGGGGTCTGAGGGGTCGAGCCGGCCCAGCCGAAGGCGCAGAGCCGCCACCCGCCGCGTCAACTCCAGGCGAACCAAAGCCCGCATCAGCCCGACCGCGTAGTCCCGCACCGACGAGGCGTCGTCCTGGGCCAGTGGGGCGACCGCCAGCTGGCGAATCACCTCGGAAACCTGCGGGCCGGCCCCACTGCGGATCTCCTCAATCCAGCGCCGGGTCGCCAGGGAAACTGACTGCTCCCCCATCCCGACTTCCTGCTCGGCCGCAGCCAGGAAATCCAGGTACCGGTCCAGTCCCCCGGCCGCCAGAATCGCCTCGTGCACCGCCCGGTGAATGGGCAGGGAAAAGCTTTCCGGGCTGAGCAACTCAAAGCCCATCCCCACCACGTCCAGGGGCCGCTGCAGCAGGGCTTCCAGCGCCTGGCGCTCCATCCGAACCACCGGGTCGTTGGAAGGCACCGCCGGACTGGCGATCCCAGCCGCCGGGCGGGGCCGACCGACGTTCCGGATCGCCCCGGAAACACGGGACATTTCCACCCCCACCCAGCCCGCAAACTGGCGCACGTACTCTTGGCGCAAAGCAATATCTTTGATTCCGGCCAGCACCGGGGCGCCCGCCCGGACGGCAGCAACCCGGCCCTCAGCCGTGTCCAGGTCCAGTTGGGCCAGGACGGAACGCAGCACGAACTCAAACAGGGGAACGCGCGACTCGATCAGCTGGCGGACCGCCTCATCCCCGCGGCGCTGGCGCAGGTCGCACGGATCCCACCCGTGGGGCTCAATCGCGACAAATGTTTGGGCGGCAAACTTCTGGTCCTCCACGTAGACCTTCCGCGCCGCGGCCTTTCCCGCCTCGTCCCCGTCGAAGGTGAAGATGATTTCCCCGCCGCGGGCCCGGCCGGAGGTGAGGACCACGCCCGCAGCCGGGTCCGCCTCATCACCCAGCAGGCGCCGAACCAGCTGCACGTGGTCGGAGCCAAACGCGGTGCCGCAGGTGGCCACCGCGACCGTCTCCCCGGCCAGGTGGGCGGCCATCACATCGGTGTAGCCTTCGACCACCACGATCCGGCGCTGGCGAACAATGTCCTGCTTGGCCAGGTCCAGCCCGTACAGCACGTGAGATTTGCGGTAGATCGGCGTTTCCGGGGTGTTCAAATACTTGGGAGAGTCGGGCTCCTCGTCGAGCTTGCGCGCCCCAAAACCGATGGTGGCCCCGGTCAGGTCGCGGATCGGCCACATCAGCCGATTGCGGAACCGGTCGTACAGTCCCCGGTTCCCCTGCACTGCCAACCCGGCGGTGATCAGCTCCTGGTCGGTGAAACCGCGCCCGCGCAGGTGGCGGGTGAGCCCGTCCCACGAGGCCGGCGAATAGCCGACCCCGAACCGGTCAGCCGCCGCCTGGTCGAAGCCGCGCTCCGCCAAGAACTGGCGTCCAACGGCCGCCCCCGGAGTCTGCAGTTGCTCGCGGTAGAAGTCCTCCGCATTGCGGTGAGCTTCCAGCAGCCGCTGGCGCCGGCCCGGCTCCTCTGTCCGCCGGCGGTTGCCCCCGCCCTCATAGCGCAGGGTGACCCCGACTTTTTCGGCCAGGAACTCGACTGCTTCGGCAAAGTCCAAATGGTTGATCCGCTGCACGAACGCAATGGCATCGCCGCCCTCGCCGCAGCCAAAGCAGTGCCACAGGCCCAGTTGGGGGCGGACATGAAACGAAGGCGTGCGTTCCTCGTGGAATGGGCACAGACCCTTCAGTGAGCCGACCCCGGCCGGGCGCAGCGTGACCTGCTCTCCCACCACCTCTTCAATGCGGGTGCGGTTCCGGACCTCTTCAATGTCCTCACGCCTAATCAAACCCGCCATGGGGACATTGTACGTGCATTTGTCCAGCGCGGAGACCGCGAGGAAGCAACGCCTGTTCGCCCGCAGCCGACCCTAGAGCAGCGAGGACAGCATGCCGCACAGGCGGGCGTGCCACTGGACGGCGGAACGGTCGGTCAGGCTGGCCACCTGATCGACCACTGCCCGCAGGTGACCGGCATGGTTGGTGGCAGACTCCCACTCTTGAGCAAACTGTGGTTCCAGCTCGGTTGGGCCCGCCTCCATCAACGCTTCCACCAGGTCCAGCACAATCGTGCGCTGCTGGTAGTAGCGCGGATCGTGTTCACGCGGGCTCATCACGAAGGAGACCGCTACCCCCTTGAGGAACTGGATTTCGGCCAGGACCTCCCGCGGCGTCACCAGGTCTGCCCGGTAGCGGCCCAGCGGCTCCGATCCGTACTGGCCCCGGGTGGCCGCCACCGCTTCCCCGCAGAACCGGCCAATCAACTGGCTGGTCAGGTCCTTCATCGCAGCGTTGCCCTGATAGGTGGGGACGAAGTCCTCGGGCCAGTAGGGCAGCTCAATCAGGCGACGGGCGGCATCGGCCAGCTCATCCTCGGAGAACGAGGCACCGTACCAGTCGATCGTGTCAGCCAGCACCTGGCGGAGGCGGCCCGGGTCGCGCAGCGCCGGCAACTTGGCCCGACCGGTCACCACCGCGTCCTCCAGGTCGTGCACCGAGTAGGCAATGTCGTCCGAGTAGTCCATCACCTGGGCCTCCAGGCACCGACGACCCTCCGGGGCGTGCTGGCGGAGCCAATCAAATACGGGCCGATCGTCACTGTAGACGGAATACTTCCGCTGTGACTTTTCCAAATTAGGACCTTCGCCGCGGGCCCACGGATACTTGCAGATCGCGTCCAGGGTGGCGCGGGTCAGGTTCAGCCCCGCCCGCAGATCACCGGCAATTACCTTGGGTTCAAGCCGAACTACCAGGCGAAACGTCTGGGCGTTGCCCTCGAACCCGCCGGCGTCGGCCGCAGCCTCATTCAGGGCCCGTTCCCCGTTATGTCCAAAAGGTGGATGCCCCAAATCGTGTGCCAAACAGGCGGCATCCACAATGTCCGGATCGCATCCCAGCTCCGCTCCGATTCCGCGGCCCACCTGGGCTACCTCCAGCGAATGGGTCAGCCGGGTGCGGACAAAATCGTCTGAGGCCGGGCCCAACACCTGGGTTTTCGTGCCGAGGCGGCGCAGGGCCGAAGAGTGCAGAATCCGAGCCCGATCCCGCTCAAACGGCGTGCGGGTCGGCGCCTTGGGCGGCTCGGTGACGAACCGTTCCTGATCGAAGTCGCCGTAGAGGGGCAGGTGCCAGTCAGCTAGTTCACGATCCACTCCCCTAGGCTAATATGAGTTAAGGAAAAGCTGACAATCAGCTGCATTTTTGACGAGAGATCCGACCGTGATTGATTCCAATCTGAAGGAAACCAATACGTCGACTCTGACTCGCCAGATTTATCGGGGCGAACGCGGAGTGACGTCGTGGTGGAATACCGCCGCTGTTTGCGACCTTCCGGGCGCATACGGCCCGGCCGATCTGCTGGGCTTGATTGGGCTGCTGCCAGCAATTCGGCGGATGGGCTTTTCGGCAATTCTACTGCGCCTATCGCTGCCCGATCTGAATCCCCAACGCGACTACATTGCCAAGCTGGTCAAAGCCACGCACGCGGCTCAGCTGAAAATCCTGGTCCGGGTCCGCTCTGACGCCGCCACGGTCTCACCGCAGGATTCGCCGCCACCGGTCGAACTGGACAACGACCCGGACACGCTGATCGAGCGGACCCGGGTGCTGATGGGAGCCGGAGTGGACGGGGTGGACTTGGGCCTGATCGACGACGATCCGGCTCGACCCCACCGCGAGGATCGGATCCGTCAGTTTACCGAAACCGTGAACCGCCAGCTGGCCGAGGTGGCCAGCCTCGACTCCACCGTGATCCTCACCGCCGAGGCATCAGTCGCCCACCCGGAGTTCTTCGAACACCACGTCCAGGAGGACTGGTTCCACCACCTGCGCGATGACTCGCTGCTGCAGGCCCCGTGGGATGCGTCAGAACTGCGCAAACGGGTGGCCAAAGCCTATTCGAGCCGGGCACCCCTGGGCCAGACCGTGGCGTGGCGACCCGCCTTCAATCCGGCCGCCGAGGGGGCCGACGCGCGGACGCCCAATCCGGGTTCCTGGGCTGACGGGGCTCCCATCGGCCGGGTGAACGCGTTCCTGACCTTCGTCAGCTCCCTCCCCGGGGCTCTCTACCTTCCATTTGTCAGCGCCGGCGGCCAGGTGGAGGTGGAGGAGGGCTCCCGACCCCAGCTCCGCCTGTCCCTGGCGAACGATCCCCAGTCCCGCTACCAGCACGACCTGACCACCCGGATCCTCACCCTGCGGGAACGCAAACATTTGTCGCATTCCAACCTGGCGCTAATCGACGACATTTCGTGGGCCCACCCGGGGGTATCGGTGCACTTGAGCGGCCACATCATGGTGGTGCTAAACGCCTCCAGCGAACCGGTGGCGGTGCCGGCCAAGCACCTGCCGCTGCTCTATTCGGACGGGTTTGTCTTCTCCGATGCCACCCACACGGTGATCCAGCCGGACACCTGCGCCTGGTTTGAGCCGGCGCCCGCCAACCCGCACAACCCGCTGGCCTACCGCTAGGCCGCCGGCCGGCAACCTGGCGCGCCTACGCCCGGCTCGGCTCCCCCTCGTCACCCAAGGCCAGGTCCGCACCGCGAAGCTCCGCTATGCTCAGCTGCCCGGGGGCACTTTCGACCGCCCCCACCCCGAAGGTGAAGGCGCTGAGCCTCGCCGCCTGCCCGCGTCGGGTCGCCTGCCCGACCGGGCCCATCCCAATGATCACGGCTGGGACCGGCAGTGTCTCCGCGGCCCACCGCTGAGCCGCCAGGATCTGGTCCACGTCAAGCCGGCTTTGCACCTGCCAGGCGACCTTGACCACGTCCGCCCCCAGCGTGACCATCTGCTCCAAAGTGGCCTGCAGTTCCTCGCGGTCAACCGAACCTGCCAGCACGTGTCGGGAGAGGACCACCCGGGCTCCCTGCTGGTGGGACCGGTCAACCAGTTCCCCTACGGCGGGGGTCGCCAACTCGATGTCCACCGCATCGGCCCAGGTGCCGGCGCGCTCAACCCAGTCCAGGTACTCCCCCGGGACGGCGGACCAAGCTCCCCCCTCCGCCGCAGTGCGGACGGTCACCAGCACCGGACGGGACTCCTGTTCGCGCCAGCTGGGCGCCACCGCGAAGGCCCGCTCCGCCTCGCCGGAAGTCAGCAGCGGATCCAGGCGCCACTCCACCAGGTCGGCGCCCCGGTCGGCGGCTTGGCACCACTGCCGATAGGCTTCGGCGGAGGTGGATGCCAGCACCGGCACCGCGACCACCAGGTGGCCGGGTCCCAACTGCACGGGTTGGACGCCTGCGCGCCCCAAACTGATCGGATTAACCACCGGAACCTCCATCGGCCTCAGCCAGGTGGAGCAGGGCTTTCTCCTGCTCGCTGACGGTGCGGGCGGAAAGCCACCCGTCGGGTAGGTGCGGGCGCTTGGCTTTGCCCGCCCGGCCCCGCGGGCCCGCCGCCACCTCGGGAAACGGTTCCTCAGCGTTCAGGGTGGCCAAAATGGTGCTCAGCTCCGCGCGGGTGGAAACCAGTCCCAACTGCTGCCGGGTGGCACCGCCAACGGAGAAACCGCGCAGGTACCAGCCCAGATGTTTGCGCATCTCCCGCATGGCCCGCAGTTCCTCCCCCACGGTCTGAACCATCAGGTCCGCGTGGCGCTCAATCACCCGGCAAACCTGGCCGAGGTTGGGAGGCGTGGGGGCGGGCCGGTCCCACAGGTCGGCCACGATTTCCTCAAACAGCCACGGTCTGCCCTGGCAGCCCCGGCCAATCACGACCGCGTCGCACCCGGTTTGGGCCATCATCTCGCGGGCATCCTGGGCACTGAAGATGTCACCGTTTCCCAGGACCGGAACCTTCAGCTGTTCCTTCAACCGGGCGATCCATTCCCACCGGGCGTGACCCGAATAGTACTGCTCCTGTGTCCGGGCGTGCAGGCCCACGGCCACCACCCCGGCCGCCTGGGCAATCCGGGCAGCCTCGAACACGGTCACGTGGTCATCGTCGATGCCGATCCGCATTTTCACCGTGACGGGAATGCCGCGGCGGTCAGCTTCCCGGACCACCCCGGTGACAATATCGCGGTACAGGTCCAGTTTCCACGGCAGGGCAGCGCCCCCGCCGCGTTTGGTCACTTTGGGGACCGGGCACCCGAAATTCATGTCCAGGTGATCGGCCAGGTGCCGGTCAACGAGCAGCCGGGCCGCCTCGGCCATGGTGGCGGGGTTGGTGCCGTACAGCTGAACCGAGCGCACCCGCTCGTCCGGGTCCGGCTCCAACATCCGCCACGTTTCCCGGTTCCCCTCAACCAGCGCCCGAGCGGTGACCATCTCCATCACGTAGAGGCCAGCGGGGGCATCCTTTCCGGCCTCGGCAGTGGACAGCTGGCCGGGGTCCAGGGGCCGCTCCCCAAACTCGCGGCACAGGCGCCGGAACGGCAGGTCGGTTACCCCCGCCATCGGGGCGAGGATAACCGGCGACCACAGGTTCAGCGGCCCCAGGTGGACTAGCGGGCCACGTCCAGGCGATCCAGCAGCCAAGCTCGCACCTCGGGAACGGGAATCCGGACCTGCTCCATCGTGTCGCGGTCACGAATGGTGACCGACTGATCCTCGACGGAATCGAAGTCGTAGGTGATGCAGTAGGGGGTGCCGATCTCGTCCTGGCGGCGATAGCGCCGGCCGACCGCACCCGCGTCGTCGTACTCCACGTTCCAGAGTTTGCGCAGGGAGGCCGCCAGTTCCTTGGCCGGGCCCACCAGCTCTTCCTTCCGCGACAGCGGCAGCACGGCCACCTTGACCGGGGCCAGGCGCGGGTCGAGGCGAAGCACCACCCGCTTGTCCACCCCACCCTTGGTGTTGGGCGCCTCGTCCTCCTGGTAGGCCTCCACCAGGAAGGCCATCAGGGAGCGGGTCAGCCCGGCCGACGGCTCGATCACCCAGGGGGTCCAGCGCTCGTTGGCCTGCTGGTCAAAGTAGTCCAGCTTGGCCCCGGAAGCTTCCGAGTGCACGCCCAGGTCGTAACCGGTCCGGTTGGCGATCCCCTCCAGTTCGCCCCAGAGGGAACCCTGGAAGCCGAAGGTGTACTCGATGTCGACGGTCCGCTTGGAGTAGTGGGACAGCTTCTCTTGCGGGTGTTCGTACAGACGCAGGTGCTCCGGGTTGATCCCCAGGTCCGTGTACCAGGCGAGGCGCTCGTCGATCCAGTACTGGTGCCACTCTTCGTCCGTGCCGGGCTCAACGAAGAACTCCAGCTCCATCTGCTCAAACTCACGGGTGCGGAAGATGAAGTTGCCGGGGGTAATCTCGTTTCGGAAAGACTTGCCGATCTGGGCAATGCCGAACGGCGGCTTCTTCCGCGCCGAAGTCATCACGTTGGAGAAGTTGACGAAGATGCCCTGGGCGGTTTCCGGGCGCAGGAAGTGCAAACCGGACTCGTCATCGACCGGCCCCAGGTAGGTCTTCAGCAGGCCGGAGAACGCTTTCGGTTCGGTCCAGTTGCCGCGGGTGCCACAGTCGGGGCAGGAGATCTCAGTCATCGCGACCGTGGCCTCATCCACCTCGTTCTTCTCGGCGAACTCTTCGATCAGCTGGTCCTGGCGGAACCGGTGATGGCAGGTCTGGCATTCGATCAGCGGATCGGTGAACGCCTGCACGTGGCCGGAAGCTTCCCAGACTTGGCGCGGCAAAATAATGGAGGAATCCAGCCCGACCACGTCTTCGCGTTCGCGCACGTTCCGGGCCCACCACTGGCGTTTGATGTTCTCTTTGAGCTCCACCCCCAGCGGACCGTAATCCCACGCGGAGCGGGTTCCCCCGTAGATTTCCCCACACGGATAGACGAATCCCCGCCGCTTGGCAAGGCTGATAACGGCGTCCAAACGAGAACTATTAGCCACGTTCACTCCTTATTTTTGGCTGTCGCACCTGGCTGGCGCGAGAACATCAGGCTCCCCAGAGCATAGCCGGGATTTCCCGCCTCGGACCGCGGCCACTGCCTGCTGGCACCCGAGCCGCCTAAACTGTGGGGATGGGCACAGCAAGCGAGCCGAGGGGACTGCGTCTGGCCACCCGGATCGGTTTCATCTGGGGGTGGGCCTGGGGGCAAGGACGGGTCCGACACGAACGTGGCCTGTGGGTCCACCGGGGACTTCCCCCGCGCCTCTATCCGCGCGGCGGGGTGTGTGTGGGTCGGTGTTTCCTGACCGGGCCGGCTCCGGGGGCGGCCCTGCTCAGACACGAGGCGGTACACGCCCGCCAGTGGGAGCGGTACGGCCTGTCATTTCCACTGCACTACTGGCTGGCTGGACGCGACCCGAACCGCAACCGGTTCGAAGTGGAGGCCGGGTTGGTCGACGGGGGCTACACGTCCTGACCGTCGAAGACGATCCGCAGCGGCTCTCCCAGCACGGTCAGTTCCACCATCGGGTCGTCGCGCAGCACCAGGAAGTCCGCCGGGGCTCCAGTGGACAGCGAGTCGAAGCCGAGGAAGTCGCGGGCCTGCCAGGTGGCGTAGTCGATGAGCGGCCGATCGCCCCGCACCCTGATCTGCTGGACCATCCAGCTGTTGCCGTCGGGGTCGCTGAAGCCGAAGAGGGTGCCGCCGTCGCGCTCGTCGACCACCATGATCTCGCCCGCCTCGACGCCCCGATCGACGAGCTGCTGGCGCGCCGCCGCGGCATCGGGGACCACCAGCTGGAGCCCGTGCAGCGACCCCGGCGCCATCCGGTCCATGCCGGGCAGGTTGCCCATGACGATCGAGCATCCGGAGCCCGGAGGCGTCAGCTGCGCGAACCGGATCCCACCCGCCTCGGTGAGGTGGTCCAGCTCGAAGCCCAGGTGATCGCGATAGAACGCGATCGATCGATCGAGGTCGCTCACCGGAACGATGACCACTTCCAGGGTCCAGTCCACGTGCATTCCTCCGATGGCCGGATGGTCGATGGGTCTGCGGATGCACTGATGACCCGCGCCGGACCCGAACCTCATCGGTCCGCGTGCCTGCGACCGGCGCCCGTCGCCGATCCGCACGGGATCCGGGCCGCTCCCCGGGTGGCCGGGCACACGCCCGCTGAGCACCGGGCATCGGTGGCGCTAGACTCGGGGGGTCCCAGCACCTGCACCGTGAGCCGAGCACGCCCCGAACGTGACCACCGAGCCGATCGCCAGTCCTGCGCCCGCGGCCGACGCCCTCGGCGGCGACTTCATCCGTGACATCGTCGCTGACGACCTGCGGACAGGGTCGCACGCGACCATCGTCACCCGCTTCCCGCCCGAGCCCAACGGCTACCTCCACATCGGCCATGCCAAGTCGATCTGCCTCAACTTCGGCATCGCCGCCGAGACCGGCGGTCGGTGTCACCTCCGGTTCGATGACACCAACCCGATCAAGGAGGAGCAGGAGTACCTCGACGCCATCGAGGCTGACGTCCGCTGGCTGGGCTTCGACTGGGGCGGCCACCTGTATCACGCGTCCGACTACTTCGGGCAGCTGTACGCCTGGGCGGTCGAGCTCATCGGGGCAGGTCTGGCGTATGTGGACGACCAGACGGCCGAGGAGATCAGGCTCAACCGTGGCACCCTGACCGAGCCCGGACGCCCCAGCCCGTGGCGGGACCGGA
>WPCI01060417.1_pt1 | contig 14051 bp, 11 predicted proteins | sample 5399871 | NCBI WGS metagenome assembly WPCI01 (sample SAMN12869469, study PRJNA574797) | sludge metagenome | isolation source: wastewater treatment of pH7 | place: China:Beijing | collected 2019-05-20
TATGCTTCAGCCCGCGACCATCGACGACCGGTGTGGTCTTGACGTTCCTGACCAATCCCAGGCCGGATCGCAAGGGGTGCTCTCGCCCTTCCACACGCAAGTACAATTCGACGCCGCCGACGCCCAGGGCATCGACAACGCCATCAAGTTCCTCGAACTTTTGGCGGGCTTTGACTTCATCCCCATCCGTGCCGATGCGTTCAACGGTGATGGGGACGCCATTCAGTGTGATAACCACGCTTTTGTTGCGGGTGCTGCTGCCCAGGCTGACGCTGACGACTCGTTTCATGGGGATGCTCCTACCGGATGGTGTGGTAAACTTGCCCGATATGATACCCTACAAGCTACGCCTGCAAAATTTCCTCAGCTATCGTGAGAGCCAGTTGCCGCTTGATTTCACCGGCATGCACCTGGTTTGTCTGATTGGCGAAAACGGACATGGCAAATCGGCGCTGCTGGACGCAGTCACCTGGGTTGTCTGGGGGCAGGCGCGAGGGAAATCGGACGATGACTTGGTGCACCTTGGCGCCTCGGAGATGCAGGTGGAGTTCGAGTTTGGCCTGGCCGGGCAGCGTTACAATATTATTCGCAAACGTTTGATCAGCGGCAGAAGCCGGAAATCGGAGTTGGAGCTGGCGGTATGGAACGAGCAGGAAACGGGATGGCAGCCCCTGACAGAGCCAACCTTGAAGGCGACACAGGCGCGCATCGACGCGCTGCTGAAGATGGACTACCACACTTTTGTCCACTCCGCCTTCCTCAAACAGGGCGCGGCCGATGCCTTCTCGCGCGCCTTGCCCAGCGCTCGCAAGGACATCCTGGCCCGCATCCTGAACCTGGCGCAGTATGACGCTTATGCTGAACGCGCCAAAACTTTGTCCAAGGAGGCTGAACGCGAGGCATCCTTCTTGGAAGGCGAAGTTCGGGTGATGGATGAAGAACTGGCCCGCCGCCCGCAGTATGAAACGGACCTGAACCGGGCCACGATCAGCGAGCTGCAGACCAGGCTGGCGCTAAGAGAAGCCGAGGAACAGGCTGCCGCCATCCGCCTGGAAGAACAGACGCTGGCCAATCGCCAGCGCGAACGCCAGGAACTGGCCGGCCGCATCCAGCGCGATGCCCGCCTGCACGATGACACCGACCAGCAGATGCAGGCCACTCGCAGACAGTTGCAGGCCGTAGCGTCTGTGCTTGGCGAGCGGCAGGCCATCGAAGATGGCTACGCGGCGCTGCAACAGGCGCGCGAAGAAGAGGCGCGCTGGGCCGAACGTTTGCAGGCGCAGCGCCCGCTCGAGGTCGAACAACAAAGGCTGCGGCATGAACTGCTCGAAATCAAGGGCCGGATCGAGTCGGATCTGCGTCTGGCCAGCCGGGAACTTGAGGAAGCGAACAAACGAGTTGTATCGCTGCCGGACTTGGAGCCAAAAGCCGGGCAACTGAATGCAGATATCGCCCGCCTGGAGACCCTGCAACTGAGGACACAAGAGAAGCGCAGCCGCTCAGGGCAATTGGCAGCCGACCGCGCAAGGCTGGAGCAGGAAAGACAGCGCATCGAAAGTGAGGGTAAGACGCTCAGCGCCCGTTTGCAGATGTTCCGCTCAGGCGAAACGAACGAATGCCCTGTCTGCCGCCAGCCGCTCGGCCTCGATGGGCGCCAGCATATCGAACAAGACTACGAGCAGCAGCTGGCAGTCCTGCGCGAGCAGATGCGGGGCTACAGCGATGAATTGAGGCAGAACCAGGCTGAGGAGCAAGCTTTGCAGGTAGCGATTGCAGCCGAAGGACGCGAACTGCAGTCGCTGGGCGCGCTGCAGCGCCAGTTGGCGCAGATCGAAACCCGCCTGCACGAAGGTCGCTCAGCCCTGGAAACCCTACCGGCGCTGCAAGACCAGGTGAAGGCGCTGTCGCAACAGATCGAAGCCGAGGATTTCGGACAGCCGGTCCGGGTGCGACTATCCACACTCGAACAGCAGATCGCGGCCGTTGCTTATGACGCTTCGGCCCACAACCAGGCGCGTGCCACTGTCTCCGACTTGACCGGGGTGGAACGCCGCCACCTGGAGCTGGCGCGGGCAATCCAGGACGAGCCGGCGCTGCGTGAGCAAACAGACCGCCTGCAAGCGCGCTGGCAAAGTGAAGAAACACAACTGGAAGCGGACCGCGCGCGTTTGCAGCAGATCGAAGCCGATTTGAGCGGTCTGACCGCCTTGCAGGCTCGCCTGCGCCAACTTCAGGCAGCGGCCGATCAGTCGCGCAGGAACTGGGAAGCCGCAAACAACCAGATGGTCAGCGCCCAACAGCGTCTGAACGCCATCGAGGGCTTGACAAAGACCCGCTCTGAGCGATTGCAGCATTTAGCCCAGATCAAGGAGCGCGCTGGCCGCTTCCACCACCTGCAAACGGCTTTCGGTCCTAACGGCGTGCAAGCCATGATCATCGAAGCGGCGCTGCCCGAGCTGGAGTCCGAGGCCAACCGGCTGCTCGGACGCCTGTCCGACGGACGCATGAACGTACGATTCGAAACGCAGCGTGAGCTCAAGACCGGCGGTCTGCGTGAAACACTCGACATCATCGTCGCCGATGAGCTGGGGCAGCGGCCCTATGAAATGTTCTCGGGCGGGGAGGGATTTCGCGCCGACCTGGCCCTGCGCATCGCCCTGAGCCGGCTGTTGGCGCGGCGGGCCGGGGCAGCCCTACAGACTCTCTTCATCGACGAGGGCTTCGGCACGCAGGATGCGCATGGACGCGAGAATCTGATCGAGGCTATCCATATGATCAAGGATGAATTCGCGCTCGTCCTGGTCATCACCCATATCGAAGAACTCAAAGAGCAGTTCCCCGTACGCATCCAGGTGGTCAAGGAGGATGGACGGGGGTCTCGCTACATGGTCTATTAGGCGTCCGTCCCTGTTTCTACCATGCTCGACGCTATCCGCAAAGCCATCACAGAGATATCGGAACCGTTTGGTGACGCCCGCATCCATGTTTGCCGCCTGGAAGCGACGCAGTTCGACGGGAAGCGCTGCCAGATTACCGGCGCAGTGCTGGACGCAGATACCGCTGCTGTCGTGCTGCTTGAGTTAGCCGCACGATTCTCCGGTATCACATTTGATACCGGCCGCGTGCGTATCTTGCGCTCAAACGACCCCACCGTGCTGGTTGTCGCCGCTAACCTCACCGGGCTGCACGCCCAACCCTCCTTTCTGGCCGAGCTGATCAGCCAAATGGTCAACGGCCGCCAGGTCGAGGTCCTGGAGGAACGCGACCGCTGGGTCTTCGTGCGCCAGCCCGATGGCTATCTGGGCTGGACCTACCGGCCTTATCTGGCCGGCAGGCCCGCGCCCGCGCCAACTCATCTTGTCGCGACCCCGATCACCCTGCTTTGGGCGGCGCCGTCGCTGACTGCCCCTCTGATAGGCCGCATGCTGTCAGGCACCCCCGCCCATATCGAGGCAGAGGCGCGTGGATGGGCGCGGATGGACCTGGCTGGCGGCGGCGAAGGCTGGGTGCAGACCGCCGATCTGCGTGCCGTTTCATCGCTGCCGGCCAATGTTCTTTCCCGGCGCCATCAGATCACGAAGGATGCGGCTGCTTTGGTCGGCGTCCCCTATTTGTGGGGTGGAACCAGCGTCCTCGGCATCGACTGCTCCGGTTTTGTCGGCCTCGCCTACCGGCTGACCGGAATCGAGTTGCCTCGGGACGCCGACATGCAGTTCGCCGCCGGACAGACGGCAGACCCTCCCTTTCTGCCCGGCGACCTCCTCTTCTTTAGCGGCGAGGGAGGACGAAAGGTCACGCATGTGGCCCTGAGCCTGGGCGGTTGGCGCATCCTTCACTCGTCGCGCGCCCGCAACGGCGTCTACGAAGACGATGTACAGAAGGTAGAGCACTTGCGCGCCAGTTTTGCCGGCGCGCGCACCTTCCTCTAGGAGCACGATGGCTTCACCGTTGATGCAGAGTCCGCCAGCCGCACGCACGCTGATCGATGGCCGCTGGTGCGACTACTTTGCCGGCTGCGGCTACCTGGGCCTGCAAGGACATCCGGCGCTGGCCGAAGCGGCTGTCGAGGCTGTCCAGCAATACGGGCTTGCGACGGCGACCTCGCGCGGTGGGTTTGGCGAGCATCCGGTCTATCACGCCCTTGAGACTGAGGCGGCGCGCTTTTTTGGCGCCAGTGCGTCGCTGTCCTTTGCCTCCGGCTATATGGGCGGTGCCATCCTCTTGCAGGGATTGCGACAGGACTACGACCGCATCTTCATCGACGACGACGCTCATTACAGCCTTTGGGACGCCGCTCGCGCGTCCGCCACCCCTCTTGTTTCCTTCCGCCATCTTCAGGCCGATGATCTGGAAGCACAGGCGCGCCGACACCTGCAGCCTGGTGAGCGCCCTCTTCTGCTTAGCGATGGCGTCTTCCCGGTTTCCGGCGAGATAGCCCCCTTGCCTGACTATGTCCAGGCGCTTGCCGCTTATGAAGGCGCCGTCATTTGCCTGGATGACGCCCATGCCGCCGGCGTGTTGGGTCCTAACGGCCGCGGGACGGCGGAACACTGGCTGCAGGATGCGCCCCTGGCCGTTCGGGGTATCTACACCACGGCCACGCTCAGCAAGGCGCTGGGCGGCTTCGGCGGCGTCATTGCTGGCAGCGCTGCTTTGGTGGAAAAATTGAAGCAAAACGCATCGGCCTATGTCGCGGCCAGTCCGGTGCCTCTCCCCGCCGCCGCCGCCGCGACGGTCGCCCTGCGCCTGGCCGCAAACGAACCCGAACGCCGGCAGCAACTGTGGTCGAACGTTGAGCGCGCCCGCGACGGTCTGCGCAGCCTGGGGTGGCCGCTGGCAGCGAATACTATTCCCATCCTCTGCCTGGGCAAACGGCCCGGAATCGACCTGGCGCGCCTCCAGCAAGGGCTTTACGCCAACGCTATCTGCGTCTCTCACGTCACCACATATAGCAGCACCCCTGCAGGCGGCTGCCTGCGCGTGGCGGTCTTTTCCACTCATACTGAAGCGCAAATCGACCACCTGCTTGATGTGCTGGCGCGTCTCATTGCATAATCGCGCCTGACCTCCATCCACTGCCCGGCCCCCCTAAACGCCCACTGTGACCTCTCCCCATCCTCCTTACCGCATCGGCCCTGACGAGTTCCGCACCGACGAAGCCCGCCTGGACGATACCATCAGCCGCTTCGACGATGGCAAGGGGCTGATTGGCGGCGACCCAGAGCGCCGACCCAATTGGCTGCATCCACTGCCGCCGGAGCCTGCCCCTGCCTTCCGTCTCCATCAATCCAGCCCCGACCACCTGACCCGGCTCCGCCGCTTCCTCACGGAGTCGCCCCTGGAAGTAGAGATCGGCAGCGGCTACGGCGAGTTCATTCTCGATTGGGCTGCTCAGCATCCCAGCCGGCGCTTCCTGGCCTTCGAAGTCAGGTGGAAATTGATGAGCCGCATCGCCAGGCAGGTGCAGCGACGAGAATTGCCAAATCTCTGGCTTTCGGATGATGACGCTCGCTATGACCTGCCCCGACTTCTGCCCCCAGCCAGCGTCGAAGTCATCCACATCCTCTTTCCCGACCCCTGGTGGAAGCCCAAACACCAGGCGCGGCGGCTCTTTGTCCCTCCGTTTGTCAAGGTCCTGGCGTCATTGCTGCAACCCGGCGGCGTCTTGCGCGTCGCCACTGACGTGCCTGGCTACGGCGAACACATTCGTGCAGTCCTTAGCGGCGAACCCAACCTTGCTGAACAAGCCTTCGAGGGCGCTGACTCCCACCTGAGCAAACGCTTTGCCTCGGCCAGACCCACGTCCCGCCAGGCCTTCTGCGACGAAATCGGTCGCCCCTACCAGTTCCGCTACTTCCTGAAAAGACCGGAAGACTGATCCCCCCACATTCTCATCCTGGAGACTCCAATGCAACGTGAAATCATCCACACGTCATCCGCCCCCGCCGCAGTTGGCCCTTACTCGCAGGCCGTTCGCGCCGGCAACCTGGTCTTTACCGCCGGGCAGATTGGTCTCAACCCTGCCACCGGCCAGCTTGTCGATGGTGGAGTCGAAGCGCAGACGCAGCAGATCATGGCCAATCTGTCGGCGGTGCTGACCGCAGCCGGCACAAATCTGAACCAGGTTGTAAAGACGACCATCTTCCTGACCGATATGAGCTACTTCGGCGCAGTCAATGCCATTTATGCAGCCGCCTTCACCAGCAGCCCACCTGCGCGTTCGACTGTGGCTGTTGCCGGATTGCCCAAAGATGCCCTGGTTGAAATCGAAGTTGTGGCCCTGGTGAATGAAGGTTAAAAGTATAGAAATGTGCTTTTGCCTTTTCAAAGTAGGCGCGTTATACTAGCGGCCTATCATCTGAGGAGAAGGCTCTCATTTTATGAACAACCCCGATATCGTTACTGTTGCTTCCATCGAGGAGGTCAGCACCGAACCCGCAGCCAACCACGACCACGCCGAACTAACCCCAGCCCCAGCCCCAGTTCATGAAGTCCATCCCATGGAGGAATTGCTCCGGGAAGACAAGTTCGATCTGCGCGAGCTTGAGGTTGGTGAAAACATCGAAGGTGAGATTGTTGGCATCACCGACAACGAAGTTCTTGTCAATATCGGTTCCAAATCGGAAGGCGTCATCCCTGCCCGTGACCTGGAACGAGTGGACGCCGATATTCGCAAGGGCTTAGTGGTCGGTGAAAAGATCTATGTTCAGGTCGTACGACCTGAAAGTCGAGAGGGTCACGCCCTCTTATCGCTCTCGCGTGCGCTGCAAGAGTACGATTGGAAGCACGCCGAAGAGTTGCTGGAATCACAGCAGGTCTTCGAAGGCGAGGTGACAGGATACAACAAGGGTGGCGTGATCGTCTTCGTGGGCAAAGCCCGTGGTTTCGTCCCTGCCTCGCAGCTTGTGAGCGACGAGGGCCGCAAAGAGGACGACGACGACGAGCGCTTTGCCGCCCTGGTAGGCAAGTCGTTGCAGCTCAAGGTGATCGAACTGGATCGGAGCCGCAATCGTTTGATCCTTTCCGAACGCCAGGCAATGCGCGATTGGCGCCGCAAGCAGAAGGCCAAGCTCTTGACCGATCTGCAGATTGGCGACGTGCGCATGGGCATGATCAGCAGTCTGGCATCCTTTGGCGCCTTTGTCGATTTGGGCGGAGCAGATGGACTCATCCACCTGTCCGAGCTGTCATGGGGGCGCGTTCAGGATCCTACCGAGGTCGTCCATGTGGGTCAGGAAGTCAAGGTCAAGATCATCAGTGTCGATCGCGATCGGCGCCGCATTGGCCTGAGCATGCGCCAACTCATGCCCGAACCGTGGACGGTGGTGCATGAGCAGTACGCCATCGGTCAACTGGTAGAAGCCGAGATCACCCGCCTGACGAGCTTTGGCGCCTTTGCCCGTGTCGATGGCAAGCTCGAAGGCCTGATCCACATCAGTGAACTGTCCGATCACCGGATCAGCCACCCCAAAGAGGTGGTGCATGAAGGCCAGCGAATGATGCTGCGCGTGATCAAGATTGATCCGGACAAGCGCCGCATGGGCCTGAGCCTCAAGCGCGCAGCTGAAGAAGGCTATGCCGTCGTCGATTGGGCGCCGGATATGGCTGATGAAGCTGACGATGAACCCTCGGCCATGGCCATGGCGATGGCCGAAGCCGAGATGGATATGGAAGAGGCCGCGTTGTTGTAGAAAGCACCTGCTTCGTCTTCCCCGTCGTTCATGTGGGGCTGTCGCCGATCCTTCGGGGCAGCCCCTGTTTTTTTTGCCGGCAAGACCGGATGAGCCGTTACTTGTAGCGCCCTTGCCTTTGCTATAATGAGCGCCATGCGGAGCGGTGCAGTAGACATCCCTTGACATCGCCCCTGAGGAAATTGTTATGACAGACAAATTCGATCGTTTTACCAAGAAAGCCCGCAGGGTCCTGCAACTCGCTCAAGAAGAAGCCCAACGGCTGAATCATAACTACATTGGCACCGAACACTTGCTGTTGGGCTTGGTCCGCGAAGAAAACGGCGTGGCATCGAAGGTGCTGTTGGAACTGGGTGTTGATCCGCCCCAGGTGGTACGGGCGGTGGAGCGCACAGTCGGTCGCGGGGAGCGCCCTCCGTTCGGCAAGCCCACCCTGGCGCCCCGCACTAAGCGTGTGATCGAGCTGGCTGTCGATGAAGCCCGGTTGATGGGCAATCACTACATCGGTACCGAGCATCTTTTGCTGGGGCTGGTGCGTGAAGGCGAAGGCATCGCCGTCAATGTCCTGCGAGGCTTGGGCGTCAGCCTGGACCGGGTGAGGACACAGACGGCGCGATCGATCCTGCAGGCGCAGCGAGAACCCGAAGAGGGCAGCACCAAGAAAGTCGAAAGCAATACACCGCTGGCCGACCAGCTCGGCCTTGACCTCACCGCCCGCGCCGCCGAAGGCAAGCTTGACCCGGTCATCGGTCGCGAGAACGAAATCGAGCGCGTCATTCAGATCATGGCCCGGCGCACGAAGAACAATCCGGCGCTGATCGGCGAGCCGGGGGTAGGCAAAACGGCGATTGTCGAAGGCCTGGCGCAGCGTATCGTCATGGGCGATGTACCCGAACCTTTGCTGAATAAGCGCCTGCTGACCCTGGACGTAGGCTCCCTGGTGGCCGGAACCATCTATCGGGGCCAATTCGAAGAACGCCTGAAGAAGGTGATCGAAGAACTTACGAACGCCAAGGCTATTCTGTTCATCGACGAAGTGCATATGCTGGTTGGCGCGGGTGCGGCGGGAAGCAGCGTCGATGCCGCCAACATCCTCAAGCCTGCACTCAGCCGGGGCGATATCCAGGTGGTGGGCGCCACCACGTTGGACGAATACCGCAAGTATATCGAAAGCGACGCCGCGCTGGAACGGCGTTTCCAGCCGGTGTTTGTCGAGGAACCCACCATCGATGACACCATCGAGATCTTGCGCGGCATACGCTACAAGTACGAAGAGCACCATCGTCTGCAGATAAGCGACGATGCCCTGCATGCGGCCGCTCACTTTGCCGCCCGTTATGTTCCCGACCGCTTCATGCCCGACAAAGCCATCGACCTGCTCGACGAGGCATCCAGTCGCGTGCGAATGTACAAGGCGCCCCTGGCAGCCAGCCTTCGCGCCACTTACCGCGACCTGAAAGCCCTCCAGCGCGAGAAAGACGAGGCTATGTCACAGCAACGCTATGATTTCGCTATCGGCTTGCGCTATCGCGAGGTGGAACTGCAGAATCAAGTGGAGGCGATGCGAGCAAGTTGGGAAACCTCCGAGCGTCCGACCGTAGGACCGGACGATATCGCCGAAGTGGTGGCTATGTGGACAGGCATCCCGGTGAAGCGGATCGCAGGCGAAGAAAGCGAACGCCTGCTGAAGATGGAAGAGTACCTGCGCCAACACGTCATCGACCAGGATGAGCCTGTGCGCGCTGTTGCACGCGCAGTTCGCCGCGCCCGCACCGGTCTGAAGGACCCAAAGCGCCCCATCGGTACATTCATCTTCCTCGGTCCTACCGGCGTCGGCAAGACTTTCCTGGCCAAGAACCTTGCCGAATTCCTGTTCGGCTCGGAAGAAGCCCTGATCAAGCTCGATATGTCGGAATTTATGGAGCGCCACAACGTCAGCCGGCTGGTCGGCGCCCCGCCAGGTTACATCGGCTACGACGAGGGCGGCCAACTGACCGAGGCCGTGCGGCGGCGCCCGTACTGTGTCATTCTGCTGGACGAGGTCGAAAAAGCCCACCCCGAGGTCTTCAACATCCTGCTGCAAATCATGGAAGATGGCCACCTGACCGATGCCAAAGGACGGCGGGTGGATTTCCGCAACACCATCATCATCATGACCTCGAACGTAGGCGCCTCGCTCATCCGGCACGGCGGACGACTTGGCTTTGCCATCACTGACGACGACAAGCGCAGAGAAAGCGATTATGACGATATGAAGAAGCGGGTGATGGATGCCCTGGAGAAGACCTTCCGGCCTGAATTCATCAACCGGCTTGACGGTATCATGGTCTTCCATGCCCTTGATAAGGATTCGATCAAGCGCATTGTTGACCTGGAACTGCAGCGCCTTCACAACCAGGTGGTTGAACACGAAATCACCCTGCGCATTGCCGATTCAGCTAAAGAATATCTGGGTGAAGTGGGGTACGATCCCAAGTTCGGCGCTCGCCCCCTGCGGCGCGCCATTCAGGAGTTCGTGGATGATCCGCTGAGCGAAAGGCTTCTGTCCGGCGAAGTTCGCTCTGGCGATACGCTTGTGATATCGCACGCGCCCGGCGCCAGGGTGCTCAATTTCGATGTCATCGCTCGCGTCGACAACAGCGACGAAAGCGGCGCTGGCTTAGATCTGGGTCATGAGGAAGCCGCTGGCGAAACGCTGGAGACTCTGCTGGCCTGAGTTACACCAGCGTCCTGCGCAACACCCATGCCCAAAACGCGCTCTCAATTCGTCTGCCAGCAATGCGGCCACTCCCAGAGCAAGTGGGCAGGAAGATGCCCCAAATGCGGAGAGTGGAACTCCTTCGTCGAGCAGATTGAGCGCGTCAGCAGTTCAACAGAACGGCTCGGTCTGCCCGGTGGGTTGGCCGAGCCATTGGCATTGCCCGATGTTCCGGTCGAAAGCAGCGAACGCGTCCCGCTGAGCATCGGCGAAATGGCGCGCGTGTTGGGCGGCGGGATCGTCCCCGGCAGCGGCGTCCTGATCAGTGGAGACCCTGGCATTGGCAAAAGCACACTCCTCATCCAGATGGCGGCGGCTGTGGCAGACACAGGCCGCAGCGTGCTCTATGTCAGCGGCGAAGAATCAGCTCATCAGATCAAGCGTCGGGCCATGCGGCTGGGAATCGTCAGCCCCAGCCTGTTCCTCCTCGCCGATGTCAACCTCGAGAACATCTTGACCCAGGCCGAAAGGCTGCACCCGGGGCTGATCATTGTCGATTCCATCCAGGCCATCTACCATGGCAGCCTGGAGAGCGGCGCCGGCAGCGTAACGCAGGTGCGCGAGTGCGCTGCCATGCTCCTGCGCCTGGCCAAAGCCACGAATATCCCGCTTTTCCTGGTTGGTCATGTGACCAAAGAGGGGATCATTGCCGGCCCCAGGGTGTTGGAACACATGGTGGACGCCGTGCTTTACCTGGAGGGCGACCGATTCCACAGCTACCGTCTTCTGCGGTCGGTCAAAAACCGTTTTGGCTCCACTAACGAAGTTGGTGTATTCGAAATGAACGCTCAGGGAATGGTGGAAGTCGCCAATCCGTCTGAGGTCTTTCTGGCCGAGCGGCTGCCAAACGCTTCGGGCAGCGCCATTGCTGTGCCAATGGAAGGCACCCGCCCTCTGCTGGTCGAGGTGCAGGCTTTGGCTTCCACAACTGCTTTTCCCCAGCCCCGCCGCACGGGCAACGGTGTGGACATGAACCGTCTGCTCTTGGTGACGGCGGTGCTTTCCAAACGTGTAGGGCTGCGTCTGGTAGACCAGGATGTGTTTGTCAACGTGATCGGCGGCTTGAAGATTTCAGAGCCGGCCAGCGATCTCGCCATGGCAACCGCCATTGCATCCAGCATCCATAACAAACCTGTCGCCGCCGACCTGGTGTTGGTGGGAGAATTGGGGCTGAGCGGCGAATTGCGCTCGGTGAGTCAGCTGGCGCGCCGGCTGGGCGAAGCGCAGCAGATGGGATTCAAACGCGCTGTTGTCCCACACACCCTCAAGCGGCAGCAGGCCGGCGATCCACTGCCTGAAGGCATCGAAGTGCTCCCCGTCCGCTCGTTGTCCCAGGCCATCGAGACGGCGTTGATCTGATCTACGTCCCCGGCACGGCCCAAAAAGTGGGCTATACCGAGGACGTACCGTTATGAGTCAATCGAGGCAGGCGCCCAGGGGTCTTCAGGTTGCGCCGAATCGGTCAGCATGACCAGTTCGCCCCGCATATAGCCGCCTTCATCAAGCAGGAACGAGGCTACCCGGATGACACCCCACATCCGCCCGCCCTCCAGAAGCTCCACACGATTCGCCTGGAGTTCCCCTTTGTAAGCGCCTGCCACCGACACGACATCGGCCTTGATGGCAGCGAGCACACGGGCATCACTGCCGATGATCACGTTGCCGAGGGTTTCGATGCTGCTGCCCTCTTCGACCACGCCATCGATGCGCACCGAGCCTTCGCATTTGATCTCGCCTCGAATGGCGGCATTTGACCCGATATTCACCTCGATACGGTCAGGTTCTGGGCGGCGTTGGCGTCCTAACATGATTCTGAATTCTCCAGGATGATAGTGGGGGATGTCAACCCAGGTGATCGAGCAGCGGCCCCATCGACTCGCCGAAATGGATGCGCGAGATAGCGCTGGCAAGCAAAGGCGCCACCGAGAGTACGTGCAGCTTCTTGTGGCGCTTGGATTCTGGCACAGGGATGGTGTTTGTCACAGCCAGATTCTTGATGTAGGGGGCGTCCAGTTGTGCGAGGGCGCTGGGGAGAAGCACGGGATGGGTGATAGCCAGGCAAACTTCAGGCCGGGCGCCTGCATCCACAAGCTTCTCCACCTGGGTCAGGACGCTTCCACCGGCGATGATGTCGTCGAAAACGATGGGGGTGCGGTCCTTGATGTCGCCGATAGCAACCACCTCGACCAACTCGGGACTGATACGGCGCTTGTGCATCAACACCAGATCAAGCCCCAACAAACGGGCGAAACGGCCAGCCAACTTGGCCCGACCCACGTCCGGCGCTACCACTACCGGATTGATCAGGTCCAACTGACGATAGTATTCGGCAAAGACGGTCATAGCCGAAAGTGGATCGACGGGGATGGTGAAGAACCCCTGCGTGGCCTCGGCGTGGATATCGATATAGATGACGCGGTTAGCGCCCATCGTTTCCATCATGGTGGCGACGACACGAGCGCTGATCGCTTCACGGCCTTTTGCCATGCGCTCCTGGCGTGCATAGGGGAAATAGGGAACAACCACGTTGATGGCGTGGGCCGAAGCGCGGCGAAACGCATCGATGTACAGCAGCAGCTCGACGAGATTGTCATTGACGGGCGTCGGGCAGGGCTGAATGATATAGACGTCGTCGTCGCGCACCAGTTCGTCGATGGTGATGTGGATTTCCGAATCGGGCAGCACGAGCGTGGTGCATTTGCCCAAAGGCCGCTTCAGACAAAGGGCGACCTCCTCAGCCAGAGCTGGATAGGCCGAGCCGGTGAAGACGCGCAAGGCATGGCGATTCTGAGACATAGGCAAAAGCGGGTAGCGCAGGTGATTGGGGGCCTCTGCATTATATGGTACGATTCCTGCTGCACCCAAACGTCTCGGACAATTCCATCCCGCCTTTTTCTATGTTGACCCAACCGTTCACCCGACTCTTGATTGCCACCCGCAACCCTGGAAAGGCGCGTGAGTATCGCGATCTGCTTGCCGATCTACCACTGGAAGTAACCTGGCTGGACGCCGAAGGAATCGAACTCGAAGTCGAAGAGTCGGGGAGCACCTTCGCGGAGAATGCAATCATCAAAGCTACGGAGTATGCTCGCGCCAGCGGTCTGCTGACCTGGGCCGATGATAGCGGGCTGGAGGTCGACTATCTGCACGGTTGGCCTGGCGTGGAGTCAGCCCGCCACGCCGGTCCTGATGCCAGCGATCAGGATCGTGTGCAGATCCTGCTGCAAAAACTGGAGGGCGTGCCATTCGAGAAGCGGGGCGCCGTCTTTCGTTGTGTGGTGGCGTTGGCGACGCCGGACGGAGAAGTGAAAACTGCAGCTGGGTCCAGCAGCGGGGTCATCGCCCGTGCGCCGGCGGGTGAGAATGGTTTTGGCTATGATCCCGTATTCTTCATCCCCAAATTCGGCTGCACCTATGCCGAGCTTTCAAGCGAGGCCAAACATACGGTGAGTCACCGCGGGCGAGCTTCCCATCGCGCCCGCGCCCTTCTGCAGGCGCTGCTGGCGTCGTGACAAGTGAGCGCTGCGTCCCCGGCGCGGCCCACTGTGCCTGGGACGCAAAACGCACGACCCCCGGGCAATGGGTCCGGGGGTCGTGTTGGG
>WPCI01297346.1_pt1 | contig 13995 bp, 14 predicted proteins | sample 5399871 | NCBI WGS metagenome assembly WPCI01 (sample SAMN12869469, study PRJNA574797) | sludge metagenome | isolation source: wastewater treatment of pH7 | place: China:Beijing | collected 2019-05-20
CCGAGCACACAGTGGCGAACCTCGAGCGTTTCAGCGTCCAACAGGGTCAGATCAGCGCGTTTACCAACGCCAATCGAACCGATCTGGTCTTCCATGCCCAACACGCGGGCGGGGTTGGCGGTTGCGGCACGCAGAGCCGACTCCACCGGAATATCAAACTCAACCACGGAACGGCGGAAAGACTCGGTCAGCGGGGTGGCGCTGCCGGCGATTGTGCCGCTCGCGAGCGTTGCAAGGCCATCTTTTACGGTCACAGCCTGACCGCCAAGTTCGTAGTCCCCGTCGGGCATGCCGCAAGCCATCATGGCATCGCTGATCAGGCAAACACGGTCTTCGCCAAAGATGCTGAAAGCAACTCGTACAGCCGCGGGATGCACATGGTGCCCGTCACTGATCAATTCGACACTACTGGCATAGTCAGCGGCTGCGCCGATCAGACCTGGCGCGCGATGGCTGAAACCGTTCATGGCGTTAAACAGGTGGGTCACATGGCTCGCGCCGCGCATAAAAGCTTCTTTTGCCAGATCGTAATCGGCGCTGGTGTGGTGCAGGCTGACCACACACAGCTCGCTGGTGCGTTCGATAAAATCGAGAGCGCCAGGCTTCTCAGGGGCAACGTCATTCAGCCTGATTCGACCGCCGCTGGCATCGTTGAGCTCAACAAAGAAAGCGTAATCCGGGTCCATCAGGTTGTTGGGGTCCATGGCGCCTTTTTTCTCGAGCGACGCAAACACGCCCTCAAGATTAATCCCGCGCATGACAGCCCCGTCACTAACGGGATGGTCCATAAACTCACTGGCAACACCGACCATCTTCAGCAGCACAGGCTTTTTCATCGCCATTGTGGTACCGAGATAACTGGTAACGCCGACAGAAGCCAGGTAGCGGGCGATGTTTTCGTGCGCTTCACGGGTGCTATCGCAAAAATCGGTTCCGTAAGCACCGTGGATATGAATATCAATGAATCCGGGAGCCACAATGCAGCCGCTTGCGTCAAGAACTTCCGCGTCAGCATGAGGTTCGCTGATCTGGTCCAACTGAGTGTAAACATCTCCTTCGCGCAGGGCGAAATCTTCGCAGAAAACAAGGCCATTTTTTATTAGCATATCTCACCATTCTCCATTTATCGAAATTGTAACCATGTCAAGCTTCGTTATAATAGCATAATAGAATCATCATATCAAAGTCAAGGACGAACAATGATTAAAGCAGTTTTTTGTGATGTGGATAACACCCTTACCAGCCCCGAATCGCGCGGCATCCCTGCCAGAGCCCTTGAGGCGATCCGGATTGCCCGTAAAAATGGGATAAAAGTCTTCGCCGCAACCGGCAGACAGACCCGCGCCTATGAAGAAGGCAAGATATTGCACGGAATTGAGCTGGATGGCTATGTGGCTGTCAATGGGCAGCTTTGTTATCTGCCTGACGGCACCATCATCCATAAAACCTTGCTCGACCCGCGGGATGCAGCGACGCTTTTACGGCTTGCCGGCGAGTTAAACTTTGCCTGCTGCCTGACCGAAGGCGAAAGGCTTTACTTAACCAAAATCGATGAAAACGTGCGATTATTCCATGAGATGCTCCAAATCCCGTATCCGGTGGTCATCCCGCTCAATGGGCACGAAAGCTTCGACGTGCTTTCCATAGCGCCTTACATCAACACTGAAACAGAGGCATTGGTTGCGCCTTATCTTTGCAATAGCCAGATTGTGCGATTCAATCCTTTTAATTGTGACGTGATCCCGCATGATTGCGGCAAGGATGTCGGAATCCGCGTAATGCTGGATTACTTCGGTTTGCAAATGGACCAGGCTCTGGCAATTGGCGACGGTCAAAACGACATTACGATGCTTCAAGCGGCAGGAATTGGCGTGTCAATCGGGGAGTGCAGCCCGGATGTGATGGCTGCCGCGGATTATCACGCGCCCGGACCAGACGCGGACGGCATCTGGCACACATTTGAAAAATTTGGGATCATTTAAGAGGAGGCTGGAATGGAGAAAATAACCATTGAAGTGTGCTGTGGCTCGGTGGATGATGTTGTACGCGCGGCGGAAGCCGGTGCAGACCGGGTTGAACTGAACACCGCGCTATTTGCCGGAGGGCTTACCCCCTCTGTCGGCGCGGTACTGGAAGCCAAAGCCAGGGTGGGCATCCCGATTATCAGCATGATCCGTCCGCGTGCGGGTGGGTTCTGCTACACTGATCTGGAATTTGCCACCATGCTGCGGGATACACGCGAGTTGGTAAAGGCGGGTTCTGACGGCTTTGCGGTCGGATTCTTAACCGCGGATGGTTGGTTGGACGAAGAACGCTGCAAAATCTGGCGTGAGGAAGCGGCCGGCAGAGAGATGGTTTTCCACCGGGCTTTCGACATCATGAAAGACGAGCCCGAAGAAGTGCTGCCCAAACTCGCAGGGCTCGGCTTCAGGCGCGTTTTGACGAGCGGCAGAGAAAAATCGGCACCGGAAGGAGCCGGAATAATCAAACGCTGCGTTGAAACCGGCGCGATTGAAGTGTTAGCTGGGGGAGGCGTTCGGGCTGGCAATGTGCGGCAGCTTATCCAGGCTACTGGTTGCCGCCAGGTACACTTCACCTGCCACACACAAACAAGCGACACATCAGTAAGAGGAGCAAAACTGTCATTTGGGTTGCCAAACATGACAGAAAACGAAAAATTCGATATACTAGATACAGAAAATTTGGCGGCTTTGATCGCGCTAATTCGCGCCTTACCCAAACAATAAGGGTCAAGGGAGGCTTTGGGGGCAATAGCTTTTTCAAGATCCAAAAACATACCACTTGTGTTGACATCGGCGCGATTTGTATTATCATCAGTACAGAAATGTCAGTAACAAAAGGCTTTTTTACTGGAACAATAATTGCAATCAGTTGGGAATATTTATAAAACAAATAAATGCTGAGGTGTCTAAATGAACAATGAAGTGTTCGAGAAGGCTTACAAGCTCATTGCCCAAATCCAGGAAACTCAAGGAGAAAACATACTTGCGGCTGCTCGCTGTATCGCGGATACGTTTGAGCATGGCGGCATAATCCAGGCTTTTGGATCCGGACATTCTTACGCCGGAGCGATTGAACTGTGTGGCCGTGCCGGCGGTTATGTGCCTTCCAAAGTAATCAAAGACCCCGCTGGTGGTAATTATGAATCCATCCAGGGCGTAGGCGAACTCCTCATGAAAAAAGTTGAAATCCTGAAGGAAGATGTTGTGTTCATCATCTCCAACTCAGGGCGCAACCCCCTGCCGATCGAGATCGCCATCCAGGCAAAGGAGAGAGGCGCAAAAGTTGTCGCCTTGACCTCAGTCAAGGCAAGTTCCAAATTAAGTTCAAAGCATCAGTCCGGCAAACGGCTGTTTGAAGTGGCAGATGTAGTCATCGATAATCAAGTTCCCGATGGGGACGCGAGCATCGAGCTCGAAGGGCTTGACACCGCAATTTGCGGAATGTCATCCATCGTCACTGCGGTTGTGTTGCAGGCTGTCGTGCTTGAATCAGCGAAGATGTTGCTCGCTAAGGGCATCACTCCGCCTTTCTTTAAATCACAGAATATTGATGGAGGTGAAGAATACAACGACGCGTTACTCAAACAGTACTTCGGACGAATTAATCATATGTAGTTCATCAGGAGGGCAACCTCCAAAACTAACGAAAGGAGTTAGACCTAAATGAGTACGTTTCTTCTCGCATTATTCTTAGCAATCTTTACAGGCTTAATGATTGTGTTTGCGTCATTAGCCATGGGCGGCATTTATAATCCGCTCATTTTCGGCGTCGTTACTGGTATTTTAGTTGGCGATGCCAAGTTGGGTCTTGAAGTTGGTGCCATGTGCGCCTTGTTTGATATCGGCTTCTACACCTATGGAGGCGCGACAACGCCTGACTATAACGTAGGTTCGATGTTCGGTGTGGTTGTTGCCAAACAAAGCGGTGATGTTACTCAAGGTATCGTCATCGGCAGCATTATTGCCCTGCTTATGTCCTGGTTCGACATCCTTGGCCGTGGTGTTACAACCGTCTTCCAGCACGGTGGTGACAAAGCCCTCGCCAACAAAGACATCAAAGCCTTCGAACGCTGGCATCTGCTCGGCACCCAGGGTTGGTTCTGGAGCCGCTTCATCCCCGTGTTCATTGGCATGCTGTTTATTGATAAGTATCAGGTGATTGCCGACTTTATCGCCAATTACGCTTGGGTCAAGAATGGCCTGGCTGTGATTGGAAAGGCTCTCCCGGCGGTCGGTTTCGCGTTGCTGCTCTCATACATGGACATCAAGAACTTCTGGCCATTTATGCTGGTCGGCTATGCGCTGTATGCATTCATGGGCGTTCCCACGCTCGGCCTGGCCATTATCGGTATTGCTCTCGGCTACCTCTTTACCGTCTTTATGAAGAAGCAGGAGGCATAAGATGGCACGCACAAACGCTAAACTTTCTGAACAGGCTTTAAAGCAAGCCGCAACCCGTCATAACTGGGCACTTCAGTGGTGCTGGAACTACGAACGTATGCAGGCTTCTGGCTTTGCGTATGCCATGGTTCCCGTCATGAAAGAGCTCTATGACAACAACGATGAGATCTGCGAAAACCTCGAACGCCACATGCAGTTCTACAACTGCCATCCGGGTGGTTCAGCCGTGATCATGGGCGCTGCTGTTGCCCTTGAAGAAGGCTACGAGTCTGAAATGTCCGACAGCATCAAGGTCGCCCTGATGGGTCCCTTGGCAGGTATTGGCGACACCATCCAGGCTGTTTTGGTGAAACCGATTGCCTACATTATTGCTGCTGGCTTGGCGGCAGAGGGAAGCTTCCTTTCCCTGCCCGTGATCATCCTCCCACTGCTGGCTCTCTTCCTCGCAAGATGGCCGCTCTTCAAATGGGGCTACAACCGCTCCGTTGCCATCCTCGAAGATATCGAGGGCAACACCGATTTCAACACCCTGCGTAAAGCTGCCCAAATCCTCGGTTTGACCGTGGTTGGCGGCTTTGTGCCGAGCATGATTGGTGTGGTGCTGAAGTACACTTACTCCAGAACTCTGACCGATCCCACCACTGGTGAAGCTGTGGTCAAGACAGTCGCGCTGCAGGATACTCTTGACGGCATTCTGCCAAGACTTCTGCCGATTATCCTTGTTGGGTTCTGCTACTGGCTGCTCAAAAAGAAGGTCACTCCTGTTCGGGTTATCCTGATCGTCGCAGTGCTTGCCTTTGTCCTGGGCGCGCTCGGTATTCTGGGCTAATTTTTAGTACAATTGTTGGTGGCGGAGATATCTAATCTCCGCCACCAAACTATTCGAGGGAATTTCAGGAGAGAAAAATGATTAAGCATCTTCGCATTGACAACCGTTTGATTCACGGACAAGTCGCCGTAACATGGATGCGCCGCATCAACGCTGATGCGCTTGCAGTAGTGAACGATGACGTGGCAAAAGATCGCATTCAACAGATGGCACTTCCTCTTGCTGCCAGAGACGCCAAGGTTCTGGTGCTTTCTCACCAGGGACTATTGGATTATGTGGCTGAGCACCCCGAAGTGACGCTCTTTGTGATTGCCAAGTTCCCAACCGACGCACTGCGCATTCTTGAAGCAGGGCTCCAGGTTGATGAAGTCAATGTCGGGAATGCCGCCCCGATTGCCGGGACCAAATACGTTATGGTGGAAAAGAAATCAATTGCCGCTACCAAAGAAGACGCCGAAGTTTACCGAAAAATTGCGGAACTTCGCGGCGGAAAACTGATGACCCAAACCGTTTCCACCTACGAACCACAGGACTTTCTCGAACTGCTGCGAAAAGCCGGTCTTTAGGTCCTTTTCAGCAGCATTCGTAAGAATGCCAATTGAGATACGAAAACAGCGGTGGTCACTTCGAAAATTCGGGGTGACCACTATTAATAAATGCAACAACTGAACAGGAAACCCTGCCATGCAACTGAAAATCGCAAAAATTATCAACAGCCTGCTGATTGTCCTGACTGTGATTATCCTGGCGTTTGCCGCCGGATATTTCTTTGTCTACAATCGCTATCCCGAGTTTAAGACGACTTACTTAATCATTTTCGCCGTTGTTTCAATCGCGTTGATGGTCTTCTTTAGATGGATGGAAGATGGATGGGACAAACGCGTCATCACCCGTATGGCAAAAGAAGGAAAGGTGGCACTAGCCAACATCAAGCACTCCGAGCGAGTAATGCATATGCGCGACAGTGTTTTTACCAACTTCTGGCTTTATGAATTTGTGGCGGACTTGGTTACGCCCGAACTTGAGACGCTAAAAGACGTGAAGTTTTGGGAGAAGATGAGCGCGGAAACCGATAAAATTCCGAACGGATCGGTTTTTGTGACCTACGACCCCAATAAGCCCACCCAGATCTTTGTGGTGCCAAACGTGCTAATCAGCCAGCTCCCGGAGCTGATGCCCGCCGTCCGCAAAATAGAGGCACACGCGTCCATTCGCTACCTGGACACTTACTACAACAAAGGCATGGTCATTAAAAGCATGAAAGATTCCCTGGCTCAACAGCGCAAAGCAGCCCAGGAAAAAATGCAGAAGGATGGATAAGATGATGAGAATTGGAACTGTCGGCACGGGATTTATCGTTGATGGCTTTATTGACGCGGTAAGCAAAACCGAAAATGTCATGGTAACCTCGGTTTTCTCGAGGACTGAAGAAACGGCGAGGGCTTTTGCCGCCAAGCACAACCTATCAAACTGGCATACGGACCGGGAAGCGTTTCTGAACGATCCCGAGGTGGATGTTGTCTATGTTGCCTCGCCTAATTCGCTGCATTTCCAGTGGTCGCTCGACGCTCTGCAGGCGGGCAAAGGGGTTATTTGCGAAAAGCCCTTTGTTTCGACCCATGCGGAAAGCGAGATCCTGCGCGATCTTGCCCAACAGAAAGGTCTTTTCCTGGTGGAAGCCATAACAGTCCCCCACCTGCCAAACTTTAGAATGTTACCCGATCACCTGCACGAAATTGGTCCGTTAACGCTGGTGCAGTTGAATTTCTCACAATATTCCAGCAGGCATAAAGCGTTTTTGGAGGGAAAAAACCCGAATGTCTTCAACCCGGCGTTTGCCGGCGGGGCGCTGATGGACATCAACTACTACAATCTGCGTTTTATGCTCGACCTGTTTGGCGAACCTGAAGATGTTCACTATTTCGCAAACCTGGCGCATAATGGAATTGACACTTCGGGTGTGTTAATCATGAAATATCCACATTTTGTGGCTGAGTGTACCGGCGCGAAAGATAGCCGCAGCGAAAATCTGGTTCAAATCCAGGGCGAAAAGGGATACATCAAAGTCCCCAAGGAAACCAGTCGCTGCATGTCTTTTACGGTGGTAAACCAGGAAGGTGAGAAAACCTTCAACGAACAGCCAGAGGAAAATGTGTTGGTATACGAGATGCGCGAGTTTTCCCGTATGTTCCAGGAAAATGACCTGGCAAAAAGAGATGAGTACCTAAACATGACCTGCCGCGCAATGAAATGGCTCGAAAAAGCCCGCAAGAGCGGCGGAGTTTACTTTGAAGGAGAAAAACAGGATGTTCATTAAGTCTACCCGTATTTACACCGAGGATGGTTTACTCGATGGTTGGATGCGCATTGAGGGTGGGAAAATTGTGCAATTTGGAAAGGGCGCGATGGAAGGGGCAGTTGACCTCGGCGATTTGCGCGTAATTCCTGGAGTTTTCGATACCCATATTCATGGCACCCAAGGGTTCACCATGTGGGAAGAAGGTGATAACGGGGATATTGACTTCCAACTGGACGGCTTTCTGAAGGGAGTGGCGAGTGAGGGTGTAACGCTCGTGCTGCCAACGCTTTTCAGTGCAACCGGCGAAGGCGAGGGAGCATTGGACGTCCTCCGCAAGACCGCCAGCCGCGTCGGCAAGCCGCAGAACGGCGCAAATGTGGCAGGCGTGCACTTTGAGGGTCCCTACCTGAACAGAGTCGGAGAAAAAGGCACCCGCCCCAAAACTCCAACAATCAACCTGGACTTCGCCCGCCGCGCGATCGAGGCTGGCGGCGGTCACCTCACCATGATGGGGTTGGCGCCGGAACTGCCAATGGCAAAAGAGCTGATAGACCTGCTAACGGAAAATGGCGTCATCGCCGCGTTCACTCACACAGACTGCAATTCAACCCAGGCATTTGCCGCGTTTGAAAATGGCATCACCGTAGCGACGCACCTTTGCAACGTCATGACTGGCATCCACCATCGGGACGTTGGTGGGTTGGGCGCGGCTTTGCTGGATGAACGCGTTACCTGTGAACTGATTTGTGACGGATTGCACGTCTCAAACCCGATGATCGAAATTGTTATGCGTGCTAAATCACACGACAAAATCATGCTAATCTCGGACTGCACCGGCTACTCTGGCGCGCCAAGCGGCACCTACCGCGGCTTTTTGGGACATTCCGGCGAAGTGATCGTAGATGATCTTGGATTTGTCCGTGAACCGGGCGGACGCCTGCGCGGCAGCAGCAAACCCGTGCTCTACGGTATCGGGAATCTCGTGGAAAACATCGGCATTGATATCCAAGACGCACTAAAGATGGCAGCGCTGGTGCCTGCCCGAAAATATGGCGTCGGAGATAAAAAAGGATCTCTGAAAATAGGAAAAGACGCTGATTTTGTTGTCATCAGCGATGATTACAAAGCCCTTGAAACCTATGTGGAAGGCCGCAAGGTGTTCGACCGGGCTGTTGAAGGAGACAAGATCTTCAACCAGCGCATGGTAGAGACCTTAATGAGGTGAGTATGATCAAAGCGGCAACATCAACAAGCTATGTAACTCCGCAGGAACCCTGCTATATGGGCGGCTACGGAATGCGCACGGAAAAGTCGGAAGGGGTTCTGGACGAGCTCAAATGCACGGCACTGCTCCTGGAGGTCGAAGGAAAGCCGATCGTCTTCTGCGATGTGGAGATCCTGATAATTTCACCCGAAATCGTGGGTGCGGTCAAGGATAGGCTCCTGGAAAAATACGGTATCCAGCCCGATTTTGTCACTATCGCTACCACCCATACCCACGCCGGACCAGAAATTCGCTCCGAGCGCCTGCCGATGTTTGATGAGAACACCGACGGCGCCTTCTGGCAGCGATACCAGGAATTCCTGAAAAACCAGATTTTTTCAACGATCGCGGCATGTTTTGAAAGCGAGCGTGTGGAAGTTGACGCCTGGTATCGCACGGTGAAAATTGAGGGGCTGTATGGCAACCGCAATGGGATCGGCAAGCCCGAGGATAAAGATGTTACGCTTATTGCCTTCAAAAGGGGAAGCGATGTGGTTGGAGCAATCGTAAACATCTCCTGCCACCCAACCGTGCTCGGCGCGCAAAACATGCAGATCAGCAGTGACTTGTTGGGCTACATCAGCCGGGGCGTCAAAGAACAGCTTGGAGTTTACCCTCTGATGATGCAGGGTGCCTCGGGGGATATGAGCAACCGCAACTACCGTCAGGGTCACGACGCCAAGGAGCTGGCTCGTACGGGAGAAGGCATCCTGGCACAGCTCTTCGCGAAAGACGACCTTGCTCCGCTTAGCCTGAGCGTGCCAGAAGTTGAGACATACCACTGGGAAACCACCTACCCCGTAGACAAACCAGCTCTCAAAGAGCTCCAGGAACAAATCCGAAAGCAGATGGAAACCGAAGACAATTATGACAAGCACAAGATCCTGCTCTCGTCCGTCTATGCCATCGACCAAAAATTAAAAACAGATCAGATTTCAGCCTGCTTCAATGCGGCAATTGTTCGCTTGGGCGATATTGAAATCTGCAAGCAGCCTGGCGAACTGTTCTCGCGCTTTGGAATACAAATCAAATCCGCCAGCAAGGCGAAACTCCCGCTCATTTGGGGCTATGCCGATGATTATGGTGGTTACCTTGCCGATGAGGGCGAATACGGCAAAACCTACGAAAGTATCATGTCGCCGATGCCGAAAGGCGCTTCAGAAGAAATCACAGCAGACCTCGCCTGGTTAATGGCGGGAAGAATGGAGTAAAAAATGACGTATGCAAGCGAATACCTCGAAAATGTGGAAGGTATCCTTGAGCAAATCAAGGCAAATCAGCCGCAATACCGCGAGACAGCCGCGGCGATCCTGGCACAGGTCAAAAAAGGCGGGATGATCTTTCCCTTTGGCACCGGTCACGGACATCTGCTCGCGCTTGAAATGTTCTATCGCGCCGGCGGCATGGTGCGGGTCAACCCTATCCTGACCGAAGAACTCATGTTACATAAATCCGCGACTGGCTCCTCCGCCTTTGAACGCAGTGAGGGCAAGGCGGAACCGCTGCTGAATGAATACAATGTTGGCGATAAGGACGTCGTGATCGTGTTTTCAAACAGCGGCATCAATCCGCTGACGATTGAGATGGCATTAGGCGCAAAGGAACGCGGCGCTCTGACTGTGGCTCTGACCAACCTAAACCATTCCCGTCCGCTGCAAAGCCGGCATCATTCCGGGCTCAAGCTTTACGAAATTTGCGATTTTGTGCTCGACAACTTTGGCGTTTTGGGCGATGCTTGTGTGGAAGTGGCTTCGGGGATCAAAATTGGGCCTACGTCCACAATCGCCGGTGCCGCAATTGTGCACACCCTGACAGCCATGATGGTCGAGATGGCAGAGGCGGACGGCTATGACCTTGAGCTCTACACCTCCGGGAACGTCCCCAACGGGCACGAACGCAACCTCTACCTGATCGAGAAATACAAAGACATTATCAAAAGCCTTGGCGCGTAACGCACGGTCACCATCGGAAGGAATTGCTTTGGACAGACAATTTATCAAAGAAAATATCAAGTTGGCTGCTTTTGACCTGGATGGTACCATCCTGGCAAAAAGTTTCATTACCGAGCCAACCAAGAACGCCATCTCGCGCCTCGCCGAAAGCGGAATCAGAACGATCGTGGCTACCGGTCGGCATATGTTCCAGCTGCCGCCGGCAGTGCACGAAATCGCTGGTTTCCAGACTGCCATCGGCTCTAATGGCGCTATGATCGGCAACATCCGTACGCATGAACTCTACTTTTTTGACGGTTTCAACGTGGAAACCGCCCTAAAGTTTCTGCGGTGGCTGCCTACCATTACTAATTCTTTCCACATTGCCTTTCAGGATGGTTCCGGCTACCTTCTGAAAGGGGAGCTCGAGCGGTTGTTAGATTTGCAGCCAAATGAAGTCGAGCGGGAGAAATCCGAGCGGGAATACCGGCGGGTTTATACCGTCCTTGACGACCTCGACCATGTTGAACAAACTATAAAGCCCGTGGCAAAGTTTGGCTTTAGGATGGCGCGGGGCGAGGATGTTCCTGCAGCGGTCCGCATGGTAAAAGAGACTTTCGGTTTCGAAGCCGCGGTAACCGATTACCAGACGATTGAAGTCACCAAGGCGGGCGTGACCAAAGCCGCGGGCTTGGCGCGCGTCTGTGAACACTATGGGCTCACGACTGAAAACGTATTGGTCTTTGGCGATAGCGGGAACGACGTGGACATGATGAGAGTTGCTGGTTACGCCGTCGCGATGGGCAATGCTTTTCCGGAAGTGAAGGCAATTGCAGACCAGGTTACGGAAAGTATTCACGAAGACGGAGCGGCGAACGCGATTCATCGATTGTTTGGCTTGTGAAGGAGAATAATGACAGTTCAACCCTCTGAAATTAAGAAACTAAAAACAGAACAACGCAACCCTGCCACGTTGGATGTGGACTTGCTGCCAACGCTGGGGATGGTGCGAATGCTGAACGATCAAAACAGGGTTCTGGCAGACGCGGTGGATGAACAGGCTGAGCAGATCGCCAAAGCGGTGGACCTCATAACGGAACGCATGCGCCGCGGCGGACGGCTCATTTACCTTGGCGCGGGGACGAGCGGTAGGCTTGGTGTGATGGATTCTTCTGAAATCCCACCGACCTTTTCGATGCCGCCTGAGGGTGTGGTTGGCGTGATTGCTGGTGGTGAGGTCGCGCTCAGGGGGGCGGTGGAACATGTTGAGGATGACGCTCTGGCTGCGGTTGAGCAGCTAAAGGCGCTTGGTGTGTACCAAAACGATGTCGTCTGTGGGATCGCCGCCAGCGGACGCACGCCGTACGTGATTGGCGGGTTGGATTACGCCCGGAGCGTCGGCGCGGGGACGATCAGCGTTTCAAATAATAAACAAAGCGAAATTGGAAGGCATGTGGATGTCGCGATCGAAGTCGAAACCGGACCCGAAGCGCTTTCCGGCTCAACCCGCCTAAAAGCAGGTACAGCCCAAAAACTGGTATTAAACCTGCTCTCAACCGGAACAATGATCCAACAAGGCAAGACCTACAGCAATCTGATGGTGGATGTCAAAGCTACGAACGAGAAGCTGCAAGCTCGCTGCCTGAACATCCTGCGCGAGATTTTCCCCGAAACAGACACCGAAAAACTGGCGCAAGCCCTCGCAAGCGCAAATGGCAGCGTGAAACTGGCGGCTGTCATCATCAGGACCGGGCTGCCGGTTGAGGATGCCAGGGCTGTGCTGGAGCGCAACGACGGGCATCTGCGCAGGGTTTTCGGGGAGGCGTAGGTTGCTCGCGAAAACCGTAATCATACCTGCCAAGGGAAGGGCGGAAGTTGTTGAGGAACAGCTCGACACCAGCAACCTGCAGCCCAATGAAGCAATCATCCAGGCGGAAGCCAGTATGATCAGCGCCGGCACGGAGCTCTCGCGCGTCTTCGAGATTAAGAAAGGCTTCAGTTACCCTGTCCGGCCGGGATACTCGGCGGTCGGAAAGATTTTAGCAAAAGGCGGAGGACTGACTGACCTCAAGGTCGGCGACAGAGTCTTTTACACTGGACCGCACACTTCGGTCTGCCGCTTTTCGCGTGGCACTCGCACGCAAGGACCGATGATCTTCAAGCTCCCCGAAGGCATTGAAGCAAGAGAAGGCACACTGATTACCCTGGCGCTGGTGGCAATCAGCGGCGTGAACAGTATGGAAGTGCGCCTTGGAGATCGTGTTGGCGTCTTTGGCATGGGGATGATCGGGCTTCTGGCGGCGGTAATGCTCCGCAAGCTCGGTGCTGATGTGGTGGCAATTGACCCCGTGCCAGAAAGGTGCGCTCTGGCGCAGCAAATGGGCGTCACACAAATCCTGGACTGCCCGGCGGAAGAACAGCTGGCGCAGCTTCAGGCACGCTTTGGTGGTCTGGATGGAGCGATGGACGTGACCGGCGCCGCGCGCGCGATCGAGACAGCGGTTTTAGCCTGCAAAAAATATGGGCAGGTGGCACTGCTTGGAACGCCTCGCGCGGCTTGCACTCTGGACGTAACCCCGATGCTAAACGCCATCCATATGCGCATGCTGCGCGTTACAGGAGCGTTCAACAGCCTGGAACCGGTGTTCGAGAGCGAGGGCATGCGTCTGAATGTATCACGCAACTTCGAAACGATCTGCGGTATGATCTTGAGCCGCGAGCTGCCAGTTTCGTGGCTGATTAGTCATGTGATCAGCCCCGAAGAAGCGGAAAGAGCTTATCACGGTTTGATGTATGAACCCGACCTCTATCAATGCGTGGTGATCGATTGGGGTCAGTAAAATAATCTATAGTAGTGTTGGTCATGTGTCAAGGCAAGATAGAAATGTCCTGTTCAGTCAACATTGTTGTCAGTAATGGTTTGCCATTTATCTTTTTGCCATAGGTCCTCCAAGGATGGTCATATGCAGGCGGAAGCGGTTTTGCTTCACTGGATTTAGAAGAGGCAATCTCGGTTTGTTTAGGCCTTTGTTCCAGAAGCTCCAATTCGAGTTGTTTGCCATCAAACCAGGCTGAGACACAACCATCAGCATTACAAGTAATCAAAACTTCTTGATTAGCGTAATAATAAGCTGGATGTTGGGTCAGGATTTGATAGACCTTGCCTGCATAATTGACTTGCAAGGTTTTGGTGACTTTGCGAAAATCGTGGATGGAGAAAAGGAAGGGTAAATCAAGGGTTTCATCCA
>WPCI01441531.1_pt1 | contig 13939 bp, 15 predicted proteins | sample 5399871 | NCBI WGS metagenome assembly WPCI01 (sample SAMN12869469, study PRJNA574797) | sludge metagenome | isolation source: wastewater treatment of pH7 | place: China:Beijing | collected 2019-05-20
CGGTTCTCTGTGTGCCCCAACTGTGGCAGCGAATGATTTATGTATTCGAGATTTAGGTTATTTTCATTTGAAAGACCTTCAATATATACAAGATAAAAAAGCCAACTATACCTCTCGTATCAAGTCGAATATACGTATTTATCAAAAAAATCCTAACCCAGATTATTTTCACGGCGGAAGAATTAGGAAAGGTACAGATTATATACAGATAGATATGGGGACGTTAATGAACTGCCTTCCACCAGGACAAACATGTGAAATAGCTGATGCTTTTGTAGGAATGATTGATAAAGGTTAGCTCGTGTAATTTTTCATCGATTAACAAAACAACAGCAAAAAACGATTACAAGATCAAGCTGTCAGAGAAAAAAGAAAGGAATGAAGTATTCTCCTCGTAGTAAACGACTCAGTGGTATTAATGTATATATGCCCCCCTACAGATATTGTCCCGATGGGACAGGTACATGACTGGTATTCTTTGCGTTGGCAAATCGAAATTTCATTTAAAACGTGGAAGTCATTCTTTCAAATTCATCACTGTAAAAAGATAAAACCAGAACGATTGGAGTGCCATTTATATGGTCAATTGATTGCCATTCTACTCTGTTCTTCTATCATGTTTCAAATGCGCCAATTACTCCTCATAAAGAAAAAACGAGAGCTTAGTGAGTATAAAGCCATATATATGATTAAAGACTATTTTCTTCTATTCCAAACTATACAAAAAAACACCCAAAAGCTATCAAAGGTGTTACTTCGCCTGTTCAATCTCCTACAATAAAATGGGCGGAAATCTCATCGATATGAGAAAAAAATAGACTTTGATATATTAGGTGTCGTTTACAATTGTACCCTTTTTGAATCAAGCCGCTTAATTCAAAAAGGTGAAACCCGTTAGGGTTTATTTGATATGCATAATTTCCAATAATCTATACTAGTTTTTTAGAAAAAGAAGAAGAGTTTTTCTGAAACTAACCTTTCCTAACCTTAGCTTGATAGCGATGTGGTGCTATCCCTATATATTAATACTTATTTATACTGCTTGTTACATTCCGACTATGATAATGTTATTTTTGACTACAATCATTGTCAAAAACAACATTATCGTTTACAATATATTTGAGGTGATCAAATGAAAAACCGACTCAAAGAACTGCGAGCAAGAGATGGATTAAATCAAGCAGAGTTAGCGAAAAGAGCGAAAATTTCGCGTCAAACAGTCAGTTTGATTGAACGAAATGAATATATGCCATCTTTATTGATAGCCGTAAAAATCGCTCATGTATTTGGAGAGCCAACTGAAAATATTTTTATGTTTAGTAAGGAGGAATTATAGTGAAAATATTAGGGGTCTATCTTTTAATGTTTGTATATGGACTTTATAAATTGATGGTGAATTATAATCAATTAGATGTAGCAAATACTTTAATTGTTGTAAATTTAGTCAGTCTTCTAACACTGATCATTGCAGATTTTAATGTTAGAAATGTAGAGAAGAACTGCGATATGGAAGTTGATTCAGAGAAAGAAGATGCTTATTTACTTCAGTTAGAAAGAAAAGCATATACAGCATCTATCTATATTCAAGTATCATTATGTTTATCATTTATCGCCGTCCTAACTGGATTCTTATTATTAAGAGATAAACAACCTAGTATTGTTTTAGCAAGTTTTATTATTATATTTCTTGCATTTATGAAGTTATATCCTAGTAAAAAAATCATTAATCTTACAAATCCAGGGTTTACGTTCCCAAATCCTCGCTCTAAAAATTATGAAAAAGAGCTTTTAGATCAGTTTGATGATGGTCAAAAGTATGTCATGTTGCAAGGTCTTTATAAATTATATTCATTTATAAACATGGGGTTAGTTATACTATCATTTGCACTTATGTTCTATTCTGCGTTTACTGGTAATTCACAATTAGTTAGTATAATTAGTATTGGTATACTATTAATGTTAATTCAAATTCGCTTTACAATCAGTTTGAAGCCAAATAAATCGAAATAGCTGGCGCAATTTTTATTTGCAAAATTAACGTTTACATAGCTATTTTAATCAAACTTTGGGTTCAGCCCATCGCTATCATGCTAAGAAAAGCGAATACCCCACAACGAGAAAATTGGCATCTCCAGGTGAGAATGTACAATTTTTTTGTTTTTAATTATAGAACAGAAGTATTTAATGGAGAGTTGCTAGATAAAATAGATGAAGGTAGCATATTTTTGATGGATAAAAACGGAAATTAAATTTAACAGGAAATAAAAGTTAATGAGTGCTTTAGTGAACCAGCCAATCTAAAAAGGTCGGATTCTTAGCGTAAGGGAATTCGGCCTTTTGTATGTTGAGATTTACTCAGCGTATAATATCCGCGTTTTGACGTCAGGATCCCTCATGGAAATGCCTGTGTTAGCTTCTAACCGACTACATAATTGTGTCAATGAAGTTATGAGCTATGTTTTGACTTAACCAAATACATAAGGCCAGTAAATCCTGTGCGCGGTATTTACTTTTTCGTTTAACGAATCCTACATTTTTAGCTAATTGCTCTAAAGCAGTAGGTGACATATATCATTGTAACTCTTTAGACAATAATTCTAGTTCATCAAAAATCGTTAAGATCATATCAAAAACGCCATCCTTTCCTATGATTCTACAGAAAGAATAACGTATTCTTTCATTTTATAGATACAAATTTATATGGTGTGTATAAGGATATTCTAGGAATATAAGGTGTTAAAATTCTAATTATTGACACACATATATAACTAATGTAATATATATGTGTCAAGAGAGATGTATTGGAGGCTTCTAATATGCTTACTAAAGTAAAGCGAATTCGACTTGAAAAGGGTATGACACAGGGGGAATTAGCAAAAACAACAAATGTAAGTAGACAGACAATCGGTCTAATAGAAAAAGGCGAATATAACCCATCTTTGAAATTATGTATTGAGATTTGCAAAAGTTTAGGTGTTACATTAAATGATTTATTTTGGGAGGAAGATTAATGTCTAAGTTACTAAAATTATATCTTTTTGGTAGAGGTACTTCTGTTGATGAACGAGAACAAAATACAGCCTTCGAAATAATGGCAAACGCTGGGATGTTAGCTCTTTTCATCTGTTTTGGAGCTATGTTATATGATTTGATTTTAAACAAAGAAATTACATCACTTGGTATTCTAGCCTTAATTATTTTATTAACAACATCATTTTATATCATTATAATGATGCGGATCAAAAAAATATATATACGTTATACATCAAATAATAAAATGTTAGTTCGTAATTCGATATTCTCGGGATTTATTTTCTTCGTGGTATTTACTTTATTAACATATTTACCTTCTGGAGAAGCGATTACCATGAAGGATCTTACTATAAATAGTATAAGCGGAGTGTTTTTCGGCTTATGTATATATGGATATAGTAAGTATAACAGTAAAAAAGTTGAAGAAGATGAACTATAAGAATTAATTCAAAACACCCTTCATTAATAATGAAGGGAACTGAACTGACCCACGAATTTGGTACATGAAAAAAACACCTATGCTACCTGTTTTTTGTATTCTATAGGAGACAGGTAGTTTAACTTTTCTTGAATACGTTCCGTATTATAATACTCAATGTAATCGTGAATGAGTTGTTTGAGAGTAGAAGTTGAATGTATTTGTTTTTCTTGGGAGTAAAATAATTCAGATTTCAATGAGGAATGAAAAGATTCTATTACGGTATTATCATGACAATTTCCTTTACGGGACATGCTTGTGGTAATGCCATTTTCTTTAGATAACGTTTGGAAAGCGTAGAAGGTATACACGTCCCCTTGATCACTATGTAGTATAATTTGAGCCTTTTGTTGTGGTTTTATCGCCTTCTCAACTGTTTTTAAGACGAGTGTTACGTCTTGTCTGTTACTTATTTCATACGCGATGATTTCGTTGTTATATAAATCCATAATACTTGATAAATACAACATCTCTGTACCAAATGGCAAATACGTAATATCTGTAACCCATTTTTCATTTGGTTTGGTAGCTTGAAAGTTTCTATTTAAGAGATTCTCTACAACAATCCTACTTTCTCCATTGATCCAGGTTCTTCTCTTTCTTTTAACCTTACATTGTAAATTTTTCTTTTGTATTATTTTTTGTACAGTTTTTCGATTTAAGTGATAATTATATTTTCGTTTCAATAAAGCAGTAACTTTTCGATGTCCATATCGAAAGTGATTTGTCATACAAATTGTCAAAATAGCCTGTTCTAATTTTGCTTCCTTTATATCTTCCTACTTATTTTTCCATCGATAATAAGTAGAACGAGATATACCAATTAATATACATATCTCTTTAATGGAGTACTCATCTTTCATCAACTCCACTACTTCTATAACTACTTCTTTAACCAACTCCTCTCGATTTCGTGGTACTTTTTTAAAATATCTATTTGCATTTTTAATTTCCGATTTTCTATCTGAAGTTTCTCTATTTCAGTTACGCCTTCTCCATTAGCCTTTTGTATCGTACTTTGTTTTCCTACAGGGCGACTAAAACGATACGTTTCACCTTCACGATGCCACTTCATCCAAGTTTTAATCTGTGCTTTATTTTTAATTCCTAATTGTTCCATAATTTCTTTGTTTGTGTACCCTTGTTTTTTCAGTTCGATTGTTTTCCATTTAATTTCTTCTGAATAAGATTTTCTCGTTCCCATAAAAGAAACACCTCTTATACCGTATTTAAATTAAATACGGTATAAGAGGTGTTGTTTCCTTGTCTTATTTCATTGGGTCACTTCACACTTCAATAATTAATGAAGGGTTTTTTTTATTTGAATTATCTTTATTGATGTAGCCATTAATCCGATTGCATTTTTTTATAATCAGTATCAGCCATATAATCACTAGGTTAAACTTCTATAATGCTTTCAGAGTGAAAACGTGATGTTTTCTATGGAAACCAGGTCTATTTTTATCGTTTTGGAGTAACTCGTCCTTATTAGCTGGATGGGGCATGTGGTGCTACCCCATCGCTATCAAGCTAAAAAAATGTATCCATAAAAAGAAAAAATACGTTATTCTTTCTGTAGAATCATAGGAAAGGATGGCGTTTTTTATGTCTGTTTCTGTGTCTGATGAATTATAACTATTTACTCAAGAGATTCAAAGTTTTTATCTCTAAATACCTTACGGAATCTTGCTAGAGATGTTGGTTTCGTACAACGAACCAGTAAATACTAAGCAAAAGATTTAATAGCTTTATGTGTATGGATGAGCCAAAATGTAGCTATGACTTCTTTAACTCAGTTATCTAGCTGTTTAGAAGTATCAACCGAAGTACTCATCAGCCCTGAAGGCATGAATCAACGATTTAATAAAGCGGCTGTTCAATTTTTACAACACCTATTAGCTGAACTACTAAACCAAAAGCTGAAATCATCTATGCCAATTTCTTATCCATATACTTCTGTTTTCAAGCGTATTCGTATTTTAGATTCAACTACATTTCAACTCCCAGATCCTTTTTCATTTGTTTATCCAGGTGCAGGAGTATGCAGCCATACAGCGGGGATAAAGATTCAACTTGAGTATGATTTATTAAGTGGAAAGTTCCTTCATATTCATACAGGTCCAGGTAAGCAACATGATCGGACTTACGGTTCCCTGTGTGTCCCAACTGTAACAACAAATGATTTATGTATCCGAGATTTAGGTTATTTTCATTTGAAAGACCTTCAACATATACAAGATAAAAAGGCTTATTATATCTCACGTATCAAATCGAATACACGTATTTATCAAAAAATCCTAACCCTGATTATTAAAGGTACAGAGTATATCCAGATAGATATGGAGGTTTTAATGAACTCTCTTCAACCAGGACAAACATGTGAAATATCCAACGCTTATGTAGGAATGACTGATAAAGTCTCAACTCGTGTGATTGTTCATCGACTAACAAAAAAACAACGACAAAAACGATTACACGATCAAACTGTAAGAGAAAAAAAGAAAGGAATGAAGTATTCTCCTCGTAGTAAACAACTTAGCGGTATCAATGTATATATGACAAATACTCCTACAGATATTGTCCCAATGGGACAATTACATGATTGGTATTCTTTACGTTGGTAAATCGAGATTTTATTTAAAACGTGGAAATCATTCTTTCATATTCATCATTGTAAAAAGATAAAACCAGAACGATTGGAATGTCATTCTCCTCTGTTCTTCTACCATGTTTCAAATGCGGCAATTACTTCTTAGAAAAAAAACGAGAACTGAGTGAATATAAGGCCATATATATGATTAAAGATTACTTTCTGCTTCTTTTCCAAGCTATACAGAAAGACACCCAAGAGCTATCAAAGATTCTAATTCGCTTATTCAACCTTCTACAGCAAAACGGGAGAAAATCTCATCGATATGAGAAGAAAACAGTCTTTGATATATTAGGTGTCATTTACAATTGTACCATGTTTGATAATCAAGCGGCTTAAATCAAAAAATTGAAACCCATTAGGGTTTATTTCGTATGCAAATCTTTAAATTCCCTACACGTAGCTTTAAAAAAAAGAAACAACCCCTACTATAATTAACGTTGTATGGGCTTAGCTTGATAGCGATATATGGTTACCCTAATAAACGGTATAAACAGCAATTAATAAAAATTCTAATCAATAATTAAGAAAATAAAAATTGGCTATTATGCTCATACATTGAACATAATAGCCAACCTAGTCATACTATTTTCTAAACTTGGTTTTTTCTACTTCTCACCATAAACAAGAGGCTAGTTAAAAGGATAATCCCACCTAAATATGGGGCAATTGATAGTTGTCCCCCCGTACTTGGTAACTGTTCTCCAAGTTTATTTACATTTGTTTGTCGACTCGGTTCTGTTGGCTCCGTTGGCTCTGTCGGTTCCGTTGGTTCTGTCGGCTCCGTTGGTTCCGTCGGTTCCATTGGTTCTGTCGGTTCCGTTGGTTCTGTCGGTTCCGTTGGCTCTGTCGGCTCCGTTGGTTCCGTTGGCTCTGTCGGCTCCGTTGGTTCCGTTGGTTCTGTTGGCTCCGTCGGTTCTGTCGGTTCCGTTGGTTCTGTCGGCTCCGTTGGTTCCGTCGGTTCCGTCGGTTCCGTTGGTTCTGTCGGCTCCGTCGGTTCTGTCGGTTCCGTTGGTTCTGTTGGCTCTGTTGGCTCTGTTGGCTCCGTCGGTTCTATCGGATCTGTCGGCTTTGGAGTATTCTTATTCCAATTCAACCAATTAAACTGAAAATTATGAACTTCAAATCCACCTCTTTGGTGTAACCCTCCAAGAAAAACTTGTCCGTTTATAGAACCACCTTGTGTTTCTACAACAGCATTTGGAGCAAATACGCTTCCAATAACACCGTACCCCTTCGATGTAATTTTTGTAGCATTAGGGAATACCCAAATTACTTTTCCAGCCAATTCAGTAAATGCTGAGTCTGAATCATATGGCTGTGAAGTGTTAATTAATTCTGTAGCCATTCCAGTATTGTTTGTGTCATATAGAATAGCCCCTTTACTAAAATCAACTTCCTTTGCATCCGAGTAAATAACAATAAAATCCTTGTTATCAACATTTGGTAAGTATACATTTCTTACATCTAATTTCGATTTCCCAGTCAAACCAGATGAAACATATATCTTAGGATTGTTCTCATCTTCTCCAATACCCAAACTCATATTAGGGACTGGGCTATTTGTTTGATATTGTGCCGCTTCTTCAATAACCTGATCAGCTACTTTACGAAATTCAGAAAACTTCCCATCAATTTCAGCTTTTTCCTTGTAAATAATCTGATCATATGATGACCTTAATGAGTTATTTGGATCACCATCTTTTGTCATAACAACAGTACCATCTTCAATAATCAGTAAGCCTTCGCCTGATTTTTGTAATTGTCCACCCAATAATAAAGACGGATATCCTTCATCGGTCCATTTAACTTGATGCATCCATATTACCTTGTATCGCAATGGCACCTTCAATATCACCACTGTTTGCACTGTGATCACCAAAAATAACAGCATTGTATTTAGTAGCATCCCCTAAACCTTTTAACCCGGTTGTTTCCGCTTGTACTATTTTGGCCGCACTAATCCCCAAACTAGTAATCGTTAGCACTAAAGCTATTAAGCTATTTTTCAATATTTTTTTCAATATCCTTCTTCACCTTCCTAATATTTTCTATTTTGGACATATTATCTAACCTGTCCCCCCGCTATTATAACAGCTTCTTTTTATATTACAATCTTAAAACTGATAATTTAAAAAGACGGAAGATTCTGGATTAATCAGAGAAATCTTCCCTCCTCATAGTCCAAAGGGTCCTGTTACAAAGATTTTTAAAGGTGGTTACAATCTAGAAAAAGAAGCAAGGAGAATTACACATGCGATATTTTAAAGGGAAACAATTTAAAAAGGAGATTATTTTAGTAGCCATCGGCTAATATTGTCGTTTTGCTAGTTCCTCGGGATTTCAAACTCTCTGGCATGCTTCTCGTACAATAAAAGGCATTGAAAGCATTCATGCCCATACAAACAAAGGCGAAATCTTCAAATAAGTTCCGCTTTTTCGGTATATAACGAATTACAGAAATTATTAATGTTTACATAACCCTTTAACGATGCAACCCCAGATTCTCTATGTTTTGGGTAACTTTGCAACAGAACCCATAATCAAATGAAAGTTTCCAATTAAAGTTGTTTAAATAGGAGATTGATACTCGTAGAATAAATAAGTCACTATTTTTCACCTTCTCCATATAACAATAGTGTCTAACTTACTGCATAAAAAAGCTCAATGCTTTACTATATTTGTTCGTGTGAACATATTTTAAGATAGAATAAGTGAAGGAATTATTGTGTCATTTTTATAACATCTCTTACCTTACTCGTATCCTGTATGAATGCATCCAATAAGGAAATGAATTAGAAGAAGTACTATTTGAATGGAGTCCATCCCTACCTTACCTTTCATATAAATTGATTTGGGAAATATAGATTGGACGATACTCGTCAACCACCCGATATGGCCATTTCCCCTAATGGATTAAAAACTTCAAATTAAACAAAAATAATGCTCAAAACAATAGCATTCTTTCATTTTAAAGAGCTGTTTTTTATAAAAAAGTTTGCTTATTTTTAAGCTCCTTATTCCACTAAAGCATCTGTTAGTTGAAGAGTATCTTCTTCAAGATATTCAATTAAATTTTGTTAGCGTATACTCTAGTATGGTAAATTTAATTCTATAAAAGCTATTACCAATTTTCTAATATATACTTTTACTTACATTATAAAGAAAGGGAGTGTCCATACCATGAAAAAGAGAATACTTGTGCTTTTATCTATGGGTTATGGGTACTCGACTGCAGTTTTCTTTTAGAAAAATAGTAATTGGTGGAGTCTGTCTAATTATTTAAGAAGATATGCAGAAAATTTATAACGAGTGAGGTAATATTATGAAAAAAATTATTAGAAAAAACCCTAAGCTAATGCCAAAACCATTAGGCGACTACAGTCATATCACTAGAGTGCCTAATGGGGCAGCCTTAATAGTAACATCAGGTCAAGTAGGAACAGATATGAAAGGCAATGTTCCGAAGAGTTTAAACGACCAAATAGCTAATACTTTTGCAAACATGAAAAAGATTCTTGAATCAGAGGGGTTGTCTCAAAAAAACGTTATTAAGGTTAATATCTGGGCGACTGAAGAGATAGACTGGGATTATTTCGACCTTAAATGGATTAAGTTTTTTGATAATGAATCCCCATCTATGACAATTGCATATATAACAGCATTAGGATTACCTGAATTAAAAATAGAAATTGAGCTATGGTGTGCTGAAAATTAATGACAAAAAGGGGTCACACGACCGAAAAAAGAAAATTGCACATTAAGGAATATTTTCACATATTATTGAGAAATAAAAACACAGAGAAAATGATTTTCCCTGTGTTTTTATTTCTGTTTTATTCTATTTTTTCGTAGTGGCCGTAAGATTTCAAAATTCACTTTTTGATTTAAATTCCAAATATAATCTCCTGTAAGTGCGATATATTCCCAGCCTAATGGAGAGATGTGCTGAATATATTCCTCTGGAATATGAATACCTTTACTCCGTAACGTTTCAATTGCACGAGAGATATAGATAGAATTCCAGGTTACAATCGCAGAAATAATGAGTTGAAGTCCACTTGCACGATGTAATTGATCTTCATAGGATCGATCACGAATTTCTCCTAATTGATTAAAGAATACAGCTCTAGCCAAAGATGTTTTACTTTCGCCTTTATTTAACTCAACCTGAACTTTTCTTCTATGCTCAGGATCTTATATCCATTTTAACATATATAAACTTCGTTCTATCCGGCCAATCTCACGAAGCGCAATAGATAAACTATTCTTTCTAGGATAAGATGATAATTTTTTGAAAATCAGGGAAGCTTTAACTGTCCCTTGTCGGGGCACGGCAACAATTTGCCCTTTTTCGGGCCACTTATAAAAAACTTTGAAATGTATAATAAAATTTTGACTTTAAGGTAATTAGATTTGGAGTTTTCAAGAACGCTTTTTTTTAATATGTTCCGTAAATTCATTTCAAAAAGTTAACGGAATTCCAGCTCTGTTAACTTTTTGAAAGTGGCGAGTGGCCTCTAAAAGTAGTAATCTTTGCCGTGCGCACCTACATCTACTAACTTCCATAACAATACATTATCAACTTTGTTAAAAATTAAATGAAATTCTTAACAAAGTTGAACTTAAGTAACAATTAATACCATAAAAAACCTCCAATATGGAGATTTTTTTATGGTATTAAAATTTGATCTAAAAGGCTAATATCATATTTATTTAAGTCTACAATATCTAACCCTACAAAACTTTCAAATTTTTCATCCGAGAAACAAAAATCAATCCCTTTATAATGAAATTTTTGATTCACTTCTTGCTTATTTAAGCGGAAAGAATAGATACCACCATCTTTAGTATATATCTGTGTAGAGCCTGCTAATTTAGATAACTCTAAAGCAATTGGACCAAATACCTCGATACCAACAATTCTATCCTGTTCATCGATATCTAATTCTAAATATTCGTTGACTTCTAATTCATCAGTAAGTTGAATTTTATATTGAGCTGTTGAAGATAAAGTGTATAAATAAGCTAATTTTGATTCAATATCATAAGTAATTCTTGGTTTCATTTCTTCTGTCTTACCTCCAGCGACTTTTTGGAGAAGATGTTTTATAAGTTGTTGTTAAAGAATTTCCTTTTCTTGCTACTGCTACACCCTTATAGTAATAGACTGCGGAATTATATATTGGATCATAATATTTCTTCCCTTTTGTAGCTGCATTGAAACCTTGAACAGGTGAAACACCACGTTCATACATACGTTCAGCAAGATGCCATGTAGCACGAATTGCAGGCATTCCATACTTTTTAAATAAAGCAGTAACTTCAGGAGTTGCATATAATTCTGCCTCAAGTTTTTGTTCTTCTAATAGTAATTCTTGAACATCGAAATCTGGATTAATAGTATCACGATATGCCCAAGTTTCTGCATCAATTAAAAGTTCTGTTTCATCTAAACTAAGGATTTCTTGTTCCAATTCCATGGCTTCTTCTGTCGTCATAGTAGAATCAACTTGTTCAATTTTTTGATTTTCTACTAAATTTGACGAATCAAGGTTTAATAATTGCTCATTTGTTAAATGAGTATTATTTTTTGGTTGTGATAATTCAACAGTTTCAGCCAAAGTGGGTCCTACTACAGTAAAAAGCATAACAGTAGTAATTAAAGCAATTAACTTTTTCATTATCTCTACTCCCTTCAAAATATTAACATAGGTTTCGAGTAAAGTTTGATTAATCACCTCTTACAAATCCACATTCTGTGTTAAACAAACAGACTCCATTTTGAAAAAAAATTCATCAAAATAGAATCTTTCTCTGTGACTAAATGTTCAATTTTCATAAAAAATTTTGATCAAAACATATTTAGAATCCTTTAATTAAAAAGATATAGCATCAAATCCTTCTTATAAACATCGTGACTTTATTTCATGTCCATATTTACAACTGTTACTGTAAAAAATGATGTTCTTTAATCTAGTTTGAAACAATACCTCTATTATTACCTATATATTCTTTAAAATTGAATATATCTCAGTACAAAAAGAGCTCCCGAAATCAATTGATTTGGTTCAAGAGCTTTTTTAATGCATTTTTTACAGTGACATTTATGTATAACCAAAAGATTTCGGTCCTTAATTTCATTGATCTTACGATAAATGAACATACTACATCATTAATATCATGTATAGTAAATTACATTAATTATACCAATTACCATATGGAAATATTAACGTAAAAAAGAAATGATTTGCAGTGTTATAAAACTTTTTTATACATGTTATTTTTATATTTAGATTACATAGTGTTAATTACAATGCTTACCTTGAAAAAATGTAGAAAAGAGGTGAATAAGGTTAAAAAGATTTTAATTCTTATACTAACAGGACTAGTTTTGTGTAGTTCACTTTTTTATTTTCTTTTTTATAGTGAGTCTACATTATCAAAAACAAAATCTAATATTCCCTACAAAACGAAAAAACAATCTGTAACTTGGGGAAGAAAGGCTGTAATAGAAGATAAATTTACTCATATTCAAAATACAATCAAGGTTGCTATTTTGGATAGTGGTATATATAAAGAACATGAAGATTTAAAAGGTAAAGTTGTAAAAGAATTTAATACTATTAATTTAAATACTCCTATTACTGATGAAACTGGCCATGGAACTGCTATTGCTGGAATCATAGCTGCTGAAAATAATAATTTAGGAATTTTAGGTGTAGTTCCAAACGTTCTACTCTATGACGTCACAGTCCTTAATAATCAAGGTAAAGGCGATGTTGATCATCTTATTAAGGGGATACGTTGGTGTATAGAACAACAAGTTAATATATTAAACATTAGCTTTGGCTTACAATCTGAAAGTCCTGAATTAAAAAAAGCAATAGATGAAGCAGTAGATTCTGGAATTATTGTAGTAGCAGCTTCCGGTAATACCTATGGTTTGAGCGTAGACTATCCTGCTAAGTATGAAAATGTTATATCAATATCATCAGTAAATAAGGAATTTAAACGTGCTAGCTCATCTGCCAAAGGAAAAATAGATTTTGCAGCCCCAGGAGTTGATATATTGTCAACAAATCAAGATGGAGGTTATTCCATATATAGTGGAACATCGTTTGCTACTGCATTTGCAACAGGTGTTATATCTGTATTATTAGCTGAGAGTGACAATAAGCTTAACTTGGACCAAATTAAAAAAACTTTAATTGAGCGTTCAATAGATCTAGGAAGTAAGGGTTATGATAATGAATTTGGCCATGGTTTAATCCAAAAATGACTAGGAGTGACTAAAGATGCAAAAATCGTTAATAAAAATAATGATATTGACTTTATTTATTACTTTAATTCCTAATTTAGGGATTATTGTTCAAGAAGCTAATGCTGCAACACAAGAAACAAATCTAATTGATCAAAATATAGAACGACAAGTTGATAGCAGCATTTCAGAAGGCGTAAATGTTGATGTTATTACAGATAATAGTGCAGAAATCATAGTAGAAAGTGCAGTAAATGCCGTAGATTTTACCGCATCAACGGATGTTTCTTTAGATAAAGAAACAGGTGATGTCCAGGTTAATGGAAACTTTATTGATGAAAATGGGGAAGAAATAAAAGTAAATTTTGATGTTGAAGTAATTGAATCGAATGAAGAAGTATTCATCGCCAACTTTAAAGATCAAAAAACTGGGGAAATATACGAGTACGATACAACAAAACTTCAGGCTTCTGTAATACCAGCCGTTCCAGTGGTATTAGCTTTAGTAGCCAGAGTA
>WPCI01491957.1_pt1 | contig 13927 bp, 9 predicted proteins | sample 5399871 | NCBI WGS metagenome assembly WPCI01 (sample SAMN12869469, study PRJNA574797) | sludge metagenome | isolation source: wastewater treatment of pH7 | place: China:Beijing | collected 2019-05-20
CTATCGGTCGGCTCGAACCTGGGAGCGGCGGGCCGTGGTGGTGGGAACCCCGGTGGCCAAGCCGAAACCGGCGTTCGTCAAGCTGGACGAGGCAATCATCGAGGAGGAGCTGGCCCGCTTCGGCGCCTGAGCGCCTGGTAGACCTGGGGTTTGCCGGGGTTTGGCTGGTTTGGGCATGTTTGCCAGGTTCTGGCGTTGGCAAACGTATCCAACTGGTGGCAAACGTTGGGGGTTTGGGCTGATTTGGGCTGGTTGACCTGGGTTTTGCCAGCGTTTGGGCACGTTTGCCAGTGTTCGGGGCAGGTTCGGGGCAGGTTCGGACGTCCGCCAGGCGCTGGACCCGTCAGTCCGGGCCCGCGCCACCCCAGCCCGCCTAATCCTCCGCGATCGCCACCAGCACGGGGATGCGCGCTGCCCGCCAGGCCGGCACGATGGCCGCCAGCACGCCCAACACTGCAGCCGCCAGCACGAATAGTCCCAGTTGCCCCCAGGGGACGGTCAGCCGCGACAGGCCAGAGTCCTGCAGGTACTGCTGCAATGCCGCCCCGAGTCCCACTCCGGTCGCTGCCCCCAGGACCGCCGCGTACACCGAGGTGAGGGTCGATTCGATGATGACCAGGGCCGCCACCCCGCCGCGGCCCATCCCGACCGCTCGCAGCAGCCCGAACTCTCGGGTCCGTTCCGCTACCGACAGGCTCATCGTGTTGACAATGCCGACGGCGGCAACCACAACCGACAGTCCCAGCAGTGCGTAGAGCACCGCCATCACCTGGTCGACGGCCTGCGCCGCCTGGTTTGAGAAGTCTGCCGCCGTGCCCACCGACAGGGTACGCAGAGGCCGCACCTGCTGCTGGATCGCGGCTTTGACCAGCTGCACGTCGGCCCCCGGCTCCGTCCAGACGAAGAGGGCGGCCGGCTTGGTGACGGGGAACTGCCCGCCCGCGGCCAACTGCGAGTACTTCGCATCGAACACCAGGGTGGACCCGACCACGTTGAAGTCCATCAGGCCCCCCAGGCGGTGCTCCTGAGTCTGATCTCCATCCCGGAAGGTGACCTCGTCGCCGACCTCGAACCCCTGCTCGCGAGCCCAGGAGCTCAGCGCCAGGAACTCCCCGTCGGACAGGCCGTCCGCGCTGCCTTCCGACAGGGGAATCTGCACGTCCCGTCCCAGGTAGCCCGGGCCGTAGAAGGTGGCGCTCTGGATGGTGTATTCTCCCTCGGCGTTTTCAAAACTGACCTGCCCGGTGCTGACGTCACCGTGGACCGACTCGACCCCCTTCACCTGCTCGATCAGTTCCTGCGCCTGCGGCGGGATTGGTGAGAACGGGTCGGCGCTTTGCACCACCAGATTGGAGAGGACCTGATCGTCAGCCAGGCCGGCAATGGAGTCCTTCACGGTTGTGGCCAGCACGGCCCCGGCACTCACCAGGGTGACGCCAATGATCAGGGCCCCCGCCGTGGTGGAGGTTCGGCGCGGGTTACGCCACAGGTTCTTCACGGCGAGGCGGCCCTGGGTGGGGGAGGCGAGCCGGATGGGGCTGGCTAGCAGCTGGGCGGCCGGACGGGACAGCGCGGGGGAGACCGCGAGGATGCCGAGGATCAGGAGGGCGGCCCCCACTCCGAAGCTGACGCCCGGCCCGGCCACCTGTCGGGTCACCCCCAGGTGGACGAGGGCGAGGCCCCCGGCCAAAGCCATCGCCCCGAGCACGGTCCGCGGCCAGAGGGCACGCTGGTTGGCACCGGCCGAGGAGCGGAGCGCCTCCAGCGGGGAGGTGCGGGATGCCTCCAGGGCGGGCAGGAGTGCGGAAATCACCGTCACCACCAGTCCCACCAGCAGACTCCAACCGACCATGGAGGCGGTGAGGGGTATCCCGCCGGGCAGACTCATGCCAATCCCGGCCAGGGCTCGCTCTGCCGCCCAGGTCAGTCCCCGGCCCAGCAGCACCCCCAGTCCGCCTCCGAGCAGCCCGACCACCACCGCCTGGGCGGCCACCACCAGGAACACCTGCGGCCGAGAGGTGCCAATGGCGCGCAGCAGGGCGAACTCACCCTGCCGAGCCCGGACGGACATCTGGAAGGTGTTAGAGATGATGAAGGTGCTGACGAACAGGGCGATCCCGATGAAGATCAGCAGGAAAGTGGTCAGGAAGCTCAGGGCCGTGTCGGCCTGTTCCTGCAGGTAGGCGCGGTACTGCGCGTTGTCCAGCACCGTCAGATCCGGCTGGGCCACCCGGTCCAGCACCTGGGTTGGATCCGCCCCCGGGGCCAGGTTGAACACCACCATGGGGGCCTGCCCGCCCTCCCCGAACAGCTGGTCGGCGGTGTCGGGATCGACGTAAAGGCTGACCATCCCGAGCATCGGATGGTCGTAACTGTAGATGCCGGTGACCTCTTGGGGCAGGATCTGACCGCCGACGGCCAGCTCGAGCCGGTCGCCCACCTGCAGCTGATGCTGGTTGGCAGCGGACTCCTCGACGGCGATTTGCCCGGCCCGCTGCGGGGCGACGCCCTCCACCCAGGTTGGCCCCAAACTGCCCGCCATGGTGGGGGTGATCAGGACGGGAGCGCCCCCGGTGGTGAGCAGGTTGCCCGCGGCGTCGTACAGCAGTCCGGTTCCCGTCCACAGGGCCAGCGGGTCCTCCACCCCGGTAATCTCGCGAATGCGGTCGACCTCGCTGGCGTCAACGCTGCCGTAAATGCTGGTCCCACCGGGAGTCGTCTCCTCTGGCCCCAGCAGGTACCCGTCGTACACAGCCACCCCGCCCAGGGTTGACTCGGCCACCCCGTCGAGGGCGGAGCGCAGCCCAAGCACACCGCTGAGGAAAGCGGTTCCCAACGAGACGGCCAGCAGCGTCATCAGGAATCGGCCAAACTGTGAGCGAATGCCACGCAGGGTAATTTTCACGAGGGGGGAACGCGCCGACGGGAGGTCGACTGCTGGCATGGGCGGCTCCCCTCGAACTAGTGACGGCTTCTTCAGCTAGTTTACGTTCAATCCCCAGTTGGGGCCCCGAATGGCCGCGACGATCTCATCTGCGTGGTCCACCAGCAACTGCGCGTGGGTGGCCCGGGCAATGAAGCGCACTCGAGCTTGGCCCAGCCGGCGGGCCAGGCTCACCACCTGGCGGGCGGAAATGTAGGCGTCGCGCCCACCCGCCCAGATGGTCACCGGTTGGGGAATGGGCCCCGGTTGGGGGGCCCGCCCCAGGACGGCCAGGTCGGTGGCCGCTCCCGTCGAGCCGGGTTGCAGTGCTCGGGTGAGCGAGGCCGCCAGCAGCGCACTTCGGGGGCCACCCCCTCCGAGTCGGAACGCCCCGGCAATCAGGGCGGGGCTAACCCGGGTCAGGACTCGCACCGTCGCCAGCCACGGCCGGGCGCTCACCCGCTCGAGCCGTGTCAGCCAGTTTTCCCGCTCGGTTAGGGGAGCCACCAGCCCCACTGCGCGCACCAGGTCCGGTCGCGCCCGCGCGCACGCGAGCGCATAGGGGGAGCCGCCGGACCAGGCTAGGACGGTTACCTCAGTCAGGTCCAGGGCGCGGGCCAGTTCCTCCACCACCGGGACCCAGTCGCCCACGGTTCGACCCGGTTCCGGGTCTGAGCCGGCGATTCCGGGTCGGTCCGGGGCCACCACTCGAACTCCTTGGGCGCGGGCCGCCTCGTCCAAAACCATTGCTTCCAGGGCCGAGCCGGGCGCCCCGTGAAAATACAGGAGGACCGGTCCGGTGGGGCAACCGCACTCCACCCAGCTCAGGGCGCGCCCGGAGGAGAGGCGCAGGCGGTGTGGTGGCGGGTTCATGAGAACACCCTATCGCCGCCTCGGGTAGAGTCTTGTCAGAACTGACCGAGAGGATGATCGCCGTGCCAGACAACAGGATCTTTTCGCGTCGCTGGGCCCATTGGGGGCGAGCAACCGGCCGGTGGCTGACCTCGGGCCCGATCAGCCTGGCCATCGCGGTGGTGCTGGTCGGCGTGTTCGTCCTGTCCCTGGTGCTGCCCTCCCAGGAGGTTGAGGGCGCCTTGCGAGCCGGCCTGGGGGAGGCCTGGTGGACCATTTTCACCGCCTGGGCAGCCGTGCGTTCGCTGGCTCAGCTGGTCTTTGACGTGCTGCTGCTGGTGACCCTGGGGATCGCGCTTGAGCGCGTGCTCGGATCACGGAGCTTTCTGCTGGTGGGGGCGTTGTCCTACTGGGTGGGGGCGCTGCTGGCCCTGGCCACGGTCAAGTTGGTCGAGGTGGTTGATCCGAGGTGGGGCGACCTGATGAGTCGGGAAGCCATCGTCGGGGTGTCGGCTCTGCTGCTGGCGGTGGCGGCTGCGGCCTCGGTGCGGTTGGCTCCCCTCTGGCGCCGGCGGCTGCAAACATTTGTCGTAACGGTGCTGGTGATCCTGGTGCTCTTTGCCGGATATTTGGGCGCGCTGTTTACCGTTTATGCCACCGCCTGCGGGCTGCTGGCCGGGGCACTGCTGGCGGGCAGGGAGCACCCGCGCACGTCCCGGACCGAACTGGTTGGCGGCGGCCCCCAGGACGGCCGCTTCCTGGTGGCGCTGATTGTCAGCGGGGTCGTGGTCGGCTCGGTCATGTCGATCTCCACCACCCACATGGTGGGGGTGTTGGCTCACCTGCAGTACCTGGCGGGGATGGAGATGATTGACCCGGCGCTCGGTACCTGCACCGGGGAGGTGGTGGATAACTGCGGGTACTATCAGGGCCTGCTCAGCCCCCGCGGCCTGCACATTCTGGTCCCGCAGTTGCTTCAGTTGGCGCTGGCGTGGGGCCTGCACCGGGGTCGGCACGCCGCTCTGGTGGGGACGTTGACCCTGCAGGGCACCAGCGTCGCTCTGGGGCTGGCGAACCTGATCATCCTGTGGGGCCACCGGGACCACTGGGACGTGTACGGGATGAACTCCTCGGTGGTGGCGCTCTCACGCTTGGCGGCCACCGTGGCCATTCCGCTGATCATCGGTCTGATTGTCTGGTCCACTCGGTCCCTGTTCACGGTTCGGACCGCTCCGGGGACGGCTCGGAACCTGCTGATCAAGGTCGGCGTGGCCACGCTGGTGAGCTGGGCGGTCGCGGTGCTGGTTGCCCTGTTCTGGGCGGGGGCTCACGATCCGGGCGCGGCCGTGCTGCGCACCTCCGGCTCGTTCCTCCTGGCGCTGCTGCCCTCACCGTCCCTAATTGTGGATTTGGGTGCGGCCGGAACCGACCCGATTTGGCCGGTGGGCACCTACCTGGCGCTGGTGCCGTGGGTGGTGCTCGGAGTGTTGATGCTGGCGGCTTTCCGCCAGCAGCAGCTGCCCCAGGCGATTGGCCGGTCCCAGTTCATTGAGATGACCAGACGCTTTGGGGCGGGGTCAATGGGGTGGATTGCCACTTGGCGCGGCAACCACTACTGGAGTTCCCAAACGGGCGAGGGGGCGGTCGCCTACCGAGCTGGGGGCGGAGTGGCCCTGACGGTCACCGACCCCGTCTGCGCTCCCGAGCGGGCCCGGGCCACGATGGAGGAGTTCGTCGCGTTCAGCCTGGAGCAGGGCCTGGTCCCCGCCTTCTACTCGATTCATCAGGACAGTGCCGAGGTCGCGCGCCAGTGGGGGTGGCCGGTGCTCCAAGTGGCGGAGGAGACCGTGTTGGACCTGCCCACTCTGGCTTTTACCGGCAAGAAGTTCCAGGATGTCCGCACCGCGCTGAACCGGGCCCAGAAGGAGGGAATCACGGCCCAGTGGGTCCGGTGGGAGAGCTGTGATTCCCGGCTCAAAGCGCAGATCAGCGCCATCTCCAAGCAGTGGGTCGAAGAGAAACCCCTGCCGGAAATGGGGTTCACGCTGGGGGGCTTGGATGAGCTGGACGATCCGGAGGTTCGGATTCTGCTGGCGGTGGACGGTGAGGGCCGGGTCCACGGGGTGACTTCGTGGATGCCGATCTATCAGCGGGGCGAGGTGACCGGGTGGACGCTGGATTTCATGCGCCGCCGCGACGGCGGGTTCAAGCCGGTGATGGAGTTCCTGATCGCCTCGGCCGCCCTCTGGGCCCAGGAGGAGGGGTACCGCCAACTCTCCCTTTCGGGTGCGCCGCTGGCCCGCGCTGCCGGCAGCGAGGATGCGGATTCTTCCGCCCCGCTGGACTGGGTGCTGAACCTGCTGGGGGAGGCCTTGGAGCCGGTGTACGGGTTCCGGTCCCTGCTTCAGTTCAAAGCGAAATTCAAACCGAGGTACGAGCCAATCTACCTGACGGTGCCGACTCTGGGGGCTCTGCCCGGCGCCGGATTGGCGATCGGACACGCCTATTTGCCGGACCTACGCTTCGTGCAGACGGTGGAGTTGGGGCGCTCTCTTCGCCCCCGCTGACCGGTTATTCACTTGTCGGAGGCGTGGCCTAGAGTAGGAGGGCTATGGATCTCTTTGACGCTTTCGCCAACTCGCATTCTGCCGCTCCCAGTGGGCCCCGGTCGCGCGCTGCGCAGCAGGCGGCTTCCGCCCTGACCGTCAGCTGGGAGGGGACCGACGCCTTCTCTGATCGGGAGCAAAACCCAGAAACACTGCTCGAGGGACTGAACCAGCAGCAGGCGGAGGCGGTGGCCTATCAGGGGGGTCCGCTGCTGATCATGGCGGGGGCCGGCTCAGGTAAAACCCGGGTGCTGACCCACCGAATCGCCTATCTGCTGGCCACCGGGCGGGCCACTGCCGGTCAGATCCTGGCGATCACCTTCACCAACAAGGCGGCCGCTGAAATGCGTGAGCGGGTTGGGGCCCTGGTTGGCCCCCAGGCGCGGCGGATGTGGGTGTCAACCTTCCACTCGGCCTGCGTTCGAATCCTGCGTGAACAGTACCGGGCTGCCGGCCTCAAAAGCACCTTCAGTATCTACGATCAGCAGGACTCCCAGCGCCTGCTGGGAATGATCCTGCGCGCCCACGACGTCGACACGAAGCGGTTCACCCCCCGCCTGATTTCAGCCCGCATTTCCGACCTGAAAAATGAGCTGATCACCCCGTCCCAATACTTTGAGCAGGTTCCTTCGGATCCGGTGTCAGAGGTGGTGGCCGACGCCTACGCCGAGTATCAAAAGCGCCTCACCCAGGCCAACGCCGTCGATTTCGACGACATCATCATGCGAACCGTGCAGACCCTGCAGGCCCACCCGGACGTAACCGAGTATTACCAGCGCCGATTCCGGCACATCCTGGTGGATGAGTACCAGGACACCAACCACGCGCAGTACGTGTTGGTACGAACGCTGGTCGGGGTGGATCGGTCGGCTTTGCCTCCGGCCGAACTGACCGTGGTCGGCGATTCGGACCAGTCGATCTACGCCTTCCGCGGGGCCTCGATCCGCAACATTGAAGAGTTTGAACTGGACTTCCCGAACGCTCACACGATTTTGCTGGAGCAAAACTACCGCTCCACCCAGAACATTCTCAGCGCTGCCAACGCGGTGATCAAACACAACGGGGGCCGGAGGCCCAAGAACCTGTGGACCGCCCAGGGGGCCGGGGACCCGATTGTGGTTGATGCCGCCGACAGTGAGCATGACGAGGCGCGCCTGGTGGTGCGAGAGATCGACGACCTGGGGGCCAAAGGGGTAGACATGGGTGACATCGCCGTGTTCTACCGGACCAACTCCCAGTCGCGGGCCCTGGAGGAACTGCTGCTGCGAATGGGGATCCCGTACCGGATCGTGGGTGGGACCAGGTTCTATGAGCGCCAGGAAATCAAGGATGCTCTGGCCTACCTGCAGGCCATCACCAACCCCGACGACACGGTGGCTTTGCGCCGCATCATCAACACCCCCCGGCGAGGGGTGGGTGCCCGGGCCGAGGCCGCCCTGATGGCGCATGCCGACCGATACGGAATCTCGCTCGGGGAGGCGCTGGCGGATGCGCGGGAAGGGGCGGACCGACCGATTGAGGGACTGGCCCCGCGGGCCGCGAAGTCAGTGGCCGAGTTCTGGGCCATGATGCAGGACCTGCGGGCGTTGGCTCGGGCGGACGAACCGGCGGCTCACATTCTTGACGAAGTCCTGACCCGCAGCGGTTACCTGGAGTCCCTGCGTGCCTCCGAGGACCCTCAGGATGCTTCCCGGGTCGACAACCTGGCCGAACTGCTCTCGGTGGCGGAGGACTTCGACACCACCCGGCGGGAGGCACCCCCGGAAGAGGGGGAACAGCTGGGCAGCTTGGATGCATTCTTGGAGCGGGTGGCGCTGGTGGCCGACGCGGATCAGGTTCCCTCCGAAGGAAAACGTGGGGGAGAGGTCACGCTGATGACCGTCCACACTGCCAAGGGGCTTGAGTTTCCCTACGTGTTCGTCACCGGGATGGAAGACGGCACCTTCCCGCACCGGCGCTCACTGGAGGACCCGGCCGAGTTGGCAGAGGAACGGCGCCTGGCCTACGTGGCGATCACGCGTGCTCGGCAGCGTCTCTACCTGACCCGGGCGGCCACCCGCTCGGCCTGGGGACTGCCCGAAGAAATGCCGCCCTCGCGATTCCTGGACAACCTGCCCGAAGAGAACATTGAGCGCCGGCACCAAACCACGCGGGAACGACTGGCGTCCAGGCCCGGTGGCTCCGATGGCGGTCGGGTGTTTGGCGCTGGTGCGCCCGGGTCGCTGAAACGGACTTTTGTCCGCCAAAGTGCCCCGTCGTCGGCTCCCACCAGGAGGCTGGGTGGGCGCCTAGGTGAGAGTGAAGACAAGCCTGTCTTGCAGCTGAAGGTCGGGGATCGCGTCCAACACGGCACCCTGGGCGAAGGGGTGGTGATCGGAATGGAAGGAAGCGGGAAAACCTCCGTGGCTCGAATCGATTTCGGCAGCACCACCAAGCGGCTGCTGCTCCGGATGGCACCGTTGAAGAAACTGTAGCGGGAGGATTTACCCGCTGTGCGTCACAACACGGGACAGAGCCCTCCAATCGCGCTACCCTAAGAGAAGTGTCTCGAAGTCGAGCTATCTAGTGGTCTCGGCGATGTGACCGACAGGTATCACCCAGCGTGAAAGGTTAGAGCCACAGTGGATCTATACGAATACCAAGCCCGGGATCTCTTTGAAGCCCACGGCGTCCCCGTGCTCAGAGGCATCGTTGCTACCGACCCGGAGCAAGCCCGTCTGGCCGCCGAAGACCTGGGGGCATTCCCCGTGGTGGTGAAGGCGCAGGTGAAAATTGGTGGACGCGGGAAGGCCGGTGGGGTCAAGCTGGCTCACAGCGCCGCCGATGCGGAAGCTTGGGCCTCCCAGATCTTGGGAATGGACATTCGCGGGCACACCGTGCACTCGGTGATGATTGCCGAAGGGGCAGACATCGCCGCCGAATACTATTTCTCGATCCTGCTGGATCGGGCCAACCGGTGTCACATCGCTCTGTGCTCACGCGAAGGTGGGATGGACATTGAGACGCTGGCGGTGGAACGACCCGACGCCCTGGCCCGCGTGGCCCTCGACCCGGCTACCGGGATCGACCTGGAAGTGGCCTGTAAGATCCTGACCGAGGCCGGCTTCGCCCCCGATGAGCAGGAGCGGATTGCCCCGGTGCTGGTCACCCTGTGGGACACCTACCGGGGAGAGGACGCCACCCTGGTTGAGGTGAACCCGCTGGTGCAGACCGGATCCGGTCAGATTATTGCCCTGGATGGCAAGATCACCCTGGATGACAATGCGGCGTTCCGCCATCCGGAGCACGCGGGATTGGCGGACAACCGTAGCGAGGATCAGCGCGAAGTCGCTGCCCAGGCAGCTGGCCTGAACTACGTCCGACTGGACGGACAGGTCGGGATCATCGGCAACGGTGCCGGTCTGGTTATGTCGACGCTGGACGTGGTTGCCCTGGCCGGGGAACCCTACGGCGTCAAACCGGCAAACTTCCTGGATATTGGGGGTGGCGCCTCGGCCGAGGTGATGGCCAAGGGGCTCGACGTGATTTTGGGCGACCCCCAGGTCCGTTCCGTGTTCGTGAACGTCTTCGGGGGCATCACCGCCTGCGACGAGGTGGCCCGGGGGATCATCGGGGCCCTTGAGCTGCTGGGCGACAGTGCCAGCAAACCGATCGTGGTGCGCCTGGACGGGAACCGGGTCGAAGAGGGCCGGGACATTCTGCAGGAAGCCAACCATCCGCTGGTAACCATGGTGCCCACCATGGACCAAGCCGCCGCCCGGGCCGCCGAACTGGCCGCGAACTGAGAGAGCAAAGGGTAATTTCATGACTATTTTCCTGGATTCATCAGACCGCGTGATCGTGCAGGGCATGACCGGGGCGGAAGGCTCAAAGCACACCCGCCGGATGCTCGGCGCGGGGACCAATGTGGTCGGCGGCGTCAATCCGCGAAAGGCCGGCACCTCCGTCACCTTTGAAGTGGAGGGCTACGGGCCCCTGGCCGACCAGGTTGGGACCAAACAGGTGGATGTCCCCGTCTTCGGCACCGTACAGGAAGCCAAGGACCAGACCGGCGCCACCGTTTCCGTCGTGTTCGTCCCGCCCCGTTTCGCCAAGGATGCAGTGCTGGAGGCGGTCGAGGCCAAAATGGACCTGGTGGTGGTGATCACCGAAGGCATTCCGGTGGCTGACTCGGTTGAGTTTGTGGACCGGGCGTTGCAGGCAGGGGTGCGCCTGATTGGACCCAACTGCCCCGGGATTATTTCCCCGGCCCAATCGAACGTGGGGATTACCCCGGCCGACATTACCGGGCCCGGGCCGATCGGGCTGGTGTCCAAGTCCGGCACCCTGACCTACCAGATGATGTACGAGCTGCGGGATCTGGGCTTCTCCACCGCGATTGGGATTGGCGGCGACCCGGTGGTGGGAACCACTCACATCGACGCTCTTCGCGCTTTTGAAGCGGACCCGAACACCGAGGTGATTGTGCTGATCGGCGAGATCGGCGGCGATGCGGAAGAGCGGGCCGCTCAGTTCATTGCCGAGTCGATCACCAAGCCGGTGGTGGGGTATGTGGCCGGGTTCACCGCCCCGGAAGGCAAGACTATGGGCCACGCGGGGGCAATTGTCTCCGGCTCAGCCGGAACGGCCGAAGCAAAGAAGGAAGCCCTTGAAGCGGTGGGTGTGGCGGTTGGCCGCACCCCCACCCAGACGGCTGAACTGGCCCGGGCAGCCTACCAGCGTTTGCACCCGTAGGACTCACCTTCGGGCTGCTCCGCGTGCCGGTGCGCCCAAAAATGGGGGCTGGGTCGAAGATGGAACCGATGACTACTAGTACCCCTCGAACCGGCACGCCCACACCAGAACGGCCAACCATTACCATTGAGCTTCCCAGCGGCTGGGGCCGCGCTGGGGCGGCCGGCCTAATGGCGGCTCTGCTCGGATGGGTAGTGCCCGTGGCCGTGGCCATGGTCGGCTTCTGGGCCGTTGCGGACAGTCCCTGGCTGCGCCAGCAGAACTGGCAGGATGCCGTGGCGCTGGGAAGCTCGTTTTGGGCCCTGTCGTTGGGCTCACCCGCCCAACTTGGCCTGTTGAGTCTGACGCTGATCCCGCTCGGATGGTCGCTGTTTCAACTGCTGTCGCTGCGGCTACTGCTGGGGAGGATGCGCCAGTTCTCCGCCAACTCGATTTGGGCCGCAATCCCGGGCTTCGTGCTGCCGGCCTTAGTTCTGTCTCTCTCCATTCCAACCGAAGGTATCTGGTGGCGGGCCACCCTCGGATCGTTGGTGATCGCCACCGTGGCTGCCGCCTGGGTGTTCTGGCGTTCTGGTCGGCGCTTCCCCCGCTGGCTGCAGCGGATTCGTCTCATCGGTTCAGGTCTGGCGCTCGCCTTCGGGTACCTGGGGGTGATGCTGGTGATCGGCTTGGTGGCGCTGACAGTCAGCGCGGGTGTGCACCATGAGCAGATGGGTCAGGCAGCGGCCAGTGTGGGGGCCGTTGGGGGCCAAGCGGTTATCCTCTGGTTGGCCCAGCTGGTATACCTGCCGGTGGCGGCGGTCTGGGCCCTGGCTTGGCTCCTGGGCGCCACTCTGGTTGGTGTAGGCGGGGAAGTGTTTTCGGCGGCCCAGCCTCCAACCGTGGCTGTTCCCCTTCCGGCTTGGGCCCTGGTGCCCACCGAAGCCGGGGCCTCTCCCTGGTGGGTGTTCCTGCTGGTGGCGATTTGCTACTCACTCTTCACCTGGCTGCACCTGCGCCGCCGGAACCTCAAGTTGGTTGCCCTGACCGTAGGACTGGGGGCAGTGGTCGGAGCTGGACTCTTCGCAGCTTGGTTGGCCCTGTCAACGGGCGGTCTGGGGACGGGAGCCCTGGCGCACCTGGGCCCCCAGGTTGGGCCAGCCACCGTCGCTTTCACGCTCACCTTCCTGCTGCCTGCGACCGTTCCGCCCCTGCTTTTGCATCCGAGCACCATTGCGGCCTGCCGGCGGCAGATCTCACTGTGGCGTGAGCCGGCCGACCACGTAGACTCAAGCACTGAGGCCGAAGAGGTGGCCGAAGCTGAGGCCGAAGCGGTGGCGACAGAAACGGGGGAAGATCAGTGAGGAAGATATCCTTTCAACACAGCCGAGCTTCCCTGATCTTCGGGGTGATCACCGCCCTGTTTTCGGCTTCGATGCTGGTTGCCACGGTGGTCTTGACCCTGAACCATCACCCTTACCGAGCGGTGTGGGTGCTGGGCGGGACCATTGCCACGCTGGGCTTACTGCGGGGACTCTGGCCGGGTGACCCATGGTTCGGCAGTCGCTTCCGATGGCTTGATGTGGTGGCCTATATTGCGCTGGGGGTCGCGCTGATCATGCTCTCACCCTGGGTGGTGGAAATGAGCATGATGCCGCCCAAGTAGCGGATTCCCCTTTTGCCCGATCCGAACCTGGACAGTGTTCCAACATGCGGACAACCGGTAACGGAACTTGGGAATACTGAATCCAGCATGGCTGACGAAGGGCCAGGTCAGGGCCTTCAAAGACCAATCTGTAACATTCGGCCGATCAAAAGTATACAAAAGTATATGGTAGTTGCTGCCCCCGCCGTGTCACGATGAGAGCATCCCGTCACCGTCAATCGGGCAGGTGAAACCTCCATGGGACCAACGCAACGATGCGAACAGGTGGTTAGAGAAATGAAAAGGTCAATCATAATTGCGGCAGTTGGTCTGTTTTTGTCAGGCGCAATCGGTACCCCGGCACTGGCGGCAGACTCGGAATCGACTACTTCTGGGGCGATGCAGCCAAGAGCGACATACGAGTGTGATTCCGCTATCGGGAAACTATTGCAAAGTGGACGGAGTACAGCTGCGCCTGCATATGCTGGCTCCGTTGATTGTTGGCTAGATTATGACGTGCAAAATTATAATCACGGCACCTTTATGCTCCAATATTATGGGCTCATTAAAGGCGAGGGCTTTCATGATCTAGACGCTGATGGATATTACGGTTCAGACACACAGAGCGCCATCCAGAAAATTCAGAATTCATATCCAGGTTTGGCGATAGACGGGGTATATGGAAAGCTAACAGGTAGCGTAATGTGGTGGGGAGACTATTACGACAGTATATCACACTGGAAGTAGCCAATGTGGTTGACTGTGCTCCCGGACATGTCCACTAGCCAGTAGGTTGAACTTATAACAATAGCGATACGACCGGCAACGCTGTTGGTCAAAAGGTGAACTGTAGAATGATTATGGGAATTATGCGTAGGCGGTATTGCGTGGGGTTCCAGTTGGCTGGTTTGGTGCTCGCTGTTGTGACTGTTGGTGGGTGTACTAGTGTGGCTGGGCCGGATTCTGCGGGGGTGGAACAGTCGGCTCAATCGGTGCCGGTTAGTGAGCCGGTGAGTGAGCCGACGAAAGTGGCTGTTGCGGATGTGGCCAGATCTCTGACTGCGGTGTCAGAAGTTGTGAAGGACCGAAAGAAGTGGATTCTTCCAACCGATCCGTACTTCGATTTGCATAGGTATGACTATCAAACCGAGTACGATCTGTGGAAAATACATGACTGCATGAAAGATG
>WPCI01018595.1_pt1 | contig 13901 bp, 13 predicted proteins | sample 5399871 | NCBI WGS metagenome assembly WPCI01 (sample SAMN12869469, study PRJNA574797) | sludge metagenome | isolation source: wastewater treatment of pH7 | place: China:Beijing | collected 2019-05-20
TGCCCAAAATGCGGAGAAACAATTCCTATTACAGGAGAATATCGAAAAAGTTCAGGTATGATTTAATTCTGTTTCTATTTTGTTAATTTAAAGCTGTGTAAGCTAAAAGACAATTTTTCGTGTTAAGAAAAGTATTATCAAGGCTGAAGGATTTTCTTTCAGTGTATTGTCTCTTTACTGTTGTGTCGGTGCCAGCTGTTTTATTCTCTAGTTAACAGGGCTGACAGGCCGACTATTGCAGAGGCAGCATATGAGAAGAATAATAAAAATTCTGCCTGAGTTCCGGAAGAGATCATACAGTCGACCAAAGGCGACCTATTTTTATGAAAAGTATTATTTCGAAAGTTTTATCAATCTTGAATCTTCTCCTTATTTGAGCATAATAATAAAGAAATTATTAATAACAAATGCTAATTAGGCAAAATAAAATTTTAATTGGTGCTCAGCTTTCTTGTTTAATTATATGGAATTGAAAATTTCTTTGTTATTTGATGAAACGGTGTTTGAAAAGAGGTGTGAAAATGAAAGTCCTTATTTGTGGTAAAGGTGGAAGCGGCAAGAGTACGGTTACCGCCCTGCTTGCCAAGGCAATGGCAAGAAGAGGGTACAATGTGCTTGTTGTGGACAGCGATGAGTCAAATTTCGGGCTGCACAGGCAGCTTGGTGTTGAAATGCCTGATGATTTCATGAATTACCTGGGAGGGAAAAAGGCTCTCGGAGAAAAGATGATGAAGGCTTTCCAGAAAGGAGAGGCTGCAAGCATTTTTGAAGAAAAATGGGGAATACCCGAAATCCCGGAGGCTTACACTGCAACAAACGGCAATATAAAAATGATGGCTGTGGGAAAAATCCACGATTTTGGAGAGGGCTGCGCCTGTCCTATGGGTGCGCTTGCCAGGCACCTCCTGAAAAATATAGAGACAACGTCGGAAGACCTTGTGCTTGTCGACACGGAAGCCGGGATAGAGCACTTCGGAAGAGGAGTTGAGGAAGGGTGCGACCTTTTGCTGATGGTGCTTGATCCATCTTACGAGTCCATAAGGCTTTCAGAAAAAATAAGGCAGCTTGCAGAAAAAGCCGGGAAGCCCCTGTACTTCATCCTTAACCGTGCAGATAAGATAGGGACTCATTTTATGATGGAAACTGTGGATAAGACTCACGTCCTGGCTTCAGTGCCGTCGGATATGGAAGTTTTCAGGGCAGGTTTTGCAGGCGAAGAACTGAATGTGGAACTCCCGGAAATAGAGGCCATTGCTGACTTCCTTGTTTCCGGAAATAGAGCCTGAAAATATTCAGGAAAAGATTTTGATATCAGTATTTCAGCAGATGTACCGGGCATGAACATCATAATTTCTGCATTCCTCCACAGATATATCAGTTCACTGCCTGGTTTTTTTTATGTGTCCGATTCCAACAAAAGCTGGCTGAAAAATGTTCAGACATTTCCTGCATAAGCAGATATATATTCTGTTTTGAAATCAACTTTAGTTGTCATGATCTCAATTCTATTTTTTAAAAAGGTACATATAGCAGATACAACCAGTTAATATATGATATTATATTACCCAATTTTACTGGAGATGACTGAAAGTGACCATCTGGGAATACGATGTTAAAGAGATCAGGTTCAGTGAGTGGTCAAAGGCAAAGGAAGACCTTAACAACCTTGGAGTTGAAGGCTGGGAGCTAATTAAGTTTTCAAACGAAATAGATGAAAACGGCATGGTAGCAGCTGTTTTCAAAAGGCCCGTTGATTATGTCGATGCAGCCTTCTAAAACTCTTTTTATATTTACTGTTTCTTGATTTGTTTTTCTTTTATCTGTTTCAAGTCTGATTTTTGATTCCTGAAACTAAATCGCCCTCAGTTTACCTGCTGATCCTTTAACCTGCTGATCCTTTAACCTGCTGATTTTTTAATCTGGTGACTCTTTAACCCGCTGATTTTTCTGATAATCCTTTGATCTGCTGATCCTTCTGATAATTCTTTAATCTGATGATCCTTCAATCTGATTACCCTTAATTTTTTTCTGCTCTTTCTTTTTCTACTTCTTTTTCCTGCTTAGAAGCTGGTCGCAGGCTGCCATAAAGAACATTTCCTGTTTTTTTCGGATACAGTATTTTACAGTATTTTATACTTCATCTTTACCCAACGCTTTCCTTGATTTTTGTACAGCGTCTTTTTTTGTACAGCTTCTTTACTCTACATCTTTACTCTACATCTTTACTTTATACGCATTTTTTTATAACGCCTTTACTCAACGTCTTCATAACGTCCATGCAGTATTACATCCTGTTAACAGCGTTTACTTGTTTTGTTATAAGAAAAATCTTTTATCTTATTAAATGTTACATTATTTTATCAAAATAATAATTGTAGGGCGGTACATCTGGAGTTATCGTTTTGAAAAACAATCTGCAAGCCTGGTTTGAAGATATTTATCCGGGGTAAATGAAGCTTTTTTACGGCTGATATTCTCCGGTTTTGATCCCTTTAACCAGTTTCTTTCAAAAATATGAGCAGACAAGAAACTTCAGGTGATTCTTAATGTTAAAACGTCTCTCAAAAAGCTTTGAGCTAAACCGCCCGAGAAAATATTGCTAAGTTGATCAAAGTTCTGTCAGATTCTCATTAATTATGTTTCCACCATCGAAAATCGAGGACTGTTTATGAATCGAAGTTTCAAGTTGATTCTGATAATCTTTATGCTGCTTGCCGTAATCGGAGCAAGTGCCTGCATAGGAGAAGAAAAGGAAGGGACTGCAAAAGGTTCGGTTTCCGGAGAAGGCTCCCAGGAACTTGTCGTGGGCATAGGTACGGATGTCAGCAACTGGTACCTTAACACGTTTGCATCCGGTGACGCACGTTTTGTCTGGTCTCAGGTTTATGAAACCCTTGTAAGGCTTGATTCGGATCTGAATATCATTCCGGGTCTTGCCGAATCCTGGGAAACTCCTGATGAAGGCAAGACCTGGATCTTCCACCTTCGCGAAAATGTCACTTTCCACGACGGTACCCCTTTAAATGCGGATTCGGTTGTGTTCTCTTATTCCAACCAGTCCTATGTAAGGCAGGCTGTCTTAAAGCCTGTACAGAGCGTGGAAGCCGTTGACGAGTATACCGTGAAATTTGTCCTGGCAAAACCCATGCCATTGCCTTATTACCTGACCCATATAGCCTGGCCTGTAATGGGACCCGGCTGCGTTGACTCCGAAGGGAACTTTGTTAAACCCGTAGGTACCGGGCCTTTTATGTTTGAATCTCAGAAAAAAGACCAGGAAGTGGTGCTCACAAGAAACGAGGCATACTGGGGAGAAAAATCGCTTCTTGATAAGGTCACTTTCAAGGTAATTCCTGAAGCCGCTACCAGGGTTATCGCCCTTGAGACCGGGGAAGTGGACATGATAATCAAGGTCCCTGAGTATGATGTTAAAAGGCTTGAAGCCAAAGATGGGATCCAGATCCATAGAAAACTCACGACCTTTACGGACTTCCTCCAGTTTAACTGCGACAATTCCCCCTTCAATGATACGAGGGTGCGCCAGAGCGTTGCTTATGCTGTCGATACTGAAACCCTTGTAAACGAAGTGCTTGAAGGCATTGGTGAACCTGCAGGCGGAAGACCCTATTCTCCTGTAATGATGTACTCTGACCCTGAGCTAAAGACATATGCACAGGACCTTGAGAAAGCAAAAGCTCTTCTTGAAGAAGCAGGGTGGAAAGACTCTGACGGGGATGGAATAAGGGACAGAGACGGGAAGCCTCTTCATGTGACTCTGGTAGTGAGCAAAGGAGTCTGGGCACCCAGGCATAATCCCATGGCTCAGGTTGTGCAGGGAACTCTCAGAGAAACTGGCATGGATGTGGAAATCCAGGTGCTTGACGATGGAGCTATAAGCAAACTCGAAAGCACAGGGGACTTCGGCATGATACTGAGAAGCGGATATTTCGTCTGGGGCCCTTACCCGAAGCATTTCTTTATTCACCATTCGGCAAGCCCAAATTCGCATTACCACAATGAGACCTACGACGAGCTCGTAGATGCAGCCGATAGGACTGTTGATGCAAAGGAGCAGGAAGAACTCTATCATTCCCTGCAGGCTTTTGTGATTGAAGAAGTCCCGGCTTATTACCTTGTGCATGAAGAAAAGGTCATTGCAACCGGTCCGTCCGTAAAAGGCTATACCATAAGTTCCGAAGACCCCTGGCTGAACCTTTCGGGGGTCTATCTGGAAAGGAAGTGAGTGCAGATTTCGAAAAATGCAAAGTCAGGGAAAATATAAGCTGGAAAAAGGTAAAGTTTGAGAGAAAGTCAGGGAAAATATAGGCTGGAAAAGGTAAAGTTTGAGAGATACCCATGTGGGAATACATAGCAAAGCGTCTTGCAATGGTCTCCATTGTAATCGCGGGAGTTACGCTTGTAGCATTTTCTGCGATGTACCTTGCTCCCGGAGACCCTGCGGAGGTTATTGCCCTTGAAAGGTACGGTGAAGACCTGAGCACGGACCAGATCGAAACCGTGAGGGAGGCAGAAGGACTTGATTCCCCCGTGCATGTGCAGTACCTTATATGGCTCGGGCACCTGCTGAGGCTTGACCTTGGAAAATCGCTTGTGACATCGGAAGATGTCCTTGACGAAATCCTCCATAAACTGCCTGCCACTGTTGAACTTGCAATTGCCAGCCTGCTGATTTCCCTCCTTATAGCCCTGCCAGCCGGGATCCTGAGTGCGCTCCGGAAAAACACCTTTCTTGACAGAAGCTGCATGTTTGTTTCTCTTCTGGGGGTTTCCATCCCGAACTTCTGGCTCGGGCTTCTCCTGATCTGGCTTTTTGCCCTGACGCTTCACATGCTCCCGAGTTTCGGTTACGGGAGTCTCAAGCATTTTGTCCTCCCTGCCCTGACCCTTGGCACTTCAATGGCTGCTGTTACTGCAAGGCTGACTCGCGCAAGCCTTCTTGAGGTTATGGGGCAGGAATACATTGTGGCTGCCCGGGCAAGGGGGCTTGACGAACGTACGGTCCTTTTCAGGCACGCTCTGAAGAACGCCCTTCTTCCGGTTGTCACATTTGCAGGGATGCAGCTGGGTTACCTTCTGGGAGGAGCAGTGGTTGTGGAAACTATCTTCTCCTGGCCGGGAATTGGAAAACTCCTTGTAGACTCGATTTTTGCACGGGACTTCTCCATGATCCAGGGCTGCGTCCTCTTTATAGCAGTGCTATTTTCCCTATCCAGCCTGGCAGTAGACCTCCTCTATGCAGTGCTTGACCCGAGGATAAGATATGACAGACATGATTGAAAAAACAGAGATTACCGAAAAAGCGTACCTGGCTGAAAAAAGGCTGGGAATCGCAGAGTTCCGGAATAACAGGCTTGCGGTTTCAGGCCTCCTGCTTATCGTCGTTCTCTGCATTCTGTCTCTATTTGCTCCTGAAATTGCCCCTCACGATCCCTTTGTCCAGAGGCTTGACAGCAGGCTTCTTTCCCCTTCCCAGGAATATCCTTTCGGAACAGATGAGCTTGGGCGCTGCATTTTTTCAAGGGTCATCTACGGCACGCGAATCTCACTTGGCATAGGAATCCTTGTAGTTGCAGCAACGTCTGTTGCAGGCACGGCTATCGGGCTGCTTTCGGGGTACAGCGGAGGACTGCTCGATGAAGCTTTAATGAGAGGAGTGGATATCGTGATGGCTTTTCCCAATATCATCCTCGCACTTGTGATTGCAGGGCTGATGGGTCCGGGTTTTTTCAGTGTTGTACTTGCCCTTGCCGTTACCCAGTGGCCTGCCTATGCCAGGCTTGTGCGCGGGCAGGTCCTGTCCCTCAGGAAGAGAGCTTTTGTGGAGGCGGCAAGGGCTCTCAGGCCTTCGGATTTTTACATAATAAGAAAACACATCCTCCCAAACTGCATGGAACCCGTAATCGTGCTTGCGACCCTTGAGATCGCACATGTCATAATCTTCGCTTCAGCCCTGAGCTTTCTTGGACTGGGGATCCAGCCTCCGGTCCCTGAATGGGGCTCAATGCTAAAAGCCGGTATCCCGTATCTCCGTACCGCCCCACACCTCACATTTTTCCCGGGGTTGATGATTATATTCACGGTCTTTGCATTCAATTTTGCAGGAGACGGCTTAAGGGACAGCCTGGGGCAGCCTGAAAACCAGGAGGTGCTCGCAAGGTGAGTTTTCCTGTTCTCACAGTAGAAGACCTGAATGTTTCTTTCAAAACCTCAAAAGGGGTTGTAAAAGCCAATGAGGGTGTCTCCCTTGAGGTGAGAGAGGGAGAGATTTTAGGGCTTATAGGGGAAACCGGTTGCGGAAAAACCACCTTCGGGAAAGCTATTTTGAGACTGCTCTCAGGAAAAGTGAAACTTGAAGGAAAAATAGTTTACAGGGGTACGGATATCCTTGCCCTTCCCGAAAAGGAAATGCGGCGGTTTCGGGGAAAGGAAATAGGGATAATGCTCCAGAACCCTTCAGCCTGCCTCAACCCTGTCCTTTCTGCAGGCAGGCAGATTGCGGAAATTTACCGCTACCATGAAGGCATGGGAAAAAAGGAAGCTGAAAAAAAAGCCGGAGAGATGCTCGAGCTTGTGGGAATAAGCTCTTTGAGGAAAGATGACTACCCCCACCAGTTCAGCGGAGGGATGCTTCAGAGGGTTATGGTTGCGATAGGTCTTGCCCTGAGGCCCGGACTCCTGATCGCAGATGAGCCTACAAAGGGGCTTGACACGGATACAAAACTGCAGATAGCAGAACTGATTGTCGGGCTTGTGCGCAAAGAAAACGCTTCCATGCTCCTTGTCACACACGACCTTGAACTTGCTGGCAGGCTTGCAGACAGGATTGCAGTCATGTATGCAGGAGAAATTGTTGAAATCGGAAAGGCGGAAGAAGTTATTTCCAATCCCGGGCACCCTTACACCTGTGACCTGCTTCATTCCCTTCCGGGCAAAGGGTTAAAGGCTGTTTCAGGGCAGATCCCCAGCCTCGTTTCTCCTCCATCGGGCTGCAGGTACCATCCGCGCTGCAGTTGTCGGTTTGAGGCATGCTTACAGGTCCGTCCGGAACTTCTTAAAAATGAGGGCGGGCGCTTTATCCGCTGCCTTCTTTCCGGAAAGGAGTGGAAAACCGAAAATACAGCTGATTCTCCCATCAGGGAACAGCCTGCCTTCAGCTGTACGGAGGAAGAGACATGGCACTTTTGAAGGTTGAAAACCTGAGAAAGTACTATTATTCGGGACTGTTCAAAAAAGAGGTCCACAGAGCGGTTGATGGGGTCAGTTTTGAGGTTGAGAAAGGGGAAACCCTCGGTCTTGTCGGAAGAAGCGGCTGTGGAAAATCCACACTTGGAAGAACGGTTTTGAGGCTTCTTGAACCAACTTCCGGCAGGGTGCTTTTTGATGAGCAGGACATTTCAGGTTTCAAAGGCAGTTCCCTTAAAAGCCTCGGGACGAGAATGCAGATCATCTTTCAGAACCCGGAATCCTGCCTGAACCCGAGGATGAAGGTCTATGATGCTGTTGCCGAACCTCTGAGGCTCCACAGGATCTGTGAAAGAAGCGAGGAGAGGGGACGGGTGCGGGAGCTGATAGAGGCAGTTTCCCTGAGCGAAGAACTGCTTTTCCGATATCCCAGGGAACTGAGCGGAGGACAGCTCCAGAGGGTTGCAATAGCCAGGGTACTTGGCATGAATCCCGAATTCATAGTTGCAGATGAGCCAACTTCCATGCTTGATCCGCTTGTCCAGGCGCAGATCCTTTCTCTGCTCAAAAACCTGCAAACAGAGTACGGGATCAGCTTTCTATTCATCTCACACGATATGCAGGTAATTGAGTGGATGAGTGATAGAATCGCTTTCATGGAGGAAGGAAAAATTGTCGGTTTCAGGTAATGCTGCAATACGGGAATTCTGTAGTCCTTTGCCCGGTTTGACCGGTTATGCTGAATTTATTTTTACCTGCTTGCTTTTTCTCTGTTTAACTCTAAATCATAATCTATAAACTACATCTCTTCATAAACTATATTCAGCCGGATCAAACAGATAAATAAATGAAAATGAACAGGGAAATATATGAAAATAGGAGAAATGGTATGGAAGACAAAGACAAGGATACGGAAAATAAAGCTCGGAATCAGACTGAGTCAGCTGTTGACCTGATGCAGAAGCCTGAGATAGATGCCGACAGATTTTTCAAGCTGTTTGACTCCTCTGTCCAGGGCCTCAGGCAGTGCAGGCTCATTTCTGCAGCTTTTGAGCTTGGAGTTTTTAAAGCCCTTGAAGTCCCTTTGTCCGCAGGGGCTCTGGCTGAAAAAATTGGCTGTGACCCTGCGCTCATGCCTCATTTCTGCGAGGCACTGCATAGCCTCGGGCTACTTGACAGGTTTGAGGAAGGGATAAGCGAAGAAAAGGAAAACGCGCAGATTGCAGTAAAGGGCACAGGAGAAGCCGAAGGGAAAGAAAAACCCGGAGACGAACCCGGTGACAGAATAAAAAATGACGGCGCAGTGTATTTTGTCTCGGAGCTCAGTGCAACTTATCTTCCTGGAAACTCTCCGTTTTCCCAGAAGCACTACCTTGCCGAAAGGATAAGAAATGTAGAGCGCTGGTCCCGCCTTCCTCAGATCATGAGACAGGGACCTGATATTGTCGAGAAAGGGCCTTTTTTCGGGGAAGTTGTACACTGCATGGCTGAAAACGCACGCTGTGGGCTTCTTCAGGAAACTGTCAGGGTTGTCATGGAAAACGTTGATTTTACAAATGTCAAAAAGTTTCTTGACCTTGGAGGAGGGCACGGGCTTTATTCAATTGCTCTGACAAGCCTGAACGAGAACCTTCAGGCTTTTGTTTTCGACCTCCCACCGGTTACCAGCGAAACAAGATATTTCATAGATAAGTATGGGGCTTCAAGGGTGGACATAATTCCGGGTGACTTTTTTAAAGATGATATCGGAAGCGATTATGACGTTATATTCTCTTCCTTTAACCCTGGAGGAAAGGTGCCTTCCCTTATTCCAAAAATTGCCGGAGCCTTAAAGCCGGAAGGGGTTTTCATAACACGGCAGGTTCCTGATGAAAGCATGAAATCCAGCCCTCTCATGAGCCTTGACTGGAACCTCTGGACTTTTGAAGATGTTAAAAAAGGAAGTTCCGGCTACAGTTTCGAAAACAGCGTTCTTTTCAGTGAATACATAGATATGCTGGGGAATCACGGGCTTGAAGTTTTTCGTGCCCTTGACATGACGGACGGGTCAAGAATCGTATTTGCATGGAAAGTGACCTGAGTTTTGTAGAAACAGAAAGCCACTGCAAAATCATATGGGCAGGATATCATAAGTCTGCATATGAAAATTATGTGTCTGTATATAAAACTTATAATTATGTGTATATATATATAAAAGTTATATGTCTACATATAAAAGTTATAAGTCTGCAATAAATATTATAAATCTGCATATGAAAGTTCATGACGGTTCCTTCAAACAGGAACTGTCAAAGGACTTTTTGCAAAGCTGACTGCCCTGATAAAATCAGTCCGTTTTTTTTCCGTGGACAGGGCATTTGTCGCGGTTTTCGGGGGAGTAATATATATATTTTCCGGTCTCGACAAAATACCTGAAATGCTCTATCCAGATTCTTGACTCGTCTTCTTTATCCGTGAATTCCACAAACTTTTTCAGGATTTTCGCAGTTTTTGGGTCAAGGATGTGCTCAATCTTGCAGGCGTCTTCTTCTGCCGTCTTTTCATCAAGCCCCAGGTGCATGAGAAATTCTTTGAGCATGCTGTATTTTTCTCTTGTCTTTCTGGCGATTTCCGTCCCTTTTTCAGTAAGGGTTACTCCGCCATACTTTTCATAATTTATATAGCCTTCTTTATCCAGTTTTTTGAACATACCTGTTACAGTAGAGGGGCCGAGTTCAAGCTCTTTCGCTACATCTTTAACTTTTGCGTATCCTTTTTCTTCCACAATTGAGGCGATAATTTTCAGGTAGTCTTCATCTCTTTCTGTAGTCATAAAACTCGAACCTTTTTTTGTATGCCGAATATTTTTCGATTATATTCAATTATGCGGGAAAGACATATAAGGATAGCTGTACGGTAAGCAAAAAAATAAAAGGTAAAGAATTGGAATCAAAAGTGGAATAAAGGACTGAAACTAAAGTTAAAACCTTTGTGAAATAAATCTCTCTGTGAAATAAATCCCGCTATGAAGTAAACCCCCTTGTAAAGTAAACCCCTCTGTGAAATATAAATTTTTGAAAATTTTTCTTCCCTTATTTAAGTGCAGGTATTTTCGGAGAGGAAGACAGGATAATAATTTTCGGGAGTTTTTCAAGCTTGGGAGGCATCTCTTTCCTGTCTTCCTTTTCTTTAAGCCGAGATTTCAAAAACCCGGATGCTTTGCATCCTCTTGCCTTAAAATTTAAAGTATTTTTTCAGTTCTCGTTTTTATTTCTGGTCCTGTATTTTGTTCGCTTTCTGGTCTGTTTATGCACATTTAAGGTCAGGGAGGCTGCGCCCGGGTTTTGAAATCTCCTGTTTTGTTCATCAGGATTTTTCAGGTTAGCCGGTCTGGCTGTGACAGACTCTTTTTCCCTTCTCGGTCAGCCTGTAAACCGTGCCTGTTGAAACGGTGGGTTTTTCTAAAAACCCGCAACATCCACAATTTTTGCAGGAGCCGGGACAGGAAGAGGATAAGACGGAACTGTTGTCCGTAACTTTTTCAATATGTCCCATTCTTTCCATTATTTCGAGTAAGCCTCTAAGCTGCTGCGTACTCATTTTCAAATGTCCCGATATCTCATTGAAAGACATATTGCCTTTATTTTCCACTTCCGCTATCTGTTTTAACACATACATGTATCCGAGTACCATAATCTGTTTTCTCCATATCCCCAAATTTTTTCTTATTCTGTAATTCCTTCTGAATCCTGTAGCCTGAACGTTTTTCCCCCTGCTGTGTATACTGCCAGGGAAATCAGGCCGAGGTAAAGTGCAGGTTTAATGCCGGAAAGAAGTGTCCACTGCTCAAATCCGTCAGCTGACAGTACCCTGGCGTTGACGACGTCGGCAATAAAAGTCAGCAGATACAGAGCTCCAAAGAGCAGGGAAAGTACGATTCCCACATAAACATAGGCTTTTCCTTCAAAGGACCCTTTTGAAAACTCAACAGTCCCGTGTAAGTAAACTGCACCCACTATCGCAAGCACCAGACCTCCGGCAACCTCAGGGGGGAACAGGCTGGCGGATATAAAGTCATAGGGCAGAAGACCTGTTCCTTTCATGACCTGTAAGCCTCCGATTCCGAGGTATGTTGCCCCCCAGAGGAGAGTAAAACATGTCAGGGTTCTGTTCTCATTTTCCATTCACATCAGCTCCTCATGCAAACACTATATTTCCCATTTTTACCGTCAAAAATGCCATTATCCATGCCACAGCTGTCGAATAGGCGGCTGCAAAAAACATCCATTTCCAGGAACCCGACTCTTTTTTGATTACCGCAACCGCTCCTATGCAGGGAACGTAAAGAAGGGTAAACACCATAAGCCCGAGTGCAACAGCAGGTGTAAATATCGGGTCTGCGGCAAGCGCCGAAGATAGCATCCCTTCATCTGCTCCTGTGCCGTAAAGGGTTCCCAGGGAGCCTATGACAACCTCTTTGGCAAGGAACCCGAATATGAGGGAAATTGCAATTTTCCAGTCAAAACCCAGAGGTGCTACCAGAGGTTCGAGCAGTTTCCCGAGGCTGCCGATGTAGCTTTCCGCACTTCCGTATTCAACTCCCTGAGGGAAGTATGCAAGCAGCCATATAACCATCACTCCTCCAGCAATTACGGTACCAGCTCTTTTGAGGTAAAGGAAGCCCTGGTTCATCATGTACTTGAAAGAATTGACAGCCGAAGGCCTGTGGTAGGGAGGAAGTTCCATTATAAAGGCAGACGGGCTGCCTTTGAAAATGATGGTTCTGAAAAGCTTGGCAGACACTATTGCCACAATAATTCCAAGCACATAGATCCCGAAGATAACGGATCCCGCCTGTTTACCGAAAAATGTCCCTGCCAGCAGCACGTAAACAGGCATCCTGGCTCCGCAGGACATGAATGGTGTAACCATCATTGTGATAAGGCGGTCTGCTCTGTCTTCAAGGGTACGGGTTGCCATAACAGCCGGGACAGAACACCCGAACCCCATGAGCATCGGAATAAATGATTTTCCCTGAATTCCCATCGCATACATCAGCCTGTCCATGATAAAGGCTGCTCTTGCCAGATATCCGCTGTCTTCCAGCAAAGCGAGGAGGAAGAACAGGATGAAGATGTTGGGGACAAAGAGCATGACAGATCCAGCTCCTGCAATTATCCCATCTGCAAGCAGGGATGAAAACCAGGGTGAATCTATGTTTGCAGTGACTATTTCGGCAAGAAGGCCGAAAAACATCTCAATAATTCCCATGAAAGGGGTTGCGAAGGCAAATGTCAGCTCAAACATTCCCCACATCAGGGCAAGGAATATGGGGATCCCCAGGTACCTGTTTGTAAGCACCTTATCAATCATATCCGAGCCTGACATTATTTCAACGTGGCTCTTACTCACCTCAGGAAGGAGCTTGCTTATGAATTCATAACGCTTATCAGCCATTTCGGCTTCGTATTCTTCAGTGTTCAGGCCGGAAAGGAATTTTTTAACTTCAGCCTCTATCTTTGAGGAAGTTAGCTTTGAGTGCGCATTTTCATCCCCTTCCAGCAGTTTGATGCTCAACCACCTGGAAGGATACCTGGCCATAAGAGTTTCATCTTCAGCCAGAACCCGTTCCAGATGTCGGATTTTCTCCTCTATTTTTTCACCGTACTCTATTTTATTATTGGAAGGTCTGGCAGAGCCGGATTTTGAAATGACTGCGTCAAGGAGTTCATTGATACCTTTGCTTTCTTTTGCGGTTGTTTTTATCAATGAGACTCCAGGCAATTTCTCAAGCGCATGGGCGTTTAAGCCTTCACCCCTTTTTTCTGCAAGATCGGACATGTTGAGGGCAAGGATAAGGTTCGTGCCGATTTCCAGAAGCTGGGTGCTCAGGTAAAGATTGCGTTCCAGATTTGTCGAGTCAAGGACCTGTACTACGACATCAGGTTTTTCTTCAAGGATGTAATCCCTGGCAACAACCTCGTCAGCGGAATAGGCTGTAAGGCTGTAGGTGCCGGGAAGGTCCACAATTTCAAGGACATGTCCTCCATATGCCTTTGTACCTATTTTTTTCTCAACTGTTACCCCTGGCCAGTTTCCTACCTTTTGCCTGGCTCCGGTAATGGCATTGAAAATGGTCGTCTTTCCCACATTGGGGTTTCCTGTAAGTGCAACCCTTATCTTATTCTCAACCAATTTCCGCACCTTCAAATGAATCCGGCTCTACCATGATTTTCATAGCCATTCCTTTTCCAAGGGCGTATCTGGCTCCGTTTACATTAACAAGCAGATTTCCTCTCTCGCACCCTATAAGCCGGACAGAAGACGAGGGTGTGAATCCCATCTCTATTAATCTTCTCCTGAGCTCAGCACCTGCTCGAACTTCGCTGATCCGGCAGCCTTTTCCTTCCTGGAGCATTGTAAGAGGCATCTGTGCGGGCAAATTAACCCTCCATCTGTTCAACAATTATCATCTCAGCTTCTTTTTTCCTGAGAGACAGGTTGTACCCTTTTAGCTTGAAATCTACAGGGTCTCCCAGCGGGGCTTTTTTGCTAACACTGAGAACAGTCCCGGGAACCATGCCCATATCGAGCAGACGCTTTCGGGAACTTCCGCCTCCCTTCACCTGAATAACACGGGCTTTCTGTCCTGTTTCCAGCATATTCAGGGTTTTATTGATGATTTCTGTCATTTTGTATCACCATAAGATATTCGGATT
>WPCI01270068.1_pt1 | contig 13895 bp, 7 predicted proteins | sample 5399871 | NCBI WGS metagenome assembly WPCI01 (sample SAMN12869469, study PRJNA574797) | sludge metagenome | isolation source: wastewater treatment of pH7 | place: China:Beijing | collected 2019-05-20
CAGCGGATCGACACCACGAATACTCGGATCGACTCGATGAGTGTCTCTTTGAATGATCGGCTTGATAAGACGAACGCTCGGATTGACGCGATGAACGTGTCTTTGAATGACCGCCTTGAGACCACGAACGCTCGGATTGACGCGATGAACGTGTCTTTGAATGACCGCCTTGAGACCACGAACGCTCGGATTGACTCGACTAACGTTCGCATCGACCATCTCACCGTCGCACTGATGGAGCCGACGCGAAAAGCAGGTTGAGGCTGAGTTTCCCCTGGCTATCGCTTCTGTGTTCTTTGGTGGGCGACCAGTGGTATTCCTCGTCCGAGAATCTTGATCCCGGTTGGGAGAAACTATGGGTATCAGGTCCTAGTGAGGGTTCTATCGCCTGCTGTTTGTGTTGGCTTGGGGCTGTGGGGATCAGTGGGACCATACACGTGGCAGAGCCCTGAGTCGATACTGAAATGGTTAGCGGCGACCGCCAAGCGTCTGGGCACCATGCCGGCGTATAGCACAGTCATATACGGGGACATTCTGCACTGAGGGCTTGAGATCCCGGATGAGTACGGAGTCGTGCTTGGCATCGGCATCGGAAGGATTGATGGGGAGAACCCGATGAACAAGCTAGATGCTATCCACCTGCTACTAGACACGTACACCCGTTTTGTTGACCAGAAGGGGAGCACTAAATGCTGTCTTTCGCCTCGCTCCATCGCCCAAATAACTGAGTCTTTAGGGCCATTTGTAGTCCATGTGTTCATGTGAGTTGCGGTAAATGCTGTTCCAAACCGATGCGCCTGAGCTCCGATCGCCCGGACTCCACAAAGACCCGATCCTCCCGTGGGCGCAGTTGGCAGAGGCACTCTACTAATTGGATGGACGGTACTTGGGCTCACTACTCGAGAGTCCAAGTGTCGGAGTCCTATGTGACCATGAGCGGAGCGCTAGGGGGCGAGATGGTGGTTGATCCGTGGGTTCATCCCAACAGTAAGGAGTGGACAGCCACGTTTGCTCTCGCTAGACAACTTAGGTGGGACCCGCCAAGGGTCTCATCAAGCCATCCGAGTTATCGACTGATTTGTCCAGGTGGCATCTGCAAGGTGCGTGCGTACGGCACAACGGGAGCCGCAGGCGACTCTGCGGCTATTACCGCACGCAACAAGATCCGTTCGTGTCCGCATATTCCTGACTCGATGTTTGTGAAGGTTCAGAGGCACCTTGATTCTGCGGCCCAGTTACTAGACACGGTTGAACTACAGATTGCGCTGAGTCAGGCGCAGACTCAGGTTCTTGAGATCCTTGATGAAATTGAGTTAAACCTGGACGGAAGTGAGAACCTACTACGACTCTACTGCGAAACGGACGATCACAGGCTCCGGATTCTAGGTCAGCTCAACGATGAAACGGAGATTCAGTCGCCAAGAGAGAACCTGAGTGAAGCTAGAAGAGAACTCAAGAGTGTTAGGACTGAGCTGAAAGAACTACGTTCTCATGGTCAGAAGTGGGTTGATCTAAAGGGGCAAATCATGGAACTGAAGCAGAGGCTTCTGACCTGTAGCGAACTATTGAACTCTCAAACCGAGAGCGAAGCCAGATCGTGACAATCGTCCAGTTGGCGATTGTCAACCTATGTGGAAGACTCGCTAATGAGGAACGGGGAGAGCAATGATTGAGATTCCAGTAGTAGTTAAGGGCCTCGACCTTGATGATGAGAAAGCCGAGGCCGCCCTTATTGACACGCTTGAGACCTTTCTAGTATCAGAATCTGATTCAGGAACAGTCTTGTCCTTTTATGTCGATGCTGAAGACTTTGCTTTAGAAGTGGAAGAGAAGGTGGTTGCGCTTCAGGCAATCCTGCCTGGCATTGCACTTGTCCGTTTGGCTCCTGACTTGGTTAACGCGAGTGATATCGCACGTCGCGTTGGTGTTTCTCGTGAGGCGGCACGAAAATGGTCTAAGCAAGAAGGTTTTCCCCTACCATTTGGCGGTGTTGGCGACGGGAAACGTTCCGCCTGGCGGTGGGTTGATGTGGTCGGATGGCTCAAGGATGAGAAAGGGCTAAAGATGGATGGCGAATTGCTGAGTCCTAGTCAGATGGACCAGTTGAATTACTTTCTCTCAACTATGTCCGGTTCGCGTGGCCGGTCGTCTTGGAGTGTTCTTCGGACCATTCTCGCAAGTGATAACTACGCTAAAGCTCCAATACAGGCCCGTCGTGTATATCGAGCAACAGAGCCGCGCGTGGCGGAAACAAGCTCTGCTGACTTCGTTGTGGCGGCCTGACCGTGTTCATTGAGTCGCTTGAAGATACCGTATTTGCTTTTACGGACCCAGAGCCTGCGCTGTTCGGCGTTCGGTTTGTGGTTGATGCCGTAGGTACTGATGTCGCTTCCGGAGTTGAGATCGCTATGCCCACCACGGGCATGTTCTCGTTGAGGGAGGGCGCCGCCTCATTCAGAGTTCGTATGGACGTTCAGACGGATCTGTTCCGGGAGTTTTGGATCGATGTAGCAGCTGTCTTCTCCGCCCCGGAAGACTACATGGTTAAGACAGACGTGTTCCTGCACTTTGCGAATCAGGTAGCTTTGCCTCAGCTTCGAAACTACGCGCAGTCGCTTGCCGATCCTCTTCTTATAGGGGCGGGATATCCTCCGAGGTTTTTCCCATCTGTCGCTGAATTGGGAACAGATGTCTTTCGAGGTGAAGAACTACCGAGTGTTCTTGGTCCCGGTGTGATGGGGCGACTACACGAAGACCCTAACTTAGTTATCCCCGAACTCCTGCCTCCGAAACACTGATGCTGTGATGGCGGCTTGGCGGATTCGGATGACTATATGAGCCGATTGGCCGATCCGAAGGGGTTGAGGGATCGGAATATGTTTTGGCTGTCGGGGTCGGCGACGCGACATCCGGAGTGTGGCCGGTGAGGTCGCTTCATATTCCTCATACTTCCTACGATCAAGAGTTCGCGAGGTGCGTACGATTCCGTTATTGTGCGTTGGTGGGGTTTTCCTCAGAGTGACGTTGGGGGTGTCCACAGACGTGGAGGGTGCACTTCTCGACGCCCAGTCGATCCTGCAGCCCCGTAGAATCGTCAGGGCCACTTCGTCATAGCGCGCTTTTGTTGCAGTAGCGAGCGCTAGTCAGCAATGCCGAGGATAAACGGGCGGAACTTGGGTTGGTTTTGCTGACAGAAGCTGTGTGTCGCAACCAAGGGCATCTATGACGACCCTCGGGAGCCAATTGATGCCGGTAAAGTGCCACAGTGAAGTCTAACTCTTACTATCCGTTCGCCCTGGTCGCGACTGGTAGCATTCAAAAGTCCCTTAATTTGCACTGATGAGGTATCGCGCCGTGGAGCTTCAGGACTACATTCGGATACTGAAGAAGAACTGGGTTCTGATTCTGGTAATCACCCTGCTGACGACGGCCCTCACTGCCGCGTGGACGCTGACCAGAACCCCGGTCTACCAGGCCCAGTCCAAGCTCTACGTTTCCGTTCGGACCGGTGACGCCTCCGTCGGTGATCTGCAGCAGGGAACCAACTATGCCCGCCAGGCGGTCACTAGCTACGTTGACATCGTGACTACCTCAATCGTCACCGACCAGGTTGCCGCTCAACTCGGTGGGGGACTGACCTCCCAGCAGGTAGCGAGCAAGCTGTCTGCCTCCTCGCCGTCGAACACAGTCCTTATTAATGTGGCTGCCACTGACACTGACCCGGCGATCGCCGCGGAGATCGCCAACACGACCAGTTCGGTTTTCGCTGAGGTTGTGACGGAGCAACTGGAGAAGCCCTCTCAGGGTGCTCCTGCTCGTGTCCAGATTGACGTGGTTGAACCGGCCGAGGTTCCCTCGTCCCCGATCAGCCCCAACGCTTCGAGGAACATCACGCTAGGTCTGCTTCTAGGACTGATGCTCGGCTTCGGGGTCGCCGTCTTGCGCGCCGTGCTCGACGTTCGCGTCAACAGCAAGAATGACGTCGCTGCCGTGACGGACACCCCGATCCTCGGCGGCATTATTCGTGACCCGCACGCGTCCGACCACCCGTTGATCGTGCAAGAGGATCCGCTCGGACCCCGTGCTGAAGCGTTCAGGCAGTTGCGGACCAACTTGCAGTTTTTGCGGGTCGAGGGGAACCCTCACTCGTTCGTTATCACCTCTTCTGGTGCGACCGAGGGGAAGACGACGACCGCGGCGAACCTTGCCATCGCGCTGTCCGAAACCCAGGCATCCGTTTGTCTGGTCGATGGTGACCTCCGTAAGCCGCGCATTGCTGACCTTTTCGGAATCGAGGGAGGGGTCGGCCTCACCGATGTCATCATCGGTAGGCGCAACATTGGCGATGCAATCCAGGCGTGGGGGCCGAACCGACTCGACATTCTCCCGGCGGGCCACCGCCCCCCCAACCCCAGCGAACTACTCGGCTCACGTGAGATGGAGTCCCTCCTCGCGGGCCTCACCCAAGCGTACGACTACGTGATTGTCGACTCACCTCCGGTCCTCGTTGTCACTGACGCGGCGCTGATCTCCCAGTCTGTTGGCGGCGCCCTAATGGTTGCCGCTGCGGGCAAGACGAAGAAGCCCCAACTTGAAGCCGCGCTTGAGGGACTGAAGACTATCGATTCACGTGTCCTTGGGATCATTCTGACGATGGTTCCTGAGAAGGGCCCGGATTCCTACGGATTCACGACCTATTCCTACGGTGAGCTTCACCAGCAGCCATCCGAAATCGGTAACCCAGTCGTCCGCGCCCCGAGGGGCAAATGGAAGACGCTCGGCACTGACGGTGCCGTCCCTCCGGCACCCGGATCGGCGATGCCGCCGGCCACTCGTTCCGGCGGATCGACCCCGATTCTGGGAAGCTGAGCCGCTGGGGTCCAGATGAACGTCGCGCCTTACAAGATTGTCACCGTCTGCACAGGGAACATTTGCCGTTCTCCGCTCGCGGAGGCCTTGTTGCGTCAGTCGTTGGCCGAGGCAGCCTTTGACATCTCTAGCGCGGGCATCATGGCTGCCGTCGGAGCGGTGGTGCCGCGGCAACAGCTTCGCATCGCGAAGAAACTGAACCTAGTCGGATTAGAGAAGCATCAGCCCCAGCCCCTGACTCAGGACACCATCAAGAACACCGACCTGGTGCTTGGCATGTCCCGCGGTCATCGCAAACGCATCGTTCGGATGGATCCAGGCGCGGTCCGAAAGACGTTCACCATTCGCGAGTTCGCTCGTCTGGCACCGCTGGTGACGGTCGAGGACGTTGAGGCCCTGGTGCAAGACGGTCTAGATCCGATTCCTGCGGCGGTCGAGGCGGTGGCGTCTAAGCGCGGACTGCTCCCACCCCCGAAATTTGCCGAAGAGTTCGACGTCATTGACCCGTATAAGCAGAAGACCAGCGTGTACAAGCTCTCGCGTGATGAGCTACTGCCGGCCGCGCAGGTCACCAGTGACTTCCTGAACTCAATAATCTCGATCTTCGGCAGTCAGCGCCGGACGACGGCGGAGAACGTGGTCGAACTCGACCTCCCCGAAGTGGTTGACCCAGAGACCGGAGAGTTAACCCGCATTGATACCGGACAGTTCGCCGTCCTAAACGGCCTGCCGAAGCGTAGCGAGATTCGTCGATCCCAGATGAAATCTGTTGCGGGTCCGGGCGGTGTCGGCCGTTCAATCCCTCGTCGGCTCGATTCTGACTCGCGAGGTGCATGAACGTGAAGGAATCAGCGGGTCGGTTTGCACGCGGTGTCTTGATCGTTTTGCTCGCCTTGGTGGTTGCGGCGCTGTCCATCATGGCGATCATGCACACCCGTCAGCCGGTCCCCGATGCGGGGGAGACGCCGGGATACTCCCCTCGGTTTGAAGTCGTTGAGGAACTGGACGAGGAAGAATCGGAGCAGGAAGAGACTGAGGAACAGCCAGCTCCTGAGCCTCCCTCGTACGAGGTTGTTCCCACCACCCGCGTTCTCACCGCCTTCGGTGGGGGTCAGGTTATGCGGGCGCTAACCGGGCCGTGTCCAATGGCGGAGACGGTGGTTCAGACCTCGTACGACAACGGGGTTAACTGGATTTCGCAGGACATCGGCCTGCTGATTCCTGTCACTTCGCCCTCGCGCCTGGTAGATACCCGCGATGGGATGGCGGTCGTTCTGGGACAGAATCCGGTCGATTGTGGGCAACAGGTCGCGGGAATTCAAGCGTTCGGTGGCGAGCTTTGGGACCTGGCGGACGTTGCGGGAATCTGGCGGGTCAACGTCACTGACCCGACCACCATCAGCGGTCCTGGTGGTGTGGTCGGTCATCCCGGGTGCGAGGTGGTGCGACTGAGCGCCAACGCAGACGGTCGTGTGGCGGCGCTGTGTAAGGATGCAACGCTGAAGGTTTCGACAGACAGCGCGGCGACCTGGACCAGTGTTGGTGACCCGATTGTGGGGGCTGACGCGGTCGAGGTCGGAACCGACGGCCTGTTTGTCGCCACGGTCGATCAAGCTACCTGTGCCGGCGCGCAGGTGACCAGGTACGATGCTTCGCTGGCGGCGGTCAGTGGGACGTGCGTTCCAGCGACGGGCGCGACTGCTGGAGCAACAGCCCTGTCACAAGCATCCGACGGTCAGCTTTGGCTGTGGGCTGGGGACGCGTTGCTGCGTTCTGCGGATCAGGGAGCGACCTGGGAGTAGCGCCGTCTACGTGGCTCCGTGCGACTGGGTGTGGCCAAAGCTGGCGACTCTTGTTGGCGGCTACCTTGCCTCCGGGTTCACCCAACCGGATCTGACATGCCTAAACGTGCGGTTTAGAGACTAATGATGACCCTTATCGGGTCCGAATGATTAGTTCCTGATGTTGCGGCACCCAGCGACTCTTTCGATTTTTGGTTCGACTTTTCGCTAATCGGGCTTTTCGTATGGAACGAGAAACTAACTATCCGGTAAATAGCACCCTGAAGTCAAATTGTGGCCAATAGTGGCAGGTCTTCGTTGATTTGGGTCAAAGGTCTTAGAGATAAGTCTGGCAGTGCCCTAGCTAAATGGCCTAGATTCGCGGGGGTGAGCGCGAGCTTTGGGCGGCTTTTGCGTATCCAAATTTCTCAGAATTTTGTACTAGATGGAGAAAAGTGTGAGATCTCGGGTTGGCGAGAGCGAATCAACCAAGCACAAACGTCGTTTTCTGGAGGGCTTGTTCGGAGTCGTAGCGAGTTTCTCGCTCCTGACAACCTCACTGGTTGCAACTGCGGTTGCGGTGACACCAGAAGAGGAAGGGCAACAGGACCAGGGTTCCGTTGCTACTCAGGTGGTTGGGGAAGACCAGGGTACAGACGAGGGGGAATCCTCGTCCGAGCAGACCGCGAACGAAGGGGAACTATCGAACCAGGGTCTCGACGCTACGAATGAGGGCGCAGTCAACGGACTCAGCGAGAACCTGGCCAGAGACACCAGTGAGGCGAAGTATCTGAACCTGACAAAGCTGGTTGATAGCGTCAAGAAGAAGGATCTCGATCCGGGCGACACGTTCACCTACCAGTACCAGATCTCTGTCTCAGAAAAGCCATTGACCGGGATTACGCTGGACGACATTCTGCCTGATCTTAATGGATTCCAGGTTGTCACCGTTCGTGACGGAGACAAGCACACCGAAGACGGGTTCCTGGCGGATGACACAAGTCTGAACTTCACGGTGCAGTGGTTCGATAAGGATGACAACCCCTATCCGGCCGCTCCCGAGACCCTGTCATTGGGCGATCATTTCCGCGTGGTCATTGACGACACGGTGTACGCAGGCAACACCGTGACTCTGACGTTGCAGGTCCGGATTCCTGAGTCATTTTCTCCAGATGACCCGAGGAATGGGCGTGACAAGGAACTGATCAACAAGGCGACCGCCGCCGCGCCGAACAACCCCGAGACTCCTGACGTCACGAGCGAAGCAACCATCACCGTTGCCACCGCCGTGAAGCAGGGTGCGTCCATCACCAAGACCTGGCTTGACTCGAATGGTAAAGCTGAGCAGGGCTACGCGCCGGGCGCGCAGTCGACTATTGGACTAAAGGCCACCAACGGGTGGAACGTCGGCATCGACAAGATGGTCGTGGTCGACCCTGTCGAGGGCAATCCGTTCAACAACTTTGACTTCGTTGGTTTTGGCCCCCTTACGCTCCCCTCGGGTGCTGACCAGGTCCAAGTGGATGTATGGAACGGAACTGACTGGGTTCTCGGGGAGCCTTTGGCGGCCCCGGCGCTTCCTGGCCTAGTGACAGCTGATCAGGTTCAGGGACTGCGCTTCACATTCACCAATTCGGCCGGCGGTCGCATCGCGATCGGCGCGACTGCTGACATTTCAGTTAACGTGGCACAGCGCGAATCCCTCCGCGACGGATCGACAACCGACCTCTCACTGGGCTACACGGCCAACAACAAGGCAAAGGTTGAGGCCTACCGAGGAGACGCTGATCCGGCGACTGGCGAGTCCTCCGCCAGCTTCAAGGTAACTCCGGTCAAGGTAGGCGTCGGTGTAACTAAGGCATTTGACCAGGCTGAACTAAGCAAGGGCGGCTCAACCATTGGCACCCTTACCGTTACGAATGAGAGTGCTCCGGTCAACGAACTGACGGTCGAGGATCAGGCTGGGTTCTTCGACGGAACCGTCTTCGCTGACGGCAAGACCTGGGTGCGCCAGTTCAACGGATTCACCGCTCCGGTTCTATACCCGGAGAGCGCTGCAAGCGGCAAGGTCGTCTTCACGTTTGATGATGCAACGACCTCCGAGGTTCCGTTTGCAAGTGGTGACACACCCGTCGTTTCCGCCGGTAAGACGAATGCTCAGGTAACTGGGTTCAAGTTCGTTTTCAACGCTGCGGAGGGTACGAACGGAATCGGTGCTTACAAGGGAACCGAAATCAAGTTCGCAGTGAACACGAATGCCTCGGCAACGAAGGACAACACTTCCGGATATACGGCGCTGGATCAGGGCGCGACCTTCCAGGGGTGGGCAAAGGACAACAACGCCAAGGCAACCGCCACGCCCGTCGGTCGCGACGGCGCGGAAGCCACAACGAAGGCTCAGCTAAAGGTTCTTGATCCCTGGATCAAGGTAACGGAAACCAAGAAGATCCTGCCTAGTACCGCAGTTCTGCCGGGTCAAGATGCGATCGCAGAGCTGACGACGACGGCCAAGGCGTCCGAGGGCACCAAGGTCACCAACCTGACGATCACTGACGAGTGGCGCCCATCCACCTCAAACAAGTGCAACGACGCGAGGGACTTCTGGGACGCCTTCAACATGACATCGATTCGTCCGACGCAGGTGCACGAGGGATATACCGCTGACGTTCAGGTGAAGCTGAATGGGTCATGGGTAACTATTAGGACTGGCGCGCCCGCAGGCTTCATCGCAATGGATGAGGCCGAGTTCGCTACGGCGCTCCCCGCTGGCAGTGCACCCAGCGACGTCACTGGAGTGAAGTTCATTTACAACAGCACTGATCCGGCCGGTGCAGGCAAGGAACTGACGGTAACCCCTTACGTCGGATTCACGGCTCGTACCATCACAGAGGGACTGCGGACCGAGGTAGGTGGAGAAAACTGCAAGCTACCTAGTGATCCCGACAAGAATGTAGTAACAAACTTCAAGAACCTGGCTCTAGCTCACGGTGAGGGACAACCTCCGTACGAGGCCGAGAAGGTAACGGACGATGCCAAGTCGGAAGTCATTGGAAAAGTCGTTGTCCCGGGAACGGGAGGCGTTGATCCCGTCGGGGGCACGTATCTGAATAAGAAGTGGAACCAGTCCTGGGTACTTGAGCAGTCGCGTAATTCTCGTTCAACTAAGCTGTCTTGGGGCGTCGAGGAAGGCTTCAAGAAGGTCGTAATCGGTGATCCGACCGGCGGTACCATCCCATCGGTCCAGGATTCGGTGTTCAACGCATTCAACCTGACGGGCGTTGCCGCGATTGCTGCCAGCAACACTCCTTTCTCTAATGGCTGGTATTTGAAGTACGACACCATTAGTGAAATCGAGATCTACAACGGCACCAGCTGGGTAGTTCCCACTAATAAGCCCGCCGCCGGATGGCAGGACGCTGATGGCTCCTTCAAGAAGTTGGATTTGACTGCTGCAGAGCAGAAGAGCACGACGGGGATCCGGATAACTCTGGTACCTAACGACGACGCCAGGACTGCGGCGCTGACCAGCGGCTCTGATCCGCTGGCTCCTCGTCCCGGAACGGGTGTGGCAAGCGGCGGAGGCACCGTAGGTGCTGGAAGCCCTCGCACGTTTGATCTGAACTGGCAGCTCAGGGACAAATCACGAACCGGAACTCCGGAATGGGTCACCCGTGACGAAGTCTTCAACGCCACTGCTGAAGGTTTGGTACGAAACGATGCTGACCTAGTCGGGACCCCGGCCTCCGGACCCGAAGTGACACGCAAGGCTCAAGACAACATCCAGATCCTCGGAACTGAACCTGCGGTTGCGGTTACGAAGACCGTCAACCCGACTCAGATCGTCGTTCCTGATCCAGATGCTGGCATAGCTCCCGCGGACTACCCGACAGCCAAGTATGTAGTTACTGCTGAGAACACTGCGGGCCAGTTTGAGGGCACGGGGTCCGGCGCCAGTTTGGCCAAGTGGATCCGTGTGGTCGACCCAGCCGTTCCCGGGCTTGACTGGGATACCTATGTGGCGGGAACAAACCCGTGGACTGGTGTCGTCGGTTCATTGAACGATGCCCTGTTTGGCCACGGCAAGGTTCTGGAGCCCTTCAACTGGCAGAACGTCACTGGTCTGACCCTTTCGGCCACCACAAACAGTCAGATTGACTGGGCGACGTCGAAGGTATTCCTCCTCTACTACAAGAACGGTGCGTTCAGCACAGGTGAGGGCACAATCAACGCCAGCACCAAGGTTGTTTCGCCGGGCGCCGGGTACGAGTTGTCTGACGTGGTTGGCTTCGCTTTGGAGTTCCAGTCCACCAGCACAGACAATCTGGCGGCCGGCGGCGGTGGCAACATCAGTAGCGGCAACCAGCTCAAAGTAACCGTCGATACCCAGGTTCGCGACGAATACCGTGTTCCCGCTGATGAGGCAACCTCCGTCGAAGCGGGGAAAACTGTTGCGACAGACAACCTGGTGAAGGGTCAACTGTCACGGGCAGACGGCAAGCGTGCGATTGATGATTCGAAGGCAACACTGACATTCCTCGGTGAGAAGCTGGACGTAGCTCCGGCAAAGACAATCACCCCGGGCACTGTCAATGAGCCAGACCGCGGCGAACCGATTGCTGTGTCCTTGAAGGCGAACCAGGGCGACAAGAATCTTGCGTCCTCGCCCAAGAGTGTTGTCCTAGAGGACTACGCGGACTCCAAAGAGTTCTGGGACGTTGTAACTCTGGAGTCGATCCAGAGCATCAAGTTCCCCGAGGGTGCTAACCAGGTCCAGATCGACGCGCACCAGCGCGGCGGGGACTGGGTGACTGGAACGGCACAGGCGTCGACAAGCACCGAGTTTGCATTACCCAGTGGTGTAGCGACCAAAGACGTTGACGGTCTCCGTTTCACTTTCGCAAAGACTGACGGAACGGTATTCAATGCGAAGAATGACCCGACGTGGTCCGCTGAGGTCAAACTGGTCTTCTCACTAAACGACGATGTCGACTTCCCGCAAACGGGCCTGACGAACACGCTGTCGGCGCAGAGCTTTGGCGTCAACGCAAACTCTGAGAAGAAGTTTGATGATGACGATTTGAACCTGTCACCGGGGACTCACAAGCTCGGTGTCGGCAAACTGAGCAACAACGGCGTCCGCCAGGTCAAGGGCGGCTCGACGGTCCCCTGGGATTTGGTGATCGAGAACGTCGGTACCGGATACATCGATCTGACGACCGTTGAGGACGTCTACCCCGAGTATCTGCTCTACACCGGCACGCGTCCCGGAGGCGCTCCAGCCATAGAGTTCAAGAACCTGGCAGCAGGCGCAATCTCTGAACCCGAGGTTCGAACCGAGACTGGCAAGGTCATCTTTGACTGGGCCGATGCCGAGGACTCACGACTCCGTCCAGGTGAGCGCGTAGAAATTCGCCTGTGGTTGCAACTTCAAGCAAGCGCGGCGGTTCGTGACGACAATGGCAAACTCCCTGTGGTCGAGAATTTCGTGGAGGTTTACACCGACAATCAACTTGCCGATGTGGAACGTCTGGAGTTCTATGGGAAGAACGACAAGCCGATTGGCAAGCCGGATAACGCGGATGCCCTCGGAGAGACCGGTGGGGAGAGCTGGGACACCATCTCCATTACCGAAGACCTCGCCGTTCAGATCTCGAAGGGCGTCCGCGGTCCGGAGAGTGGCTTCGTAAGCGGAGCAGTGAACTGGAACGACCCAAGTGCTGAGTGCCCCACTTTCGTTGGCAACGACGGAAACTCCTACTACCCGACCCCTTGTGTTGTGAACTCGCAGCAGGGCAAGAGTGATACGTGGGTCCTTCGCATGGCGAACGTGGGTGGAGTAAAGGCGTTTGATGACTTCTGGGTCTTTGACGCACTGTCCAAACCGGACGACCTGAAGATCGTTTCTGGCACGTCCAGAGGCTCACAGTACCGGCCCGTCCTTACCGGTGCCCCGAAGATCGTTCCGAACCAGATCATGATGGATGATCTGGCAAACGAACACGGGACCGATTGGACCGAGCACGTCACAGTGAGCGTGACTACCAGTGAGAACCAGGTGTGTAAGGGTGCCTGGGATCAGGTCAATCAGGGCGACCACCACGACCCGAACTTCGCCGGACCCTGTACGGCAAATGGTGAAGTCTGGTACAACCTCGTCTACGACGACCCCATGGACCTCATAACGGGTGATGCAACGTTCGCCGAGGGAGACTGGGAAGACGTAACTGGGCTCCGTATCCGCTACCACAGAGATGATGACGACCTGAACGAGTTCGGGGTTGGCTGGGTTGTCGACGCGGTCTACAACACTCGAAACGTAATAAAGAGTGAACCTGCATTCCCGCAGGGGGCGCAGAACGTGATCCCCGTGGACCGCGATGAACTGGCGTGGAACCAGTTCGGAGTTTCATTCCTCGCCGGCAGGGACGGAGGGGCGGATGATCGACTCGCTAGTGAGGACGTAGGCACGCGTCTGCTCAATGGTTCCATCGCGATTGAGAAGCTGGTGCAGGGTGATGCTGCGAAGTACGCGCCCGACACGTTCACGGCGACGGTTAGTTGCGAGGTCCCAGGAGAATCCGGATCTGAACCAACACCACTATTCTTCGCGGACGCATCCAGTGAGACTGGAGTGTCTAGCACGAAGACCGTGGAGTTGAAGAAGAACACCGAGGGCAGCTACGACGTCGAGCGGATTCACGGGATCCCCGTTGGGGCAGAGTGCACGGTCACGGAAGATGGCGCTACGGGCCACTTCGGCGAGACGACGCGTGACCCCTCGTCGGTAACTGTGGAAGTGGCGCAGCCGGATACAGAGTTCGACTCTGAGACGGGGTTGCCGACTAACTCGGTGCCCGAGGACCAGCTTGCGCTAATCACCAACACCTACAACTGGTCGGCATTGTCCGTCACCAAGAACGTCGTGACGGAGGCTGACAAGGGCACGTTTGGTCCGTTCGATTTCGAACTGTCCTGCGTGACCTCGGACCAGTCACGTGTCGACGCTACGGGCAAGCCGGTTACCGTGCCCGTGATGTTCCCGGTCGAGGGCAAGGATCCCGTTTCCAAGCTGGCCTTCACGCTGGAGGATGGCGAGACGTGGCCCGCTCCTAAGAACACCATTCCTTGGGGTTCTACCTGTACTCTCACTGAGACGAACAGGGACGGTGCAGCTTCGACTGTGATCACGGGTGACAACGTCACCGACAATGAGAACGGCAGCGCCACCATCAAGGTCACCGGTAC
>WPCI01344281.1_pt1 | contig 13885 bp, 9 predicted proteins | sample 5399871 | NCBI WGS metagenome assembly WPCI01 (sample SAMN12869469, study PRJNA574797) | sludge metagenome | isolation source: wastewater treatment of pH7 | place: China:Beijing | collected 2019-05-20
TGCTAGTAGTTCGTTTTCCTCATCATATATTTCTATGATTCCCTCAAACTCTAAGGAAGGGAGTAAAATATCAATGCCTGTATGAGCAGCAGCAACGATATTAGTAGAAAGGGTATTATCTGCAGTATCTTTTAATACAACTTTATAATTTTCATATAGTTGGCGCAGACGTAACATATTGCTTGTTGTCATAATAATTTTATTGATGTCTAGCGGTACAAATCCCTCTGCAGTTCCTCTTTTTAGAACAACACCAATTCTTTTTGCTGCTAATGAATCATTATCCGCATAATCAAAAAATGTATCTGTCTTTGTATAAAAGTCCCATTGATCTTCTTTACATATTGCCATCCACTCTTTATTGCTTTGTGAACTATTAGCAGAATAGGATTCAAGAAACTCAACTTTATTCTTTTCATTTTGATAGATTAGTAAGCCACCTTCATCTTCTTCTTCTTTTGTAGGAGCATAATCTGCAATAACTTGTATTGCAAAGTTACTTTGTGGTTTATCGATTAAAAGCATAACGTCTTTATCTGCAGAATGATTCATACGTAGGAATCCTTTTTTAACAGCATTGTTAAATGCATTTGATGGTGACATAAGCCATTTCGGATTTGTGGAATCAAAATCATCTACAAATATTTTTCCGCTTTCTTTTTCGTACAAGGATACTTTTGGTTTTTTAATTAGATCTGGTGATAGTAATTCTCCACCTAATACGTCAATAGCATCTATAATATTGTCTTGAGCTTCAATTACAACTGTATGAATTCCTGAAGTAAGGTTTAATTTTTCGTATGCTAAACATTGTTGTAAATTAGATTTAGGAGAAATTGTATAAGTTTCAGATGAACCGTCAATCGTAATTTTTATCGGGTATCGGTAACCTATACTCATGTATTGTGAAATAATCCGAATTCCATTTCCTGAAAAGGTAAACTCACACTTAGTTGGTTCATTACCATGATCTTCATGCTTGTACGAAACAGATTTATTATAGTAACCTGCAGCATTTGTATTGTGCTGCCATGGTCCTGTATATTGAATGTTGCTATCCGTATCATCAAACCGTTTCCATCCAGGTTCCGGTTCTTTTAGAACATCCCCTACTTTTGCACTTAAATCTGCGTAATCAACAGCGGTTAACATTGTATAAAGTTGCTTATCAGTTGAACCAGCAGTGAAACCATCATGAGTTACCTCTACTCTATGGGTGCCTTTAGGTAAATCTAATTTCTCAAAACAGACTCTAAACATTGATGAATTATTATAAATTATTGAACCTTTAATCCAATTCCCACCATTTATTCTTACTTTTATGTTATAACGATGGGCTCCGAATGATTTTTGCATTATTCTAAAAGATGTTCCAGTGAATGTAAATGAAAATATATCATCATCTGTATTTTTGGGTCCATAAAATGCAAGCCAACAGCCTTCTGTAGAAGGATTATCATTTTCACCTACTATAGCCCAACTAGCACTTGGGTATTTATCCTTATCTTTTACACCTTGAAAAAAAGTGTTAACGTTATCGAATTGGCAATACTTACGATTCCATCCGGATTCCGGCTTCAGTAAACTATTACCCAATTGGGGCGTTGCCATTCTATCACCTTCTCTTTATCTCGTTTTATTCCAGTTTGAATTTGTCCACCAAGATTGGCGGCTATGACGTAGCCATAACTTCGGATCATCATTCTCTTTTTCGATAACTATTAATTCATCTGTTTTTTCTGTATCAAGTACTCTCTCCATTTTGAATTGTTCAGAATCCTCTATAACGGATTCTCGTTCTGGTATGCGTTCAAATCGCTCATATTCCTCTATAACACTCTCTAATTCATGTTCTCTATCAAACGTACCTGATTCGCTAGTAACAGCTTCTACAACATCCTGTCGCTCTAATAATTCATATTCACTAAAGGTTGCATATTGTTCAGATTCTCTTGCTGCATCTACAGTTTCAATTACATTTGTATCTGTAATAACATCCCTATCTGCTAGTGTTATTTCAGAAATAATTCCACCATAAAATTCACGTATACCGTTAAAGGAGTTTTGCTCTGTAATAAGAGCTTGTTGTGTATTTTGTTTAAAAGAAGCGTCTAAATCGATACATTCAGCATCTAAGGTAACTGGAACGATGTCAGAAGCTACTTCTTCGGTTGCTATAGTTAGAAGTTCTTTTTCTACTTTTTCGGATACAACTGTTTGATCTATTTGCATATGCATTATTTGTGATAGTTTAGAAGTGTCTTCAAAGAACGTAATGCGTGTTTCTAGTTCCTTGTGAATACGGCCGAATAAATCAAATTCAGGAAGGTATACAGGAATCCCCATACCTTCGAACAAATAGAATTCTTCTATGGAAGCTGGTAATTCTTTTATTGTTTTATTAGCGATAACATCATGGTCTTCTATAGTAGTAAGAATATCTTGTGCTGTTAATTCGGATGAAATGCTTTCAGATACATCTACAAGTACTGGCGAATCTTCCTTGTCTGCACTAATTAATTCAATTACATCCGCTTGTGATTCATTTAATAAGCGATCAGCACCGTCTATATGTGCAATGTTTGCTGTTAATTCGGTTAATCGTATAAATTCCTCTTTGCTGCTTTCTATTACTTCAAATGTATTTTGTATTTTTAGTGCAGTGGTACTTGCAGCGATATCTTCAACCGATAAAATACGCGAAGTAATTTCGCTTTCTTGTGAATCTGTAACTTCGGTTGTAAATATTTTTTCTTTCTTTGCAGATACCTGTGTATCGGGAAGAATAGACTCAAGTTCCTTTACAATTAGTTCGGAATTATGAATTTGTACAATATCAGCATACTGATCATTTGTTCTTTCGAATGTATACGGTTCGCTGCTTTCTGTAGCAAATACACCCACATGTTTATTTGAGTTTTCTAGCATAATAGAATTGGCATTAAGTTCCTTCATCCGAATAGAAGTGTCAAAATTTATACGAGTAGCATCTATAACAGTTCCTCTTGCTGCAGTTGTTAAATCTTCACCTGGAAGTAGATCTGCATTTTCTATTATTGTCTTACGTTCAAAATCGTGTTGTATGTCAATATTCGTTGCTAATTCTCTTTGAATTCTAGCGAACAAGTCGTAGTCAGGAAGGTAAACAGGAGTCCCCATACCTTCGAACAAATCGAATTCTTCTAAAGAAGCCTTTAATTCATGTTCAGTTGCAAATGTTTCGTAATCATCTGGGCAACGAGTCTCAATGCTTTCTCGTTTTGTTTCACCGATATCCTCTGTGTTAATTAATGCATTGATAGTTGGGGAAACGATACTTGATATAGTGTCCTCGTTATATTCTCCGTGCATTTCCCTAGTTACAATTGAACTTACATCTTCATAAAACTCTTCACCATATAACACACGGGCGACTTTTACCCATTCTGGTAATTCATCGACACCAGCAGCTACGAATTCACGTAATTTATTTTTTAATATATCCTGCTCTATGATTTGAGCTGCTTCGTATTCTCTGGTTATAAGTTGTGATTCATCTGTATGATGTACAACTGCGTTTCTTTCATTTGGTCTTTCGCTCTCTACCCCTTCGATATGGTCTATATCGAAAATTCGTTCATGTTGTATGGATTCATCCGCAGAAATAAGTTGCACTGGAATACTATCGATTCGTTGAGACTGCTGCGTTTCCAAATTAGCCACATTAATAATTCGATTTAATTCGAAATCAGTTGTGTTAGAAATAGAAGCGTCAAATTCATTTTGTCTTAGCGCTTCCTCAACTACACTAGATAAGATTCCTTTCGCTCGTACCTTCGTGGCAGTGACTGCTGCATTATCTTCTCTAACCGCTTTATGTCTTGCATAAGGAGCGATACAAATTGGATATACAACATCATTCTTATTTTCCGTATGTGCCGGAGTAATAGAAAAAGAATAGGTTCTCTCATTTCTATTAGGTCCAGAACCAATTGTGACAACATGACTTTTTTCTTTGGTACATATAGAAGGGGAAGCAATAGAATAAACTTTTTCACTCATTCTTCTGCTACCCCCTTATTTTTAGATATCTTCTTTGTAGATCGCTAAGCCAATTGGATTGAAAGGCGTTGCTTTTGCTTGCGTCATAGGTGAAACGGGTGTTGTTGGTAATGTATAGCGGTATAATTGTGCTATTTCATAATAAGCTAGAATTTCAGCATCATTTACCGGTGGTTCATTAAATGTAATGGTTTTATCATCAGGATTGTACACATATTCTTCTTTTGGAACTTCTATACAAGATCGTAATATCTTCAAGGTATCGCCTTTAGGTTTGTGTTCTAAATGAAACACTTTACGTGCCCCGTTACCTTTTCCTAAAACTTCATTAGAAACTGTTTTTTCAATTTCTAATTCATCAGCTTGTTGAATGTTTTTTGGATGGACCGCATAAACATCATCTAATTTCCCCACATACCCATCATTAGGATGAACAATATACACTTGAGATAAATGGTATTTACCACTATACACAGACGGATTAAAGCGTCCCTGCCCGTTATCAATATCCATATTATGAGTAAAGAAAGAAAGATAATGATGTTGGTACATAGAGCCTGTATAAGATTGTGCCAATTGTACCGTTTCATTACCGTTACTTGTACTTTCTCCATAATCTATTGTTGCATTTCCTACTTTTTTATTTGCAGAATATACAAATTGATCACCTGTACGGCAACCTGCTGCGATTATCATATTTCTTCGTGGTGCATTATCAAATGTGTACATTCGGCCAATATAAACAGGGACGAATAAAGCGCGAACAGGGGCAGGTGTTGGATCTACGCGCATAAACATTGCTATACGATCTCTATTGGCATTTCCATACATGTAAACAACAGAATCTCGTTTCCAGTCTCTTGTAAACCGTTTTTCTGGTGTGAAACTAATCGGCGTATACGGTGAAGGATTGGCGAAATTTAACGCTGAATACACCTCATTCATAATGCCTAACATATCTTCTGTATCAAAAGATTTCGTTGCTGTTAGTGTGTCTATGGTTCCATCTGCTTTAGGTTCAACTGTATAGAAGCCAGCCATTTTAATATTATCCGTACTTGCAGGTGCTTTTTTAAATACAATCTTTGTTTCGGTAAATGTGTATTCTTCTGGTGAGATAATGACATCATTTTTATAAAAAATGGTGCGTGACTCATCGAAATTAGGGAATGGATATTGGAACTCTGTTTTTGTTCCATTCCCATTCCCTAAATTACTTGCTTGATCTGATAATTTCATTTCTTTTTCAATAAAGTATTGGCTGTAAGTGAAGAAAATCATATCGTTTGAAGGCTCATAAGCATCACCAGTCAGTTTACATTCGTATGTAATTTTATCGTTCTTCGCCGGTGCATCAGTAAACTTAATTTCTCCAGTACGAGCATTCACTGTGTAACCTTTTTTATCTTTTACGATACTATTTATATAAATAATAAGAGAGCTTTCTGTGACTGGAAATACAGGCATTTGAAATTCTTTCTTTGTACCGTCACCTATACCTAATTTCCCTAATGGAGAATCAGCTGTAATGTATCGATTATCGGTAAAATCTGATAGATTCGTATCGTATGCGGTTGCCACACCTAGTTTTCTACGTTCTCCATCACTTCCAGCTGCTTCAAATAAACGAACATCAATAAACTTACTAATACCACTACGAATCTTGAAAAATAGTTTTCTACTCCATCCATTAGTGGTAAACATTTTTTCTAAGTCATTTGGTAATGTTTGCAAATACGTTATTTTATCAAACCACATATATATTCATCCGCCTTTATCTTGTTTTTTCGTAAATTCCTAATCCAGCTGGTCGATAAGCAGTAGCAGGTAATTTTGTAATCGGTGAAATTGCATCGACTGTAAAGAAACGATAAATGTCATGAGTATCCGGACAAGTATTTTGTCTTACTTTCAATTTATCTCCATTTAATAAACCTAAAGGTGATAGTAGAACGATATAAGGCATATAACCACGAACACCTTCTTCTGGATGAACAATATACGCCCGTGACGTATGGACTTTGTTGCTGTAAACAGAAGGATTAAATTGATATTTATATTCATCATTCTCATGATTTTGCCATGCGTTCGGATATTGTCCGCCTGTCGTACTTTTTCTATCTGGTGGCATCATGTTAGGCGGAACATTCCACGCTAGATAATGAGCTTGATATCTTGCTCCAAAACGTGATCGCTTAATTATGATGTTATCAATACCGTTACCTGGGCTTTTAGGATATGATTTTGTCCTTGGCATATATTTTTTAACATCCCTAAATGGAGTTTTACTTTCAAAGTCATATTTATGCGCGCTTGCTTCATCGCCTTGATCATAAGCTGTTCCTGCCCAAAGAGCATCAGCAATTGTGTCATCTGCTGCATAACTTTCTAATTTCCCCATATAAACAGGAATTACAGGAACAGAGTTATTATCGAAAGCAGGCGTTCTATCAGCTTGTATTAGAAGAACCACACGTGATTTATCTACTTGTCCCGTAATACGAACCATTGAATCAGGCCACCAATTCGAATCGGCGTCTATTTTTGTTAGTTTAGGGTTTCTAAATGAACATTTAACCCAAGGGGACATCATCAATTCAGGTAGATCTGTATAATCGTAGTTATATGTGTAATAAACTTCCCCATCACTAGGGCGTACATTTCTAACTTCAGTCACCTTTACGTCAGCTAATTCAACATCCATAATATTTTGAAATTCCATACCTTCTTGGGCGCCCATAGGAATTACGCTATTGTCCTGATAATTTGGAATTTGTTCTATCATGTATAGATACATACAAGAACGATCTTTATATCTTGGATTATCTTCTAAGTAAGAACGAAATTCTGTTTTGCCTTTATCTGTAGAGAAATCAACATTTAGTTTTGTTTTAGTCTCCCAAGCCCAGGTTTGAACGATGCCGTACATGCCACCATCTGAATTTTGTAAGATAACATGTTTTGCACACCAAAAATGATACGATTTAGTAATGTTATCTTTGTCCCCTTGCTGTTTCTCTCTCTGAATGTATTTATAAAAAGTTTGGACTTTCTTCCAACCGTTTTCAGTCATTAAATTTATGAGTGAATTATGAAAATCTGCTTCTGTAACTATTTTTTCAACGTATGCCATCTATTTCACGCTCCTAATCTCTTAATAGTTGGTAATTAAGCCATATAGCCTTTTTCTCTGCAGATACATTGTGGTATTCGAACTTTATCTCCGCATTAGCAGGTATAGGTTTTACAACGGAGAAGTTAAATCCCTCTGGCACATCTTTTACATAAACTTCTTTAAAGATTTGTTGGCCATTAATAAATAAATTCCAATAGTCGTTGTCACTGTAATGTGAAGCAGCAACAGAAAAAGCAATCATTTCTGTTTCGAATGGTAATAAAAACTTATCTACATGCATTCCATCATAAATACCAACTCTTCGCCCTTGTATAAATGGTTCTGTTTTAGTTGGGAAGTAAGGTGCGTCAAATCTTCCACCAGCCATATAATTAACTGCAAAGCTCATAAAGTACTCTCCTTTATCTTAAAAAGTGAAGTTCAAACCATACCGTTTTATCAAGAATTCCTTGATTATGGAATCGGAATGTAATTGTACTTCCTGCTGCAGCTGCTTTATAAACCATAAAGTGCATCCCTTCCGGAAGCCGTTTTGTATATATATCCTGGCAAACAGTCTGGCCGTTCACGATTAAATCCCATTTATCATCTAATTCATAAATGGAGGAACTAACACTAATTGCGTATATCTCCATATCGGCAGGTAATGTATACTTCACTTCATCTGTTTTAAATGATGTAGAATCCATAATGAAACCAGGTATAAATGGTTCCGTTTTTGTTGGGTGGAAAGGTGGATCTAATCGCCCACCTGCTAAATAGGTTGTTTCAAACAAGAGCAATCACCCTTTTTCGTGTATTAAAAAATTCCCGTGCATCATTACGACACATCGGGAATTGATAAATCAGGCAGCATACCGTTACCTTTATTTAGAATACGCGGCTGTACACGTTCTAATTGTTTCTTTGCATTGTATATTAATTGTATCTCCATTTCTTTTCCGGTTATTTTATGAGAGACAAGAACCTTTTCTAACATACCTTGTGCATTAAAAACTAAATCATAATGCAGATATTTATCACCATCAACTGCTGATAGTCGAGCGCCGTCACGAATAAGTGTATATCCTTCGGTCGTGCCTTCTTTAAATACGTCATTCGGGTCATTCCCGGGCATTGGTTTACCACCGGTATATATTTGCCTATCAATTAGACCTTTCATTAAATACATAATTGGATCATATAAGTTTTTTTGCATTATCATAGAATCACCCCTAGTTTACCCTTGTAACAGACCACGTTTTGGCTGGACGTTGGATATAATAGTGATTTGCATCTTGATTTACCCGAGGAAATGATAAATCTGGTAAGGAACCATAATCAAATAAGATATTATTCTTTGTATCTAGTACTTGCAAACGTCCTGTAAGAATCCCTTTTGGGTTTCGTACTGCTTCAAATACAATAATATTCACGCCATATTCAAGTGGGATATCAACATACGTCGGATTGTTCCGGATGAAATAATTTTCAGCAACTAATTTGTCATTACAATAAATATTCAATAAGTCGCCATCTTCTACATCCCAATCCCAAAGTTTTAATCGTAATGTATCTACATTTACTGTAATACCAGTTATATCTGTATACGGAGCTGGTTCATAACCATAGTTAACTGTTAAATCTAAAGTTTGATAGAATCCATCATCTGCAGATACCATTGTATTAATACCTTTAACAAAGTAATTCCATTGTTGGCCAGAATCTCTATTGTAAACAGAAATTACATCGAATAATTGAATCCTTGGATCTCCAACGACTGCAACTGTTAATGTTCTGAACTTTTGAATTGCTTTCAAATGATACGCTGCAGCAACTGCTCTTCTTGCGAAGAATGTTGTAGCCCAGGGAACTTCTATCATTTCCTCTCGTAAATCACCCTGCGATACATTTTTTAATAAAAACGAATTAATGAATCCGTTGGCATAATCGCCACATTTTACAACGATGCTATTACTAATATCTTGGTCTGTTAGTTGCATGTCTAGTGAAATAAGATTTTCTCCTTCTCTAAAACTAAACTTTGCAGGTTCGTTAATTGCGTAATCCGGCATTTTCATAAACGTACAACTTCCATCCGGTTCATGTTTTATATAATGAAATGTTGTATCTATAATGTCCCTTACAATTTCATCCCATTTTTGAAACCTCTTACCGGTTGCTCCTTCTACAATCCAACTTTGATTGGTACCAGGAATATTTACTCTGCTGCCGTGTAATGTAACCCCTGCTTTTTGGAAGAAGAATTTAACAACATCATAAACATTACCAGTTGGTGCAACTATTTCATCAGACCCAGGCGTTGGAACAACTGATTTATGAAGAACCTTTTTATATGACGTTGTACAGGTGACAGAGATTGTACCATTTTCGGCATTTACCTTCACATCAGATACAAAACCATGTATATACGGTAAAGCTTCTTCACCGTAGCCGATAGACACCTTAAATTCAGTCTGTGGATACAGCTGATTTGTATTTGTTACCTCACTGTTATAAAACCACTCTTGAATAGAAGAAAACTTACCATACCAATTATCAGGAGCCATTTGACCATATTCATTCGCAAAGGTAATAGTAAATGTGCTTGCGAACTGGTCTGCGTTCTCCTGGACTTCTAGACCCGTTACACGATGTTGTATTTGGACATAAGAAGAAGAGTCCCTTTTTTTCATATAAACAATTAAGTTAGGGGAGTTATTTCCGATTTGGAAGTAGCTCCCCAACATTCTGATTAAAGATACAGATCCTTCTCTCACATTCCATCAACTCCAACGCCTGCTTGTGCTGCAGATATTAATTTACATTTCGCTATTACAAGAGTTCCTTTTCTTATTGTATCTACTTCGTTAGGTGGGATAATACCCCCGTATGTACCGTAATCACCGGTGATAATATGAGTGCGATATATTTCCCTCATAAAATCACGCCAATATTTCATATCCCTAAATAGGAGGGTGAATTCTACTTCACAACCTTTATTCCCGGCGCTTTGAAAACGCGGATATCCATGCATTACATTATAGTTTTTTAATCCATCTAGTGATTTCGGCAATTTTGTTTGCTCAATCATTGCAATATTAGGAACATGCCCAAATGCATGATAAGAAGCTTGACTCACGTAGGCTACATCAGAAGAACTATAACCGATTGTTGTAAATTCAATTGTTTGTGGCCCTGCACCAACGAATATTTCTCTTGCTTCCCAGGCGTAAGGTCCTCGCGCTCTAAATCTTTCAATACCATTTACCCGAACGATAAAGTATTTATCCGGTAGCATGCCATCAGAACCAATAGGAACTCGGGACATAAAATGAAAATTATATGTCCCTGGCCACCCGAAAGTAATGGTATATTTTATTGTGTTTTTTAATTCTACTATATCTTCAAAGAGGTAATATGAACCTGCTTTTCTATGCAATGTTTTTAATATACTCATACATTTCGCACCGCCATTCCCATTAGATCATCAGCAACCACGTTTTGTAGTAGCTTTCTCATTTTTACAAAGTCGTCTGCAGACTGTAATTTCTCAACAGAGACTTTAAATGTAGCATTTTGAATTGTTACGCCCTTATCCGTTTTCTTCTCAATATGAGTTTGTCCAGCATATGGATGTGCAGTCTTACCAATTAAATCAGCAGAACGTGCTCCCATCTGCCCAATTTGATTAGATACATCGGTTACTAGTTTCATTGGTTTAGGTGGAACAACGGCTTTATTTAGTAGTTCAGAAGCTCTATCTACTGCAGGAATCATTTTTTCCATCCCTACACCTAAGCCTTCTGTAATAAATCCACCGAATTCCATCATTAGACGTGAAGGGGATCGAATACCAAAGAATTTTTTAACTGCTTTTGGAATTCCGCTGACTACACCTTTTGCTTTATCAGCTACCCAACCACCCATCGCAGCCATACCTTCACCAATACCAGCAATGATATCTTTTCCCCAGCTAACTGCATCTTTTGCTACATTTTTTACAATAGATCCTACTTTACTAAAGACTTTTGTCACAGTGTCAACTATTCCGGTAAAGGCACTGGTCATTACCTTTTTTATTGTGGAAAAACTTGACACTATAAAATCTTTACAAGATCCAATCACTGAAAAGATGGTGTTTTTTATCTTATTGAAATTATCAACTATGAAATTAACAAAAATCCGCACTGCAGAGAGTATCGTATTTTTTATAAATTCAAATGATTGGTATATAAAATTTTTGACAGTAGTTAAAATTGTAACTATCGTATTTTTTATAAAAGTGAAGCTTGTAACTACTAGATTTTTTATAAAATTTAGCACCGTAAAGAATATATTTTTTATAATTGCTAGGATTGTAGATATCAAACTTTTTATAAAATTCATATATACAGATATTGCGTTCTGTATAAAAGTAAAGGAAGCGCGAATAAACGACTTCAAGAAATTTAAGGTTGAAACGAATATTGTTTTTATAAAATTCCAGCCAACCCTAAAAATCGTTTGCCATATTTTTATATAGAAAGATATCACGTTTTTTATAAATTCTAAGCCAGCTTTTATTATGTTCTGTAGGAATTTTACACTTGCATTAAAAATGAATTTAATGGCATTCCACCCAAATTGGAAAATATTTTTCCAGGTGTTGATGTAAAATTTAACAACGGAAGTAATACCGCGCCAAGCCGATTCGAGTATCTTACCTAAAAATGATACGGAAGAATGGAATATTTTTTTCGTTCCTTCCCAAAATCCAGAAAAGAACTTAGTTAAACCAGACCAGGCAGCTTTTGCCCCCTTAACTGTTGCATCCCACCCTTTCGAACAGGCGTCACCTATCCATTTTACAGCTTGCTTCGCATATTTAACGACAGAATCCCAATTTTTGTAAATTAAGTAAACCAATCCAACAACGGCTAATATTGCAATCGTCCAGGGATTCATGAGTAATGTCATTGCAGATCGTCCAAGTATGGCGAGCGCTTTACCTATTGCGCCAAACATCCCAATAAGTTTAGGCCCTACTTTTAAAAGTCCGGCAAATGCAGTACTACCTAGGAAAGCTACTGCTCTTCCTATCATTCCGAACATACCAATCAATCTAGGACCGAGTTTTAATATACCCGTAAATAACAAAGGAACCTTAGATAATACTGGTACTAGGAATCTAAAGGAACCGACAAATGCACCAACTCCACTTGTCATGAATCCCATCATGGCAATTAATGGACCTAATACAGCAACCATACCTAAAATTGCTACGATACCAATTTGGATTGGTTTCGGTATAGAACTAAAGGCTTTTGCTGCTAATTCCACTGCTTTAATAATTGGAGGAAGTGCCACTTCTGCAATATCAATAATCGCTTGTCCAACAGGCTCTAATGATGCCATTGTAGTACGCATAAGTTTTTGCCAACGAACACCAAAGGCTTCTTGCTGTGTCTTCTGCATTTTGCCCATTGCACCCTCAACATCACCTAATGCACCACTTGCATTATTAAGCCCTAATACGGCTTGCGCGCCCATGTCTTCCCATTTTGTACCGAATACAGCAACACCAAGTTGATTGGCTTTTACTTTGTCATCCATTTTCCCCAAATCGCCCAGTACAGCGTTAAATACATCTGCAGCAGTCCCTTTACCTTTGTTGAAATTATCCCAAACCTTTTGGGTTTCTGGAGTCATTTCCGCAAAGGCATCAGATACACCTTTAGATCCATCTTGTACACGAATACCAAATTCTTTTACTAAGTCGTTTATATAATCAAGGTTATAAGAGCCATCGCGCGTCCCGTTCGCCATGATAGTAAACATCTCTTCTGCAGAGAATCCAGCTTGTTTAAATAATGGTGCGTATTCAGATACGTTATCAAACATTTCGTTCGAATAGTTCAATCCTTCTTGTCCACCTGCAGCAAATAAATCAAATGCTTCCTTGGAAGAAATACCGAACTGATTCATTAACTGTCCTGCACCACGAGTAACTTCATTGATATCAGAATCGAAAGTTTTTCCTAGTGTCATAGCACTCTTTGTGGCTTCTTCTAATTCTTCGTGAGGAACTTCTTTCATATTCTGATACACTTTTATAAGTGATTGATCTACTTCTTCAATACTTTGGCCGAATCCATCTTTCCAAGTTTCCTTTGCGATTTTCCCGAGATTTTCGGCACCTTTTTCAGTAAGACCTAAAGAAGATTGGATGTTTCTTTGAGAAGCATCGAAATCAGATGCTACTTTAACAGCTGCAGCACCAATACCAGCTAAAGGAAGAGTTACACCGGCAGTCATACTTGTACCAGTTTCCTGCATCTTGCTACCTACATGGCTAATTGACTCTCCTGCTCTTTGGAATTTATCATGCATTCCGTTTGCGGTTTGTTGTACGCGGTCTTCAAATTGTTGTAAATCTTTATAAGCACCTTCTGCTTTAATACCAATTGTTCCGAACAACTGGAACATTTCAGCGAGCATTTACGCACCCCCTTCGCTGGGGTTTATTACCCATTTATTCCTCATCGTCGTCTTGGAATTGAGCCATGATTTGCTCAACATGTGCTTCACATTCTTCTTTCGTCCATACTTCACCCATCTTATAAGAGGAATCATTATCTTCTTGAGAATCAGCAAGCCCAAACGCTTGAAGGTAATCATTAAAAGTAGTTCCCTCTTCTAATTGGCGGGTTTGAAAACCAATGAACGCCATCTTCTTCCACTCATTTA
>WPCI01192071.1_pt1 | contig 13833 bp, 11 predicted proteins | sample 5399871 | NCBI WGS metagenome assembly WPCI01 (sample SAMN12869469, study PRJNA574797) | sludge metagenome | isolation source: wastewater treatment of pH7 | place: China:Beijing | collected 2019-05-20
CACCGAAGTCTCGGTCAGCTTCTCGACGAGCTTGGTCACCGCCTCCTCAACCGCCTTGACCAGGCTCTTGCGCACGCGCATCGCCATGACCGTGAACGCGATCGTGAAGACGATCGAGACGATCGTCACCACCAGGGAGAAACCGGTGCCGCTCACGAGGTACTGCATGAAGCCGTTCGCGGCCTTGTTCGAGTTGAGCAGCTGCGCGAACGGGGACTCGATGATCTGCGGCAGCGCGATCAGGAACTCCTGGACCAGCTTGTACAAGAACACCGTCAGGAACACCTGCGCGATGAGCGCGACGGTGTAGACGAGCACCTTGGCGATAGCCGCCAGGGCGCCGAGCGTCGCGAACGGCACGGCCGAGACCATCTGGAAGGTGCGGCGGATGCTCGCCAGCGCCATCGAGATCGCGTACCCGAACCCGATGAACACGAAAGCAGCCAGGAGCACCACCGCGTTCGTCCAATACAGAGCCGACATCGCGCCGGAGCCCACCAGGTTCACCGAGTTGTGGATCGAGCGCGTCGCCTCGCTGGAGACGTTCGACGACGAGTACATCGTCATCGAGGTCGGCCCGAAATCGGTGTTCAGGTAGTTGTACATCGCGAGCGGCGAGAGGTTGCAGCTGCGCGGCCCCATGTCCGAGCCGTAGGTCGGAACGATCCCCGGTCCGTAGCAGTACGACGCGGTGGAGAACGCGTAGGCGCTCCCGCTCCTCGTTGCGGTGAGACCAGCGCCGTCGGCGAGCGAGATCACCGGGTTGCCGCTGATCCGGTCCGCCGGCATGTCGGCGAGGTCGCCGTCCTTCACGAACTGCTTGTCCTTGCCGTCGCCGCTCTCAGCCGAGCTGAACCAGCCCTTCTTGGTGGCGTTCGAGAGGGTGTCGGCAGAGATCTTGGAGAGGCCACCCTTCGACTCGGTCTCGAACGACGAGGCGCTGAACTGGGCGTTGCCCATGTAGCGCAGCAGCATGTCCGCGGCCTTGCCGTACGTCCACGAGCCGTACTGGTACTCGTCGGCGCCGCCCCGGACCGCCGCATCAGTCCAGGTCTGCGCGTTGTCGGACGTCAGGATCGGGTCGAGTCCGAGGCCGAGCGAGCGGGAGTTGATGGCCAGCGCGGAGTTGCGCACGTCCATCTGTGCCTTATTCGTCGGGGTGTCCCGTGACGAGTCCCACTCGATGGTCGCGTCCTCGGGCACCGCGAGGCGCGAGTTCTTCGCCCAGCTCTCGAAGTCCACGAAGGTCGACATGATGACGCGGGTAGCGCCCGCGTTGCCTGAGTCGGCGGCGGCCTGCATCGAGGTCAGGGTGCCCGTGTACATCGAGCCCAGCAGCGGCAGGCCCAGCCCGATGAAGGCGACCCGGATCAGCAGCTTCTTGATCGCGCTGCCCCGGTTCATCTTCTTGTAGAGCAGCAGCCCCATGAGGAGCACGGCGACGAAGACGGGCACCATCACGGCCCAGGACAGCTGCGTGAGCACCTGGTACCACCCGCTGATCCAGCTCGCGAGGCCGCTCAGCGGGCCGAACACGCTCGTGTCGCCGCCGACCATCCCGTCCGCGACGTCGGCGGGGACCACGGCCTGCACGCCGAGGTAGAACAGCTTGAACGGGTTGAGGAATGCCATCGCGTTGATCACGGCCTCGAAGAGCCAGTCGACCGCGCCCGAGAGGAGGTAGAAGGCGGAGACGACGAAGCCGCCAGCCATCTCCATGAACCCGAGCGAGAGGCCCGTGCTCGTGCCGTCGAAGCCCAGCCCCTTCAACGACGCCCCGTAGTAGGCGTAGCCGACGAGGCCCTGCAAAGAGTCGTCGACGACCGTGTCGTCCTCGTCGCGAAGGGCGAGGGTGTCGTACCCGATCGCGTCCGAGGAGCCGGACAGCTTGGAGGAGAGCCACCCGGTGACGCTGGAGAAGCTCGGGTCGGCGTAGCCGAGGAAGGACCCAGCGCTGCCGGGGTTCGTCACGACGCCAGACCAGTTCTCAAGGGTGCCGAGGGACTTGCCGTCCTCGACGTCGGGGCCCTGCGTGGAACTGAAGAACGCGGTCATGGCGGACGAGACACGGTAGAACGAGTACTGGAGGCTCTCGTTCTCCTCTGCACGGGCCGAGCTCGCGCCGAGGATGCCACCGACGACAGTCAGCGGGATCAGCACGAGAAGAAGCAGCGCCGTCCAGCGGCGCCAGCCGGTCAGGGAGGCCGTAAGGGCACGGAGGTTGGAACGGGATGCGAGGGTAGTGGCGCTCATCGCTGCACCCCCTCGGCTGAGGAGGCGGCGTGGCCGTGCTCAGCGAGCCAGGCCTCGACGGTGCTCGTGCGGTACCAGCGCGAGTGGCCGCTGGTGACGTCCGGCTGAGGGGCGTTGCCGACGCGGCGCCAGTCGCGCCAGCGGCGAGTGGTCATTCCCGGGATCTGCGCCAGCAGGTCCGCCTCGATGACCAGGGGATCGTCGGCGATACCGGCGGGAGGAGCGCATCCTGCGCTCGTAGTCGTGCTCATTACGAATCCGATCTGCGTGTCTTCGAGATCGCCGGTTGGCGTCTCGACGAGGCAGTGCGTCGGATGCTGAGTCGTCTTCTGTTGCTGTGCTATTCAGTTGGGGCCCGGGCGAAGTAGGAGTGCCCGTGACTCGCTTCTATTATCCCACGAAACACGCCGAAACACGACGCTGAACTGCGGTTTTCGTGAATAAATCGCGGCGATCTTCACGATCTGCTCGTCTACGAGCATCGAGGCGCAGTAGCAGTCAGCAGAGCGCACTGCCGGAGCGGCTCAGAATGCCGAAGGCCCCGCGGGAGAGGACTCTCGCGGGGCCACGCAAATCGGAAAGTAGTTGCTTGCTTCAGACAGGGAATCTTCGCTTCGCTCTACTGGCACCCACTCTACCAGTCCTACTGAACATGGTCTACGGCGTGTTGCGACTATTTCCCGAAGCGTGTCCGTTCGTCGTTGGGGAGGGGAAACCTCGGGCATGAGGTGCTCGGTCAGAGGGATTTGCAGGGAGGGGTCACGGCGTGCTGTTTCGTCGTGTTGCGTCGCATTTCGTCACGCTGTCACAGATGTCACAACTTTTTTGAAGCCGCTGGCGCAAACCTAAGTTTTTCGACGAAATGCAACGTATTTCGTCGCGTTTCGTCGCACTTTTTGAAATCTCGTTCCGAGTTCTAAAAATCTGTGACATCTGTGACAAACGGGTCTTACGGCCTGCGATCCCAGTCATAGAGCCGATTTTCTGTCACAGATCTTGTCACAAACCCCGTCACATCTGTCACAAGTCTGTGACAACTTGTCACAAGCTGTCACAGGTTTTTCGCCCTGTCACAGACTTTTCTGTGACAGATGTGACGGGCCACGGAGAGCTAGGAAATGAGCCTTCTCTGTGGACGCAGCCGGCCATGCAAACCCGTCCGCCCGAGCAGCCTCCCGGAGCGGGGATGGCCTACCTCCCGAGGGCCGCGCCGCAGGCGCGCTCGATGCCCTGTGTGAGTGCTACAGGTCCGCCTTCGCGAGCAGCTCCGACACGCTCATGCCGAGCGCGTCCGCTATCCCAGCGAGGGTCTCCATGCGAGGATTCGACGCTCCGGCCGTCGCAATGGGGCCGGAGCCCCTGCCGCGCTCAAGCAGGCTCATCTGGTTCTTGGTGAGCCCGGACGCGTGCGCGAGATCCTCCTGCGACATCCCGCGATCATTGCGCAGCTCGCGCAGCGTCTTGCCCAGACGCCTCGCGTCACCGCTCTTCCAACCCATATATCCATGGTGTTGAGAAGGACAACAACAGTACACCCACTGACGTAGTACCGCTATAATAGGAAGCAGAGAAACATGCTCGTAGACCAGTCGAAATCGCAGGTCTGAACACACCGGAAGAGGCTCCAGGATGACCATCACGAAGGCGATCAGGACGACCACCGCGCTACTCGGGGCCGGAGCGATGCTCCTGCTCGCCGGATGCTCGAACAGCGCACCATCCGGCGGCAACGGCGCGCCTTCGGGCGCCACGCAGCAGGGAATCTTCGAGTTCCAGACCCCGCGCTACGGCTCCGACAGCGGCGAGCTGGTGATCCGCCTGCCCGAGGGCCTCGTCAGCGCCCTCGGCAGCGACGCCGAGCCGCTCGTCACGGGGGCCGAGGCCACCGCTCGCGAGCTCGACGGAGCGAAGTACTGCGCGGTAGACCTGGCGATCACCTACGCCGGCGAGGGCGAGGTCATCCTGACGAAGCCCACGAAGACCGAGGACGAGTGGCGCGAAGACGAGGAGAGCCGCCTCCAGGAGCACGCCACCAACCTCATCGCCGACTACATCAACGAGACCGGCGACACGAGCCTGGTCTTCAAGGACGGCCCCAGCATCGAGCAGATCGAGAAGTTCATCGACACGGCGGACCCCTACTTCCTCCAGGACCTCCCCGAGGCGTACGAGGCCTACCTCGCCTCCGAGTACAAGCCCAAGCCGGAGTGGTCCGTGCTGTCGTCCGCGAGCCCAGCGTCCGAGCTGGACGAGTCTGCGCCCGAGCCCGGCAGCTACATCACCTCGGACAACCGTCTGCTCACGATCGTGGACGCCTGCGCGGCCTCGCCCACGGACGACGGAGGCACGGCGTTCACGTTCCCCGTGCTCGCTGGCGGCGACGTGGAGACTCTTACCGAGGTCAAGCTGTCGGTCATGAAGTCCGGCACCATCACCGTGACCAGCAGCGAGGTCGACGGCTTCGTCCGCGACACCGACGGCAACTGGATCGCCGACTGATGGCGACGAGGGAGCCCTACGTCCCTCGCCGCCCCGGCACCACCGCAGGCCACCAGCCTGCATCTCCGACGCAGGCACAGCGCCCCGGCCCGCGGGCGACGGTCGAGTACCGGCAGATGACGGCCCCCGCGGCCGACGGGAAGTTTGAGTGGCTCCTCAACGCCCACGCGGCCGAGGGCTGGGAGGTGCAGTCGATCAACCTGTTCGAGGGCACCTACCTGGTGACGTTCGTGCGGAGGCTTCCGGTGCGCAAGAGGGTCACCACCACGGAGACCGCCCGTCACGAGGACATCCGTTGACCGTCTCCGCACCGCGCCACAGCCACAAGAGGCTCGTCGCCCTGATCGCCACAGGCGTGCTCGTCTTCGGCGCGGGCATCATCGGTACAGTCTTCGCCGTTGCTTCCCACAACGCCGAGACCGAGCGCCTCTGCGCGGAGGCCCTCGGCGGGGCCGCTGCCGCCCGCGAGGCACTCGCAGCGCCTACGGAGGCGGGCGAGTATGCCCTGACCGCCGTCGAGAGCACTGCGCTCGCTGGCGGCGGCACGAGCGCGCCATATGCCGGGCGCGAGGGCGCTACCGATCTCGTAGCAGACGTGGCGGACAAGCTCGGCGAGGCCGAAACCACAGAACTCTCGGAGTCCTGCGAGACGCGCGACGATGCCGAGGCGATCCAGGCGTCGCTCGCACCCGCGGCTCAGGTAGCCACTGATCTCGACGCCGCCGTGGATGCGCTGCTCGCCGACTTAGCGCAGCACCAGGCGGACGAGACCGCGCGCATCGCGGCCGAGAAGAAAGCAGCAGCAGAAGCCGCCGCTCAGGCCGAGGCAGAGCGCATCTCCGCCGAGGAGGCCGCGCGCCAGGCGGCTGTGCAAGACTCCTGGAGCGGCTACGACCCCGGCTACTCCGGCGGTGGCGGTGGCGGCAACGGCGACACAGGCGGAGGCGGAGGCGGTAGCACGATCATCGTCCCGCCCCAGGGCGGCGGAGGATGCCCGCCAGACAAACCCGTCTGCTATGGCTGAGCATCGCCCCGAGCAACCTCCTGCAGAAGATTCCTCACTCCCGCCGTCCGTGCCGTAGGCGCGCTCGATGCCCTGCGGACACCGCAACAGACACCCGCTGCCACGGCTCACGAGAGCTCGCGCGACGCGAATAATCCGCGCTCCGGCAGTGGACCTATTCGCTGCTCGTGGGCATGCCCGGAGCGGAGCGGCGGGCGCGCCTATGCGGGGCCCGAGATCGCCTCGGTCGAATCGCGAGATTTCGACCGAGGAACGACCGAGCTTGACACGAGGCAAAAAACGTGACCGAGAGTGACACGAGTCTCGACCGAGAAGCGACCGGCCGCTAACCGAGGTTTCACCGAGACTGAAAACGCCGCCCGAGAAATAACCGAGAGCGGCACGAGCCACGACCGACGTTCGACCGGCGATAGCCCGAGTTTCGACCGAGGCAAAAGACCCCCTGAAACGCGACCGAGGTTGGCATGAGTTTTGCCCGACGCTCGACCGTCAGATAACCGAGGATTAACCGAGGTTCGAGCAGAATCAGAAAAACCGAGATTGGCACGAGGTTTTCAGGCTCGCAAAAGTGACACGAGGTTGACACGAGGTTCAACCGAGGCTGCGGATGTCCTCTGCCTGCCGCTTCGGCGCGTTCCGCAGGTCTCGCGCGGCCGCCGTCTCGGCGATCGTCTCGTACTCACCCGCGGCGATCTGGCCGCGCAGCACAGCCGCGTCATCCTTCAGGCCCATCTCGAAGAGCTTGGCGGCCTGCATCTTCTTCGCCTGACGCTGGCGCAGCTGCTCGTAAACGAGCACATCGAACCCGTCGCGGTATTCCTGGAGGAACTGCGGCCCAATGCCCTTCGGTACAGAACTCTCAGCGATCCGACGGCCAGCAAGCAGAGTCTCGCGAGCCTGCTCGTCGAACGCGGCCACCTCCAGCACGAGCGCCTGCCTCCGCTGGTCACGCCGCTTCACGTCGCGCAGCTTCGAGCGGTAGACCGCCTGAGAAGCCACAGGAGCCTCCGTAACGGCCTCAGAGGCCTTTCGGGTATCCGAGGTCACTTCGGACTCTACGAGCACCTCAGGGGCCTTCTCGTGCGTCTCAGGGGCACTCTGCGTGCTCTTGCGCTTGAGCTCGGCGAGCGAGACGCCGCTGAACGACGGCACCGGAGCCGCGACAGCGGCTTCTGCGACGACTTCCTGCTCGATCGCAGCCACCGGCTTAGGAGCCGTCACCACAGGCGCTGCCTGCCGCTGAGCCGACAGCTCGCGGTTCCGCTGGATCGCGGCCTCGACCGCGTCCATCATGAAGTCGCGCCCCAGCGTGGACGCCCTACGGCGGTCGGACTTCGCCTGCGGCAGGTAGTCCGCGTCGTCGTCGAGTGCGTCGCTCTGGCGCATCATCACGTAGCTGATACCGCGCTTGTTGTCGCCGCGGTTCTCAATATCCACGCCGTACTCGTAGGCGGTCTCCACGAACCGATCCCACGACAAGGACCTCTCATCAGCCAGCGCAGCGCGGATCCGCTGCTTCAGCACGGCGACGCTGAACGGCTCGGGCCCAGACTCGTCGCCAGCTTCCCACGCCTGGTACTTCGCCAACCCGCGCAGCTCTGATTTCTCGGTCTTCTCGGCGCTTTTGACGGTCCCCTTCTCGGGGTAGACGTTGACTTGCGCATAACCTTGCTCTGCGAGCACAGCGTTCGTCGTGGCGACGAGCTCAGAGTGCTTCACGAGCGACGAGTCGAACGACCGCCCGGTGAGCTTGTCAATCGAGTCGATCACGAGGTGCGCGTGGAGGCATCCTGACGCCCCGTCGATCTGCAAATGCACCGTGCCCATGCGCCCCTTGCCGCCGAGCCGCTTCAGGACACCCTTCGCGTTACGAAGCGCGATCTCGCGATCCTCAGGACTGTTCGGGTCGAGCGCGCCCGGCCCTTCCTTCGCGTAGGACAGGATGACATGGTAGCCCTGAACGAACGCGCCCTCGGTTACCGGCAGCATGACCGGCGCGCCGTTCTCATCGACGCCGTGCTGCTTCAGCACGACCCGTGTGCCGTCTTTGCCCCAGCGCTTCCGGTTCATCCGCATCATGGTCTCCATGAGCTCGGGAACCGCGCCGTTCACGCCCGCCGCGGCGACGAATCGCTCGCCCTTGGCCTGGCCCCGCTTCTCGTTGCGGACGTACGCGTTCAGCCGCACGCTCGCGCGCGTCGGGCTGGAGACGCAGACCACCGCGACGGGGATCATGACGCGCCCCAGTCGGTCTTGAACAGCGCCGCCTGGATCAGGTCGAGCAGCTTCTTGTCGACCGCTTCGAGCGCTTCGAGCTCGCGCTTCGTCTCGACGAGATCAGCAGCCGTGGTGACGCCGACCGTGTGCGTGCCCTTCGCGATCCGGTTCAGGTTGTCGCGCATGCGACTCACGTCGCCGCGCAGCTCACCAACCGCATCGGTGAAGCGCGTCAGCGCGTCGTCGATGACTTCCGCGGATGCGCTGTCCACAGCGCCCGCAGGCGCTGCACGGATACCTCGCTCGATCGCTCGGCACCCGTCGTCCAAAGACTGGCGGACCACATCGGAGAGTGTGTACCGCCGCCCGCGGGAGCGTGCGTTGAGCTCGGCGCATAGCGCCTCGGCTCGATCTCGCTGCTGAGTGGTCAGCCTCAGCTCGATCCGCTCCGGGAAAGTGGCCCGACGCCGCCTGGTCTGCTTCGGCTGCGCCTCACCATCCTGCGTCATCGTCGTCCCCCTTTCCCGTCACGGTTCTTGAAACATGCTCCCTAGGCACCCGCGCTTCGCTACTGGAGGCGCCTACGGAGGAGCTTAGCATGTTTCAAGAACGGCGAGTAGTTTAGCTGTACGGGGTTTTACGCTACGCTCAACCCCGTCCAGCTACTCCTCGCCCTACGCTCCGCTCCGGGGATGGAGGGCTATCACCCTCCCCCCGAACTGCGGCCTGCGGCCTGCGTTCGGGTCCCCCCACCCGGCGGTGCCGACGCCGCCTGCAACGCTTGCGCTCGCAGCCGTCATCGACACGGTCGCCGAGCGCGCTGCACTCCGTTTTGCACGCTGCGGCTCGCGCAGCACGCGCCCGCCAAGCCGAGGCGACGCACTGTGTTACGCGGTCACGAGGACCACGTAAAAGAGTTGGGCACCGCAGCAGCCAGATGGCTTGCCACGGTGCCCGACTCGGAGCCCAGAACGCTACGCGTACTTGTCGCCGTGCGACTCGTCACGAGCCCACGATTCGCGTGCCTCGACCGGCGTTACACCGCCGGTCTCGACATGCGTTACATCGGGCTCAGCCCGATGCTTCTCGACCCGTGAACGAGTCTTCTCGCGGCGGGCCGCGAGATCCGCGTCGCGCATGTCGGCGAGCTCGCGGAAGTGCGCGTAGTGCCGCTTGCGCAGCCACTTCGCGAGGTGCTTCTCGTCGCGATCGTCACGCTGCTCGATCCGCTTCTGCTCGGCGAGATTCTCGCGCAGCTCCTTCGCGTGACGAGCCCTGATCTGGGCCTCCGTCTCGATGGTCATGGTCTTCCTTTCTGTCGATGACTAGCTGCCTCACAGGGCAGCTCGGGTCTGAATCTTGTTCACGTTGTGGTGCGCGTGCCTGGAGCGGAGCGAAGGGCGCGCGGCCGAGGGTTACCCAGACCGCGCGCCCGCTGTCGCTCACTGCTCCGAAGCCTCCTCCTCAGCCTCGAACGGCAGGGCCTGCGCCATCACCGCCACCTTCGAGCGGACGACGCCGCGGAAGCGCTCGTCCTGTGCCTTGGGCAGGTAATGGCTCATCTTCAGCGCGTCGGTGCCAGGCGCGAGCGGGTTGCCCCAGCGCTTGAGGCCGAACTCGGCGATCAGAGTGTCCGGGCCGGTCATCTTCGCCGCAGCCCGGAACTGCGTGCCCGCCTTGTCGGGCACCTCCCAATCGAGCGAGGACTCCAGCGCGTCGACCGTGCCGTTCTTGAACTCTCCGAGGCTGGGAACGCTCGCCTGCCCCGGGAAGACCCTCGAATGCCAGGCCGCGAAGAGGTCGTGGAGGAACGCCCACGGCAGCCCGTCCCAGGCGAAGCGGGGGCCGAACTCGTCCCAGAACGCCCGCACCGAGTCGTTGAAGCTCTGGTACTCGCCGAGGATCTCGGCGGTCACGGCCGGCCGACGCAGGGACGTGTGCCGCATGGTCAGCGCCCGGCAGAGGATGTACTCCAGCACCTCCGGACGCACGGCGTAATCCCTCTTGATGTACCCGCGCTCAGGCACGACGCCCTTGAACGACACGTCGAAGGGCACCATGAGCAGGCGGCGGTACCAGCTGCCCGAGCGGTCGTCGACCTTCGGGAACTCGTTGAACGCCATCACCATGGCGACGCCCAGCTGCACCGTGAAGCGGTCGATGCCCTTCTGCTCGAAGCTCACGGGCTCGCCCATCACGATCGCCTTGAAGTTGCCGACATCGTCGATCTTCTTGTTCACGGGGTTCTCGTCGGCCAGCACCGCGTTCGCGGAGAGCAGCTCCGGCGACAGGAACCGCCGCGACATGTCGACCAGGTCTGCCTTCGAGTAGGCCCGCTCGCCGACGAGGGCGCGCAGGATCCTGATCAGCAAGCTCTTGCCGTTCATGCCGCCACGGGCGTACAGCATCGGGAAGGCCTCCCACTGGTGGTGCGGGCGCATCACCATCGAGATGATCTCCCAGAGCAGCTCCACGACCTCCGGGTCCGTGCTCAGCGCGGCGATGCCCGTGTCGGGATCCCACTCGGTCCCGTCCTCGTCGTTGACGAGGACGGGAAGCGGCGCGTCGGGGACGAACCGCACCGGCGACTTGTTCACGAACACCCACTCGGGCGAGAACGGGAGCAGCTCCTGGCGCCCGTGGTGGAACACGCCGTTCGCCACAGGGACCAGATCGGCGTCGCGGGTGAGCGCGACCTTGGGCGCCTCGACCTTCAGGATCTCGACCACCTCGTTCGTGTAGGCGGTGTTCTCCTGCTTCGTGAAGCCGCGGACCATGCGCTTCAGCTGCGCCTTGTTCGTGGCGTAGATGCCCTCGTCGGGCCCGGAGTGCTGGTAGACGCCCACCCACTGGACGCCGTCGGACGGGCCCGACTCGGGGACGAGCTCAATCACGCGGACGTCCTCCGTCGCGAGGATCAGCGTCGCGATCTGGCTCGGATGAGGCCGCTTCACCTGCTGGCTCAACGACAAGAAAGAGCCGAGGCCCGCTTTCACGGCGTGCGACTTGGTGCGTGCGACGACGTCGCTCGCGAGTTCGCGACGGTCAGCGCCTCGGATGTTGGGAGCGCCGGACATCAAGACGTCCTGCACAGCACGGTCGTAAACGCCGTCCCAATCGCGGAGAGGAACGGAGAGAGAGGTCTTGGCAGGCGCTGCAACACCCTCATCAGGGCTCGACTGATCGTCGATACCCCTGGTAGTATTGGTGTCAGCCCGGCCAAAGGCTTCTGAAGCTCCCTCGTCGTTCACCGCGACGGGGGCTTCTTCTTTTACGGGAGGCGCCTCCGGCTCCGCGGGCGTGAACTGGACAGTCATCTCAGCGCACCCCCTTGAGGCGGGCGGCGATCCGCTCGCACTGGTCGTCGGACAGGGGGCCGACGACCGAGAGCAGCCGGTTCGCGGCGAGCTCAAGCTCGGCCAGGGCGGAACCGGCGCGGTCGTCCCCGCGGTCGGCGCGCTCCAGGAGCTCAAGGGAGGACAGCCTCACGAGGTACTTGCGCCCGTCAGGGGCCAGCTCGTGCGGAAGGGTGCCGTTCTTGACGGCGCGACGCAGCGTCGCCAGGGAGCCGAACCGACGAGTGCCGTCGGGCCGACGGACCTCGCCCGCCTGGGACAGGTCCAGGAGGGGGTCCTCGCGGGTCTCAGGAGAGACCGTAGCGGAAGCGGGGGTTGGCTTAGAGATTGCCATGTGCTGATCCTTCGCTGAGGATCGACGTGACATCGACCCTCGGGTCAAGACCAGCTGCTGCAACAACATCGCTGAATCTAAAGCCGGCTTACACCGGGTGGAGATACCATTTACCTCCGAGACGCATGCCCGCTGATTCGGGCGTACTCCCTCGCTCTTATATCCCGTAGGACCGGATGGCTACCGGCGGCCGCTGCCTTCGCTTGGGGGTCAGATTGTGCTTCGTCTCTTTCGTTTTCTCTCCCTCAAGGATACACAATGTCTGCATACGCAGTGCTCAAACTTTGCCGTGTCGCGAGGAAGTCTCACTCGATCGGCACGACGCGCCGCATCGACCGCTCCTTGGCCGTGAGCTTCCGCCGCTCGCCGCCGTCGACCACCACGGGCGCCGGGCCCTGAGGCAGCGCCTCGACCTTCAGCTGCAGGCCGAGGTCGCTGACTATCCTGCGTCGTTCAAGCACGGGGAGGGCGTCCCAGCGCTCGGGCACGGACTCCGCGAGCCGGATGTCGCTGAGGGGCGACTCCGCCCGCATCGCCGAGAGACGGGCGTTCGCCCTGTCCAGCTTCAGCACGAGCTCTTCGAGCTTCGCCTTGCCCTTCGCCTTGTCCATGAGCCCGTCCACGACGAGCTCGGCGACGTAGTCCCGACGACGCTGGAGGTCCGCGATCTCGTCCAGCAGCGGCTCCACTTCGTCGTCCGGCCGCAGCGCCCTCGTGATGCGCTCATCGGCGAGCACCTTCAGCACGGCGGTCCGCACGACCTCGTCGACCGCGTCCCCGCTGATGGACGTGCAGTAGTCCTCGAAGCAGACGTACATGACCCGCTTCACGCGGGTGCCGTCCTCGCGGAACCGCGGGGCCTTCGTCGGCAGCGGGTCTTTGCCGCCGTGCCTCTCGACCCACGCCGAGCGGCGCGCTGTGTCCCATGACTCCCGCCAGCGCTCGCGCGACGCGACGTCGCGCGTCATGACGTCCTGGTGGTGCGTGAACATCGTGCCGCCGCAGACGCCGCACTCCAGCATCCCCGACATCAGGTACTTCGGCGAGACGCCCCACGAGCGGACCCGCTTGCGGTTGATCTTCAGCTCGACGAAGTCCCGCCATTGGCGGGGCGTGAGCACCGGCTCCCATTGGATCGACTTCCCCTCTGCGAGCTCGACCTCCTCGCCGCCGTAGCTCGGCACGCCGCCGTAGTGGGAGTTCTCCAGCATCCGCTGCACTCGGGCCGGCTTCCAGGAGTCGCCGAGCAGCGGCCTGATGCCCCGCCTGTTCCAGTCGAGCGACACCTGGCGGTAGCTCTCGCCCGCGAGCACACGACGGTACCCCTCGCGCAGGACCTCAATCTCGGCGGCGACCTGGACGATCCTCCCGTCGACGCGCTCGTAGCCGTAGGGGCGCAGCGAGAACTGCCAGTGGCCGTGCTCGGCGAGCTGGACGTTCTTCGACTGCTGGCGGATCTTCTTCTGCTCGCCCTCGTACTGCGACCACGCGGCGACGGTGCGCGCCACGGCCCGTCCGGCGGCCGTCGCGAGTTCGAGCATGCCCTGCTGCACCATGTAGACGGGGCACTCCAGCTCGATGACCCGCTCCAGGTCCTTGGTCAGCCTGAGGAGCCGGTCCTGGTGCCAGGTGACGATCGACTGAGGACGGGCCGCCAGCATCGCCTCGAACTCGGGCCGCGCCCTGCCGTCAGTCGCGCTGAGGTCGTTGTCGCTGTAGACCCGCTCGACAGTCAGCCCGAGCTCCGCGGCCAGCCTCCGGCAGTCCGCCTCATGGCGCGCGACGCCCAGTTCCTCGCCGGTGCGGTCCTGCGACATGCGCACGTAGATCACGCAGCTCGTGACGCCGGAGTCCTGCTTGCCCAGTTTCTGCATAAGTAAAGGCTATCTATTTACACCTGTGCAGGATGACCGGCAGTGTTCAGGCTCCCAGAACGCACGCCTGCTTCGGGAACCAGCACCGCTTCAGAAAGCGCAGCAATGAGACGATTCCGTTGCAAGAATCTCCACCGGGTCGGTGCTGCGCCTGGGATAAGTTCGGAGCACACTGCCCCAGATTGACTGATCTGCGCCAGCAGCGAATCATGTGCTTTCGGATATGCCCGGTCAACACCGCCTGCCAGCACCGCCACCGTTGTCGCTGAAGCAGCG
>WPCI01476223.1_pt1 | contig 13813 bp, 13 predicted proteins | sample 5399871 | NCBI WGS metagenome assembly WPCI01 (sample SAMN12869469, study PRJNA574797) | sludge metagenome | isolation source: wastewater treatment of pH7 | place: China:Beijing | collected 2019-05-20
GTGCTGATGTGGCACCAGAAGCAATGGAGAGATATAGATTGTTAAATCCATTTAACTATCATACAGAGCCTATATATCCGGTGCCTAAAATGAAAGATACTTATTCTCATTCTATTGAAAGTATATGGCAAGGATTGAAAATTATTGAAAATAAAACCGATGTTAGTTTATTTAATAAAAAACCGTGTAAAAGGCCTAATATGCTTGAAAGGGAAAAAATAGATTTTTGTTATGAGGGTACGAAATTTTTGTATGGAAATCAAATAATAAATCACTTAGAAGCTCGTTTCTTAATTTACTGTCCCATTTATTTGTATAATTTAGAAAAAATTTGTTCAATAGAATTAATTAATACTATCGGTCAGGCCATGAATCAAAAGCAAATTATTGTATTTTATGACTGGGATGATAATTTTTACATTGAAAATCTTTCATCACCATTCAGCCATTCGGCCATATTAGCAGCTTGGTTTAACGGTTCATTAGAAAAAATAATATTACATAAGGCTAAAGCATGTTTGGCACCTTCACTTTACGAAGAATTTAGTACAGTATATTCTCAAAACACCAAAAGGTATACAAAATTTCATAATAGAGGAAGATGTTTAGAATGAAAATGCCAGAATCCATAGCAAAGTCTTTATATTGGAAAACGCAAGATTTACGAGGGAGAAGTGAGATAAAAAAAAGACTTGACTGGTTAAATGAAACACAATGGTGGGGACCAAAACAACTTCAAGATTTACAATTTAAAAAATTCAAAGAAACTATAGAACACGCTTATAACACTGTGCCGTATTATAAGAGAATACTTGAAGAAAGAGCAATTACCCCTAATGATATATCAAGTTTTAAAGACATAAAAAAGCTTCCTATATTAACTAGAGAAACACTTTTAGACAATCAGCAAGAGTTAGTATCTAAAACAGCGGATTATGCTACGCTGCAAACAAATTATAGCAGCGGGTCAACTGGCCGAAGAGCTGAATTTAAACAAGATCTTAACTTTAGGTTATGGATGAAGGCGCATCAATTACGTACATACCAATGGTGTAATAATTGGGATTTAGGAAAACCATTTGTATTATTATGGGGATCGGAAATATATTGGTCATTTAAGGCTATTACAGATAAAATAGAAAACTTCATGACTAATAGGCAGGAATTTAATACTTTTAATTTAAATAAGGATTTAATCCAACATTTTTTAAAACAACTATACAAGTATAAACCGTATCTAGTCAGTACTTACACAAATGCAATGTACTTAATAGCAAAAGAAGCAGAGAAACAAGACTTACAAATAGAAGGTTTAAAAGCTATTCAAGCTACATCAGAACCGGTTCCTATTGCTATGAGAAAAGATATGCGCAGAATATTTAATTGTGAAGTATATGATAAATATGGCAGTCGGGAAACTAACATTATTTCTCATGAAAGTCCTAATCATGAAGGAAATCTTATTCAAGTAGAAAATGTATTTGTAGAGTTTTTAAATGAAGGAGGGGAAGACTGCAAATCCGGAGAACGAGGTCGTATTATAGTAACTACTCTTAATAATTTCTCGATGCCGCTTATAAGGTATGAAACTAGTGACTTAGCTTCCCCATTAGATGGCTATTGTTCTTCCGGATTGGGTTTCCCTCGAATGTCTGATGTACACGGGCGCATTCAAGACTTAATATTAACCCCGAAGGGGGAGCATATAGATGCGTATTTTTTCTCCTTTTTATTTATGAGGTTTCGAGATGTTCATTGGTTTCAAGTTGTCCAACAAAAAATAGATTCATTGCTAATTAGACTGTATGTTCCAAATGGAATATCGCAAAACACTTTAGATGAAATTGTTGAAAGAATTTATCATCATACAGGGTTTAAATATAATATAACCTTCGAAAAATTGAATAAAATGCCAGAATCTTCAACAGGTAAATTTAGACTATGTATTTCAGAATTAGGAGCGTATACATGGAAGTGATATATATATGATATTTCCGAAAATTATTGATTCTATTGAAGACAATATGGAAGTTCAAGATTCGACTGAAAATGATTTGAACGGAAAAAAAATGAAATGGCATGCGAATAGAAAAAAAAAATTAATTATAGATGAAGTGATAACAGCAGAAAATTATTATACACAAGGAAAATTTTCTGCTGCTTTAAAAAGAGCTAATATTTTAGATAATAAAGCTGTTGATTTGCCTGGAAATCTAGTTATATTACCGTATGGAATGAAGTTAATAAAGTTATTTTCAAAACATATAGAGACTGCATTTGAACAGTATGGATTACAAGAACATTCCTATCCGTTGACAGCCCCTATAGATAGCTTTGAAGCAGAAAAAAAAATATTTAATTTAAAAGATAAAATTCTATATATTGCAAATGATTCGGAATTAGAAAGTGGTTCTCCTAGAGGGGTGCTGTGTCCGACAGGAGAAGCTACTATTTATACTCATTGGAGTAAAGAAATTACAACCAGCTCAGATTTACCCATAACACTATATCAAAAAACAAATTATTTTAGACCTTTTTCCTCTGGCAAACATACGGGAAAAGGAATCTTTCGAGCATTAGAAGCAGGGGATATATTTGAATTTCACTCTTGTTTTGCAACAAAAGAGCAAGCACTTTTTAATTTGAGAAAATATTACAATATGTTGTGCGAAATCTCTAATAAATTACATGTCCCGACTTTATGGACACTTCGTCCCCCATGGACTAATAATGAAAATTTATATGAATGGTCCATGGGAGGTGACGTTCCTTTACCGACTGGAAATACAGTACAAACGGCAACATTATACAATCAAGGAGACGTATTTTCTAAAGCGTATAATATTACTTTCAAGACTGACAATAAAAGCCATTATACGCAACAGGTTACAGGTTGTGTAACGAGGAGGCTTATTTTAGCGCATTTAATGCTTGGAATGGATGTGGAAGGGAATTTGTTTGTACACCCGGATTTATCACCCACCCAGGTATCCATTATTTTCAAAAAAAATAACAACGTTCATAATTCGTCTATATCTAATTTCATTCATTCTGTAGCAGTTAAATATAGAGTGAGCTCAGTTATTTCTAATGATAAAAAAGTAATCATAAAACATAAAAACCAAAATTTGTGCCAAGGAGTCCCATTAGAAATATTTATACAAGATAAACGAGACAGTACAGATAAATATAAAATTGTGTTCACAAGATGTGACACGTTCGAAAAATCGGAAGTATATGTAGATTCTTTAGATGGTATTATACATATAATCCCATCTATAATGCAAATGATTGGAATTACGTTTAAACAGAAGGTCGATAAATTTTATAAAAATCAATTATTACAGGTAACTACTATAGAACAGTTAAGTAGTGCAAAGAATAAACTTAAATTATTTCCGCTGCTGTTTGACAAAAAATGTTGCTTAGATATAGAAAAAATGTGTAATGGTGAAATTTTAGGTTTTTTAGAAACTGAAGATACTGGAAAGTGTATATTGACGGGTAAAAAAACAAAATATACAGCTGTGCTATCCAGAAGAATATAACATAAGTAGGTTGAGGGAAAATATGAAAACAAAACTAGTCTTTATTACTGGTGCTCCTGGTGTTGGAAAAACTGAAACAGGACAAAAATTAATTGGTTTTTGTCCTAATAACGTAGCCTTAATCGACACAGATAAACTCGGTGGTATTCAACCATTTATAATAGATGATGATTTTTACGAATTAGTAAGTAAAAATCTTAAAGCTTGTATTAATAATTTTCATGATCATAAATACCAATTATTGATAATTACTGGTGTATTAATACCAGATGGCATCTACAAACACATAATAGATTTTATTAGTGATAAAACAAAGTTTGAGTATGAGATATACGGTCTTCAAGCGGATGAAGAAACTATTATTAATAGAATTAATAATGATAATAAAGGTCAAGATTCAATTCAACGAAAAAAATGGATACATGTAAATGAAGAGATGTTGCACATTGAAAAAATAAAAACTATTGATACGACGAATTTTTCTATTGATGAAGTCGTATACGCTATTAGGCTCTTAGAAATGCTTTGAGGTTGAATAATACCATTTATCCATATATCAACTTTTTGTATATTTTAAAGGGCATACACTATTTAAATGAGTAGTATAGTTTAATCTGTCATGTAGTCTTTGTTGCTAAAGTATTGAATGCAACCTTGCAAATATACTCTTTCTTAATCATAAAAGTATAAAAAGAAGGTGTTTAAAATTACTAATGAAAACTCAATTCTGCAACTGAATATTTCAGATGTAGAAGATGTTTGTTTGAAAATACTACTCACTCGAGAAACTCCTTTAGAAATTGCTAAGTTAGTAGTAGATCAATTAATTACTAGTGAGATGAGCGGGTATTCGTCGCACGGTGTTCTTAGAATATTAGAATACGCTGAGTGTATAGAGCAAGGGCTTATTTCTGTAAGTTCAGTACCTAGAATACAAAAAATAGATAGTTCATCTAGTATAATTCATGGTAATAAAAGTTTTGGAGCGATTACATTAGAATACGCTATAAAGGAGTTGTCAGAAACATTAACACGGAAATCTATAGCGATTATAGGAATCCGAAAAAGTAACCACTTGGGTAGGATAGGGCACTTAACGTCCAAAATGGCCCAAAATGGATTTATTACAATAGGGTTTGTAAATTATATGGGTGGCGGGCAAAACGTTCCAATTTGGAAAGGAACTGAGGGTCGATTATGTACGAATCCTATTACAATAGGATTTCCAAAAACGAAGTCTTTTGATCCTATTATTATAGACATGAGCACAAGTAATGTTTCTGAGGGGAAAATTCGAAAACACAAAATTTATAATCAAAATCTAGAGAATGGGGCTTTAATTGACCAACAATGGAATTATGTGAATGATCCAAAAGGATTTTATGAAAAAACACAAGAAGTCTTTTTAGCGCCACTTGGTGGGAAAAATTATGGATATAAAGGGTACGCGCTATCTCTTGCAACAGAAATATTAGCCGGTATTCTTACAAACTCGGGATTTTCACAAGAAAATACAAAAAATAACCAAGGTAACGGAGGATTTTTTATTGTCATAAAACCGGATATTTTAGGAACAGATATTGGGAAAGTTCTTGCTGATATTGAAGATTTAGCACTTTATTTATGTGAATCAAAATCTTTGGACGATAATGTTTTTCTTCCCGGAGAAAGATCACAAAAACATTACAAATTAAGTCAAAAGAATGGATATTTAACACTTAGCAAAAAACTTTGGGAAAATCTTTTACTTATATCAGGAGGATAATATTATAATGCATCCGCTTAACGAAATACGAAATGTTACACGAGGAAAATTATTAAGAAATCAAACGGCTATAGGGTTATTCCATGTCTCAAATAATTCTATGATTGCTGAGGCATGTTCAATGCTACCGATTGATTGGCTTATGATCGATTTAGAAGCATCTACAGCTACAAAAGAAAGTACCCTGCATATTCTTCAGGCATTAAGTGGAACAAAAGTTAGCCCTTTTGTTCGAGTTCCTTTTCTAAATAAACATTATATTGAAGCTTTTTTAGACTTGGGTGCGCATGGAATACTAGTTCCCAAGATTGAATCTAGAGAAGAAGCGCAGGAGGTAGTTAACGCTTTTTATTATCCTCCAAGTGGTAACAGGGGGATAAATCCTATTCGTGCTACAGGCTATTTTCATAATACGGATAATTACCTAAGTACTGCAAATGAGGAGTTTTTATGTATGATTCAAATTGAAAGTGTAAAAGGTGTTAAAAACATTGAAGAAATCGTTAATGTCCCGGGAATTGATGTAGTTTTTATTGGGTGTGGAGATTTAGCCAGTAGTCTGGGAGAACCATTAAATTTTACAAGTCAAAAATTTAATGATGCAATTAACACAGTCTTAGAAGCAACTTTGACGGCTGGAAAAATACCTGGGATTTTTGCATATAATATGGAATTAGCTAAACGATACTTCTATCAAGGTTATAGGTTTATAGCTATTGGAAATGAAATTAAAAGTCTAACAGCTGGAGTAACGCAAGATATTCATAATTTGTTTAAGTGATATCGAAATTCCTTATATAAAATGATTTATACATTTAGAGAAAACTATCTTTATCAAAATGAACTAGTAATCATGGTTGAAGTCTGGATTAATAATTATTACATATTATTTAGTATAGTGTGAGGAACAGGGGCCAGAAAAAAATATTTACTTTTAGAGTAAAGCTACTAAGAAATCAAAGGAATAAAAAAATGAATTATATTTCTTTGGATTTAAATATTTTAAAAAATGTTAGCCTATCTATTTAATGTAAAATATTTTCAAGGTTTTGAATATAAGTATTTGATGGATGCTCATCATAATAACTAGTTAAGAAAAACTATTATTTCCTTGTGAAATAACTTGTTGTTATATGTAATAACACTCTGATTTTTTAAATATTGATTTTTTAATCTAATGTAACACCAATTAATACAAATATTATTAAATAAGAAAAAATAAATGAAATTGATGTGGGCTGAAGTTAATATTACACATCTCCGCCTGCATCTATATTTCTATGAATGTAGAATATACATGTTATTTGACCGTATGGAGGGCGAATTCATTTATAGATTTGATTATAAAGTAAGTATGTTGAAAGTTCGAGGTGATATACATGTTAATTAATGTTGAAAATTTAAGCAAGTGTTACACAGTAAAGAGTAAGGCCCCTGGATTGAAAGCGAGTTTGAAAAATTTAGTAAAACCAAACTATACATATCTAACGGCTGTTGATAATGTTAATTTCACTATTAATCAAGGTGAAATAGTTGCCTTTATTGGTCCTAACGGTGCTGGTAAATCTACGATTATAAAAATGCTAACTGGAATATTACACCCTACGAATGGCACAATTAACATAATGTCAATTGACCCATGGAAAAATAGAAGAGACTTTGCCTTTAAGATCGGTACAGTTTTCGGACAAAAATCCCAACTTTGGTATCACCTACCTCCGTCGGAAGCGTTTAAGCTCCTAGGAAAAATTTATGAATTAGATGAAGTGTTTTATAATGAACAATTCAATAAATTAGTGCAGTTATTTGATTTAGGCGACTTTTTAAATACTCCTGTAAGAAAGCTTAGTCTCGGACAACGTATGCGTTGCGAAATTGCAGCTTCGTTAATACACAGACCGGAAGTACTATTTTTAGATGAACCGACAATAGGATTAGATGTGGTTGGGAAGCGGAAAATTAGGGAAGCATTATTAGCTATGAATAAGGAGTTCAATACAACTATCATTCTCACTAGTCATGATTCTGGTGATATTGAATTATTGTGCCAGAAGGCCATTGTAATCAATAAAGGACATATTATATTTAATGATAGCTTGAATGTATTAAAAAAACAATTTTTAAAAAATCAGAGAGTGTATATGCGATTTGAAAATAATAACATCCCAAAGTTAGCACATATAGGGATAGAAGTATTGAAATCGTATAAAAATGAGATTGAATTTAAAATTGATACTCAAAAACAGTCATACACTAAAATAATTCAGGAAATTATGAATGACTTTAGGGTTGAAGATTTTACAATTGTTAATCCTTCTATGGAGGAAATCATACATCAGATTTTTACTACTAAAAATCTATATAAATAAATATATAATATAAAACTACATCGGCATGTAATAATAAAATTTAAAGTAACTGAAGAAAAAATCAATTAAAAAGGTAGGATGTAACTAATAAAGAAGGGAATGTGTATATGCTTGCTCTAAAGAGATAATCAGAATGGTGTGTATACCAACCAATATTTCTCAATATATTTTTTTACTTAAGTTTCATACATTAAATTTTTTGATTTGATCTGTGGCTTGAAAATATTAGAAGTGAGGAGGATAAAAAATGAAAATAGTAACAAAATATAATTCGATTTTTTTCACTTCCATAAAAAGTAACTTAACTTATATTGGAGAAATGTTTTACGGAACAATATTTATGTTAGTGATTATGTATATTTTTATCAATCTTTGGAAAGCCGCTTTTGCTACAAATAATATGCATGTTAATATGGGATATGTTGAAACTGTATGGTACTTGTTAATTACACAAGCAATTATATTTAGTTTAAATCCCGCGTATATTACCATAAGTGAAGAAGTGCAATCTGGTTCTATAGCATATACAATGAATCGTCCGTATAATTATCTTTTCTATCATTTTTTTAATGGTTTAGGAGACAGCGTTATACGTTTTATTATTAATCTATCTACGGGAAGTGTATTGGTTATATCTCTTGTGGGTTCTTTACAGTTCAAGTTATTTTATGTGATTCCCTTAGTGGTTATCGTTTTTATGTCATTTTTGTTAAATTATTGTATAAATGCTTTAATAGGATTAAGCTCATTTTTTATAGAAGAGGCTGAAGGAGTCGCGTTCATTTATAAAAAGTTCTTATATTTACTGGGGGGAGTACTAATTCCCTTAGATTTTTTCCCGACCACTTTAAAAACAATAGTGCATTATCTTCCGTTTGCTTTCATTACATTTTCTCCCTCTAAACTATTTGTGCACTTTGACGTTCACCAATATTATCAAGTTTTTAGTGGGCAATTAATCTGGATATGTTTGCTCACAATCTTATTAGGTATTGTTTTTAGAATAGGTAGACGTAAGTTAACAATTAATGGGGGGTAAAAATATATGTACAGACTGAAAAATGAATTGAGTTTTTGGAAGACGTTAGTCTTTATAAACTTATCGTCTAATCTAGAATACCGTTTTAATTTTATACTACAATCTTCTTTCATGATATTAAATAACTTCATTTATATTATATTTTGGTTAATATTTTTCAATAGTTTTCAACAAATAAATGGTTGGGGAATGTCCGATATGTATTTGCTAACGTCTGTTGTAACCACCGGGTATGGTTTAGCGATGATTTTCTGCGGTAACGCACCTAATGTTGCTAACATTATCTCTATGGGGAAATTAGATACGTATTTACTGCTTCCGAAAAATGTATTTTTTCATATTTTATTTTCAAAAATGTCTACTAAGGCAATAGGCGATTTAATATTCGGTATATCGATATTAGGTCTTAGTGGTATTAATGATTTATCTTCAATCTGTATATGGATCGTTTCAGTATTTTTTGTATCTATTATTTTTGTGTTTTTTCATGCGTTATTTGGTACACTTGCATTTTGGATTGGAAAAGCAAATCTTATACAGGAGCAATCGAGTAGTGCATTGTTAGCTTTTTCATTATATCCGCAAACTATATTTGATAAATTTGGTAAATTATTGATGTTTACAATACTACCTGCGGGAATGGTTGGAATGGTTCCCGTAGAATTGATTAAAAGTTTTAACCTTACATCATTTTTTTTATTAGTAGGTTTTAGTATTTTTATCGCACTAGTTTGTATCTTTATGTTTTATAGGGGGTTAAAAAAATATGAATCAAGTAATATTTTTACATTTCGTAATTAAGTTTATGTGAATGTGAAAAATAATATAGTAAGTTTGAAATGGATTCATATATGTAATTCTTTTAGGATTCTCATAATGATTTGATGTATATAAACTCTTGTTAATTGTTGATATATAGGAATTATATTGAATAGGGGTTATAAAAAATACAGAAGGATGAAAGCTAACAGTAGAGATTTCTAATATGTTCTTCTGTTATGTCGCTAATCCATATATACAGTTAGCTGAAGAGTTTTAACACATATGTTTCTAACGCTATAAATTTTTAATCGCCTAAATAATTATAGTGTAACTATTGTGTAATTTTATAAAAATTAGGAGTGTCAGTGATGAAAAAGAAACCAATCATCGGTATTTCTGCGAGTGTAATTATTGATTCAGGTGGTATATTTCCTGGATATAGAAGAAGCTATGTTAATGAAGATTATGTGAATTCAGTATTACAAAATGGTGGCATTCCATTTATTATTCCTGTACATACAAATATGGAAGTGATTAAGAAACAGATTTCCTTGATTGATGGGTTGATTTTGTCTGGAGGACATGATGTTTCCCCATTTTCGTACAATGAAGAACCGCAACAAAAATTAGGAGACATTTTTCCAGAAAGAGATTACTTTGATTTCTCTTTGATTAAAATAGCTAAAAATAAAAATATTCCGATTCTGGGTATTTGTCGTGGTGCACAAATTATTAATGTGTATCATGGTGGTACAATGTATCAAGATTTATCCTACATGGAAGGTGACACGCTCAAACATTGGCAAGTGCATACACCAGAACTTGCCACACATTCAATTTATATTAAAAAGTATTCTATGCTTCATTCCATCTTAGGTGAAGAAAAACTAGCAGTGAATTCTTTCCATCATCAAACGATAAAAGAGGTTCCCAGTAATTTTGAAATTGTAGCAACTGCAAAAGATAGTGTCATTGAAGCAATTGAATGTAAAGACTATGCTTTTTTATTAGGGATCCAATGGCACCCGGAAATGTTGTATCAGAATATTAAAGTTATGAATAATTTATTTAGTGCATTGATTAATAAAGCACAATAAGAGGAACAATATGAAATCTAAATTAGACTTTTGGTCAATTACATTGTTAACAATTAATTCTATAATTGGATCCGGGATATTTTTGTCTCCTGGATCCGTCGTTTTGATGTCAGGAGATAAAGCACCCATAGTTTATTTTGCTGCAGCGATTTTTGCTTCGATGTTGGCGATTACATTTGCTTCAGCGGCACGATATATTACTAAGAGTGGAGCAGCTTATGCCTACGCTAAAGTAGCTTTTGGTGAAAATATTGGCTTATATGTAGGCATTACTCGTTTCATAGCATCAAGTATTGCTTGGGGAGTAATGGCAACAGGAGTTATTAAAACTACGCTATCTATTATAGGTATAGATGACCGAAGTTTTAAATATGTAACAATAGGCTTTATTTTACTCATGATTACTTTATTAATTATCAATTCATTAGGTACGAGATTATTTAAAATTATTAATAACTTATCTACAATAGGTAAAATATTTTCTTTAATTACAGCAATTATTGCTGGTGCTATACTCGTAATCAAAACCGGTGATAATCATTTTAAAGAAATTAATCAGTTTAAAGATAGTATGGGAAATAGTTTGATTCCACAAATGAATACCTCAACATTTGTTACGTCAACAATCATGGCTTTTTATGCTTTTACTGGGTTTGAAAGTGTAGCGAGTGGATCTAGTGATATGGAAAATCCTGAGAGGAATTTGCCGCGGGCAATTCCTTTAGCGATTTTAATTATTGCTGGAGTTTACATTGGGATTGTAGTTATTGCAATGACTATCAATCCTCAAGCTATTATACAAACAAAAGATGTTGTTTCATTGGCTGTAGTATTTGATAATAAAATTATCAACTCAGTTATTTTATATGGTGCTTTAATTTCAATGTTTGGGATTAACGTAGCTGCTTCTTTCCACACACCACGTATTTTAGAGGCGATGGCAAACGAAAACCAAATCCCAAAAGGGTTGGCTAAGCGTACTAGAGGGAATTTTCCACTGCGCTCATTTTTAATATCGCTTGTTCTGTCCATTGTTTTACCCATGACTTTTCAATATGATATGACAAGTATTATTGTATTAAGTTCTATTTCACGTTTTGTTCAATTTTTAATCGTACCTGCAGCTGTTATCATATTGTATTATGGAAAAAATGTTGAAGGGATTCCGTTAAATACAAAAAAAAATGTTATTACGGATGCAATTATACCAGCAATTTCGTTTCTACTGACAGTTTTTCTATTAGTTAAATTTGATTGGATTGGGCAGTTTACAATAGTTGATACAAATGGAATTTCTCATATAAATATCTATGCTATTTTAGCAATGGTAACCGGTTATATTATCTTACCGGCTATTTTATTTTCTATAAAAAGCACCAATAGACGTTGAATGGTTATGTTGAAAAAACAGAAAATAAAAATGAGGGCTTCTAACGGGGAGATTAATAAAAGTATTTTGTCTTTGGACAAATTGATTCGGAAAGTAATTTGTACTTTTTGTACCATATGCATTACTTTTATACAATTCAATAGAGAGACGGGTATTCATAACATTAAGATAGGAAAAAATTCTGATATATCGTGAATGGAAGAAATATAGACTGCTGTAGAGTAGCTGTAAATATGAATATCGGTATTGTTTACGAGAGAGCGCTTATTTTGAGGAGTGTCCTTTCATTTGCAAAGGAATCTTGAATAGAATATTTCTTTCTAGTTATTTTAGAATGAAACATGCTACAATGAAGGGTAATCAAGATGGTGCATAAGGAGGAAATTGTGGTGGAAGAGAAATTAGATATGTTAATGAAGGTAATGCAAGAAGGATTTGATGGCTTGAACAAACGTTTAGATGGGTTAGAGAATCATTTGAATGTAGTAAAGGCAGAAGTTGCTTCATTACGTGAAGACACTACAATTGTGAAGCAAAACGTGGTAAGGATGAGAAAAGATACAAGGTACTTGGAAAAGAAATATCAACAGCAAGATAAACAAATTTCTGAGTTGGAAGATCGGGTGCATAAAGCGTAACAGTTGTTATAAATTGTATGGGTAATTCATATAAAATAAGTAAAAATATATTGAAATTCTATAGTATGTTGCTGTAGCTCGATAGCCTGGATTCAGGCATGTGTTATTACGGATTAAGTTACGAGGCTGAAAATAAGAATTTATCGTGTTTATTGCTCGGTCATGTTTAGTATAGGTATTTTTTTGGTTTTGTAAACCAAAAAAATAGAGTTTTTTCATATTTTTATCATTTTAGTCAAGAGGACTCCTTCTTCAAGGAACATGAAGGGGCACGGACCCGTGAGTAGGTGGAATCAATCGTCTAAATCGCGATAGAGATTATAAATGTAGCTACCATTGTCAAAAATGAAGTAATAGGCCAATAAATAGCAATGAAATAAAATTTGTAACAAGGGAGTTAGTTCGGCTATTTTAGAATGAACCCTCAAGCTATAGTGTTAGGAAATATAAAAACTTATTTGGAGAAAAAAATGGTTCCGCCTATTGTTAATTTTGTACACCAACACGACCGTAGAATCGGCACTTTTTTAATGGTGCAAGCATATATTTAAGTATAGGTTTCCAATTATGGTCATCTATTTGCTCATAAGAACGCCTTTCAAGCATAGAATTTATTTTAAGAGCAACTATTCTTTAGGGGTTGCTCTCTTCTTATGATTGACGCATGGATGGATTTTACAAAATATGGGGTGGGGATATGTATGGATTGCTATTCCAAAATTATTTTATCAAATGGGAAAGAATATATAGTACCGATTGGGTTTAGTGAACTAGTTGGTAAAGAACCAGTCAATGGAGAAGGGGAGTTTTTTAATACTTGGATGTTAGTTCCTCATATAGATGTGGAAACAGGAAAGGAACTGCGAGTTGCTTTAAATTCCTTGTACATTGTAATAATTGAAGAATTCAATGTAAAAACGCACCCTAATATTCCATTAATATTTAGAAGTGAAAAAATAAATCAAGATTTGGGTTAAAAGTATCCATTCGGATGCTTTTATTTATATTGGTAAGGAGGTCTTAATCTGATAAAATGGCCTATGGTATATGGGGGAATTAAAATAAAAGCAGATGATGAGCGACATACGATAAAGAGGAACTGTATGAATGAGATATAAGCGCTCATCATCCGTTTAAATGGAAAAGTTGAATGAGAACATAAGTTTTTGTACATAGAGTATAGGTGTAGGATACTAAAAAGAGAT
>WPCI01062321.1_pt1 | contig 13802 bp, 10 predicted proteins | sample 5399871 | NCBI WGS metagenome assembly WPCI01 (sample SAMN12869469, study PRJNA574797) | sludge metagenome | isolation source: wastewater treatment of pH7 | place: China:Beijing | collected 2019-05-20
TATTATTATGAATGTCAGTAATGATGGATTCAAAAAGAGGTTTGGGATCAATTAATCCAGCTTCAAAAGTGATCGGGTAAAACCCCTTTTCCTCGAGGTCAACCAGTGCTTCCATTTCAATGGCTGCCTGGCCTTCGTAGGTAACTTTGTGGCGGACCCCGATTAAAGAAGCAACTGCGTCAAATAAGCGCCCCATGCTGGATGTTTGTGGTGTGTTAATTTGCCTGGAAAGCTGGATATTCAAAACAGTTTTGTCTTCCATGCATAGCGCTGAAACGGCGGGCAATGAATGATCCCATTCAATTTGGTAAGCCCATAAATGGGAAAGAGCCATTCTGGCTGGTATGCGAATAGAAATATCTCCGCCTGGCAATGGGACATATCTCAGATGAAAGTTTCGTTGATATTGAGCATAATTTCCCACCAGTATCTCTCCACCCCAGATTGCTCCGTCTGTTCCGTAACCTGTGCCATCATAACAAAGACCGATGACCGGGTCATCATGATTGTATTGATTATCAGCCAGGCAGGCTGCCAGATGTGCATGATGGTGTTGAATTTGAATGTTAGGGAGATGAAATTCTGTAGAAAATTGCTGGGCAAAACGGCTGGCCAGATAATCCGGATGCATATCACTGGCTACTAATTCAGGATGAATGCGGAATAATTTTTGATAATGATGAATCGCTTTTTCGAAGGATTGCAAGGTTTCAAAATTTTCCAGGTCGCCAATATGATGGCTGATAAAGGCATAATTATCTCTGGTGAGACAGAATGTATTTTTGAGTTCCGCTCCGGTTGCGAATATTTGTGGAAGCTTAAAAGGTGTAATGATTGGATTAGGGGCATAACCACGCGAACGGCGAATGGGATAATTTCTTCCGGCAATGATTCTGGTTACTGAATCATCAACCCGCATATGAATTTCCCGGTCATGGATAAGATAGCCATCCGCAATTTTCCCCAATTGTGAGAAAGCCTCTGCATCCTGATAAGCAATGGGTTCATCGCTGATATTTCCACTGGTCATCACCCAGACTCCAGGTATTTCATTTCTAGGTTCCAGTAAAAGATAATGTAATGGGGTGTACGGCAACATAAAACCGAGGTGGTTTTGTGAGGGAGCAACCAGAGGGGAGAGGGTTTGATCTGATTTGGACTGCAATAAAACAATTGGTCTCTCTTTGGATTCTAATTCAATTTTCTCCATAGGTGAGAATAAGCAATAATTTGAAATTGTCTCAATAGAATGAGCCATTAAGGCAAACGGTTTCTCACTGCGTTTCTTGCGGGAGCGCAGTGCTTCAACAGCGGTGTGATTGGCTGCATCACAAGCAAGATGATAACCACCCAATCCTTTCACTGCCAGTATTTTGCCATCTCGAATCATTTCACGAGAAATTTGAATGGCTTCATTACCTTGAGCGATCAGGTGGCCATTGATCATCAGGCTTACCTGGGGTCCACAAACTGGACAGGCAGTTGGCTGGGCATGATATCTGCGATCGAGAGGATTTTTATATTCTGTATGGCAGTCATCACACATCTCAAAAGATGACATGGTTGTTTTGGGGCGGTCATATGGAATGTCTTTGATGATACTAAAACGCGGACCGCAATTTGTGCAATTAATGAAAGGGTAGCGATAACGGCGATTTTGGGGGTCAAACAATTCCTGAAGACAATCATTACAGATACTGAAATCAGGTGAGACCGGGAGAAAATCGCCCTCCGTCGAGTTACTTTCAATGATTGTGAATGCGCTGTAATGATTAACGGAAATTTCTGAAACATTCATAGTGTCGATGCGACTGAGAACAGGCGCAGCGGTTCTTAAAGTGACAAGAAAATTTTCCAGATTTGGAATGGTCCCGTTAATTTCAATTTCCACGCCATTGGAAGAATTCCTAACCCAACCGGTCAGGTCATTTTTTAAGGCCAATGAATAAACAAAGGGACGAAAACCGACCCCCTGGACAATCCCTTTTATTTGAATTTTTTTGCCTTTAATCTCAAGCATTGACTCGATTTTTAAACTCTTCCACTTGCTGTGATAACCAGTCAATCCATTGATCAAAACCCTCTTCCGTTTTGCTGGAAACCTTAAAGGTTGTTAGTCCAGGATTCAGGATTTCGACACCTTGTTGAAAATAATCCATGCGAAAATCGAGGTAAGGTAGCAAATCTATTTTATTGATTAACAGCACATCAATTCCCCGGTAAATATTCGTATATTTGTACGGTTTGTCATCTCCTTCGGGAATACTGGAAATAACAACATTGGCATGGGTTCCGATTTTGAAAGCTGCCGGGCAAATTAAATTGCCTACATTTTCAACAATTATTAAATCAAGCCCTTGATAATCAATATGTTTTAGGGAACGGTCGATCATCACTGCATCCAAATGGCATTGTCCACCTGTGTTGATCTGTACGACGGGTATTCCCAAAGCCATTACCTTATCGGAATCGATTGTCACCGGGGCGGTATCGCCTTCGATCACACCAATGCGCATCTTGCCAGCTAATTTTTCGATTGTTTTTAAAATAACACTTGTTTTACCTGCACCGGGAGATGCCATGATATTGATTGAAAAAACACCTGATTCAGTCAAAAGAGTCTGAACCTGGGAAGCTAACTGATCATTTGCATCAAGAATTTTTTCTACAACCTGAACTTTTACTGTTGTCATGTAATTACCTTTCAATTTCAATACTTTCAAGCCAGAATTCTTCTCCGGACTGAATTTTTAGTTGATAAGAGCCACAGTTGGGGCAGGGAATTAATTCTCCTGGTATCTCGAATGACTGATCACATGCCAGACATAGCATGATTGCCGGCAGCCGTTTAAAGTGAATAACGGAATTTTCACAAATCGTATCTTTGGAGATCATATCCCAATAAAATACAACACTATCATCAACAATACTGGATAAGTTTCCAATGACAAGGAAGATATCCGTAACTTTTTTTGCGTTCGCCTGAAGCGCATGCTTTTCTGCGATTTCTAAAATGCTTTCCGTTACAGCCAATTCATGCATTACATTATTATAAGCTCAATAAAACGATTTTTTCGACAATATATGAGGTTTGATCTATTTTTGCATGAATAGGTCAATTAATTTTAAACGCATTGTCAACATGCGTGTAGCAACCACATTTGATAATCTACGCATGATGACGTACCCGAGTTCTTTATCTTCTTCACATAATCCAGTTAAGGCAGTTCCGTCAAAATAAATTAAACTACATTTTTTTAGTGCAGTGATTGAGGTGATACGATGTCTGGCGACAGGGGTCATGCTATCCCAGCCAATCATATCCAGGGGTTCTGCATTGTATAAACGCACCTGACCATGCCCTGGCACATAAATTTCAATTCCTAATGAGCCTTCGGAAACGATATAAAGTAAGTTATCTTTGTCGCCTTCTTGATATAACTTTTCACCTTCTTCAACAAGGCGAAATCCCGAAATCTTTTCTAATTTACCCAGTTGGTCCTGAGTTAAATCCATTAACCATGGAATACTTTGTAACATGGGGCGGATATTTGTTTTGTCTATCATAACTATCCCTATTGAAATGTGACTTCAAACTGTCTTTGTTTTATCATTGAAAGGTTCGTTATATAAGTGGATAACTTCCTCGTTCGAACGCATATTGTCACATCGGATACAAACCAAAAATAAATCCATCAGGGTGGCAAATAGAAGGGACCAATAAAAAAAACCTGCCAATATCGATTCTGGCAGGTTGTGGTAATGCGTTAATCTGTTCTAATCACTGCTCAAATTTACAGCACAGACCTTATATTCCGGTATTTTTGCGATCGGGTCCAAGGCAGCTAAGGTTAGATTATTGGTATTTTGTTCACCAGGAAAATGGAAGTTGGCAAAAACCAAACCTGGGGAAACGCGATCGGTAACTAACGCTTTTCCTTTGGTTGTTCCTCTGCGTGAGTTCAGTGTAATTTGTTGGTTTGGCTTGATATTGTATTTGATGGCATCTTCAGGATGAATTTCAATATACGCCGCAGGGTAGACTTCTAATAACTCTGAAGCCCGGCGTGTCATCTCGCCAGCATGCCAATGGTAAAGCACCCGTCCTGTGGTCAGGAGAAGTGGAAATTCATCATCCGGCATTTCTTTGGGATCTATGTGCTCGGTTGGGTGGAATTTACCCTTTCCACGAGTGAAAGACCCGATATGCAGGATGGGTGTACCCGGATGCTGAAGGTCTTTGACTGGCCAATGCAGGGATTCCCCATCTACCAAGCGTTCATGGGTGATCCCAGCATAGCTGGGTGTCAAAGCGGCGACTTCCTGCATGATTTGCGAGGCATTTTGATAATCCCAACGTGCGTGCTTGCCTACGAAAACGCGTTTTTCTAATTGTAGTATTTTGTTTGCTATAGCAGATATGATTTCCCAATCGGGTTTTGCTGCGCCTTTTGGTGTGATTGCCTGCCGAATTAATTGCACTCGCCGCTCTGTGTTGGTAAAAGTGCCGTCTTTTTCAGCAAAAGAAACCCCAGGAAGAAGGACATCGGCAAATTCTGAGGTTTCAGAGGGGAATATCTCCTGGAGTACGATAAATTCACAAGCCTGCAAACATTTTCGAGTATGGTTTACATCCGGATCTGTAGCAACTGGATTTTCGCCCATAATATAGAGTGCTCTTACTTTTCCTTCCCCTGCCATAGGCACCATCTCTGTTGAGGTTAATCCAGGTTTGGTTGTCAGAACGTCATCAGGGAGACCATCAGAATATTTGGTTTGCCAGGCAATAGAAAACTTATCAATGAAATCCGGGTTGGTCACGGATTGATATCCTGGAAAAACATTGGGTAAACCGCCCATGTCGCAGGCACCCTGAACATTGTTTTGACCACGCAAAGGATTAACGCCACCACCTTTGATCCCCATATTCCCCAGCAACATTTGCAGGTTGGCTAAGGTAAGCACATTCAAAACGCCGGTTGAGTGTTGTGTTATCCCCATTGCCCAGAAGACAGCCATGGGTTTTTGGGTGGCCATAGTTTCTGCAGTTTTGTGTAAATCCTGCTCTGAAATTTCTGTCAGCGAGGATACCATTTTTGGTGTGTAATCTTCTAAGGTTGCTCTGAATTCTTCAAAATTCTCACATCGTTCATCGATAAATGTCTGATCCTGCCAGTTGTTTTTGAGGATTATGTGCATTAAACCATTGATCAAAGCTACGTCAGTCCCTGGTTTTTGGCGCAAGTAAATAGATGAAAAATCAGCAATATCTATTTTTCGCGGATCGGCAACAATTAATTTAACGTTTCGTCTTAATACTGCCTGACGAATTTTCGAACCAATGATCGGGTGCTGTTCGGTGGTGTTTGAACCGATGATGAAAATTGACTCTGCGTGTTCGACAATATCCTCGACCGTGTTTGACATCGCTCCAGACCCATAACTCATCGCCAACCCAGCAACCGTGGAAGAATGGCAGAGCCGTGCACAATGGTCAATATTGTGTGTACCAATGACCTGCCGTGATAGTTTATTCATGAGGTAATTTTCTTCATTGGTGCATTTTGCAGAGGTTAATAATCCTATGGAATCCGGTCCTGATTCTTTTTTAATCTGAATCAGTTTTTTGGCAACTATGGTTAATGCGGTTTCCCAGTCGACCTCCACCCAGGGTCCAATTTCTATAGGTTTTTGTTGACCCTGTTCCAATAAATATTGCCTCACCTTGGGACGCTTGAGACGATCAGGATGATTAATAAATTTGTACCCATATCGGCCTTTAACACATAAATGTTTTCCGTTCACAAGAGCATTTGGATTTGGAGTGATTTTTACAACCTCATCATCTTTTACGTTCAGATCAAAATTACATCCAACACCACAATACGAACAGGTTGTCTGGACCTTCTTTTCGGCATTAAGTGCTCCATACGAAGGTTTATGGCTCAAGGCGCCGGTGGGGCAATAATCCACACAGGCACCGCACGACTCACATCTGGCTTGTAATAATGGTACGCCTGACCCAGCAATAATTTGATTTTCGATACCGCGGTTGGCTAGACCCCATACGAAGCGGCCTTGAATTTCAGCGCAGGCTCGAATACAGCGAGTACAGAGAATGCATTCATTAAGATCCACTCGAATAAAAGGGTTAGGATCACTATCCACCAAATACTTTGGCTCTATTCTCATTTTCTGTTGAACATTAACATGATATTGCCGGCACAACTTCAGAAAATAATTTGTTTTTCCATTCTCGATTGCCAAAGGCCCATTGTAATTCACCAACAATAATTCCAGAATCGTTTTTCTGGCAACTTCGAGATCTTCTGTTTCAGTGAAAACCTCCATATTTGCGGATACAGGAAGTGTACAAGCGGCGACCGGATTACGCAGACCTTTTACTTCAACATCGCATAACCGGCAGCCTCCATGCGGAGTTAAATCGGGATGATCGCAAAGACTGGGAATGTTAACTCCGATATCATGTGCAACACTTAACAGCGTTTTCCCCTCAGGAACTTCATATTGTTGACCATTGATTGTGATTTGAATCATGAATGTTCTCCTACCAGTTGAGCTTTTCCAGGTAATATTTCGATTGCATTGAAGTTACAGGTTTGGAAGCAAATGCCACATTGAATACAAGTCACCTGATCGATCTCATGTGGTTTTCGTCGTTCACCAGTAATAGCGCCAGTAGGGCAATTCTTGGCGCAAAACGTACAACCGGTACATTTATCAATCATGATTTCATAGCGGATCAACGCACTGCAAACTTTTGCCGGACAGCGTTTTTCATAGATATGCGCTTCGTATTCTTCTCGAAAATGTTTGATCGTACTGATGACCGGATTTGGAGCACCCTGACCCAATCCACACAGGCTGTGGATTCGTGTCACTTTGCTTAAGCGCTCCAATTCTTCGATGTCACCATCGATTCCTTCACCTTTACAAATTCGATTAAGAATTTCGAGCATACTATATGTTCCAACGCGGCAGGGAGTACATTTGCCACAACTTTCTTCTTTATTGAATTCCATGAAGAAACGGGCAATATCAACCATGCAGGTATCTTCATCCATTACGATCATTCCACCGGAACCCATCATGGACCCAGCAGCAGCCAACGATTCATAATCTACTGGGAGGTCAATCATACTGGCTGGAATACAACCGCCCATGGGTCCACCTGTTTGGATGGCTTTTAATCCTTTGTTCTTTTTAATTCCCTCACCAACATCATAAACGATTTCTCTCAGCGTGATTCCCAGGGGCACTTCGATTAAACCAGTATGGTTTACGTCACCTGCCAGAGCAAAGGTTTTTGTTCCCTTGCTTTTTTCGGTACCCATGCTGGCAAACCATTCAGGTCCTGTAAGAATAATTTGAGGGATATTTGCGAAGGTTTCGACATTATTAATCGATGTTGGTTTTCCCCACAGACCGGAAACAGCCGGGAAGGGAGGTCTGGGACGAGGTTCACCACGTTTACCTTCAATGGATGCGATTAAAGCTGTTTCCTCACCACAAACAAAGGCGCCTGCGCCCATTCTCAACTCGATGTTAAAAGAGAAATCACTTCCAAGAATATTTTTTCCCAGAATGCCGTAATCCTGTGCTTGTTGGATGGCATTCATCAGGGTACGAACGGCAATCGGATACTCGGCCCGGCAATAAACATAACCCTGTTCAGCTCCAATTGCATAAGCCGCAATTGCCATGCCTTCCAGCACTGAATGAGGATCACCTTCCAGCACTCTGCGGTTCATAAATGCCCCGGGATCACCTTCATCGGCATTGCAGATAATATATTTAGGATTTTCTGGATTATTTCTGGTCAACTCCCATTTTTTGGCAGTCGGAAAACCAGCCCCACCGCGTCCTCGCAAGCCTGATTTTCCAATAATTTCAATCACTTCTTCCGGGGTTTGTTGTTCCAAAACGGTTGCTAACGCCTGATATCCATCTTGTGTAATGTAATCATCCAAACTTTCTGGATCAATCAGCGTACAATTCCGTAAAACAACGCGAATTTCTTTTCCACGGGGTGCGTCTAGTTCCTGATCTTCCTTGAGTGCCTGCGGGGCAAATTTATCCTGCCCCCACCCTCTGAAAGATTGGGTGGAGATATCGTCACGCTTTTGTTCAATGATCTGGTCCTGGAGATTTAAGAGTTGATTAAGACTGGTTATTTTTGTCATGTGTAAATTTACCTATGAACCTTCGTATTTTTTCAGGATGTCACGAATTAAGGGAGGAATTTTGCTCGGTCTCAAGCGTCCATAAAGTTGTTCATCAACCACGACGACAGGAGCCTGACTGCATGATCCGACACAGCGGCATACTTCCAACGTTATTTTATTATCTGGAGAAGTTTCACCAGGCTCAATCTCCAACAATTGTTGCGCCTTTTGTATCAATTGCTGTGTGCCTCCAACATAGCAGGCTGTTCCCATGCAGAATTTAATGGTGTGATCACCCCTTGGTTTAGTGGTGAAGAATGAATAAAAACTTACGACGCCTGTGATCGTACTGACGGGTACATTTAATACCAACGCGACATATTCCTGAATGGGTTGAGAGATATAGCCAATCTGGCTCTGGATCTCATTCAGAATGACCATTAACCCTCCAGGCATGTCCTTGTATGAACCAAGGATCGTGTCGATTACTTCCCTCGACTCCACTTGATTAAGTGGAAATTCGTTCAGCAATTGCTGCATTGATGGTGCATTTAAACCATATTCCTGTTTGGATGACTGATCTTTCATAAATGGTTCCTTTTCTTGATCGATTTGGTATTAACAAATCAGCGTCAGGTGGTGTTTGGATCACAATCAAAAATCTTGATATCAATTGAATAATTCTAATCGGATAAATAAGAGAAACTCTATAGGAGATAATATAACATATTTTTTATTGGATGATAAAAAAACAATTTATTAATAAGAGAACTTCCATTGATATCAATGGAAGTTCTGTGATGAAGATATTGAAAAAATTACTTCAACTGATGATCCACTGTGATATTTTTTCAATTGCCAGTAAGGAAAGTTCTTTCGTTTCTGGAGAAAGGTAATTTTCAAAGCCGAATTGATAACCGCGCACGGAGACCAGAATAGCTTCCGGTGTTTGGTTGAAAGCTTTTTCAAGTATTGAAAGAATCGTTTGAGGTGTCATGTGATGGGTGAGGGGAGAATTCTGGAATTTCCGGTCTAATTTTTGAATATTAAGATTGTTTTCCAGTGCGCCGGTATGAGCATCCACAAAGCAAATTCTTGCATAGTCTGCCATCTCGTAAGTCATTTCTGGCAACAACTGTAAATTGAAAAGGAAATGTAAATTTTCATTTACAGTAATCAAATCCTCATCCAATGTATCTGGAATTTTTAACCCAAAGTAACCTGCCACTCCGCGCAAGACATGCCAGGCAACCCCGTCGTCTTCACGGTCTGGATTTCCATAACCAATCAATAATGTTTTTTGAATATCCTTCAAAGCATTCTCCTGATGAGAATGCTTTGAAGGATGGTCTTTTTGATCCATAACCTATTCGCGTTTTAATGTCTTTATGGTGTTTCCACCAGCATCCAGGATGTCAACGATCATCGGCATTTGCCCGACAGCATGGGTGGAACAGGATAGACAAGGGTCGTGGGCCCGCACGGCAGCCTCTACGCGATTGAGTAAGCCCTCGTGAATATCAGGACCCTTTACGTATGTTTTGGCAACCATATCGACTGCTTTACTCATTGCATAATTATTATGGCCGGTGGAGACGATCAGATTTAATTTCTCGATTTGACCGTTTTCTTTTGCCCAGTAGTGGTGAATTAAGGTTCCACGAGGTGCTTCAATGACACCAACACCTTCACCCTGGAAATTATGCCGGGTATTTAAAATTTCATTGGACAAGATATCAGGATCATCCAGCAACACTTTCACTCGTTCGACTGCAAATAAGGTTTCGATCAATCTGGCATAGTGGTAATACAGTGTATTTTCAATCGGTCTTCCAGCGTTGATTTGCCGGTAGGCTTTGAATTCTTCGTTGGCAAGAGGGGTATCAATCTTATCGGCAATATTTAAACGTCCCAAAGGACCTACCCGGTAGACGCCATCCGGCCATCCTAATTTCCGATAAAAAGGAAATTTCAGGTATGACCAGTTTTCCACATGTTCACCAATGTATTCGAGGTAGTTGGAAGCTGGGAAGCGTTCCAATTGTTCGCCCTCGCGATCCAGTAATCTTAATTTACCTTCATATAGTTCAAGTCCATTTTCCTCAGTGATTAAACCGAAGTATCCAGTGGGGAAGACAGCAAATTTTTGAATATCTTCCATATTCTTGGCTGCCCAATCTTTCATAATGGAAAGTCCCAATAAAGTTGTTTCGATGGACTGATCAAATCCAGCCAGAATTAATTCACGATCCGCTGCACTTAAGGCTTTATTAACGCCACCTGGTACGGCAAATGTTGGGTGAATGCGGCGACCCCCTAATAAACGGATAATTTCCTGTCCATACTTTCTTAGTTGAACAGCTTTGACGGTGATGTCCGGAGCATTCTGTACCAATCCAATGACGTTCCTTGTCGCAGGATCTGCATCAAATCCTAACAACAGATCAGGGCCGGCTAATTCAAAGAAATGCATACCGTGGGATTGAATGATCTGCCCCATGTGCATTAATTCGCGCAACAAAGAAGCTGGTCGCGGAGGTGGGGCGCCAAGGACCGCATCACCTGCTTTTGCAGCTGCCAGGTGATGTGAAACCGGGCAGATTCCACAAATTCGTGGGGTGATGAGCGGCATTTCAAATACCATTCTGCCTTCACAAAACTTTTCGAAACCACGAAATTCATTAATATGCAGATAAGCATGATCCACTGATAGGTTATCCTCTTTCATATGAATCGTAATTTTTGCATGTCCTTCAATACGGGTTACCGGTTCAATAGTTATTTTTTGAGCTACCATTATTTTTGTCTCCTAATGCCAGTGCAGATTTTCATCTTTAACTTCTGGAATTCTACCCTGGGCTAATTCTGATAATACATGAAAAATCACATCTGCGTTGGGAGGACAGCCAGGCACATGAATGTCCACTGGAACTACCTCTGAAACTGCCCGAACAAGGGTAGGTACTGCCAGTTCAGGATCTGTTGGAATAAAGCCATCCACCGTGGATTCTGTTTCAATATATGCTCTTCTGAGTGATTCCTCCAATGTGAAGAAGTTTCGCATGGCAGGAACACCACCAAATACTGCACAATCACCTAAGGCAACCAAAATTTTACAGCGTGAGCGCATTAATTTCGCTTGATGTTCATTCGCTGTATTGTTGATTCCACCTTCCAACACGCCAACAACAACGCCAGATTCATCAGCCTCCTTCAAATCTGTGATTGGGGAAGCACGTAAATCAATCAGGTCTAATAATTCCAGAATTCTTTCATCAATATCGAGCAGCGACATATGACACCCAGCACAGCCTGCCATCCAATCGGTTGCAACTTTTGGTTTACTCATAATTCAATTCCTCATTTCTACCAATAGATCGTTCAATTTCTACAACACAAGTTTCGAGTTTAATTGCTTTATCCCAAACAGGATTTACAATCATTTTTAATCGATCAGCAATTGCAAGCACAACTTCTTTATTTGATTTAACATCAACTGGAGCTTGCAAAGATTCATTAGATAATTGTACCTGACCATCACAGGTAACATAATAACCACTTTGCTCCAACCAGGTAGCCACAGGGAATACCACATCTGCCCTGGCTGTCAGTGCTGATTGGTAACTGGCTTGGACAGCCAGGAAGGGGATTCCTTCAAGTTTCTGAATCAAAGACTGTGCTGGTTCTTCATCACCAATGGCGACGAAAGCAGCCTGGTGACCATTCACTTCAATGGGTTTATTTAACCGTAATTGTTCTGCTACCAGACTGTTTGCGTTACCCTTTGGACTGATTAATTTTGCGTTTAAGGTTTTTGCCAGTCTTATCAAGGCATTAATAGTTTCTTTTTTATGTTTTGGATCAAATTCTGTTCCGTATACGATGACCAGATTTTCAGCGTTCCTTAATAATTCTTTTAATTCGATCACTTCCTCTACTGTTAAACCTGATTTTGCGGCTGAAACAGAAAAATCATTACCAGCAAGTGATTCCTCAACGGCCTGGATGAAATTAAGGTCCTTGAAGCGATTGATGATTGTTGAATGTGATGTAAATGCATCCATTCCGCTGGCTTCGTAACTGACAGGAACGACCTGGACACCTTCTGGGATCAATCGTTTGATAAAGAAACCGGCTACCTGATGATCCTTTGTCAAATCCAATCCAATGGTCATGATTGTATCAGCATTGTGTATATCAGCTAACTTTGATTCATAGGTTCCATATTCTTCAGCTAATTCAGTTAAAACGCTTGTGAAACGACCTTCTTCAGTACTGGTCACCATTTCACTACCAAATTTCTCAGCAAAAATTTGTTTAAAGTAGTACAAAACATCGGCTGGTAATCTGGTTGAGGCTATAGCTGCAACACCATCATCTTTTTTATTCATTAGAGGACTAAACTTATCAATGACGACATTCAATGCTTCTTCCCATGTTGCTGCTTTCAACAAACCATCTTTCCGAACCATTGGGGTAACGACACGGTACCGTTTTTCATCCATCGGTATAAAACGACCAACATCACACAACACACCACCATTGATTTCCGCATCCCAATCCCCATGGATTTTGATCAGATTGTTATCGCGATGAAAAACCTCAATTCCACAACCAATTGAACAGCCCACACAGATTGATTTGGTTGATTCGATATCAACTTCCTGACCCCGGTAAGCACTCCAGCGATCAATCAGAGCTCCCGTTGGGCAAATTTGAACACATACTCCACAGGAAATGCAGGAACTTGATCCGAGAGGGACACCTAAGTCAGCCACCAGCATCGTGTTTGCACCACGCTCTTCCATTCCAAGGGTGAAATTTCCAACCAATTCTGCACAGGCTCGCACACAACGTCTGCAAAGAATGCATCGATTGTGTTCTAAAACAAAATAGGGATGAGATGCATCCATGGGATAAGATTGCCAATTAGGTTGGATTGGCCAGTGGGTCATATCTTCTCCGTAGGCAGCATTCTGTAATTCACAATCACTACCACTTACCTGGCAATATGGACAGAAGTGGTTTCTTTCACTAAAGATCATGGATAACACAAATTTTCGGGCGTCCTTGACCTTTTCTGTATTCGTCTTGACGACCATGTTGTTAGAAACCGGCAATGTGCAGGATGGTTGTAAGATGCGGGCACCTTCGACTTCCACCAGGCATAAACGACATCCTCCATAAGGTTCTAATGCTGGATGGTCACACAAGGTTGGAATTTCGATTCCAGCCATTTTTGCAGCATTCAACACTGTTGTTCCTTCCGGCACTTCAATTTCTTTTTCATCAATTTTGAGTTGGTACATAGCGTTTCTCCTTCGTTCCTAAATGAAAATTCATCACTTATATTCTTTTGCCACTCATCGGACATACGCCGGATGGACAAACTTTTAATCTAACATGAGCTTCCACTTCTGCTCTGAAATGGTTCAATATATCCCGCACGGGAGTACCTGCTGTTTGTCCTAAACCACAATTGGACATCTCAGTCATATTGTCACTGATCGTTGCCAGGTCATCCAGATCCGCCATTGTGCCTGTGCCTTGAGAAATATTTTCTAAGATCTGGTAAGCTCTTTCATTACCGATTCGGCAGGGGTTACATTTACTGCA
>WPCI01257855.1_pt1 | contig 13801 bp, 14 predicted proteins | sample 5399871 | NCBI WGS metagenome assembly WPCI01 (sample SAMN12869469, study PRJNA574797) | sludge metagenome | isolation source: wastewater treatment of pH7 | place: China:Beijing | collected 2019-05-20
AGTTCTTCAGAAAATAGTTGTAATTCATCTTGAATCGAAAGATTCATAAAAAATGTCACCCTTTCTAGCTAGCTTTTTAGAAAGAATAACGTTTTTTGTCACTTGGGGGTAGTGAAAATTCTTAAGTTGATGGGCATGTGGCTGTACCCCTAATACTCTTATTGTGAAAGGAAATGAAAAGGAAAGAATGAGCTTTTTAGTATCAGAGGTAAAAGCCCCGAAAAACTATGATGGCTCTCTTTATATTCGTCAAACAGCAGAAGAAATTTTTTTGTTGTTTGAGACTCGTTGGAGTCCGGATGAACACTGGTTTCAGGAAGCCTGCGAGAAATTTCCTACTCTTGAAATTGAATTAATCCATGTGGAAGAAAACGAGGGGATTGCCGGTAGAATGTGGAACGATGGTGGGAATGTCAAAAGCATCTTAGCTTACAGAGACGAAGATAGACACGCCTATAACCAAATTGTGTATTCATAAGAATATCGCTTGATATATTAACCTTAAAATATATCAATACCAATAGGTTAATCTAGTTTACTAGGTTAATCATTTACAAATCACGATAATTTTATAAAGTGAACAACAAAATGAACTAAAATAAAAAAACCACAATGCACATTACAATGCAACTTGTGGTTTTTTTATTTCAATACGTTTAACTTGTTCTTTTATTTTTCACGAAGTCGATTCATTTGTTCATACAACTGTTGTATTTGGTTAGTATAAGCTTCATTCATCTTGCGTATTTGATTTGCATATTCTTCATTAGCAGTAGTTAATTTTTTTTGATACTCTCTTTCTAATTCTAGCAAAGCGTTATTCTTTTCGTTAAGTGCTTTTTCATCTTTTCGCTCTAACTCTACCATGTGATGTTCTTTTAACGCTTCCATTTGATCGTTCAAATTTTCAATTTCCTCCTTTATGTCAACCGTTTCATAAAAGTGTTTCTGTATCTGCGCCTTTAACTCTTCTCGCTCAGTAGCAAACTCTTCTTTCAATTTCTTATTTTCATCAACGTAAGACTGGTATTCATTAGCTATTCCGGTCAGCATATCAATCCTTATTCAAATCAATTATATTACTATGTTAACTAGGTTAATAAAGTTAACTAAAAAGATATATTTATTTCATTTATTGTATCATTCCAATTCCTCTTCATCTATCGTTACAAACGAGAAGAATAGATTTAATTGTTTCTGTTAAACTAAAACTTTAACCTTTTCTCAATACATTACTAACATCTCATTTTAAAAAAATATTAACCTTTTAAATATTATATTATCGATTGATTAACCATATTAACCTAGTTAACTTTTATAAAAAAATAAAAAACTAATAATAAAATAAAATAGCCACTTATTCATATGAACAGGGGCTATTCAGTGCTTGAGAATCGCATTTAAACGAAGCTATCTTTTATTTTGTGCGTAATTGGTCACTCGATGCAAAATAAACGCATTTATTTTTTCGGTGATATTTCAGAGCTACAGTATTCATTTTAAACTCTTCTTCTTTGGTGAACGCTTTCAAGTGCTTGATTAATTGTTCGTTCTACCCATTGGCTCATGGTGATATTCTCTTGTTCGGCTAATTGCTTTACAGTGTCCAACATCTTTATTGGTAGTTCTAAATTCGTTTTACGATAAGCACTCCGAACAACCAAGAAGCCTTCAGCAATCTCAATCGTTCCCTCTTTTATAAAAGGAATAAGCTGGTCTAGTTTAAAAGGAACAGAATGATGGAGGGATATTTCCCCTGCTTTCATCGAAATATACACACCCTGCTCCTGTTCCCGAATCCCTACATTTTCAATTCCCCAAGATTCATACAAAAAGTCAATAAACGGATATAAAATATCCTCCCCTTTAGGAATCTGGATATGAACGTAGCCTTTATAATCTAGTATATCTTTATGGATTTCATAACAAGGTTCTAGGCCATACTTTTCAATCCCTTCATTATATTCTACCCATTTTTGATAGTATGGAAGATAAAATCCCCAGTTTAATTCTTCATCTTTCATCACCCTGGCAGCTGTACTATCTGGAGATTGAAAGTACTGAAAAAGCACAATATCATGGTTAGTATCATAATATTCATTTTTTCGAACACGCTCAAATTCCAAGGACTGAAACAATTCTTTTGCTTCTAGGAATGCCTTTTCTTGTATATTACAAATCTCTCATGAAAACCAGTTTTTTCGGAGTGTCACAGTGACCGGTTTTTTGATTCTAAAAATCTCAATAAACTTCGGGCGGTCACAGTGACAGTACTTTAGATTTAAGATAATGGTATACTCCATCTTCATCGCAGGTGAATTCCGTTACATCATCCGCGATTTCTTTGATATGTTCTGGAGCGTTTTTCATAGCGACAGCATAACTAACAAACTGTAACATTGGTAAATCATTATCGCTGTCCCCAATAGCGAGAGTCTCTCCTCCGGACAAACTAAAATGCTGCAGCATCTGTTTTATCCCTGTTGCTTTATTCACGTTTGCAGCCATTAATTCAACATTGTGTTCAGTAGATGAAGAGGTAGTAAAATCCATTACCTGCTTAATTTTATCAAGTTCATTTTTCCAACTATTTATTTGTTTTTTTGTTCTAGCAAAGAAGTAGAACTTTGAGAATTCATTTCCTTCTATTTTATCCATCCATGCTATTTCTTCTTTAATGGAATGCTTACGAGAAAGCCACTCGTTCATACCGACACTGTTTGGTTTCGGTTCTTTTACTTCATTTAAAACATATTGTTGATCTTGTTTTAATATAACTCGGGATGCTCCATAAGGGTAAAGCTCATAATATACTTTATTTTCTCTAGCTTTGTTAATAATAGTTTCCACCAATCTAAGTGATAGTGAATGTTTAAATATAACTTTTTTCCCTACATACCCTGTCGCACCATTTGAGGTAATTAACCCATCAACTTGAAAACCTTTTGGGACTAATCTTTCTATTTCATCCGCATCTCTACCTGTAGCTAGAATAACGTATATTCCTTGATTACGTAATGCATCAATGATTTCCTTTGTTTGAATTCTCACCTTATTTTGGTGATTTAATATGGTACCATCCATGTCCAAGAAAATAGCCTTAGGTTTTAATACCATAATGATTCCTCCTTATATAATTATGTCTAGATACTTCTTTCAGCCATATTGAAAAATGGTAAAAGCAGAGTAATATCATATACTCTGCTTTACTCAATGAGTTTTTAATTAAATATTTTCTACTTTATCAAACCATGGACTTGCTGTTTCTTTTAAAACGGCATTAAGTTCTTCGATGTTTTGTCTGCCTTCTGATCTTAGCCATTCTCGGCCATCTTGTTCACCTTTTTCACCGAAAACATTAACACCATTCTTCCAGGTTGCTCGTCCGCATAATACACCATTAAAGGTAGATCCCGCCTCTTTTGCAAATGTTAATGTATCTTGGAATAACTGCGCTGAAACACCCGCACTTAAAAAGATGAATGGTAACGTCGTAGCATCACTTTGTTCTTTAAATAATTGAAGCGCTTCTTCCCTAGAATGGATAACTTCATCTCCATATCCTTCTACGAATTTCATATTAACAGGAACTTCGACTTTCAGGACGTCCACTTTGTATTGTGGTTTTGAGAATTCCTTCATTGCATCAATCACTTTATGAGGTTTCACCTTGGCATATTCTTTTCCTTTTACATCATCGTTATTGGCATCATAAGTCACAATTTCTAAAAAGAAGGGGATTTCTTCAGCCTCACATTCTGAACCAATTCGCTCCATATATACATGTTTATACTCATTAATTTTTTCTTCTTCATCTACATCATAGTAGAGTAAAAATTTAATAGCATCGGCACCAAGGTCTTTTAGGCGTTTAACAGACCATTCCTCCAATAAATCAGGCAGGCGTCCTGGCTCTGATGCATCATAGCCTGTTTTTTCATAAGCCATGATGAGTCCGGCATCTTGATGTCTTATTTTCGAAGCGGGTAAGCCATATTCAGGATCAAGTAAGATCGATGAAGCAAAAGGTGTCAGTTCCTCCGATACCAATTTTTTATACGTAATGATTCCTTCATCTCCAATCTCCTGATCACTTGCATTAGCAATCATTTTCTTAAGAGATCCACGTTGGTCAATCGCAAGTGCCCCGATTACTCCGTTTTCATTTGATAATCGTTTCAATGCTTCTAATTTATTCTTTTTTAATGATAGCATAGTAGTAGTCTCCCTTTTTAGTAGATTTCGTTTATCTCAACTAAATTAAAATAGTGCAGAAAGTGGTTCAGATTAACGCTTCCGGTCCCAGCTTCTATTGTGTTCAGCATCCCTGCCGTCATCGAGGTTTTGATGGCGGTTTCAATGGATTCCCCTCTATTTAAAGAAACAGCTAACCCCGCAACTGTCGCATCACCTGATCCTACTGGATTTACCACATTAATTTTTGGTATAATTGCGTTATAGAATCGATCCTTATATTTAACCAAAGCACCTTTACTTCCCATTGAAACCATCACGCATTCAATATCGTTAAATAATTCATGCGATAATACTTCTTTTAAGAGATTTCTATCATTATTGACCTCTTTCCCAATAAGCTGAGACAATTCAGTATGGTTTGGTTTAATGGCAAAGGGCTTTTCCTTATGAAGAAGTACTTGTTTTAAGGATTCTCCCGAGGAGTCAAGTATCACAGGAACGTCTTTTTTATGACTGATGACTAGCATTTGATGGTAGAAATCATCGGGTAACCCTTTTGGCAGACTTCCTGAAATCGTAACAAATGAGGTCTTTGATAATAGACCTTCAAATTTATCTAAAAATGCTTTGCCTTCTTTTAGGGATAGGGTTGGACCCGATTCGAGGATCTCTGTTTGCATTCCTTCGTGAAGAATGGCAATACAATTTCGTGATTCTTTTTCAGTCTTTAAAAAGTCATTTTTAATACCAGCTTTTTTTAATTCTTGGTTGATAAAATCACCAAGGGTGCCGCCAATAACACCAGTAGCCAGAACATCTTCTTCTAATTGTGAAATAACCCGTGTAACATTTAATCCTTTTCCGCCTGCGGTTTTACTCACATGTTCTATTCTATTAATCTCATTTAATTTAAATTGTTTAAGAGGGTAAGAAATATCAACTGAGGGATTCATTGTGACTGATAAAATCATTTCACTGCCTCTTTCTCGTGTTTTTTCTTTTTTAGCTCTGTTTATGATGAATGTTGATAAATTGCCTTTGGGCCATGTGATCAGCATTTTTCTGCATAAATGGCTGAACGTATGCCCCGAAGGCAATTGCAGCATCAACAAGGATGTTTAACAAAGCCTTTCATTTCATTGCTTATCATCAATCGTGATATTCGCCCCTATCCCATTTTTCTAGGAACTCGTCAAAAAAGTGAATGTCTCCTGTTTGATGATCATTTTCTGGTTCAAGGGACATAATTTTTTTCACTAATTGGTTGTTTTCCTTTGTTTCATCATATTTTGCTTCGATAAAGTGATCGACAATCTCTAGGATTAAATGTTCTCCAGTAATTTTGCCTCCAACGCCAATGACATTTGCATTTAGTTTTTCTTTAGCATATTTGGCCGTGGCAACGTCTCTTACCAATGCTGCTCTTGCTCCTAGTACTTTAGCGGCTGAATTTGTAATTCCTACACCTGTTCCGCAAATCACTACACCTAAATCAGCTTCTCCGGTCGTAACCGCTTCTGCCACCTTTTTCCCATAGATAGGATAATGTGTTCTTGTAAAATCATACGTCCCCATATCAACAACCGTATGTCCTTTAGATTTTAAATGGTCAGAAACTGCCATTTTTACATCTGTTACAATATGGTCACAACCTAATGAAATAATCATCTTATACTCTCCCTCATTCTTTTAATGTAATCTCTCTAAATGGTTTATACGTTTTACATCATTTTGTTTAACATATCTACTCGGATTTGATGGCGTCCCCCTGAGTACTTTGAGTTAATAAAGGCCATCACAATACTTTCAGCCAAGCCTTTACCTACAACTTCGGCCCCCATCGTAATAATAGAAGTGTTATTATGGTCCCTTGTCATTCTTGCTGATCGTTCATCAGAGACTTCCGCACAAACGATGCCTTTTATTTTGGTTGCTGCCATAAAAGAACCCGCTCCATAGGAATCGATCAGAATAGCAAGTGAATCGCTGCCTTCTTTTACTTCATTTGCGACTAAAACAGTTGAATCTACAAAGTCAACGGCTCCATCTAGTGTTTTATCTATTACATCGATGTTTTTTTCTTCTAAGAAAGTTTTTATATGATTTTTCAACTCTAACCCAGCTTTATCTGATCCTAATAATATGTTCATGTCCATTCACCTCATATTTAATAAATTACTTTTACAAACTCTTCTAGCTTAAGCTTCTTTTCTTCGGGAATTTGATCATCGGTTATTAAAGCAGTTACCCCATCCAAATGATAGAAGCTAAAAAAGTCCTGTCCCCAAATTTTGCTATAATCAGCAACAATGTATTTTTCGTGGGCATTATCTAAAATAATGCTCTGTGTAATTCCTTCCTCTTCATTAGCTGTGTAAACTTCATTCCCATGGACGCCATTTGCGCCTATAAAGGCTTTTTTTACATTAATCTTTTTTAATGTATTATTCGCGAAGCTTCCGACAAAGGCTCCAGTTCGAGCTCGATAGCTTCCACCAATTAAAATAAGATCATAACCTTCGTTTTTATTAAAACGGTTGAAAACATGAATGGAATTGGTCACGATTCTTGCAGGAAATACCGTCAAGAAGTCATACACATACTCAATCGTTGTACCTGGACCGAGAAAAATTGTGTCATTTTCTTCGATTAAGGAGGCAATCGTTCTAGCAATTTGTTGTTTTTCTTCTATATTGATGCCTTGCTTCTCAATATGAGTCAGCTCTTTATCAGAAAATCCATTGACAGCTTTTGCTCCCCCATGAATTCTCTCAACTTGACCTAAATCCTCAAGCAGCTGTAAATCTCGTCGAACAGTCATTTCTGTTACATTTAATAATTCAGTGATTTCTGAGACGCGCACCATTCCATGAGTATTAATTAACTTTAATATGGTTTCTAGGCGTTGCTCTTTAAGCACACTGTCACTCCCTTCTCGATTTGTTCTAAAATGTTTGATTTTGTTCCTTTTCCTAGAATTTATCACCCGAAACGATAAATGTCAAACAAAAAAATAGTGGTGATACAATTAGCGAATAATATATTAACAGTTAATGAAAACGGTTGACAAAAAAATAATCGCTGATTTATAGTTTAAATGTAAACAAAAATAAACAAAAAGGAAAATAATAGAACATAATACAAACAAAAACAAAGCATTTCTATTATTTTCAGTAAGGAGTATTAGATATGAATAAAGAAGAAGTGAGCATGGTAGGTTTCGAAATTGTTGCATTCGCCGGTGAAGCACGTTCCAAATTATTACAAGCTGTTAATGAAGCAAAAAAAAGCAACCTAGATGCTGCAGAAGGACTAGTGAAAGAGGCGAAGGAAAGCTTAGTAGAAGCACATAATTCCCAAACCCAAATACTAGCAGCAGAGGCTGGCGGGGAATCCGTTGAGTTAGGCTTTATTATGGTACATGCCCAGGATCATTTAATGACTACCTTACTATTAAGTGATATTGTTGAACATTTAATTGAGATTTATACGAAGGGATGATTATTTATGAACTCCATGATGAATTCCTTAATTGCACAAATAGAAAAAATGAAACCTTTTTTCGAAAAGGTTTCTCGGAATATCTATTTAAGAGCGGTTAGAGATGGCTTCATTTCTGGAATGCCGATTGTCTTATTCTCAAGTATTTTTTTACTGGTAGCATACGTGCCGAATATTTTTGGTTTTTATTGGAGCAAAGAAATTGAAACAATATTAATGAAACCGTATGCATATTCAATGGGAATATTGGGCTTAGTTGTCGCGGCTACTACAGCAAAACATTTAACTGACTCATTTAATCGGGAATTGCCAAAGAATAATCAGATAAGTAATATATCTACGATGCTAGCGGCTATTGTTGGATTTTTGCTGTTAGCTGCTAATCCAATTGACGGTGGTTTTGCAAGTGGATATATGGGATCAACCGGATTACTTACAGCATTTATTATTGCTTTTATTGTAGCTAATATTTATAAAGTATGTATCAAAAATAACGTGACAATCAAATTACCTGAAGAAGTTCCGCCAAATATTGCCCAAACGTTCAAGGATTTAATTCCATTTGCAGTTACAACGATCTTCTTCTGGCTTTTTGACCTGGCATTTAGAAGCTTTTTCGAAATAAACTTTGCGCAGGCAGTTATAGAATTCTTCAAACCTCTCTTTTCAGCGGCTGATGGTTATTTAGGTCTCACGATTGTTTATGGTGCGATAGCATTATTCTGGTTTATCGGCATACATGGCCCTTCAATTGTAGAACCAGCTGTTGCGGCAATTTATTACGTTAATATTGAAGCAAACCTACAAATGTATCAAAACGGGGAACAAGCAGTAAATATTTTAACACCTGGTGTTCAACAATTCGTTGCTACTTTAGGCGGAACTGGCGCAACTTTAGTTGTTACTTTAATGTTCGCTTTCTTAGCAAAGTCAAAACAACTAAAAGCTGTTGGTAAAGCTTCTTCCATCCCGGTTCTTTTTGGTGTCAATGAACCATTATTATTTGGTGCACCGATCGTTCTAAATCCCGTTTTCTTTGTACCATTTATACTTGCACCGATTGTAAACGTTTGGCTTTTTAAATTCTTTGTTGATGTTTTAGGTATGAATTCATTCATGTATGTCTTGCCTTGGACAACTCCTGGTCCACTTGGAATCATCATGGGTACTGGATTTGCCGGTTTTGCCTTTCTCTTGGCCATTCTATTATTAATGGTAGACTTTCTTATTTATTATCCATTCTTCAAAGTTTACGACAAGCAAAAGGTTCAAGAAGAACTTGAAGAAAATAATCATCCTGTCAAAGAAGTAATTGCTCCGAAAAGCGAAACAGTTGTACTTGAAGTTAAACAAGACATAATAACAGATGAGAAAAATGTTTTAGTCCTTTGTGCAGGCGGTGGTACAAGCGGATTATTAGCTAATGCCTTAACAAAAGGTGCAAAAGAATGTAATGTTTCTATTTCAGCTGCGGCAGGAGCCTATGGATCACATAATGATATTTTGAAAGATTATGATTTAGTTATTTTAGCTCCACAGGTTGCATCAAACTATGAAGTGCTAAAAAAGGATACAGATCGTTTAGGAATCAAATTGGTATCTACAGGTGGTAAAGAATATATAGATTTGACTAGGAATCCTGAAAAGGCATTAACTTTCGTATTAAGCCAATTAGCATCATAAGAGGAGGATATTAAATTGGAACATATCAAAAAACAAGCATTTCCTAAAGACTTTTTATGGGGAGCGGCTTCTGCAGCTTATGAAATAGAAGGTGCATGGAATGAGGATGGGAAAGGTCCTTCAGTTTGGGATGTCTTTTCTCATATTCCCGGCAAGACACTAAAAGGAACAAACGGTGATGTTGCAGTTGACCATTATCACAGATATAAAGAAGATATTCGTTTAATGGCTGAAATGGGTCTGAAAGCGTATCGATTCTCTGTAGCATGGAGCCGGATTTATCCTAAAGGGTACGGTGAAGTGAATGAGAAAGGACTTCAATTTTACGATGATATTATAAATGAATTAATCGCCAATAAAATTGAACCTGTATTAACCATCTATCACTGGGATATCCCTCAAGCTCTAATGGAGGAATATGGAGCATGGGAATCAAGAAGGGTCATTGAGGATTTTAAGAACTTCGCCATTACCTTATTTAAACGGTATGGAGACCGGGTTAAATATTGGGTTACATTAAACGAACAAAATGTCTTTATTGGTCACGGATATGAGGCCGGCATCCATCCGCCGGGTGTACAGGACAGAAAACGAATGTATCAGGCTAACCATATTGCGAATCTTGCTAGCGCAGCTGCTATTAGTGTATTTCATGATTATGTACCAGATGGAAAGATTGGTCCAAGTTTTGCTTACTCGCCATACTATCCATTAGATTCTAAGCCAGAAAATGTATTAGCAGCAGATGAAGCGAATGATTATAACAATTATTTTTGGATGGATGTCTATGCGTTTGGCAGATATCCTAAGAGAATGTGGCGATACTTGGAGGAAAATGATTTACTGCCTGAAATTGAAGAAAGCGATTGGCAGTTACTTGAGAAAGCGAAACCAGACTTTATGGGAGTAAACTACTACCGGACAGAAACAGTTGTTGCCAATCCACTTGATGGAGTTCAAATGAACCATGCATTTAATAACACGGGTGAAAAGGGAACAACTCCTGAGAAAGGGATTCCTGGCCTGTACAAAATAGTAAAAAATCCGTTTACAGATGCAACAAATTGGGACTGGACCATTGATCCAACTGGTTTACAAGTAGCAATTACCAGAATTACAAGTCGATACAATCTTCCGGTTCTTATTACAGAGAATGGATTAGGGGAATTCGATACGGTTGAAGATGGCAGAATTCATGATGACTATCGAATTAAATATTTGCGTGATCATGCGAAGGCGATTCAAAACGCTATTGCGGATGGTTCCGAGGTGATTGGCTATACACCTTGGTCTTTAACAGATTTACTCAGCTGGTTAAATGGTTATCAAAAACGATATGGATTTGTATATATTGACAGAGATTTTGATGATAACGCATCAATGGAGCGTATAAAAAAGGATAGCTTCTATTGGTATAAAGAAATCATCAAGTCTAACGGGGAAAAATTAACTTCTGATGTTCAAGCATTAATTTCAGAAGGGTTAGCGAAGTAATTTCATTAGAAAATTTTTATAAACAGAAAACAAAAGGACTGGGTTTTTTCTCGCAGTCCTTTTCCTATCCAAGTAGGGTTTTCCAGCTCCTAGATGACGCAAGCAACTAAGTATTTATGATTAATATTCAACGATAGGATGATGAAAATGGAAGGTTTAATCTTTGCAATTGATTTGGGTGGAACATCAACAAAATTGGCTATTCTAACGAATGAAGGAGGTTTTGTGCATAAATGGCAAATTCCAACGGATACAAGTGAAAAGGGTCAAAATATTTTGCCTCATATTAAAGAGGCTTTTTATCACATTTTAATAGAATTAGATCTGAACTTAGAACAATTTATAGGTGCAGGGATTGGTGCTCCTGGTCCTGTAATGAATGAGGGAGTTATAACAAAAGCGGTTAATTTAGGATGGACCAATTTCCCGTTAAAAAGCCAATTAGAAAATCTCCTATCTATTCCTGTCTTTGTAGGCAATGATGCAAATTGTGCTGCCTTAGGAGAGATGTGGAAAGGAGCAGGAGAAGGATTAAAGGAATTAATATGCATCACATTAGGTACCGGTGTCGGTGGTGGTGTTATCACAAAAGGAAATATTGTAGAAGGAATAAAAGGTGCTGCTGGTGAAATTGGTCATATGACAGTAAAATTAGAAAACGGCCAAATGTGTAACTGTGGTAAGACAGGATGCTTAGAAACGATAGTCTCTGCAAATGGAATCTTGCATGTAACCAAAGAAAAGTTAAAATCCTGTAAAACAGAAACGAAACTAAGAAAAATAAAAGATGAAGAGTTAACTGCCAAAGATGTATTTGATTTGGCCGCTCAAGCTGATGAACTAGCATTAAAAATAGTGGATGAGGTTTCTTTTTATTTAGGTTATGCACTAGGAACCTTGAGTACCGTTATAAATCCTGAAGCCATTATCATTGGCGGTGGAGTTTCCAATGCAGGTGAAACATTAATTAAGCCAGTAATAAATTATTATCAAAAGTTTGCATTTCCAGCATCATCTTCGAATACGAAAATATTACGGGCAACTCTTGGAAATGATGCTGGAGTTATTGGTGCAGGTTGGCTAGTTACAAATGCAAGTTCAAGCATTAACCTTTTTACTAGATAATCTCAACTAGATTACTATTGATATAAGAGGAAAAGAAAAAACTTTTCCTCTTATACTGCAAATCTTAACTACTTCGGGTTGACCACTGTGACGGTTCCGGAGAACCTTCCCCCGCATTTCTTCAAAGTGTGAAACAAGGTTTTTCGGGGCGTCACAGCGTATCGAAGGTCCCCCCATTTATGCGTAGAGTTCAGCTCCTGATACAACACCTATACCTTGAATGCTGAAAATGAAGGCTCCTTTTATTTGAACAAATAAACCTTCGATTTTTCTTTTTAAGATTTTAATTTGGTCACTTAAAAAGTGTAATTGGTCTAGTTTTTGAGCCAAAAGGAAGATTTCTGTTTCTACCTTTTCTCTAGGCTTAGAAATGGATGTCTTGGCAAAATCTAATAGAAGTTGAATACATGAATCCCTTAGCTTTAAGTTTTCACGGACCGAAAGGTCTCGTTATTCCTGTTCCCCAAGCTCTAGAATGTCACTAGGATGCGGATAATATCGCATGAGATAACAAGGAGCTTTCCCAAAATTTTTAGAAAAGGGCCGGACATGTTTTCACTTTCCATCTTTCCATATAGATTTACTCTGAAACTTTCGAAAGATATGTATGATCCATATATACAAGAATTAGATTCTCGGTGGAGCTCCTTTCATTGACAAGTTCCCTGCGGGCATGTATTAATTTTTGTAGGTCATGAACCTTCCCTGTAGGCAGTTCATTAAAGGTGCCCCGGCCATTAATCATGGATTGTAGAATAGCCATAAGGTTCACATTATCTGTTTTTGACCAGTTTAAAAGGGCTTTTCTTTCCTCCACAGTAGTACAGCAATAATCGTACGAACATGATATCCTTCTAACTGACAAAGAAGAACTAGGTCCTAATAGTGACCAGTAGTTTCAATTCCTAAAACAATTTCTTTCATGTAATATCGATCTTTTACCGTTTTAATCTGTTGCCTTACCAGATCCAACCCTATCAATGAGTCAAAATTAAAAAAAATGGGACTTGGTCTTGCTTCGACCTAGTTACCACTTTTTCATAGACTTATTAATTGTTTATGACCTATACTTTTAGTAGACATTTTGTGTTCCTTTGTAGAAGATTTGGGAACATTTTATTAATCCATTATTTAGAAGCGCCTAAATGGAAACTTTCGCTGGAGGAATTCTTTAAAAAACAAAATTAAAGGTATAGTCTCCTTCTTGATTTGGTTTAAGAACGGACATACCCCCTTCCGACAAATCTAAATTTTCTTGTAGTCTTTCTTCTTCATTATAAATATTAAAATCCTTTACTTCTTCTGAGACGGTTTTTAACTTTTCATTAGTTTCAATATAAACCTTTATTTCATTGCTAGATTCATACATTCTATTAATGTCTCCAAGGTATTCCTTACCAGTATTTTTTAGAACCAAATGGTAACTAATCAAAAGAGGTTGTATGATTTAAAAACACCACTCCTAAACTAACCTTCCGTTACCTTAGGTATATAATTTCACAATCTCCTTTACAATTTAACATATAGATATAATTTTCTTTAAAAGGACTTGCTCCACAATATGACACTATAATGAAGTATGAAGTAACAAAGGGATACCATTTCAACAAGAGCAAAAAAATCCTGCTTAAACTATGAAGTGAACCCTGAAAACGGGACACCAATCAAAACACCTAAACCACTTGTTCCCTAAATTCTTTAGGGGATAGGTGGTTTAATTTTTCTTGAATTCGCACACAATTGTAGTAATGAATGTATTCTAGCACAATCTTTCGCACAGTTGTGTTGGATACTTTTGTTA